>JGI12109J20283_10502793_pt1 | contig 13702 bp, 12 predicted proteins | sample ElkSlonscriptome_12_FD_20283 | JGI IMG/M metagenome (IMG submission 20283) | reverse complement strand
GGCCTTGATCATAACTTGGTCCACCCCCTTCACGCGGCCAGTGGCGTAAGGTAAGGGACCTTGGGTGCGCGCGCTCGTCGTTGGCGCGGTCGCGGAGGCAACGGTACACGTTCGAGCAGTTGCTCGAACAAAGGGGGTGGCGCACGGCCAAAGAAGCGCTCAGCGGCGGTGGTTTGGTTGGGGCGTTGGATGTAGAAATTGTGCACGGCGGTAAGCGCGCAGAGCTTACGCGTGCTGAGGCGATGGCAGCCGTGGTGGAAGAGCGAGAGTTGGCCGTTGCGGCCCTCGACGGCGGAGCTGGAGCGCTGGAACAGATCGGCACAGTCGCTTGCGACCCGCTCGATGTCATCACGCTGGTGCGCCTCCAAGGCCTGGATGGGATGCTCAGGCGCGCGCAGCGGTGCGAGCCGCTGCGCGCTCAACGCCGACAGACGCGCACGTGTCTCGGCGCCGGCGCTGCGCGCGGCCACCCGTTGCAGGTAGATCGCCGGGATTAGGTGTTGCAGGACGGCGGCCTCGAGGTCGGGTGGCAGGTTGAGTGCGTCGACACGCTGTTGCACGGAGGCAAAGAAGAAGGTGACGGTGGCCAACAGCGCTGTGGTCAAGCGTTGGGCCTTCGCCAGATGCGCCCGAGCGCGTGCCGGGAGGTCGGCGGCATCGGCGACGGCGGCCAGCCGCTGCCAGATCATGCTCAGACGATCCCCCAACCGCTCAGCCGGCTGCGCCTCACCGCGCTCCAGATCAAACGGGTGATAGGCTTCGCCGAGGGCGCGGATCAACTGCTTGGCCTCGTCCTGACGCGCTTGCGCGTGATCACGTTCGAGCGACGCGCGCGCGCAGCGCTGCCGTGCCTCCTGAAGACGCTGCGCAAAGGCCGGCGGACGACCCGGGCCATGGCGTTGCCGGTGGTACGCCTGCTCAGCTGCGCGCTGCGCTTGTAGCTGCGCCTCGGCCGCGGCCACCTCGGCGTCCGCCTCGCGCACGGCACGCGCCAGTGGCAGACCGGTCGCCTTGGCCACCTCATGCTGCAAATGGAACAGGTCGGGGGAATGGTGGGCCTGATGATCCCCCTCGATGTGCCGGCGCAGCGCGGTGGCCTCATCTGAGGTGCCCTGCACCACAGTGATCGGCAAGCCCGCGCAGGCCTCCGCCAGCGCCTGCGTCCAGGTCGCCGCGGTGCGATCCTTGGCGTAGCGCTCCAGCAGAATGAAGTTCGAGACCGGCTCGAGCGCCACCAAACAGATCGCCGGGTGGAAGGTCTCATCTTCGCAGACCGTGATCGCCCGCGGCCGCATGCCGGCGGCCAGCGCCTGACGCTGTTCGGCGGCAACGTCGACCACGGCCTGCTCCAGGGCCGCGTTCAATGCCTGCTGCGTGCCGTAGGAGGCGCCGACGAACGCCGACAAGCCGCTCAGCTCCAAGACCTCACTGACCAAGCGCACACCGCCACCGGCGCGCAGCGTGATGACGAACTGCAGCGCCAAGACCAACCGATGCAGCCAGTGCACACCGGTTGGCGTGGCCACGAACGCAGCCAATTCCGCCGGGGCATCGCCGGCGGCCAGGTCCGAACGCGCCCGGGCGCGCAACGTGCTGCGCGGACAGCCGATCGACGCGGCCGCGCGTCGCTCGCTCTGCCCGGCGGCGCGAGCGCTGGCTGCCGCCGCAAGCGCCTCCGCCCGCTGCAGACGGGTCGCGGGCTGCATCGCCACACCTCTGGCGAGGCGCAAAAAAATGGGCTAAAGTTCAGGATGGCAAAGCCTTCGAACATCTCTCTCGACCCTCGGTGAGCTTACACTTCCAAGGGTACGAAATTTGCAAGGTTCTGCCATCCCCCTTCAGGACGATGTCAGCGTGCCGTGCTCGGTCTTGGGCGGAGTTATGATCAAGGCCGGCTTCCGCATGCCCTTGGAGTGAGCTTCAGCGTCCGCTCGCGCCGACGGCATCGCTATGCCGGACGCCGTCCTTGCCGCTGTTGGTATTCGCCTTGGTGCTTGTCCCCGTTTTGGCTGTGGCCTCCGTCCTGTTCCTGGTTGGTCGCTTGCCGATCGGCTCGAAGCGATGGGTTTCGACATGCCAGTCGGTTGGTGTTGCCGCCAGGATCAGGCAGGACGGACCGCCGAAGGTGCGGGCGTGCCCGGCAGCGCCGGGGTTAAGGACCCAGGGTAGGTGCTCGCAATCGCTGACCAGCCGATGGCTGTGTCCGTAGACGATGGCGCGGGCGTGCGGATGCAGTTGTCGCAGCCGCGCATGGCGACTGGTCGCGGCGGTGCGATGTCCGTGCACGATCACCAGGCGGCCACCCGGTAGGTCCAGGACCCTCTGCCGCGGCAGCTTCTCCAGTAACATCTGCTCGCCGTCGGGCCATTTTCCCGGGATGTCGTTGTTGCCGCGGACCGCGTGGACCCGCCCGGAGCGCGGCTGCAACCGTGCTAACACGCGGGCGTTGCCGATGTCGCCGCCGTGCACCGCGATGTCGCAGTCGCGCACCAAACGCTCGATACGCCGATCGAGTTGCCCATGGGTGTCCGCTAGGATGACGACTCGGATCACGCGCCAAACGACCCCAGATCGCGGCCAACAAGGTATAGGTTTGCCCTGTTGGCCGGGGCTGGGCAGAAAGGCGCCGATAAGCAAATCATCATGTATCCGGATGCCCGCCGCCGATGGTCAGGACCAGTTTGCCCTTGGTTCCGCCGGCTTCGATGCTCCGGTGTGCGTCCGCGGCCTGGGCGAGCGGGAACGTCTCGCCGACATACACCTGGAGCTTCCGCTGATCAAAGAGGTCCGCGCAGCGCCGCAGGATCGAACCTTGATAGGCCATGGCCTCTTGCATCTTGAGCAACTGCGGCGTCAGCATCAGTTCCAGACTGATGCGCAGGTTGCGGTTGCGGGCCTCTTTGAGGTCCGCGGGGCTCGGGTCGAGGATGGTCACAAGATCACCATAGACGGCCATGGCCGGGATGCTTTGCCTGAACACCTCAGGGCCGACGGTATCGAAGACGATGTCCACGCCGCGCCCACCGGTCCAATCCGCGATAGCGCCGACCAGGTCCTCGTTGTGATAGTTGATGGCGCACTCGGCGCCGAGGGTGTGCACATAGTCCGCCTTTTCCGGGCTGCTGACGGTTGCCGCGACCCGGGCGCCGGCAAGGCGTGCAAGCTGGATAGCCACATGCCCGACGCCACCCGCGCCAGCGTGGATCAGTACCGTCTGGCCCTCGTGCAGCCGCGCGCGGTCGTATAGCGCCTCCCAGGCCGTGATTAGCACCAATGGTGCGGCTGCCGCGTGCACAAAGTCCAGGGATTCGGGCTTGGGCTGGGCGACCGACTCGTCGACCAGGATGTAGTCGGCATAGTTGCCGTTTGGCCCGCCTAGGCCGCCGTGGCAGAACCAGACGGCATCGCCGGGCTTGAAGCGGCTCACGCCGTCGCCGACCGCTTCGACCACGCCCGCACCGTCGCAGCCTGGCACAGCGGTCAGCCTGTCCGGCAGCAGCGGACCGCGGGTTCTAATCTTGGTGTCGATCGGATTGACGCCGGCCGCGGCGAGGCGCACCAGCAGGTCCGTTGGTTGCTCGACGACGGGTGTTGGCAGATCGGTCTCGGTCAGGACCTCCGGTCCGCCGGGCTCACGCATTAAAATCGCCTTCATCGGGGGTGCCCCTCCAACGCTCGGTTTGTGCTTGGCGCAGCTTGTGCGCCGGTGGTACTGCTGATGCACCGATCATGCACCCTAGGCGAGCACCTCTCAAGCCGATGACGACAGCAGCCGCCTTAAACGCATCGCCGAACCTCGCCTCCGCAACAGCGTAAACTTAGCCACGGCGCGGGTGTCGGCGTTCTTGAACCTGGTGAGGCCAATGTACAGAATTGCATGATGCATTGGTTTCGGTCGCGCCGCGCCGCGGCGATGACGGCTTGTCTGCCGTTGACTACAATAACAGCAGGCAACTTCGATCAGGATCAGGCCATGCAAATCGAACACTGGCACAGCGAACGTGACGGCCCACTCGGCGAGGAGGCGATGCGCCGCAAGCTTGAGGACCGCGGCTTCAGCGTCAGTCGCTATGACTATCCGCCGGGCACCTATTTCCCGGCCCATGAGCATGCCGTGGATAAGATCGACGCTGTGTTATCCGGTCGCTTTCGCATGACCATGTCCGGCCAGGAGGTGGTGCTGGAGGCCGGTGATCTGATCATCGTGCCGAAGCATGTCACACACACCGCCGAGGTGGTCGGGGACGAGATGGTGGTCAGCCTGGACGCGGTGCGTCTGCGCTGACATCATCGCTTCCCGTGCCTCGCCTCCTTGGTGGTGAACAGAATCTTGCGCAGATTTTTTTTCGATGATCGGCTCGGAACCTCAGGACTCTGACAGAGAATCATGACCTCGACAGCGCCACCCGCGCTCGACATCTTGACCCGTGTGTTTGGCTTCCCGCATTTTCGCGGCGCTCAGCAGCAGGTCGTCGAGCATGTCAGTGGCGGTGGCGATGCACTGGTGTTGATGCCCACCGGGGGCGGCAAGTCGCTCTGTTATCAGATCCCGGCGCTGTTGCGTGACGGCACCGCCATCGTTGTCTCGCCATTGATCGCGCTGATGCAGGATCAGGTCGACGCCCTGCGCCAACTCGGGGTGCGCGCGGCCTTTTTGAACTCGTCGTTGCCGCCGCAGGAACAGGGCAGGGTAGAACGGGCGCTGCTGGCCGATGAGCTCGATCTGCTCTACGTTGCACCCGAGCGACTGCTGACCGAGCGCTTCCTGACCCTGCTTGATCGCATCAGCGTCGCGCTCTTCGCCATCGACGAGGCGCACTGCGTCTCGCAATGGGGTCACGACTTCCGCCCAGAGTACGTCCAGCTCAACCGGCTGCATGAGCGCTGGCCGCGCATCCCGCGTATCGCGCTCACCGCCACCGCCGATGCACCGACCCGCAACGAGATCATCCAGCGGCTCAGCCTGGCTCAAGCCGAGCAGTTCGTCTCCAGCTTCGACCGGCCCAATATCCGCTATCGTATCGTCGAGAAGGCGCAGCCGAGACAGCAATTGTTGGAGTTCCTGCGGGCCGAGCATCCACAAGACGCTGGCATCGTCTACTGCCTATCGCGCAAGAAGGTGGAGGAGATCGCGGCCTTTCTGAAGCGACAGGGGTTCAACGCGCTGCCTTACCATGCGGGCCTGCCGCCAGAGATGCGCCGCGCCAACCAAGCCGAGTTCCTGCGCGGCGAGGGCGTCATTATCGTCGCCACCATTGCCTTCGGCATGGGCATCGACAAGCCGGACGTGCGCTTTGTCGCCCACCTGGACCTGCCCAAGAGCGTCGAGGCCTATTATCAGGAGACTGGTCGTGCCGGCCGCGACGGGTTGCCCGCCGACGCCTGGCTCACCTACGGGCTGGCCGACGTGGTCAGGTTGCGGCGCATCATTGAAGACTCGCCGGCGGAGGAGCGCTTTGTCCGCGTCGAGTTGCACAAGCTCAACGCCTTGGTCGGCCTGTGCGAGAGTACCGAATGCCGCCGCCGCGTCATGCTTAACTACTTCGGCGAGGCGCTGGCGGAGCCCTGCGGCAACTGCGACACCTGCCTGACCCCGGTGCAGACCTGGGACGGCACCGTCGCGGCGCAAAAGGCCCTTTCGTGCATCTACCGCACCGATCAACGCTTCGGCGTCAGCTACCTGACCGACGTGCTGCTGGGCAAGGCAAACGAGCGTATGCGCCGTTTCGGACATCATCAGGTCAGCACCTTCGGCATCGGCCAGGAACTCAGTGCGGACCAGTGGAAATCGGTGTATCGACAATTGGTCGCGGCCGGCCTCGTGCAGGTCGATATCGAAGGCCACGGCGGACTCAGGCTGACCGAGCAGAGCCGCCCAGTGCTGCGTGGCGAGCAGCCAGTGCGCTTGCGTCAAGACCCAGAGCGCAAGCGCCGCCGCGGCAGCGAGCGTTCCAGCCCGGTGGTCGCCCCAGCAGATCCTGAGGCCAACGCCTTGTGGGAGCGCCTGCGAGCACGTCGGCGCGAACTCGCCGCGGAGCAGGGCGTGCCTCCTTATGTGGTCTTCGGTGATGTCACGTTGCGTGAGATGCTTACCTATCGCCCCCGCGACGCCTCCGAATTGGCCTGCCTGACCGGCGTCGGTGCGGTCAAGTTGGAGCGCTATGCGCAGGACTTTTTGCGCGTGCTGACGGAGCACCAGGCCGAGTACGGCCGGCCAGACAGGGTGCCGGCACTGCCGGAGAAGTCGCTGCGCACCGCGAGCGTCGCATCAGCCCGCGACGGTCGATCCGCGGAGACCGGCCTCAGCGACACCGTCTTCGAGACGCTGGCGCTGTTTCGCGAAGGCCGCGGCGTCGATGCCATCGCCAGCCAGCGTGGCATCAAGGCAACGACCGTTTGGACGCATCTGTCGCGCTGTATCGAAGCAGGCGAGCTTGGCCTCGACGATGTGATCCAACTGCGCGACGACGAACTCAAGGCCATTCGGTTTGCCTTCGAGCAGGTGTCGGCCGACGCGCCAATGGCCTTGAAGCCGGTCTTCGAGGCCCTGCAAGGCCAGTATGACTATGGCATCCTGCGTTGTGTTCGGGCAGGGATGGGGGTCGACTAGCGCGGCCGATGCCGCGATTAATCCGTCGCCTGGCTAACGAACAGGGACCCTGACCACCCGGCGAGATGAAGCCGCTGTTTAATCGCGAGCCAGGCGCTGCCTCAGACCGACCAAAGCGCAACGCCATGTTGCTTGATCCGTGCGTTTCTTCTATAAGGCCAAGCGCGCGGGCCGAGGGTCAAGGGCCACCACAGAGCGCGATCGCGCCATTGTTGCTCTTGGCCCTTGGCGCTCGGCCCTTCCCGACGCTACAACCGTCGGATGCTTGCCACAAAACTCGGCATATTCACAAGTATCGAGCGCGCTCAAGCATTCTAGGGATGCGCGATCGAGGTCTCGACGCCTGCCGCATCGCGCTGAGTGACGCTGAAGCCGAGCGTGCGCAGGTCCGCATGCAGGATGGCGGTGCTGCCCTGGTGCTCCCAGCGCAAATGCAGCTGGTGCGGCTCCGTCGGCTCAATAGTTAGTTCACCGTCGAAGGCAGCGGAGCCATTGCGCAGCGCGAGCAGCGCCAGTTGATCCCGGACGATGGGCCAATTGAGCCGCTCGGCGATCTCGTCGTTGCTGAGGTTGGTGCGGTTGATCTCCTTGTGGCCCGCGGCACCGCCGCTGTCCGCGGCGGCGTAGTCGTTCTTGCCAGCGAATAGATCCAGGTACCAGACCTGGGGGATGCCGGGCATGAACAGTTGAATGGCGCGTGCCAGCAGCAATTTGCGTTCGTCCTCGCCCAACGCACTAAAGAAGGTGGCGTTGACCTGATAGTAGGCGATCTTGCTGCCATCTGGGCCGTAGAGGTTCTTGACCCGGCCGCCGCGCTCAATGGTGCGATCCATGACCGCATCGATCTCGCTGTCGTCGAGCAGGCCAGGTCGTGACTCGCCGTCGATCTCGGCCCCGCGCAGGTCCAGCACCGGGATGCCATCATGGCAGCCGAGCATATTGATGGTTTCCAGGCCTTTGCTTGTGATCTCGTCGATCCACTCCAGCAGGTGCGCGTTAGAACCGCACTCTAGGGCGTAGAGCACCAGGCCGGGGAAGAAAAAGTCGTAGATCGGAAAGCCCTTGCTCGCGACCTCTTCGTGCAGGCCTTTGCCATACTCCGCGTGTACCTCTGGGAAGATGATCAGGTCATACTTGCTGGCGATGCCCTTCAACCGCTCCAAATACTCCCAGGTGCCGGGCTTGTTGAAGAAGTTCGGCTCACCCGGGCGCTTGTGCAAATAAGCGAAGGCGTCCAGGCGGATGATTTTTGCACCATAGTCGCGCAACTGGCGCAGCGTCTCGTCATAAAAGGCCCAGACTTTTTCGGAGTTCGCGTTGAGGTCCATTTGCCCCAGGTACTCGCGGTTGCGCTCCAGGATCGGAAGAATCTGGTCCTTAAGGTGCGCAAAGCCGTTGAGGTCCAGGCGCTCGATGTCGGTTTCTGTCTCTAGGGCAGTATTGACTACAGCGGCGACCTGTGCCGCAGTCTCTTGCGACAGGCCGTCGATACCGCTCAGCGCCTCGGCGGATATCGGCTGATAGCTGACTTGCTGGTAGAAGGTATTCCAGTAGGGTCGCTCGGAGCCGTCCGGGAACCCTACCTTTAAAATCGGCAGCCCGGGCTTACGCAAGAAGAGCTTGTTCAGGTGTTCGGCGTACGGTACCACCCAGCCATCCTCACCCATCTCACCCTGGCCCTCCCAGAAGGCATTCCAGTCGACGAAAAAATCCTTGTAATCAGATGCTTCGCCATGCTCAAGCAGATCACGGAATTGCGGCGATGCAACCGACAGGTGGTTTAGGATCAGATCGAATTTGAACATGACCTTGAGCTTGTCAAGTTCGTCTAGGTCCGATCTTGAGACCAGTTCCTCGTTCAGCCCATAGTCGACGACCGAGAAGCCGCGGTCGAGATCGCTGTTAAAGAAGGTCGGCAAGATATAGAGCAGTGAGAAGGCGCCTTCTAGCTCTGGTCGCTTAAGCATGGCCACCAGATCGGCCAGCTTGCCGCCAATGCTGTCGGGGTAGGCGTTCAGCATCACCCCGCCGGGCAATGATTGCTTACGGATTGTGGGCTGTGTATCCATAGGTTCCTCCGGTTGTTTGGCCACCTTTGTTGATCTCGCGAACCTGTCCAGTGGTCGGAAACAGCGGTTGGGTGCCAGGCGTTGGTTGGGTGGTGTGGATTAAGTCTCGTTCCTGAGCTTGCGGGAGAATAAGCGGTCTTGACTAGACTGGCAAAGGACGTTTGATTGATCTCAACGACAGGGGGCGTCGTTGTTGTCTTGCTGACACAGGGCTCGTGGGCGAGGGGCAAACGGCGCTGGCTCGGCCCTCATTGAATGTCGCTATTGTCGATTCCGTCACACCGACGGATCTAAACCCATGAGAGGATCGAAAAAAACCATAGGTCTTGAGCTTGTTAATCCCCGACCACGATTTCCCTGATCGACGCAGGTAATGCAAAGCCCGAGCCGCTGCCCAGTCGACCGTGCGTCAGCTATGAGGATACCGCGAGTTTCAGATCGCTGTGCGCCCGTTGTCTATGGAGACTCTGACTGCACCGGCATGTTAGCAGATGCGTCAAACAAAACGACGGCGTTCTGGACATCGTACTGGCAGCCGTTGAAGGCAAGCGTGCCTGGTCTTGAGTGATTGAGGTCTTCGCGGCGTTGCAATTGCCGCGGCGCTGGCGCTGCGCTGCTGGGTAAGCGCTCTGCATGGGTTCTGTTGGGCGTTGCGCAATGTCATCTCCTGCGTTCGTCGGTCAAGAGCGGTGTCTCGCTGAACCCCGATCGTGGTGGCATCTCGACTGCACTTAATCAGCAGGCCGGGATCGCATTCTCGTTTAAGCAACAGGTCGTGAGGGCTGTATGACAGAGTTCAATGGCAAATCAAATCGGCGTCACGCGCGGGCGAGGTTCGCTTTACCTGCCCTGCTAGTCGGGTTGATCGCCGCGAGCTCGGCATCCGCGGTGGTCGAGGATGCGCCGATTGCCTATGATCCGGCGGATACCTCGGTCGCTGGCGGCCTGTTCTACAACTACTACGACATGCTCCTGACCAGCGCCTTCGGCAGCTATCGCGACCTGCTGGAGCAGGTCACGCTGCACCCGGTCATGGGCTTCTATCTGGACATGGCCGGCAACAAGAAGGCCGACCCGGTGCTCGGCACCGTGCCGGACGAAAACTATGCCCGCGAGGTGCTGCAACTGTTCTCCATCGGCCTCTGGCAGCTCGCCGCCGACGGCACGCGGGTCTTGGATGCAGCGGGCGAGCCGATCCCGGCCTACAGCGAGCAAGACCTGATGCAATATGCAAGGGTCTTTACCGGCTGGGATCATGCGCTGGATACCGGGCCCGAGCAGTGGCGCCTGCCGATGCGGCTGGACCCAAGCGAGCATGAGGTCGGACCCAAGCAATTGCTCGGCGGCGAGCTGATTCCCGCTGGTCTTGGCGGCAACGCCGATCTGCGGCTGACGCTCGACAACATCGCCTCGCACCCCAACGTCGCGCCCTTCATCGGCCGGCAATTGATCCAGCGCTTCGTCCCCAGCAACCCCAGCCCGGACTACATCGGCCGGGTGGCGGCCGCCTTCAGCAACAGCGGCGGCAAGCTGAAGGAGCCGCTGATGCAGCTGACTGGTCTGTGGCGGGCGCTCGGCGTCGACTTAGACGCCATCGCGCTGCGCCCGGAACAACTGGCGCCGTTGGGCCAGACCCCGCTGGCGGCGCCCTCGGTGTTCAACTTCTTTCAGCCAGACTTCCAGAACCCCGGCGAGATCGCCGATCTCGGGCTCTACTCGCCAGAGCTGGAACTGATCGACGAGACCCAGATCACCGGGGCCGCGTCGCTGATGGATAGCTGGACCCTGGGCGCGACCCAGCGCGATGCGGACTACTACGACCTGGCCATGGAATTGGCGATGTTGAATTCCGGTGTCGCCAAGATCATCCGTCACCTGGATGTGCTCTTGCTCAACGGCGAGATGACCGAGACCATGCAGGCGGTGCTGGACGAGCAGGTGTTCCGCGACTATCCCCGCCAGGGCGAGTACGGCAGGCTTGCCCGCATACTCGCGGCCGTCTACCTGATCGTCACCTCCCCCGAGTACCTGATTGAGGACTAATGAGCATGCGCAATTCCATCGAACCGCGCGGGCGTCGCCGCTTCCTCGGGCAACTCGGTGCGCTGGCCAGTTCAGCGGCCGCCCTATCGACCATGAGCGCCTTAAACTGGACCCGACTCGCCGCCGCCGCGCAAGTGCCGTCGGACTACAAGGCGCTGACGACGGCGAGCACGACATCAGCGGTCGCTTCATCCCCGGCACCGCGGTCGACCAGGTCGCCGCCACGCTCGCGCGCTGGTACGGCGTGCCGAGTTCGGACCTGCCGTTGATCCTGCCGAACATCGGCAACTTCGATAGCGGCGATCTCGGCTTTATGCTGGGCTGAGCCCTTGCAAGCGGTCAGAGTCGAGTTGCTCTCATCGGCAACGACCGCTGCAAGCGTTAGATTGCGGCGATGACCGACGTGCATCGGCAATCGCGCAAGGCCACGGCAGGGGTTGATCCGCGGTCAGACAGCAATGCAGCATGAGCTGAGTCGCCGCGCCAAATGAAGCCGGTTCGCGACTACTCGCCCTTTCTCGAAGGCGGCGCCGGAACACTGAATAGCATGCGTTGAAGCGGAGCACTATGGACGAACTTAGCCCAAGCGATCTCAAGACCATCCTCCACTCCAAGCGGGCCAATCTGTACTACCTGGAGCACTGTCGTGTGCTCGTGAAGGGTGGCCGCGTCGAATACGTCACCGACGAGGGCAAGCGATCCCTGTATTGGAACATCCCCATCGCCAACACGACCTGCATCCTGCTCGGCACCGGTACCTCGGTGACCCAGGCCGCCATGCGGGAGCTGGCGAAAGCAGGCGTGCTCGTCGGCTTCTGCGGTGGTGGCGGCACGCCCTTGTTCTCCGCGACGGAGCGGGACACCGACATCCTCTGGTTCTCGCCGCAGAGCGAGTATCGGCCCACCGAGTTGCTCCAGGCCTGGGTTCGTTTTTGGTTCGACGACGCGGCGCGACTCGCGGCGGCGAAGATCATCCAGCACACCCGGCGAACCGATTCCTCGATCACGGCAACTACCTCGCCTACGGCCTAGGCGCGACGGCGACCTGGGTGCTCGGACTGCCCCATGGACTCGCCGTGCTACACGGCAAGACGCGCCGGGGCGGCCTGGTGTTCGATGTTGCTGATCTCGTCAAGGACGCCGTGATCCTGCCGCAGGCATTTATCTCCGCAATGGCGGGGCACGAGGAGCAGGAATTTCGCCGCGCCTGCATCGAGGGGCTGACCCGATCCGAGTCCCTGGACCTGATGATCGACACGCTCAAGCGCATCGCAACGGACCTCGGGACGCCAGCCGCATGAATGTGCTGTTCGTGTCCCAGTGCAGCAAGCGCGCCCTGACCGAGACCCGGCGCATCCTCGACCAATTCGCCGAGCGACGCGGTGATCGGAGCTGGCAAACGCCGATCACTCAGCAAGGTCTGCAGACAGTCCACCGCATGCTGCGCAAGACCGCACGTAAGAACACCGCCGTTGCCTGCCACTGGATACGTGCCAAGAACCAGACCGAGCTGCTGTGGATCGTCGGCGACCAGCGGCAGTTCAACGAGTACGGTGGTACGCCGACCAACAGCACCGCAAGCAACGTGTTGCGAGCCCAAGACGAGAACGACTGGCATCGCCTTGAGGACATTCGGCTGCTGTCGGCCCTGGCCGCGCTGTTTCACGACGTTGGCAAAGCAAACGACGCATTCCAGCGCAAACTGACCAGCGCCGCCTATGTGGCCGATGCCTATCGCCACGAATGGGTCTCGCTGCGCTTGTTCGAGGCCTTCGTCGGCGCGGACACCGACGACCGCGGCTGGCTGCAGCGCTTGGTCGCCCTCTCCGATGACTCAAGCCCCGAACTCGCCCCGGCGCCACACAGGGACGCTAAAGATGCCGGCAATGGGCCACCGCCATTGGCGCACCTGCCCCCGCTCGCCCAGGTCGTCGGTTGGCTGATCGTCAGTCACCACCGCATGCCGGTGGCGCCTGATATCCGTCAGGTTCGCCTGAGCCCCGCCACACTTCGACAGGTTCAGAAGGTTGTCCGGTCCGATTGGTGCGGCAGCGCCAAGGAGCCTGAGCCAAGGCAGATCAAGGCCTGCTGGAGTTTCCGCGACGGCATGCCGTTCGCGAGTGAAAGCTGGCGCAAGCGCGCCGCCCGCATCGCTCGTGCGCTATTGAACCGGACCGGCTGGCCGAGCGCCTCGCCGTGTTCGATACGCAGATCGATGCCATGTAGGGCATCGACAGATTTGTGCCGCGGGCGGCTGGTGATGATCTCGAGCAGCCTCGCGAAATCGCTGGGGTAAAAGCGATAACGCTTGCCGACACCAAGGAGTTCAACGGCAGATGTTGACACGCGTTACGGCTCCCCGTTGCTCACTGGCGATGCGTTGGCATTGACGACCACCGCGGTTGTTTCGTCGCAAGCTTGGCTTCCGCCTGGCCCATGGCCTCAACGCAACCGCAGAGGCATCTGGTCTGAGGCCGCGTGCTCTATAAATGACTGCCGCGTTTGTTCGCATCCGTCTACACAGTCACCCGTCCTGATAGCTGGAAAGAAGTTCGGCGGCCCACCAGCGATCGGGGGCGTTACGCAGGTAGTCTTCGAAGAAGGCGTACAAAGGGACAAGCGTCAATGCAGGATCATCGATCGCGAGTTCCCGTGGTGCACTGCAAGTCAGCTTGTAGCAACCGCTGCTTTTGTGCATGCAAATGAATGCTGCCATTGCGCTGCCTGATGGCTCTGCCATTCGCAAGGCGCCTGCTGCCATCTTTTTGGGTCCACCGAGAAAGGGGACAGTGACGAATGGCACTAACTTAAGCGCAGGCGGCATAGAATTCAGAGCCTTGCGCGCTGCTGTTTGACGTTGTTCAGCGCTGTTTTTTCGGGTGTCCATGCAGGCGCACGTCCTCGCGAGCAGCGGCCCTTGGTTTGGTCATCAATGGGTATTGCTTCGGACGACGTTTGCGCACGCGCGGTTCGATACGAC
>JGI12109J20283_10133920_pt1 | contig 13720 bp, 7 predicted proteins | sample ElkSlonscriptome_12_FD_20283 | JGI IMG/M metagenome (IMG submission 20283) | reverse complement strand
GACATCGCCGCCGTGCCCGACGGCTTCCTCCTCTTCGCCATCCCCGGCGGGCCGGGCGATCCTCCGGCCCTCGTCGCCTCCCTCGACGGAGAGCCCGCCGCGCCGGCCTTCGAGCCTTTCGCCGAGCGGGAGCCGCTCCTGCCCTTCGAGCACGCCGAGGACGCGCGAGGGTTCGCGACCCACATCGGCTTCGAGGCCGGCCCGCGGGGGATCTTCCCCGTGGCCTACGCCGTCGAAGGCTCGAGGCCCGGTGCGCTCGTCGGCGTGGGCGAGTCGCGCGGCGCGACCACCTTCCTCGATGGCGTCGTGGCGTACCAGGAGCGGGTTTTCCTCTACTATCAGGGCTTCTCGGCGACCCTCGTCGAGGTCGGCGCCGGCACCGTCCATCAGCTCTTCGAAGTGGAGGGCACGGGCAACAACGGTCACCTCTCGGCTCTCGGCGACGACCGGATCGTGCTCTTCCTCACGGAGACCGACGGCACGGTGGTGGCCCGTCCTTGGCGCCCCGACCGAGAGGTCGGGCGCGGCCTGCGCCTCGCCGAGCCGGACGGTCGCCGCACCCGCGACCTGCGCTCGGCCGCGTTTCCGCGCGGTCTCCTGGCCAGCTGGGAGTGCGCCGAGGGCATCTGCGCCGCGGCCATCGAGTGCTGCGCGAGCCCCTGAGCTTCGGGCGCAGGGGTCGCCTCTTGCGCATGGCGTGACAGGAAGATGGCGCCGAGCGCTGGCATACTTCCGCCATGAATGCCTTCCGCTTGGCTCCGGGCGCCCTGGCCGCGCTTCTCCTGCTCTCCGTCGGCTGTGGCGACGACGGCGCGATGACCGAGGACGCGGGGCCGGCGCCGGACGGTGGCGTCGACCTGGGACCGGTCGTGCCGGCCAACACGGACCACTGCTCGTACGTCGAGCTGCCGCCGACGGCGGGCGCGGGCGGCACCGTCGAGGCGGGGGCCATCGAGGCGGGCGCAGCCGAGCTGGTGCACGACTTTCCCGTGGGCGCGACCCTGGGCGCCTACACCGGCCGGGTGACCGCCCTCGGTGAGGGTACGACGCCCGACGGTCGCACCGAGCGCACGAGCGGCTCCTTCACCCCGAGCATCGGTATCGAGACCCGGAACAGGGCCAAGGCCATCGTGCTCCGCGCCGGGGGCGAGACGGTCGTGATCCTCAAGTCGGACGTCGGCCTCGCCGACGCGGCCATCACCCACGCCGTCGAGGAGCGCCTCGAAGAGGTCCACGGCGAGAGCTTCGCCGGCAAGGTCCTCTGGGCCACCAGCCACACCCACTCCGGCTTCGCCCAGTACACCTCGAACACGATCCTCTACCTCGGTCTCGGCCAGAAGCGGAACGAGGTCGTGACCCGGGTCGTCGAGGACCTGGTGACGGTGACCGGCATGGCCCTCGACAACCTCGAGCCGGCGCGCGTCGGCATCGCCTCCAACGACATGTTCGATCCCGACGACCAGGTCACCCGGGACCGACGCGACGCGAACGACGAGCTCATGGGTGGCCCGAAGAAGGACGACTTCCTCGTGGTCATGCGCGTCGACGCGATGGACGGCAGCCCCATCGCCATCGCCACGGTCTTCGGCATCCACGGCACCGTCCTCGGCGCGGACAACCTCCTGATCTCCACCGAGGGCCCCGGCACCATCGAGCGAGCGGTCGAAGAGAATTTCGATGAGCCGGTCGTGGTCATGCACCTGCAGGGGGCTGGTGGCGACGTCTCTCCCGCCGGCACCGGCGGCATCGATTGCGATGGGTCGCCCTGCTACAACTTCGCGCGCCTCGAGACCATCGGCCGCTACGCCCGGGACGCGATCCTCACCACCTGGATGGACGCGGGCGACTTGCTCGAGGACGAGCTGGCGATGGAAATGGTCACCCGCTCGGTGGACCTCGGTCCGGACTGGGAGACCTTCACCGTGCGCGACGGTGAGCTCGAGTACTCCGCCTGGGACGGCCGCACCGAGCCGGATCTCGAGATCTTCGACGCCATGGGCAACGTCATCTCACCGGTCGACGAGTTCAACGCGCCCCATGGCGCGGGCCTCTGCGGCGGCTTCGGTGGCGCGCTCTTCCCCCAGTCGCAGCTGCCGGGGACCCGCACGGCCCAGGGCCCCTACCGCTCGTGCATGTCCATCGACGAGGCGGCGCCGCAGTTCTCGAGCCTCCTCGAGCTGCCCATCGGCACCACGCCCTCCTGCGCGACGACACGGCTGACGCTCAGCGCGCTCAAGGTCGGCGACTGGCACTTCCTCACCGCTCCGGGCGAGCCGGTGACCCTCTGGGCGCAGACGCTCCGCGAGCGCGCGCCGGCGGGGGCCGATCGCACGGTGGTGATCGGGTACGCCCAGGACCACATGGGCTACCTGCTCACCGTCGAGGACTGGCTCGCCCAGGGCTACGAGCCGAGCATCAACATCTGGGGCCCGCTCGAGGGTGAGTACATCCTGGAGCGCATCCTCGAGCTCGCGCCGCTGGTGGAGACGCCGGAGCGGGAAGACGCGGTCGCCGGCTACGCCGACCGGTGGCTGCCCGATCCCGCGGACGACTCGGACCTCGACGGCATCGACACGGCGCCCTTGGCGGGGACCGTCGAGGACGTCCCCTGGGAGCAGGTCTACATCCGCACCGGCGAGATGCTCACCTCGAGCCAGCCGCCGGCGACCCTCGAGCGCCTCGAGAGCGCCTACTTCACCTGGATCGGCGAGGACACCTGGGTGGAGACACCGGTGGTCACCCTCCAGCGCATGGACGGCGACGGCTGGGTCGACGTGGAGCGCCGCTCTGGCCGGCCGGTCCAGGACCAGGACCTGCTCTTGACCTACACGCCCGACCCGCTCGTGCCCGAGGGGGACGAGAGCCAGACCCACCACTGGGCCGTCGAATGGCAGGCGGTGACCTGGTGGGGCTTGGAGGGCCTCGACGAGGTCGCCGACCGCTTCGGCGTGCCGCTCGGCACCTACCGCTTCCACGTGGTAGCCGGCGGCTACACCCTCGACAGCGACCCCTTCGAGGTCACGCCGGCCACCATCGACGTCAGCGCGAGCTACGCCGGCGGCAGCCTCAGCGGCACCGCGCTGTTCCACGCCGAGAAGGGCTTCCGGCTGCTCCACCCGCGGCTGCCCAGCAACCAGCCGGTGCCGGCGAACGGCACGGTGACCCTGAACATCGATCGCGGCGGCGTCATCGAGACCATCGAAGCGACCCTCGACGGCAGCGGCGCCTTCTCGGTCGCCACCGACGCCGGCGTCGACTCGGTCGAGGTCGTCGACCGCTTCGGGAACACCGGAAGCGTCAGCCTCTGAGTCCTCGAGCGTCCGTCGACGGACGCTGCGACCCCTCTGCCGGCGCGGAGGGGTGAGCGTCCTTGGGCTGCGATCCTCTGCCGGCGCGGAGTGGGGGGACGCTCTTGCATTCTTGCGTTCTCACCGGTGTCGGCAGGTGGTCTCGAGAATGCAAGAATTCAAGAACGTCCCCGCTGTGCGTCGACGTGAATGCCGCTGACTCAGCCCTCGGCGTCGACGATCGCTAGCACGGCGTCGGCGTCCACCTGATCGCCCGCGGCGGCGTGGAGCGTGGTGACCGTGCCCGCCTCGGGTGCCACGACCTGGTGCTCCATCTTCATGGCTTCCATCACCAGCAGCACCTGCCCCTCGGTGACCGTGTCGCCCTCGGCGACGCGGACCTCGACCACCTTCCCGGGCATCGGCGCGATGCACGCGCCCGCGGGGACCGCGGCGCTCAGGTCGGGGAAGCGGGGCACGATGGCCAGGGGCACCGCCACGCCGTCGATCTGCACGTAGACCCGTTCGTCCGCCGGGACGACCCGGGCCTCCATGCGGTGGCCGTCGAGCTCGAAGCGGATCGACCGCTCCGAGCAGGCGAGCACCAGCGCCTCGTGGCTGGCCTCGCCGAGGGTGAAGGTGAAGCGCCCCGGGGTGCGGAAGTGGTGGCGGTAGGCGACCGGGTGCTCCTCGTCGCCGAGGCGGTAGCGGATGCGCTGCGGGGTGTGCGGGTTGTTCCGGAAGCCGCTCGGCACCTGCGGAAGGACCGCTCCGCCGCGCCGCTCTTCGTGGCCGTGGAGCGTCGCGGCGACGAGCGCCTTGGCGACCGCCTCCTCGTCGAGGGCGGAGCCGAGATCCCCCGAGAGGTGCTCGTCGATGAAGTGGGTGTGCAGCTCGCCGGCGACGAAGGCCGGGTGCTCGATCACCTGCAGCAAGAAGCGCCGGTTGGTGGTCAGTCCCTGCACGCTCAGCGCCCGTAGCGCCCGCCGCAGTCGCCGGAGCGCCTCACCGCGATCCGCGCCCTCGGCGATCACCTTGGCCATCATCGGGTCGTAGTGGATGCCGACCTCGTTGCCGGTCTCCACGCCGCCGTCGACGCGTACGCCTTCCATCGGCGGCAGGTGCCAATCGAGCACCGGACCGCTCTGGGGCAGGAAGTCGCCGGCCGGGTCCTCGGCGTAGACCCGCGCCTCGATCGCCGCGCCGCGCGGCTTCAGGGCCTCCATGTCGATGCCGAGCGCCTTGCCCTCGGCGACCCGCAGCTGGAGCGCCACGAGATCCAGGTCGGTGATCGCCTCGGTGACCGGATGCTCGACCTGCAGTCGGGTGTTCACCTCGAGGAAGTAGAAGCTCCCATCCTGGCCGAGGATGAACTCGACGGTGCCCGCGTTGCGGTAGCCGATGGCCGCGCCAGCCTTGATCGCCGCCTCACCCATCTGCTGGCGGAGCGATTCGTCCAAGGCCGGGGAGGGCGCCTCTTCGAGGATCTTCTGGTGCCGCCGCTGGATCGAGCACTCGCGCTCGAAGAGGTGGACCACGTTCCCTTCGGCGTCGCCGAAGATCTGGATCTCGATGTGCCGCGGCTTCTCCACGTACTTCTCGACCAGCAGCGTGCCGTCACCGAAGGCGTTCTCCCCTTCGCGCTTGGCGCTGGCGATGGCGTCCTCGAGCTCCTCCTCGCGGTCGACCCGCTTCATGCCCTTGCCGCCGCCGCCGGCGCTCGCCTTGAGCAGCACCGGGAAGCCGATCTCCACCGCCTTCGCCGCGAGCACCTTCGGGTCCTGGTCGGCGCCGTCGTAGCCGGGCACGACCGGCACGCCGGCCTCGGCGACCAGCGCCTTCGCCTCCTTCTTCGAGCCCATGGACTCGATGGCCTCGGGCGTCGGTCCGACGAAGATCAGCCCCGCTTCGGCGACCGCGCGGGCGAAGGCGGCGTTCTCCGAGAGGAAGCCGTAGCCCGGATGGACGGCGTCGGCGCCGGTGCGCTTCGCGGCGTCGAGGATCGCCTCGGTCTTCAGGTAGCTCTCCGCGCTCGGCGATGGGCCGATGCGCACCGCCTCGTCGGCTTCGCGCACGAAGGGCATGGCGGCGTCCGCGTCGCTGAAGACGGCGACGGTCTCCACGCCGAGCGCGCGGCAGGTTCGAAAGATGCGCCGGGCGATCTCTCCCCGGTTCGCAACGAGCAGTTTCTGAATGATGAGAGGCATGGTTCGAGAGTTCGTGCGATGCGTGAGACGAAGGCGGCCGAAGAGGCCGCCCGTTCGGGGGTGAGCGAGTCGTCGGCTCCGCCGACGCGAAGCGAGGGGGTCTTTCGAAGACCCCCTTTGGAACATCAGTGCCTGAAGACGCCCCAGGAGGTGCTTCCCTCGACCGGCGCGTTGTAGGAGGTGGACAGACAGAGGGCGACGACGGTGCGGGTGTCGCGGGGGTCGATGATGCCGTCGTCCCAGAGGCGCGCGGTCGCGTAGAGGGCCTCGGACTGCTTGTCGATGGCCTGCTCGGTCATCGCCTTCATCACGCTGAGCTTTTGCTCGTCGACCTCGCGGCCCTTCTTGGCTGCGGCCTGTCGCTGGATGATGTCGAGGACGCCGGCGAGCTGCTTGCCGCCCATCACCGCGATCTTGTGGTTCGGCCAGCTGAAGAGGAAACGGGGCTCGTAGGAGCGGCCGCTCATCGCGTAGTTGCCGGCGCCGAAGCTCGAGCCGGTCATGATGGTGATGGCCGGGACGGTGCTGTTGGAGACCGCGTTGATGAGCTTCGCGCCGTTCTTGATGATGCCTTCCTGTTCGTACTTCTTGCCGACCATGAAACCGGTCGTGTTCTGCAGGAAGAGGAGCGGCACGTGCACCTGGTTGCAGAGCTGGATGAACTGGGCGCCCTTGTTGGCGCTCTCGCTGAAGAGGGTGCCGTTGTTCGCCAGGATGCCGACCGGGAAGCCGTGGATGTGGGCCCAGCCGCAGATCAGCGTGTTGCCGTAGAGCGGCTTGAACTCGCTGAAGCGGCTGCCGTCGACGATGCGCGCGATGACCTCCCGCTGGTCGAAGGGCGTGCGCACGTCGGCGCTGGCGATGCCGAGCAGGTCCTCGGCGTCGTAGACCGGCTCCTCGATGGGCCGCGGCGCCGGGTGGGCGCCCTTCTCCCACTCGAGGTGGCTGACGATCTCCCGGCCGAGGCGGATGGCGTCGTGCTCGTCCTCGGCGAGGTAGTCGCTCACGCCGCTCTCCACCGAGTGCATGCGCGCGCCGCCGAGCTCCTCGTGATCGGTCTCCTCCCCGGTGGCCATCTTCACCAGCGGTGGCCCGGCGAGATAGACCTTGGCCTCGTCCTTCACCATCACCACGTAGTCGCTCATGCCGGGCAGGTAGGCGCCGCCGGCGGTCGAGCTGCCGAAGACCAGGCAGACGGTGGGGATGCGGTGCTCCGAGCGCTGGGTGAGGCTCCGGAAGCCGGCGCCGCCCTTCACGAAGATCTTGTCTTGGTTGGGCAGGTCCGCGCCGGCGCTCTCGATGAGGCTCACGCCGACCAGCCGGTTTTGGTGGGCGATCTCTGCGAGGCGGCCGCTCTTCACCAGGCTCATCGGCGTGACCGCGCCGCCTTTCACCGTCGCCTCGCTGGCCACGATCACGCATTCGACGCCGCTGACCACGCCGACGCCGCCGACCACGCTCGTGCCCGGCGGCTCGCCCTTCATGTCCACGCCGGCGAGGGAGCCGATCTCCAGGAAGGAGCTGTCCCGGTCGAGCAGGAGCTCGATGCGCTGCCGGGGGAGGATCTTCCCGCGGTCGATGTGGCGCTTGGTGTACTTCTCGCCGCCGCCGGCGTTCGCCTTCTCGAGGGCCTTCTCGATGGCCTCGAGGCGCTTCAGCGCCACCTCGCGGTTGTGCTGGTAGGTCTCGCCCTTGCGATCGATCTTCGATCGCAGGAGCGGGTAGGGCTGCCGGGCGCGGGGCGCCGCGCTCCGGCGATGGGGCGGATGGTCCATGCGCATCGAGGCGGATCCTTCTCGCCCGACCGGGGCCGGTCAAGGATAAAATGAATGACGATTCATCGAACACTGTTCTCCCATTAGGGGGGCCGAGCCGCCGATCCGTGGGCCAGGTCGAGCTGCCGGAGGCCGCGCTGCCGCCGCCACTGCGCGCCTCCACGTCGTGGAGGCCGAGGAGGCCGCGGTGGAGGTCGCCGACGCGCTGCTGCCCACGCTCCTCGGCCAGCGCTGACTCAGGCGCAGGTGGGCGGCTTGCGGTCTCGCCAGGGTCGCGCCCTCTCGAGCTGCCCGGCCAGCGAGAGAAGCGTCGCGTCGTCGCCGAAGCGGCCGGTGAACATCGTGCCGATGGGAAGCCCGTCGCCGTTCCAGACCAGGGGCACGTTCATCGAGGGCTGGCCGGTGAAGTTGGCCACCGGCGTGTAGGGGATGAAGGCGAAGACCTCGCTGATGGTCTTCTCGAGGAGCCCGGGGAGCTTGAGCGCAGCGCGGGCGCCGCTGCGGGCGATCACCTGCTGGGCGATGGCCTCGGCGCCCTTGGGTCGGAGCGCGTGATGGGGCACCGGTGGCTGGCCCAGCGTTGGCGTCAGGACGGCGTCGAAGCCCCGGTAGCGCTCGGTGAGCCGGCGGGTCTCCTCCTGCAAGGTACGGATCGCGACCACGACGTCCTCGCCGGTGAAGTTGCGCGCCATCATCGCACTGAGCCAGGTGGCGGTCTCGAAGTCCTTGGCCGTCGCCTTTCGACCCACGAGCTGCTCCGCCTCGCGGATGTCCGCGGCGGTGTTGGCCGCCACCACGGTGAAGAAGGCCCGGGCGAGGAGCTCCGGCTGATGCATCGGCGGTCGCTCGACCACCTCGTGACCGAGGTCTTCGAGAAGGCGCACCACCTCGGTCACCGCGTCCAGGCAGTCTGCGTGAGGCGTCGAGGGCATCGCCGGCTCGGTGTGGAAGGCGATGCGCAGCGCCTTGGGCTCCTGCTCGGTGGCCGCGAGGAAGGTCCCCTCGTGGTGCGGCGCGTGGTAGGGCGCGTGGGGCGCGTCGCCTTCGGTCGCGTCGAGGGCCGCGGCGCTGTCGCGGACGCTGACGGAGAGCACGTGCTCGATGGCGAAGCCGTTCCAGGCCTCGCTCGCTGGCGAGACCGGGGTGCGCGCGCGGGTGGGCTTCAGCCCGAAGATGCCGCAGCAGGCGGCGGGGATGCGGATGGAGCCGCCGCCGTCGCCGCCGTGGCCCATGGGCGCGATCCGCGCGGCCACCGCGGCGCCGGTGCCACCGCTCGAGCCGCCGCTGGTGCGCGAGAGATCCCAGGGGTTGCAGGTCGGGCCGAAGATGTCCGGCTCGGTGACCGGCTGCAGGCCGAACTCGGGCGTCGCGGTCTTCGCCACGGTGATCAAGCCGGCGTCGCGGTAGCGCTGGTAGAGGAGCGTGTCCTCCCTGGGCACCCAGCCCTTGTAGAAGCGGCAGCCGCTCACCGTGGGCACGCCGGCGATGTGCTGGATCAGATCCTTGAGGAGGAAGGGCACCCCGGCGAAGGGGCCGCGGTGGTCGTCCTCCGCGGCCGCCGCCCGCGCCTGCTGGTAGAGGGGGTGCACCACCGCGTTCAGCTCCGGGTCGAGGGCTTCGATCCGCGCGATGCAGGTCTCCACCAGCGTTTCGGCGGAGACCTCCCCCTGGCGGACGAGCTCGGCGAGGCCGAGCGCGTCGTAATCGTCGTAGTCTTCGAAGAGCGCCATGGGCGGAGAGTACCGCGCCGGCGCTCTTCGCTGGGCTCAATAGGCCGGCTGACCCCAGGGGTCGTTCTGCTGCGGCTGCACGGCGGCGCCCTGCAGGCGCTCGTTGAACTTGCCGAGCTGCTGCAGGTGCTGCGGGGTCAGGGTGAAGGAGGCGCCGCAGACCGTGAGCGTCACCACCCGGGCGTTCGCCAGGAGCGCCGCGTTGTTCGAGGCGGTGCTCCCCTCGAGGGTCTCGAGCACCCCCGTGCTCTCCTGCGTCGGGGTGTAGGCCACGGGCATCTGCGCCGGCTGACCGTCGATCTGCCAGACGAGCTGCTGGCAGCCCTGGAGCACCGGCGCCGGACCCCGGCGCTGGAAGCGGACGGTCATCTGGCTGTCGCCGGGCACGCCGAAGAGGGTCGCGCTGATGCCGTCGCCGAAGTCGAGAGTCTCGGTGGTGGAGTTCGCCACGGTGGCGCTCCCGGGGGCATCGCCGGGGAGCGGCTGCATCGCGGCGCCGGCGGGCGCGGCGGCCGGGGCCGGGTCACCGCCGCCGAACCAGCCGGAGAAGCCGACCACGATGCTGAAGCGGATCGTGCTGAAGTCCGCCTCGAAATCGTCTTCGCCGATCCGCGTGTCCCAGCCGAACTCGAGGCGCGGGTCGATGGAGAAGGAGTCGGTGAGGAAGATGTGGGCGCCGCCGCCGAAGCGGAAGCCGAAGGTATTGACCTTCTGGCTGTCCGCGCCATCGGGGGTGATCACCAATCCGGCGATGCTGAGGCCAGCCATGGCGAAGGGAACGACCGCGCCGTCGGCGAACATCAGCTCGGCGAAGGGCTCGAGACCCCAGCTCAGGTCGGTGTTGTCTCCGTCGTCCTTGGACCACTCGAGCTGAAGTCGGCCGCCGATGAAGAACATCTCGCCGATGGTCGCGCCGATGCTCAGACCGAACCCGCGGCCGAGCAGCCCGAAGCTGCTCGTGTTGGCGCGGTCGGGGTCCCCCTCGAAGTCGGTCGACGTGAAGTTGAAGAGCGACTGATCGAGCGAGAGCCGGAGCTTGTTGGCGACGGTGGGCTGCGCCTCCGCCTCGCCGGGGGCGAGCGCGAAGAGCGAGCAGACGATGAGAGCCCCGGCCGTGAGTCGGCCGCGGGCGAGAGCGCGAGACATGTGGGTTCCCTCCTGGGAGCGCTTGGCTAGCACGCGCCTCTTACGAAGCCATCCGCCCGGCTCTTCCTTTCGCACACGGGTTTGCTCACACCCCGCGGCCCTTCCCTTCGACCGGCGGGTCGAGCCATCCTTCGGCGGTGAGATTGCCGCGCGCCCTCGAGCTCGGACGACGCATCGGCCGGCTCGGTCGCTGGCTCGGCCCCTGGTCGGACGAGACCGGTGCGCCGACCACCACCCGTGAGGCGATCGCTTTCGACGGCATGCGCGCCTGGGTCTACCGGCCCGCCGGCCGCCGGCCGCTCGGAGCGGTGCTCGTGGTGCCAGGCCTTCACTACCTCGGGCCGGCGGATCCACGCCTCGACCGCTTCTGCCGGATCCTCGCCCACGCGGGCAACCTGGTGCTCTGTCCCTTCCTGCCGGACTTCTCTCGCCTGCGGGTCGGTCCCGATCTCGGTCCCGACACGAGCAAGGCCCTCGACGCGCTGCTCGCGCTCCCCGACCGGCCCCGGGCCGTGGCGCCCGGCGTGCTGAGCATCTCCTTCGGCTCCCGCCCCGCCGTCGAGGTCGCCGCCACCCGGCCGGAGGTGGGCAAGCTGGTCCTCTTCGGTGGCTTCGCCGACTTCCGCGACGCGATCCGCTTCTGCATCGCCGGCGCGCCCGACCCCGGGCGCCCCCACGATCCGCTGAACCGTCCGGTGGTCTTCCTGAACCTCCTCGAGCACCTGGACCCGGCCCCGCGGGACGCGGAGACCTTCGTCGAGGCCTGTTTCGAGTACGTCCGCCGGACCTGGGGCAAGCCGGAGATGAAGCCGAAGGAGGCGTTCGCGCCGGTGGCGGAGGCCCTCGCCGAAGGCCTCACGGATGCCGAGCTCTTCCTCAAGGCCACTGGCGTCGCCGACGGGGGCGTGGAGCTCGGCCTCGAGGCCCTCGCCCGGGGCGCCGAGCATTTCGAGTATCTCGACCCGCGCCCCTGGCTGAGCCGCGTCCGGGTGCCGGTCACCGTGATCCACGGCCGCGAGGATGACGTGATCCCCTTCGAGCACGCTGAGCGCTTGGCGTCCATGGCCCCCAGATCGCGACATCTAGTCACAGGGATCTATGCCCATACGGGCCGCGCGACCCTCGCCGAGCTGATCCCCGAAGCCGCTCGCGAAGGGTCCGCCATGGCCCAGATCCTGGTCCAGATGGCCCGCACCGGCTTCATCCCCACGACATCCGGATCGCACTGAACAAAAGCATGGTGTAGCGCGGTCCCCAGGATCGAATTCCTTCACGATTCGCAGAGCTTGCGCCGTTTTCGTCGGTTTTCGCGGAAGTTTTCGGTCCTTTCCGTCCTTCGAGACAGAAGGGGGGTGGCGGAAAGCCACGATCCGACCCACAAATGTCGGCACGGCTAGTGCGAACTGAACGACGAATTCCGCTGTCATGGATGGCCAATGGATTGGCCAGTGGCTTGCATACTAGCCAGTCGTCGATCGTGGGCCCAAGGCGCGCGGCGACGGAGGGGTCGGAGCAGACGACCCGACAAGTGAATCGAGACGATGGCCGCGGCGACCCAAGCGCGGCTCAAGAGGCACGGCGGAGCATCGAGGAATTGGAAAGGCGGGCGCATTGACCGACAAGGCTCGGAAACTACTCACGGAGCTTCTCGCGAAGGGCGAGAAGCGAGGCTTCCTCACCTACGGGGAGGTCACGACACGGTTGGCGAAGACCGACGTCGACCCGGCGCTGATCCAGCGCCTCTGCCGGCGGCTCGAGTCCGCGGGCATTCCCCTGGTCAACGGCGCCCGCGACGCGGACGGGCGCAGCTCCCGCCCGAGCAAGGACAAGGGCGGACAGGAGACCATCCAATCCTACTTGGACTGGATCGGCACGGTCAGCCTCCTCACCCGTGAGGGCGAGGTGGAGCTCGCTCGCCAGATCGAGAAGGGCCGCAACGCCATCTGGGATGCCTATCTGAAGGCCAAGATCCGGCCGAAGGACCTCGAGGAGTCCCTCCGTGAGCTCGAGCAGAAGGTCGCCGACGGTGACATTCGCCCGCAGGACGCCGTGATCCACGACTCCTTCAAGGAGCTGCGTGCGCGGCTCGGCACCTGGGTCGAGCTCTGGGCCACGCGCCGGAAGCTCGAGCGCGAACGGGTGAAGCGCGAGGCGCGGCGGCCGGCGAAGGTGATCAAGGAGGCCTACCGGGCCATCGGAGAGGCGGACGCGGGCGTCGAGCGCGCGAAGGCCGAGATGGTCGAGGCCAACCTTCGGCTCGTGGTGGCCACCGCCAAGAAATACCTCAAGCGGGGCCTGCCGCTCCTGGACCTGATCCAGGAAGGCAACATGGGCCTCATGCGCGCCATCGACAAGTTCGACTATCGGCGCGGCTACAAGCTCTCGACCTACGCGAGCTGGTGGATCCGTCAGTCGATGGCCCGCGCGGCGACCGACCAGGGCCGCACCATTCGGGTGCCGGTCCACGCCCACGAGCTGCTGACCAAGCTCATGAGCACGAGCCGGCGGCTCACGGCCAAGTTCGGTCGCGACGCCACTCCGGCGGAGGTCGCCAAGAAGATGCAGCTCCCGGTCGAGAAGGTCCGTAGCTTGCTCTCCATCGCTCGCGACACCGTCTCGCTCGAGACGCCGGTCGGCGCCGATGGCTCGAGCGAGCTCCGGGATCTGATCGCCGACGACCGCGCGACCTCTCCGATGGATCCGCTCATCGACGACGACCTGAACAACTCCGTCCTCGAGGCGCTCGCGACGCTCAGCGACCGCGAGCAGCAGATCCTCCGCATGCGCTTCGGCATCGGCGAGCACGAGGCCCACACCCTCGCGGAGATCGGCCGGGAATTCGGGCTGAGCCGCGAGCGCATCCGACAGCTCCAGGCTCTCGCGCTGCGCAAGCTTCGGCTCGCGTCACAGAGCGACACGCTCAAGGCCTTCGTGGCCTGAACGCCTCCCCCATTTACGGTAGGACGAATCATCGGCCCGGATTCCGCGTTGTCGGAAGCCGGGCCGAGCACTATGCTCGGCCCGCCTGCTGACGAGGAACGGACCGTGACTACCTCCACACCCCCCCCGCCCGCTTCGGGTGGCGGAATGAAATACGCCCTCGTGGGCATCTTGCTCGCCCTCGCCGCTGTGGGTCTCTACTGCGCGACCCAAGAGGAGGAGAGCACCGACGGCGAAGAGGTCGCCGCCGCTCCGCCCGACGCCGGCATCATCCAGCGGCAGACGAAGATTCAGCCGCAGTTCGACATCCCCGAGGAGGAGCCGGACCTCGGCGCGCCGGATCTCGGCCCGCCCGAGCAGACCACGATGCGCACCGTGCGCCAGCCGCGCACCTGCGACGGAAACCTCGACGTCTCCGCGATCCGCTCCGTGGCCCAGCGGCACCAGCGCCAGGTGCGGAGCTGCTACGAGCGCGCGCTCAAGAGGAACAACATCCTGCAGGGCACGGTGAACGTCCGGATGGTCGTCGGCCGCACGGGCAGCATCGAGCAGGTGTCGGTGGGTGGCTCGCTCCGGGACAGCGAAGTCTTCGGTTGCGTCCGGAGGCTCGCTCGGAGCTGGGAGTTTCCGGCGGT
>JGI12109J20283_11067841_pt1 | contig 13730 bp, 10 predicted proteins | sample ElkSlonscriptome_12_FD_20283 | JGI IMG/M metagenome (IMG submission 20283) | reverse complement strand
CACGCGGTTGAAAGGGTGAGGCGACATCGACGCACCATGGCGGCCGCCGCCAGCACGGCGCCGACCGCGTACCTGCCATTGTTATACTCACAGTCCGTTGTTTTTTGACCAGCGCCGCGGTCCGCGGCTCGAGCAGGAGATCCGCAAACCATGGCCGACCGCGCCCGCGATGCCGACGAAGGGATACCTACCAGGATGAACCATCCCGGTGACAGCCTCTGGGGCGGGCGCTTCGACGAGGCCACGGACGCCTTCGTGCAGCGCTTCACCGCCTCCGTGAGCTTTGATCAGCGTCTGGCGGAACAGGATATCCGCGGCTCCCTGGCCCATGCGCGCATGCTCGCCGCCGTTGACGTCCTCAGCGCCGATGAGCTCGCCGCCATCGAGGGCGGCCTGGCCACCATCGGCGAGGAAATCGCTGCCGGCCGCTTTGCCTGGTCCATCGAACGCGAAGACGTGCACATGAACATCGAGGCGCGGCTCACGCAGCTGATCGGCGAAGCCGGTAAGAAGCTGCATACCGGCCGCTCGCGGAACGATCAGGTGGCGACGGATATCCGTCTCTACCTGCGCGATGCCTGCGCCACCATCGCCAAGGAGCTGACGCGCCTGCAGACGGGCATCGTCGACCTTGCCGAGGCCCACGCCGATGCCGTCATGCCGGGCTTCACACATCTACAGAGTGCCCAGCCCGTAACCTTCGGCCACCACCTGCTGGCCTGGAACGAGATGCTCGAACGCGACCACGGCCGCCTGCTGGACTGCCGCGAACGCATGAACCAGTGCCCCCTCGGTGCCGCGGCGCTGGCCGGCACCAGCTTTCCCATCGACCGTGAACACACGGCGCGGGCCCTGGGCTTCGCCGCGCCCACGCGCAACTCCCTCGACTCGGTGTCTGATCGCGACTTCGCCATCGAGTTCAGCTCCTTTGCCGCCCTGCTGCTGACCCACCTGTCGCGTATGAGCGAGGAACTCGTGCTGTGGACCTCGGCGCAGTTCTCCTTCGTCGAGCTGCCGGACCGTTTCTGCACCGGCTCGTCGATCATGCCGCAGAAGAAGAACCCTGATGTGCCGGAGCTGGTGCGCGGCAAGACCGGCCGCGTGACCGGGCATCTCGTCGCCCTGCTCACTCTCATGAAAAGCCAGCCCCTGGCCTATAACAAGGACAACCAGGAGGACAAGGAGCCGCTATTCGATACGGTTGACACGGTGCTGGACTGCCTGCGTGCGTTCGGCGACATGGTCCCGCACATCCGGCCGCGCCGGGAGCGTCTGCGCGAGGCGGCAAGCGCCGGCTACGCCACCGCCACGGACCTCGCCGACTACCTCGTGCGCAAGGGCCTGCCCTTCCGCGATGCCCACGAGGTCGTGGGCCGCGCCGTGGCCGCCGCGATCGAGGCCGCGAGCGACCTCGCCGACATGCCCCTTGCCAGACTGCAGGTCTTCTCTGACCTCATCGAGGCCGATGTCTTCGAGGTGCTCACGGTGGAAGGCTCCGTCGCCGCCCGCAACCACCTGGGGGGGACGGCTCCATCGCGGGTCCGCGCTTCCGCAAAGGCCGCGAGGCAGGTGCTGGCGCTGCGCTGACTGAAAACCCCCGCGCTGCGCTGCAAACGGCTGTCGCCCGTTCTTCGTCAATACGCTCCCGAGGTCCGGGGGCATGCAGCCCGATCCGACCGCCGTTTCGCTGCCGGGGTTTCGACGGGCAAACCAGCCGTGTTATCGAAAACGCTCTGGCAGTACACTCGATTGCTGACGGGCGCGTGTTTACTCAGCCCTTGAGGGGAGATAAGAAGATATGGCCAGAATTACACTCACAGAACCCGCGGATCTGACGGGCTTCCTCGCGGAACTTCATGGCAATGCCGGTGAAGGCGATTGGTCCACCCGGCACGTCGCCCGCGCCTTCGCAACGCAATCCCAACTGCTCCAGGATTACCTCGGATTTTACTACCGCTGGCATCGGAACGACGGTGTCGGAGAGCTGGAGCCACGTCTCAAGGAACTGGTGCGTCTGCGGATTGCGACACTGAACGGATGCAAGACCTGCAAGGCCGCCCGCCTGGATCCGAGTATCAGTCAGGAGGAGGCGGAAGTGGGCGTGGATGATCCCGAGCATCCATTCGGAGCGCGAGAGCGAGCCGCAATCACGTTTGCAGAAAAGATGGCTGTGGATCATTTCGCCATCGACGACCAGGCGGTTCGCGAACTGCGTGAGCATTTTTCCGAGGCCGAGGTTCTTGAGCTCATGATGCTTACAGGCCAGTACATCGGATTCGGGCGCCTGCTGGCAATACTGCAGCTTGAGGAGGTGGCGTGCCCGATCGCATGACGCCGCAGCAGGACCCATCGCGTAGCGAGCGGCCCGGGAATACGATCTTCGTGTTTTTACCATCGCCGGCCCGCGTCCGGGCGTGCTTTTCCGGAGCCGGGCGGCGGAGTGAACAGCCGGCCTGAGATCGCTCAGGCCGGCATCGTGCGCCTCAGAAGCCATCTTCCGGCATCGACAGCGTTGTATCGTCCGCTGCCGTAGCAAGCTCTCGCATCCAGGCGCACTGAGGCAGAACGTAGCGGAAGAAGTAGCGGCAAGCGTGGTACTTGCCTTGCAGGTAGGGCGACGGCTGACCCCCATTGCCCGCCTTGGCCTCGGCTGCCAGGGCCTGACGCAGCCACATCCAGGCGATCACGAGATGTCCGAGCATGTCCAGATACAGCGTCGCATTGGCCAGCAACTGCGAGCGGGCGCGCTCCGACCGCGCAGCAACGAGCTCGTCCGTAGCCGCTAACGTGCTCGAAACCTCGCGGCTCAGCAACTGCGCGAACTCGGCCAGGCTCGGGATGGATGTCGCTCTATCCACATCCGCGAGAATCCGCTCTGCCAGCATTCTCAGGCAGCGGCCATCGTCATCCAGTATCTTGCGACCGAGAAGATCAATGCCGTGAATGCCATGTGTACCTTCGTGGATAGGATTCAGGCGGTTGTCGCGGTACAGGCGCTCAACGGAATAGTCCCTCGTGTAACCGGCACCACCAAGTACCTGGATAGCGTGCTTGTTTGCTTCAAGGCAGAACTCCGACGGCCAGGATTTGGCAATCGGCGTGAGAAAATCCGTTAGATCCTCGAGCCTTGACCGCTCTTCGCGGTCCTCGCTGAGACGAGCCTTATCGATCAACCCTGCCGTGTAGAGCAACAACGCCAGCGACCCCTCGACGGCGACCTTCTGGGCGAGCAGCAGGCGGCGCACATCGCCGTGCTCGATAATCGGTACCGGCGGCAGTCCCGGGTCCTTGGCATCCGGAGAGCGCCCCTGCGTTCGCTCGCGTGCATAGCGCAGGGACACGCTATAGCCCGCGGCGGCCAACGCGGTAGCCCCGAGGCCGACCGCGATCCTGGCCTCGTTCATCATGTGAAACATATAAAACAGCCCGCGGCCCTCCTCACCGACGCGAAAGGCAACACAGGGATTCTCCTCGCCGAAATGAAGAACCGTGTTGGTGGTCCCCCGGTAGCCCATCTTGTGATTGAGCCCGGCCAGCTGAATGCCGTTGCGTGCACCGCAGGACCCGTCGTCCTTGACATGGTACTTCGGGGCAATGAACAGGGAGATTCCCCGTACGCCTTCGCCGCCACCGGGGACCTTGGCGAGCACCAGGTGCACGATGTTCTCGGAAATTTCCTGCTCGCCACCGGAGATCCACATCTTGCGGCCGCGCAGGTGATAGCTGCCATCATCCTGTGCGTGAGCGGTCGTCGCTATATCAGCGAGTGACGAGCCGGCATGCGGCTCCGACAGGCACATGGTACCGAAGAACCTTCCCTCGACGAGGGGGGCCAGAAAACGGGTTTTCTGGTCCTGCGAAGCGAATGCCGAGAGCACATTGGCTGCGCCATTGGTGAGCAGGACATACCCGCTGGTGCCGATATTTGCAGTGAAGAAAAGATAGGAGACGGCGCTGCGGAGTGTTTCCGGCATCTGTAAACCACCCCACTCGTGATCGAAGGTCGCACCGAAGAAGCCCGCCTCGCGGAATGCAGCGAGTGCCTCGCCGATTTCCGGAATCAGGACAGCACGCCCGTCCTCGAAGCGAGGCTCGCAACGATCACTTTTCTCCGCATGAGGCAGAAACTTCTCTCGCGCTATATCTTCCGCAGTGTCCAATATTCCGCTCATGATCGTCTGATCGTAAGCGGCGAACGGTCCGCGGCAGAGAGCGTCGACGGTAGCAACGTCAAACAGCTGAAAGTCGAGTTCGCGACGATCCAGGGTAATCATGGTTTTTTCCTCGGCAGGCTACGAGATCGAGTTCACGTGCGGAATCGTGGGCGGATTAGAGCAGTGGCCGCCTGACAGTGCACGGTCAGATTATCCTACGATTTTGTAGGTGGATGTTGACTTAGTCTGGCTTCTTGTTCACGCTGACTCAACAAAACAACAAGAAAGAGGTTCTCGCAATGACGCCGCGAGCCCCGGTCTGCCCATGCGCCCGAGCTGCACGAGCAACCCGCATCCCTGCCGCGGCTGGCCGGCCGCAGCGTTCATTTCAGGACAACAACGCATTTTCAATGCTGAAAACGCCGCGTTGGCCGTCGCCGCCCCCATCACCCTGAGGAGCAAACACGATGACGGACGCCCTTTTCCCCGACAGCTTCAGCATGCCCTATGGCTCTTCTCTCTATGGCCGCCCGCCCTATATCTACCGTGGCGTACAAGACATGGTGGTCGCCTACGAGGCGAGTGCCGAGCGCCTGAAGCCGCTTCTGCCGCCCGGAGTGACCATCGATGATGAGATCGCCGAGTGCCTCGCATGGACGCGCTGGATACCTTTTTCGTCGTTCGGGCCCTACCACGAGGCCTATGCGATGGTAAAAGCGAGGTTTGGCGGCGACACCTATCTCTACAACCCGTTCATGATCGTGGACAACGAAGTCGCCCTCGCCGTGGGACGGGAAGTCTGGGGGTACCCGAAGAAGCTGGGGAAGTTCAGCCGGGGCTGGGGTAACGACGGCGCTGGCTACGGTGAGCAGCTGCTGTGCAAGGTGGAGCGGCCGCTCGGTCACACGCTCATGTCCGCGTCGATGGTCTGCTCCGAGCGCGCTGACCCGGAGGAGCTGGACGCGGGATATCCAATCCTTTCCCTGCGCATAATCCCTGATGCGGAGGATGTCTCACGTCCGTGCGTCGCGCAGCTCATCGCCCTGGAGCTTCCCGTATCAGTGCAAACCGGCAGCGATGGCGCGCCCGAGTTTTACAAGGGCCCGGCACAGCTGCGTTTTGAGGGCAGTGCATCCGATCCCTGGGACCTGGCAGCGCCGCTTCGAATCAGCAAAGGATTTTTCGGTGTCTTTGACTTTGATCTGGTGCCCGGGCGGGTGGTTCACAACTATCTGGGTTAGTCAGTATCGCCACACGCGACGTGAGGGGGCAATATGTCGGTTTACAGACTAAAATTGGGTGACTACCAATTCCAGGTAACGGACGAGGGCTCAGGCCCGCCCGTGCTGATGCTTCACGGCTTCCCCGATTCCGCCCGACTCTGGAGACACCAGATACCTGCGCTGCTCGGGGCGGGTTACCGGGTCATCGCACCTGACCAGCGCGGTTTTGGAGAATCCGATAAGCCGCAGGCTATCGAAGCCTATGCGGTACCGGAGGTCCTGGGTGATGTCCTCGCCCTTCTGGACGAGCTGAAGCTCGAACAGGTTTCTCTGGTGAGTCACGACTGGGGCGCCGCGGTGGGCTGGAGCCTTGCAGCGCTGCATCCCGAGCGGGTCGAGCGCCACGCTGTCCTGTCCGTCGGGCACATCACATCCCTNTGGAACGCAGGCATCGCCCAGCGGCGTAACGCCTGGTACATGCTCGTATTCATGCGTCAGGGTCTGGCCGAAGAGATCATCACGCGGCAGGACTGGCGCTTCTTCAGGGATCTCTGGTGCCATCATCCGGAGATCGAGACCTGGATCGCCGACCTGTCGCGCCCCGGCGCACTCACGGCGGCGCTGAACTGGTACCGCGCCAACATGGATCTCGACACCTGGACTGAGCAGGGATGGGAAATGCCCCGGGTCAATGTGCCCACGATGGGCATATGGAGTAGCGGTGACATCTACCTGTCGGAGAGCCAGATGATGGGCTCTGCTCAGTTCATGGACGCACCATGGCGCTACGAGCGCATCGAGGGAGCCACCCACTGGTTGATGCTGGACCGACCTGCAGCCGTCAACGACCTGCTGCTCGATTTCTTCGGCGACGCGACTACCCCTACCCCTGCTTGATACGTTTCCCGAAAGGTCCCGTAAATTCGCAAGCACTCGAAATGACGTGTCCTGGGCAGCCGGCCATAGCATCGGCAAAAATCGTCATACAATATGGTTGACATCAACGCGGATTATGATAATTCTCACGGCATGCAGAGTGAAACTGCAATCAGGCACGGTCGGCGTCAGGCCCGGCCCGGTAGCCGCGGCGCTGATTGCTGGAGACATGCTGTTTGCTGAACAAGCGCAGAACATGAACGGCGTACGGCGTCGGCGCATCCCCACCCCGAATCAAGGATCTGGTATCGAACTCGATCTCGAATAACGACTGATGCTTTGTCTATCAAAAATATAAGGAAGACACTATGAAGCCGCAAAACATTCTGTACATCGCTTGTTCCGCCGCCGTCGCATCACTTGCCTTCGCGAGCACCGCATCGGCGCAATCCACGGGCACGATGGAAGAAATCGTCGTCACGGCGAATAAGCGCAACGAAAGCGCCATGGAGGTCGGCTCGAGTATTCAGGCGTTTTCCGGCAATTCGCTCGAGAAGCGCTTTATCCTGTCCCCCGAGGATCTCGCACAGAACGTTCCGACCCTGGAGCTGGCCCCGTCGACCCACGGCACGCCCGTCTATACCCTGCGGGGTATCGGGTACAACTCCGACGCGATGGCCGTGTATCCCGCGGTCAGCATCTCGCTCGACCAGGCGCCCATGGCGTTCCCCATCCTTGCTGCCCGCTCCATGTACGACCTCGAGCGTGTCGAGGTTCTGAAGGGCCCCCAGGGCACCCTGTTCGGTCAGAACTCCACGGGCGGCGCGATCAACTATGTTGCCGCCAAGCCGACGGAAGAGTTCGCGGCGCAGCTCACGGCCGGCTACGGCCGTTTTGACGAGATCCGGGCCAGCGGCTTCGTCAGCGGCCCGTTGAGCGATACGGTCGGCGCCCGCCTCGCCATCGACAGCCGGCGGCGGGGCGACTGGCAGAAAAACTACCTGCCCGGTCGCAACGACGAAAACGGCGAGCAGGAGTACTTCGCAGCGCGCTTCATCACCGAATGGCAGCCTACTGACCGGCTGAATGTCTCGCTGAATGTCAACGGGTCCGTCGACAACTCACAACCGATGGCGCTTCAGATCATCGCCTCGATCCCTTCCAACCCGGCGGCACCGTTCGAAGAGGAACTGGCAACGGTGCTCGCGCCCAACGACAACCGGGTCGCGAACTGGTCCCTGACGGGCGCACAGAAATTCCCGCAGCAGGTACCGACGGAGGCCGCGATCCCGCGCGGTGACCGCGAGACCTGGCAGGGCATACTGCGGGCGGACTGGGACGTTACCGATACGGTAACGTTGACGTCGATCACCACCTATACCGACTTCGAACAGGACATGTCCTTCGACCTCGATGGCAGTGATTTCGAGATGATCGGCTTGCCGAATAACCCGGGTACGATCGAGGACTTCCACCAGGAACTTCGCCTGTCGAACGGCGACGGTGCGGGTTCCAGGTTCCGCTGGACTGTCGGTGGCAACTACAACACCAGCGATGTCGCGGAGTATCAGGACATTACCTACACCGAGAACTCCCTCGCCAGCCCGAGCAACCTGTTCATCCATATCAGCGGCATTTCCAACACCGGCGACATCGATATCTGGGCCGCATTCGCGAGCGGCGAATACGACCTCAGCGAAAATCTGACGCTGAAAGCCGGCATCCGTTACACCGATTCGACCAACAAGAACTCCATGTGTAACCAGGATAACTGGCCGGACCAGCGGGTGAGTGAGCTGTTCACTCTGCTGGGCAATCTGCTCGGAGGACAGAACATTCCCCTGAGCACGGGCGATTGCTACCCACTGCGCGATGACCTGCTGATTCCCCAGAACCTCCAGGGAGTCGATGGCGGCCGACATAATCTCACGCTCGCGGAAGACAACACTTCCTGGCTGATCGGCCTCGATTACAACCTGACCGACGATACGCTCCTTTACGGAAATATCTCCCGCGGCTACAAGGCCGGCAGCTTCCCCGTGATCACGGGCTCGGTGCTGAGCGTATTCGACCCGGCGGTACAGGAAGCCGTGACCGCCTACGAGGCGGGATTCAAGACCACGCTAGGCGGCATGGTGCAGTGGAGCGGTGCCGTCTTCTATAACGACTACGAAGACAAGCAGGTGCAGGGCAGTACGCTGACCGAATTGTTCGGCCTGCTGCAGCTTCTCGATAACGTCCCCGAGTCCACCATCTTCGGTATCGAAACCGACGTTGTCGTCCGGCCTACTTCTGGCCTGACCCTGACGGCGGCAGCGACCTACCTCGACACGGAAATCGACGAGTACACCGCGACCAACGTATTCGGCGTGGAGAACTATGACTTCGCGGGCAGTGATCTGCCGTTTGCGCCCGAGCTGTCGTTTGTCGGTGATATCGACTACCAGATGCCGCTCGCCTCCGGCGCAACGCTTTCCATGGGGGCCACGGTGAATTACCGGTCCTCCGTTGATGCCTACGCGGCCGGCGGCATACTGGAAGTCCCGGACAACGGGGTCAATCGCTGGACAGACCGGGTGCCCTTCGAGATCGACAGCTACACGATCGTCGACGCCAGACTGGCCTATGCGTTCCCCGGCGATCGTATGACGCTCTCCGCCTGGGCGAAGAACGCGTTTGACGAGTTCTACGTCACCAACGTGATCTCCTACAACAACGCCATCACCCGCACCGTGGGGATGCCGAGAACCTACGGTGTCGCCTTTACGATGAACTGGTAAGGGCCCCCTACCCGGGCGCCAGCGCCCGGGTACGGTCGTTCCATCGTGTTGGCACTACAGCGGGATGGGGGCCTCTTTTGCAGCCCTCGCGGAGGGAGTATGGCCCCCAGGAAGCGTCCGGCGCGACCTGAGCCAAGTACTGATCAGGCGTGCAGGTTGGCACCGCCATTGACAAAAACGGTCTGCCCCGTGATGTATTCCCCCGCTGCTGACGCGAGAAAGCGCATCAATTCCGTGTAGTCTTCGCTGCGCACCCCTCGACCGCTGGGGTTGCTGCTGTTGGAATGAGCGACCAGCTCCGCCGCGTTTTCGCCAAAGACAGCGCGGACAGCCTCTGTTTCCACAATGCCCGGAGCGATTGCATTTATGCGGACGCCACGTGGCGCAAGCTCTACTGCCAGGTAGCGGATCAGGCTTTCGGCGAGAGCCTTGCCGACCCCGATCGCCGCGTAATTCCCAACGACCGTGCGCCCGCCACGACTGCTCAGGTAGAAAACGCTGCTGCCGCGGCGCAGGAAACCCTCTACGGCCTGGGTTATGTACAGCAGGGACATACCATTCACGGAGACCGCCTGCGCGAAGCGCCGGGCGTCCGCGCCGAGCGCGTCGGTTGCATAGGCCATGACGGCGCTGTGTACCAGGTGATCGAGATGCGGGGTGTATGCATCGAGAGCGCGGGCGATGTCAGCGCAGCCTTCGGGGGTCGCAATGTCGCCCTTGATCAACGTGCACTGCCCGCCATCGTCCTCGATCAAACTGCGGGCCTCGACCGCCCGCGCGTCGTCCGTCGCATAGTTGATGTAGATCGGGTTGCCGTCTCGAGCAAAGGCGCGCGCAATCTCCAGACCGATACCGCGCGAGCCGCCAATGACCAGTGTCGCCACAGCCTTACCTCAGGATCCAATGAATCCACAAACGGCATGGTAGTCTTTTTCCGGGTTCAAAGTCCCGGCGCAGGCCGAAAGCGTATCGGCCCAGCCGGGCCGGCCGACCACGGACGAGGAGTCAGGCATGAGCAATACTGCGCCGCCGCTGTACCCGCTTCACACTGCGCCGCTTGCGCTGCTGACGGCGGTCCTGGATCAACCCCACACGCTGGGCACGACTCCCGCAGGGGAGCGCAAGGTGGTTCCGGTCCTTGGTGGCAGCGTCGAAGGCGAGCGCCTGTCCGGTCGCATACTCTCCGGTGGCAGCGACTGGGCCCTCACGAATCCGGCGGGCGTCCTGGAGCTCGATGTACGCCTGGTGATCGAAACGCACGACGGCGCACTGATCAACTGCCAGTATCGGGGAATCCGTCACGGACCTCGCGAGATCATGGCGAAGTTGGCCGCGGGCGAGCCCGTGGACTATCGCGACATCTACTTCCGCATCGCCCCGCGCTTTGAAACAGCCGACCCCCGCTACGATTGGCTCAACCGCCTCCTGGCCGTCGGCATCGGCGAGCGGTTACCGGAGGGGCCTCGCTATCACATTCACGAAATCTGCTAGGTGCCCCTAGCGCCGATCAGTTCGCGACGCGGCTATCCGGGAAGGCCTCGTCGGGCAGGGAGGCGAGCCGCTTTTTTGCCGCCTGCACGTGCTGCCTGCCGACCTTCGCCGCGCGGACGGCATCGCCCGCCAGCACCGCGTCGATGATACGCAGGTACTCTTCCGTGATGTGTTGACGCCTGTCGCTCTCGAGGTAGGGGAAGGACTGCAGCCGCAGCAGGTGCAGCAGCGCGGTCGGCATAATGACAGGAAGTTCCACGTTGCCCCCGATCGCCATCAATACCTGGTACAGATGCTGGCGTTCGCCGACGAAGGTCACGTCATTTACAGAGCCCCGCTGAAAGCGGTCTATGGCGGTCTGTATCTCGGAAAGTCTTGTCGCGTCGGCACCGTTCGCGACCGCCTCTGCGGCCAGCCGCGCCATGAGCGAAGTCAGGGGTTCGAGCACGGTAAGAAGATCGCCCGCCTCCCTGCGGGAGAACGCACGAATGAGCGTTCCGCTGTAGGGTATCTGCCTAACGATGCCCTTGCCATGGAGTCGCTTGAGTGCCTCGCGGATCGGGCCCCGGCTGATATTGAGCGTGGCGATGAGGTCGGCTTCGGCCAGCTTCTGCCCCGGCACGTAGCGGCCCGAGTAAAGCCCCTGCTGAATCCATTCGACAACGGCGTCCGGAGACCTGCCAGCGTTGGCGCCCGCACTTTTCCCGGAGGAAGCCTTCGTGGGCTTTTTCTTCGACTTCCGCGACCCGCTCATCGGGCTATGCCCTCCCCTGACATGCCGTCCCACCGCGTCGGTGACCGCTCCGCGTCAGGCCAACGACCCCGGACATCCGTACGGGGGGCGCAGTCTAGCAGGCAAAGATTCCGCCATCACCCGTTCAGGCCGGCGCCAGAAGCGACGCTTTATCCATACCCGCAACCTCTTCGCGCAATTGGCGCTTGAGAACCTTGCCGCTGGCATTGCGCGGCAGCTCGTCCACGATCAGGTAGAACTTCGGTCGCTTGAAGCGCGCCAGCCTCTCGAGGCAGACTCCATCGAGAGCGTGGTGGTCAGGCGTCTGTTCTCCGGGAACGACGAGTGCGACCACCGACTCTCCCCATTCCTCGTCGGGAATGCCGATCACCGCAATATCGGCAACGCCTGAGGCTTCCAGCAGGACATCCTCAACCTCGCGGGCATAGATGTTCATACCCCCGGAGATGATGACATCCTTTTTTCGGTCCAGCAGCGTCAGGAAGCCGCGCTCATCGATGCGGCCGACATCGCCGGTACGCAGCCAGCCGTTCACCAGGGTAGCCGCGGTGGCTTCCGGTCGATTCAGGTATCCCCCCATGACCGTGGCACCGCGGACTGCGACTTCACCCGCCTCCCCCGCAGGGAGCGCATCACCGCTCTCGTCGAGGATGGCGAGACACAGCCCGGTGCGGACGATACCCACGGAGGACAGCCGTGCCTCGTCGTTGTCGGCGATCGCCCGCTCGATCATCGCCTGGTTCAATGCCGTGATCGTGCAGGGGCTCTCTCCCTGCCCGTAGCCATTCCAGAGCCGGGGTCCGAACAGCGCGTGACCGACGCGAAGGTCCCGTGGGGTGACGGGGGCGGCGCCCAGAAGAACGGTCCTGACATGCCGCATATCCGCTTGCGCCAGCTCCGGGAAGCTGTCCAGCCGTCGTAGCAGCGTTGGCGGCATGAAGAAGCTCAGGCTTTCGTAGTGATTAATGAGCGCCACCAGTTCCGTCGGGTCGAAGCTGCCGCTTTCGAGCAGGACGTTATTGCCGGCCCGGGCAATGAACGAGAGGCCGAACAGGCCGGAGGCGTGCGACGTCGCCGCGACGTGCAGCAGGGCGGCGTGCTCATCGAGTGCATCAATATCGGCATAGTAGGCGAGCGTCATGGCCATCAGATTGCCGTGCGACAGCATTGCGCCCTTGGGTTTGCCGGTTGTGCCACTGGTGTAGAAAATCCAGGCGAGATCGTCGCTGCCTCGGTCTGCCACCTTCGTCGGCGCGGTCTCCAGCGCCGCGCTGTAATCGGGCGAACCGGGAACCAGCAGCACCGTATCCGGGGGCAGCAGATCGCGCAGCGCAGGTGCCTGACGACTGCTGGCAAATACCACCCGGGCGCCGCAGTCCTCGATCATGAAGGCCAGTTCACTGGCATTGAGGCGCGTGTTCATCGGCGCCGCCGCCAGGCCTGCGCACCAGGTGCCGAACAGAACCTCGAGGTACTCGGGACAGTTCGGCAGGGTGATTGCCACGTTTGCCCTGTCCGCGGTCAGGCGCTTCAATGCGGCAGCGAGCCGCGCGGCGCGCGCACCGAGCGTCGCGTAATCCAGCAGGACCTCGCTTCCAAGGGAAACCGCCGGCCGCTCCGGGAAGGTCCGCGCGGAGTTGACCAGCAGGTGCGCGATGTTCATCGACAGGCTTCCAGGATGCTGACCACGACGGCTGCTTCCTCGATGCCGATCAGGCCGCCACCGTTTTCCTGCAGCGCAAGGCGCGCATCTTGTACCTGCCGTGGGCCCGCCTCACCGCGCAGCTGTGTGACCAGTTCGTGAATCTGGCCCAGGCCCGTGGCTCCGATCGGGTGCCCCTTGGATTCCAGCCCGCCGGAGGGGTTGAAGGGAATGCGTCCGCCGATGCGCGTGTCACCCCGCTCGGCGGCGGGACCTCCGTCGCCGAAGGCGAAGAAGCCAAGATTCTCGCTCTGCTGGATTTCACCGAAGGCGGTGGCGTCGTGGCACTCCACGACGTCGATGTCCTCGGGCCCGACGCCGGCAAGCTCGTAGCACCTGAGCGCGCAGCGGCGCGAGATATGCTTTTCGATCTCGTCATGCTCACGGCGCCCACCGTTCATGAGCGTAAGTCCGCGGATCTTCACGGCGCGCGCGGTGACACGAAGGCGGCGCAGGGCCACCTCGTTACAGACGATGGCCGCGGCTGCCCCATCGCTGATCGGCGAGCACATGGGCAGGGTGAATGGCCAGGCGATCAGACGGCTGGCGAGCACTTCCTCGGTCGTGAACGACTTGCGGTACTGGGAGAGCGGGTTCTCCACGGAATGCTGGTGGTTCTTCGCCGCCACCGCAGCGATCTGCCGCTGGGTCGTTCCGAAGCGTCCCATGTGGTACTTGGCGAATGCAGCGTAGATGTCCATGAAGACGGTGCGCGTGCTCTCCCGCCCTGCCTCACCGGCAGGTGTGGGA
>JGI12109J20283_10420445_pt1 | contig 13730 bp, 11 predicted proteins | sample ElkSlonscriptome_12_FD_20283 | JGI IMG/M metagenome (IMG submission 20283) | reverse complement strand
AAACCGGACCAAAAATCTCTTCTTTCATTACGTCATCTTCGATTGAAACATTTGCCAATACTGTAGGTGCAATGTATAGATCATCTCGATCCGTTTGTCCTCCGATCATCACATCTCCAGATGCCATTAGTTTCTTGATGGCTTCAAATCTCTTAAGGTTGATGATTCTTGGATAAGATTCACTCGTTTTCGGGTCCGGACCAAAATAGTCTTCAATCACTTTTTTGGCTTCCGTCAGAAATTGTTTTTGAAAACCTTCTTTTAGTAGTACATAATCGGGACTGACGCAGGTTTGTCCTGCATTCATAAATTTCCCCCATAGTAGTCGTTTTACGGTTGTTTTTAGTTCCCCCGTTCCGTCGATAATGGCTGGGCTTTTGCCGCCCAGTTCAAGAGTTGTGGAGGTAAGTTTTTCCGCTGCGTTCTTCGCGATAATGCTTCCCACTTGCGGGCTGCCAGTGAAGAAAATATGATTGAATTGGAATGAATCCATTAGCTTGGGTACCACTTCGTGACCCAATCCCTGCACGGTGCTGACGAAAGAAGAGTCAAAAATTTCTGATAGGATGTCCTCAACAATTTTAGCTGTTTCCGGAGCATCTTCACTGGGCTTTACTACAGCGCAGCATCCTGCGGCAATGGCTCCTGCCAAAGGGTCCATCACCAGCTGAAAAGGATAGTTCCAAGGCGCGATGATCAGCACCACACCTTTTGGCTCATAGCGCATGGTGGTTGAGGATGGCTGCATGGCCAGTGGAGTATGCCTTTTTATCGGGCGCATCCATTCCTTCAGGTTCTGCAACAAGTAATTGATTTCTTCCAGAACGATAGATATTTCAGTCATATAAGCTTCCATTTCTGATTTTCTCAAATCAGAGTGGAGAGCGGTGAGAATGGCTTTTTCGTTTCGCTTGATCGCTGCTTGAAGTTCCTTTAATCGTTTTGCTCGAAAAGAAAAATCGAGGGTAGCTCCTGAATCAAAAAAGGTCCTTTTAGCATCGAATTGGGCTTCACTCATGCGACTGTAAATTTGTTTCGGATCGATTTATACTGACTAAAGTAGAAAATCAAAATCAAGGACAGAACCCTTCCACTTGCTCAGGTATAGGAAATCCATCGCCTTCAGCCAACAACATGAGTCTTTTAAACTCCTCGCAGATGCCTTTGAAATAAAAATTCAGCCCTTCGAGATAAACAAGGGCAGCGGTCTTTTCTTCAATGCTATTCAGCACTTTTAGTGATTTGTTATAATTTCCAGTAATCAGATATGCCAACGCTAAATCTTCTTTTGATGCAGGGTCGATGTGGGGATTAAATCTCTCAAATAAGTAACTGTCAAATATTCTTCTGTTCAATTGATAGAAGCGATCTATTCCGTGCAATTCGAAATTTGCAAAATTACGCTCCAGCATGTAAGGAAGATCTGCACCTCCCGTTGAGTTCATTAGTAATCGGTCATATCGCAAATCCAACTCCTCGCGTTCAAATCCCGTTACCTCAGAAATATTTTCGATTGTTGCTGAAGTAGATATTCGTTGCGCGGCAAAATGATATTCATCGAAAAGCAAATTGATCAAAAGTCCTAATTCTCTGTCTTCACTTTTTGGTATGGAAGATTTCGCGCTATCAAAAAAGGTGCGATCAGCGTAGTTGTCATTTGTGGATTTGTAAATAACCGCGTTAAACGCAAGATGAAATTTTGCATTGGCGCCTGCCGCTCTCGAAGGTCTTCCCGAAGAGTCAAAAGAATTTCTCCTGTAGCTTCGACTTTTGGGGATTTTATTAGTGCGCAAAGGTTTGTTCCGGTCCCAAAAAACCAAACCAATATTTATAGAACTACCCCCTTTTTCTAGCATTTCCAAGGCTTTTAAGTCTTTGGTAGATCGATTCATAGCCCTTTCTTCACTGATTTCTTGCGAAGGTTTTGGCAGAATAGCAGCCAAAGCATAATCGTGGTAAGACCTCTCGTGCAAGAAGACAGGAAGCTCAACAGCTCGACTTTCCACAGGCATTTTAATCTCTGTGTTAATTCGCTGTCCACTTCCATAGTCGAAGTTGTAATTCCAAAGCAGGTAATTCAGTTGACTTGAATCCGAGCTAAAATCGAATATGAGTCTCATGTTAAAGTCTTCGATTGATTCACCTCTTTTGATTGATACAATAGGTAATTCGTCCAAATCTTCACCGAATATTTCATACCTGAGGATGATGTTTTTTTCTTCGTCAAGCCAAATCAGCGCTGATAGAAATTCGGGAACTTTTGACGTCAATTTGAATTCAGAAATACCTGTCTCGTGATTGTACTTTATGAGCTCTATGTTGAAATCTTTGTAAATCCTTCTCTTTCCGAGCCTTCCCGGATGAAGCGGCCAAGATGAAACTTCTGATCGCTCGAAGGGAGCAAAACGACCAATCAAAGTGGATGTACGTAAGTTAAAAAATTGAAGGGTGCCCGTCGTGTCAATATTCGTTTGAACGTAACTCAATGTCAACTTTTCAGGTATGCCTGTTTCGTCAATCCTGACTTCTCCTTCCCCTTCTAAAATTTCAATGGGTTCGTCTCCTAAATATGATCTTACGGTGAGCTTTCCCGTGACAGATTGGCTCATTGAACTATTCCTGCGCTTTTGAAAGGCTTCGAAAATGGTTTCAGCCCACCGCTTATTGGTGTTTCCCAAAATATTCACCTGACTCAATTCATTCAATTCTTGCTTTAAAGTGATAATCGGTATCTGCTCAAGCTGAGCTGGTGTAAACTCAGCGTATTTATAGCCCAAATGTGATATGCGAAGGGATTGAACATCCGAAAGCTTCTCTTTAGCAATGGTGAAAAAGCCATCTTCATTGGCTATGGTACCTGTCGATCCCGGTAGAAGTCGAATGGCAGAGTAGGGCAGAGGTATTCCCTCTTCGCTGACCACTCTCTTTTTGATATACTCTTGTCCGCTTAATACCAAAGCAAAAAGGCTACAAATCAAAACTGCCATGTACTTCATGGGTGCCAAGTTAAAAAGTGACGGTTTAAAATACCCTGAGCGGCCAAGACTTTTTTAAAGTCAAAGTCAAAAACACTGTTTAAGCTGTTCTAAGACATTTTAAGAGCGCTCATCACGATTAAATATTCTGATCACAGTGTTGCTGCTTCTGGAAGAAATTTGCATTATTTTGCTCGTTGATATAACGGCATATGGCAGACGAGGAATCAAAACCAATTGGAGACAGCGCCCGTATCGGGCAAGAGCAAAAAGTAGAAGAGAGCAGTAGAAATCTGGCGAGGCGTTTTTCGCTTCTATGGCTGGAACTCTATCGATTTTTAGCTGCTTTACTCAGCATTCGAGAAGAAACCGACTACGAAAAAACCCGAGAGGGAATCGTCAAGGATGTTTCCTTCAGAGGCCACACAGTCTACATTTTGATCTGCTCTATTTTCATTGCCTCCATCGGGCTGAACCTTAACTCACCCGCCGTCATCATTGGAGCCATGCTTATTGCGCCGCTCATGGGACCGATTCTAGGGATTGGCCTTGCTTTGGGAACCAACGATGACAAGCTTCTGATCAAATCTTTGAAGAATTTCGGTGTGATGGTGATCATAAGTATGATTACCAGTACCGTGTACTTTATTCTCACACCGTTGGTAGAGTATCAGCCCGAACTTTTAGCGAGAACAAAGCCTACAACACTGGATATTTTCGTGGCGATATTTGGTGGTATTGCAGGAATAGTAGCTGGATCTCGCAAAGAGAAAAGTAATGTGATTCCGGGAGTCGCCATCGCCACTGCCCTGATGCCTCCGCTGTGCACAGCAGGATTTGGTTTGGCAACGGGGAATTGGCCATTTTTTTTCGGAGCGTTTTACCTCTTTCTGTTGAATTCCATTTTCATCTGTGCTTCAACGCTGATTGGAGTGCGTTACCTTCGTTTCCCTCTCCGAAAATTTGTCAACCATCAAAGGGAAAAGAAGGTGAGGTTTTACATGGCGCTCTTTACTACGATCGTCATTTTGCCCAGTCTTTGGATTTTTTGGGGAGTACTCAAGGAGTCATGGTTTAAGGGCCATGCAGAGTCATTTGTAGCGGAGGTTGTCAAAATGGACGGAGCACGAATCGTCAATCAAAACTTCGTTTACAACGACTCTCTTTCCACTATCGAAGTGTTCGTTTTTGGTTCTCAAGTCCCGGCAGATACTGTTGACAAATGGCGATCGAAATTACCGCTGTACGGATTAGAGACTTGTCAACTGGAGGTTTTTGACGGGGACAATAAGGACAATGAAAAAGAGCTGGATTTACTTTCGGGAAAACTCCAAGCCAGTATTCGCGCAGATATAGTAAAAGACATTTACGACAGAAATGAGTCATTATTGGAAGACAAGCAGAGGAGAATTGAAGTATTAGAAAATGAACTCAACCGAAGAGCAAAATCGGAAATAGATATTGACCTTTTGAGCAAAGAGTTGGCCATTACTTTTTCTGAACTCAGAAGAATCGCCTACGCGACTTCCTTTGAAAAGGACTTTGAAACCAGTCGTCTAGATACCATCCCGAGCTTTCTGGTGCGATGGGATCCGAATTTATCGAAGAAAAACAGGCGTAAAAAAGAAGCTCAACTAAACGAGCTGATGCGCGTTCGGTTGAGCTTGGATACAGTCAGAATAATTCCGTTTGAATAAAAAGGGATTTTATTTAACCACCATCTTACCGGTAAATCTTTTACCACCTTCAGTGGTTAAGTTGAACAAATAAATGCCTGCCTTGAGAGAGCTGATGCTGATTTGCTCGTTGGCAGAAATGATCGTTTCCAAAGCTTTCTTTCCCGTAATATCAAATACGGTTAGCTGAGATTGCCCCGGATGGCTTTCCAAACCACCAATTGTTACGAAATCTTCCGCAGGTGTCGGAAATGCAGAAAGGATTCCTCTTTCTCTGTCACTCGTACTATTCACACCTTCCACGATAACTTCGCCCTGCATTTGTGCATGAAGAATACAGTTGTAATTAAACGTTCCGGGATTATCGAATTGATATTGATACGTCCACCCTGAACCGACATCATTTCCAAATGACTCTGTGTTATCTGGAAATTCAGACATACTGCCGTTTATGTTGTGATTTCCTTCAGTGTTGACCCATCTTACGATATCGCCTGCTTGAATTTCAATCGTAGCAGGATCAAACCCAAAATTGAAAACGGTAACCTCGTGGGTGGTCTGTGCTGACGCCACAAAGCAAAAAATGGAAAAGACTAAGGCAAAGTAAATTTTTTTCATAGGTGATTTATTTAGTTGTAAGACGGCAAAACTGAGGCGAAGTTGGTTATTTCTTATACTCAACCTTCAAAAGTTGGGGGAAAGTTTTTTCAAATTTCTCCACCTTAGGCTTACTCACTTGTTGAATGTATCCGTTTCCTTGATTTGCGGGGTAGTAATCCTGATGGTATTTTTCGGCGGGATAGAAGACTTCAAACTTCTCCACTTGCGTGGCAATTGGTTCTTCAAACTTGGAAGATTCCAATTCTTGAATTGTTGATTGAATGGCTTCTTTCTCCTTGGCATTTCTATAAAAGGCCATCGATCGATACTGAGGGCCGCGATCCGGACCCTGTCGATTCACCTGAGTAGGGTCGTGAGCACCCAAAAAGAACACGTCAAGTAGTGTTTCGAAGCTCACTACGTCGGCGTCGTAATAGATTTGAATGGCTTCTGCGTGTGTCGTTCTCCCCGCACTGACTTCGCTGTAAGTTGGATTCACTCTTTCTCCTCCGGAATAACCCGAGATAACATATTTCACACCTTCCACTCTTTCAAATACGGCTTCCGTGCACCAAAAACAACCACCGGCGAAAGTAGCAACGGATAGTTTTTCGGTGTTTTCAGGAAGCTCCGCGAATGATTTGTCTTTTTCGTATTGTGCGGTGCTGCAAGAAACCAAGAAAGAAAAAGTAAGGAAGAAAAGAAATCTCATGCTTTTTGTTTTTAGTAACAAATGAATAATACATTTTGTTATCGATCAAAACTTAAGCCGGAACTTCTTTCATTTTAACTTCCTTGATTGCTTCCAATGCTTGCCCGACGTCCCATTTAAGATCTTCAATATTTTCTATACCCACTGATAGCCTGACCAATTTGCCCGTAATATTCATTTTTTGTCTTCCCTCTTCCGAGACATCTACGTGGGTCATGGTGGCAGGATGTTGGGCGAGACTCTCGGTGCTACCGAGGCTTACCGCTAATTTTACGAGGGACAGGTTGTTTAGAAAAGCGAAAGCTTCTTTCTCTCCTCCGATGACATCAAAACTGATCATGGCACCATTACTCAGGCATTGCTTTTTCATGATGTTGTCGAGGTGATCGTTCGATTTCCGCATTATTGAAGGATAGTAAACGCTTTCCACCATAGGATGACTATCCAAGTAAGTTGCCAGCTCCTCTGCATTTTCAGCTTGTTGGGTCATTCTCACTTTCAGCGTTTCCAAGCTTCGCATCAGTAACCAACCAGTCCAAGGCCCTGCCGTGTTTCCTAAAAATGTGCGAAGTGCTTTAACTCTTCCCATCAATTCTTTTGAGCCGAGGACCGCGCCGGCGATAAGGTCGCTGTGACCGCCGATGTATTTTGTGGCAGAGTAGATCACAAAGTGGGCACCGTGCTTTAACGGGTGTTGCCACAACGGCCCCATGTAAGTATTGTCAACGGCAAAAATCACTTGTCTTTCCTTCGAGCTATATTTTTGTGCGATTTCCGAAATAGCTTCTAAATCAATCATGGCATTGGTTGGGTTGGCAGGAGTTTCCGCGTAGATCATAGCCAATTTGTCTGCCATGCCTGAATCCATTAATCTTTGTTCAATTTCTTCGTTGGAATCGTGCGCAGAAAACTCAAGAACATTAATTTTAAACCGATCCAATACGTGTTTTGTGAAGTGATCGGTTCCACCATAAACGGGTGAACTCATTAGTAGCAAATCACCGGGGTTTAAAAATTCCAGCATGACCGTCGAAATTGCTGACATTCCGCTTTCGAAAACAGCTGCATCCTCTGCTCTGTCCCATAGACAAAGCCTGTTTTCGAGTATTTCCAAATCAGGATTATTGATCCTGCTGTAGATCAGGCCGAGTTTTTCGTTCGGCTTGGCTTTTTTATGTCCGTAGGCAAGTTCAAAAAATCGCTTTCCTTCTTCTGCGGTTTTAAACTCGAATGTACTGGTTTGAAAAATGGGTGATTTTATAGCTCCTTCAGACCACTCGGGTTTATATCCGTAAGACATCATCAGGCTTTCGGGCTTCATCTTTTTCATGACTGTGGTGTTTCTTCAAAAATACGAAAAGTCTGAACAGATAGCTAAAAACAGAATATATTTCTATTTTTGGTTTTTAAATGGCTCTTTAAGCCTGAAAATGATGCAAGAACAGAACTAAATTAGAATGACCATCTCTTTGGATTCAGTGGACTTAAAGATTTTAACCTTGCTCGAAAACGATGCGAAGCTTCGCACCAAAGAGATTGCTGCTCGGGTGGGGCTTAGCACTACCCCCGTATTTGAAAGGATAAAGCGTTTGGAAAAAGACGGTATCATATTGGGATATCAGGCCAAGATAAATCGTCATGCCCTTGGAAGAAGTATCATGGCTATTTGCTCCATTTCTTTAAACCAACACAGAACGGAATACTTAGAGAAGTTTGAAAAAGAGATTGTCAATTTTGCGGAGGTGGCCGAATGCCTTCATGTGGCGGGTCAATTCGATTACCTCTTGCGTGTTACGACAGCCGACATGGAGTCTTACCGCAACTTTGTTACGACGAAACTGGCTTCATTAAAAAACATAGCCCAAGTTAGAAGCAGTTTTGTGATGACTGAAGTGAAATCGATTTGAACTGTTATTGCGGGAAGTCCCCTTCTGTTTTATCCGGTACATTCGGGGTTGCACTCCGTTCAATTTCAGTTACGAAATACTTGGTGTCACCGCGCCAGGGCAGTACAACGTATTTTTCGTCGTAACGCAGCCGGACTCTTTCTCCACTTAGAGCAACTTCCTCTAGTTCATTAATAAGTTGCCTGTTGTCCTTTTCGATACTGAACTCGAATGTTTGTGAAAGCTGATTGGAACTCTTGACCGCGCCGAAGCTCAGAAGGTCCAATTGCCCTTCGTAGGTTTTGAATATGGCTCCTTTATTGCTGACCTTTAAGACTACACCTGCTCGCACTCCCGAGCTGTATACGCCATAATAAAAGAATAGCATAACGGCAATCAAGAGAATAACCACAATTGCCAGGAGTCGTCGAAAAAATTTTTTCGCTCCTGACTTGGCAGAGGCGGTTTTTTCAGAAAAAGTGCTCATAGGAAGTATTTCGAGCGAAATTAGCAATAGAAACACAGCACGCAAAGAGCGAATCAATCAATTCTTGATTTTTACAATAGGCGTGTGGTTGGTATTGCCATTTTGGAAAACTACCAAATGGTAGATTCCTCCGGTTAATCCGGCAGTCGACATCTGAAAGTTTTGTATTCCATCTTCGGGTAGTTCCCCCTGTCTTATTAATACTGCTGAAGAATTGTAAAGTTTATAATAAATGGGTCCATCGCAAAAACTACCGACGTTCAACGTGAAGTTTGAACCGTGTGGATTGGGATAAACATCTACGTAAAGACACCCGTCTTGTGACTCATTTAGATCTTCTACCAAGTCGACGACATCAATTCGCATTTCCGCAATGCCGTAGCAGTCTCCACCATAGTTTGATGCAGCCGTCAGGAGTACGTACCTGGCCGAGTCGCCTGCGAAATTAAACAACTCTTCACCTTCATAAAGAGGATCACCCGCTCCCTTAGACGCGATGAATTCTCCCAAGGTTTCCCAATTTTCCCCATCGAGACTATAATCAACCGTAAAGCTGTAAAAACCATCATTTAGTCGATCCGGAGAATTTATGTTCCAAAGTTTTCCTTGTCCCAATTTGTATTTATGTCTGAGATCATACATGATCCAATGCCCCGTTCCTCTCGCGGCATTAGGATTTTCCGATTCTTCGCATGAATACCAAGCGTCATTCCAAGATGTATTGTGTCGGTCAGGGTGGCATTGACCGTGCAGAAGTACAGACACCAATACGGAAAGAATGGTAGTGAACGTTTTCATTTTTTAAGCATTTGGATCCATGAAGCCTATCGGATAGCTGTTTCCGGGCGAGTAAAAGTTCGATAGGTCGGGGAAAATGTCAAACAGATCACTTTGGTTTACCCCAAACCATGCGGCCAATTCAGCAAAATATTCGGAAGCTGAGGTGGTGGGTATCAACACTCCTCGAGGCAGCATGAGATCGCTCCCTAATTCGAGTGAAGGCGCATCGCCGAATATTTGACCACCGTTTACAGCTCCTCCCATTACCATGGCATTTCCGCCCCAAGCGTGATCAGATCCATCACCGTTAGAGGTAAGCGTACGCCCGAAATCAGAAACGGTAAATGTGGTAACCTGATTTTCGAGGCCCAATTCCTCCAAGACTGACATAAACTCACCGAGTGCAGAATCGAGTATTGGCAATTTTTCTTGTTGTGACTCCAGTATTTCATCATGATGATCCCATCCACCGAAATGAACGAAAAAAGTCTGTCGATTAAAGCCCAAACTTTCTCTTGCGGCTATCACTTTTGCAATCATTTTGAGTTGATCAGAAACCATGTTATCGGAAAAGTCAGTATTAAAATCTTGCACCTGAGAAAGGGCTTCACTCATCTCCTCGCTGGTGTCCACAGACTTTTTGAAGGTATTGATATAGGTCTCTTCAAAGATATCGGCATATTCCCGATCCAAGATTGAGTTTATGGCTGCATCCCTTCGGAGGTTGTAGTTGTTCTGCTCCCCGTACCCGTTGATGCCAAATTCTCCTGTGGGGCGAATGGAGTATTCTACGGTGTTTTCGCCGTTCTGGAAAAAGTTGTTTCCACTCAAGGAAATATTCATCGATAAGTTAGGATTCGAATTTTGAGATTGAATCAAGTCGGCAACTCTTCCTCCCCATCCGAGTGTGCTTCTGTCGCCTGGGCGTCCTGTTTGCCAATGTTTTATTTGGTCTGAATGCGAGAATAGTCCAAGTGGTTTCCCCGCGGTATTCGACTCATACTGAGCTTTGGTCATGGGCTCCACAAGAGTTCCTACATTTGAAAGCCAAGCGAGCTTCCCGGAATTAAAAAGATCTCTTGTCTGAGGCATATCCGGGTGTACACCAAATTGTTTACCATCTACTGGGGCATGGTTTAAAGAGAGTAACTGGCTTTTTGGAATCGCCAGATTAGAACGTGTAGTTAAATATTCGTTGTACTCGTTGTTTCCTCTCGGTATGAGCATGTTGTGCGAGTCTGCACCTCCTCCCAAGAGGATGCACACCATCGCTTTATAGTCACCTGACTCGTCGCCCTCTGATTTGTCCAATGCGGCAGAAGCGATTGCCTTCATGTTTATCAAAGACGAAAAAAGAGTGGTGTAGCCCAAAGCCGCGCAACCGGTAGATTTGATAAACGATCTGCGATTCAAGGCATTTTTTTTGCGATTGGGTGCCATAGTTATTTTTGTATTGCAAAATCAGGGCTGATCAGGATGAGAAAAAGAGCATATTCCGTTCTGATGCTCAAGTAATCAGGGCCAAATTCGATTTCTTCGATTGCCTCAATTATAGTGTTTCTTGTGCCGTTGCTAAGCCGTCCTTGGCACAGCAAGACATCAAGATTATTGACCAAAACATGTGGGTCTTTAGCCCATGACTCCAAATCATTTGAGTGAACGGGTAAGACATAATCAAGGGTAGAAATATTGAATACCTCTTTTTTTCTGGCCCAATTGTTTGCTTCGTTTGCAAAACCAACGGCTGTAGCAGAATTGTGGATTTCAAATTCAGGAGCGTAAAGATTTGAATCGTAAATAGGCCCGAATGGTTGATGATCTGGAAGGTAAAAGTTAAATACCGAAGGCGAGGCCATTGGTAGTTGATTCGTGTAGTATTCAAACGTGAAACCGCTCGTCCAAAAATGGCTTTGATTCTCTCTCTCTGCGAATACTCTTGCAAACTGGAGATACCTCCCTACCGGTGACTTTAGTTTTCCATTTGTCAACTCCTCCATCCAAGCACATTCCCGTGCCTCATCGTGCAAAAGAATTTTTTTGATCACAGCTTCTAAATCTCCACGAACACCCTCTCCATTGTCTTCAAAAACTTCGTTTACATCACGGATATAAGTGGGGCTGGGATTCGACTTTATGAGTTGCTGTATCAGTCTCCTCACTATAAATGGCCCTACATTTGGATGATTGAAGATGTAATCGAGGGCCATATCGATATCTTGTTCGCCCGTCTGATTCTCCGGTATAACTGAGTTGCCGAATAAGACCTTTTCTTCATGGTCATGCTGATTATCATACATTGCCATAGGATCAGTATAATCCAATAGATTTGCGTGAATGGTAAAATCTACTTCGCGTCCGGCGTCTACTCCTTCTTGGGTGATACCTCCTGCGCCAAGTCCCGTAAAAACTCGGGCTAAAGCTCTGATATCTTCTTGGCTGTAGGCGGGTATAGGGTTCCCGTTGCCATCATTTTTTATGGTGCCGTTTCGGTTCAGACTATAGAGACCAATGGAGAATAATTGAAGAATTTCCCGAGCAAAGTTTTCATCAGGGAATATGTTTTGGAGCGTATCGGCTTTCTGATTTCGGTAATGACTCAGATAAATTCCCATTGCAGGGTGATAAGTTATATCCTCCAACAATTGCCTGTAGTTCCCAAATGCATTTTTCATCAAAACGTCATAATAAGAGCCTACACCTTCACCATCATTCCTGATATCCGAATTCGTGGAGATTACAAAAATCTCACTCAAGGCATAAGCTACCCGCTGTCTCAATAAATCCTTACGGGTAAGTGCGGCGTGCCACCACGCGTACTGAAAATGCACTTCATTGTATTCAAATAATTCTGAATCTCCATTTACCTGAGTATAGCGCTGACGAGCAGCTTGGTAAGTGGCTCTTGTAAGATCTAGAAAATTAGTTCTCGGAAGTGCTATCTGTTCATCAATCCATCCTTCAAAGTCAAGAGATTCCGATAGAGACTTTATTTCACTCTTTGAACCACCTAGTGAAGATTGATATAAGAATCTGGCTGCTTCTGCCATTCGGCCATCGAGCCCTTCGCCGTCAATAGTGTGTTTTGGAAGCGAATTATCTGACCATTCGGGATCAGAAAAACTGCTGCTGGAATGAATGATTATATCTTGGGCGTGTCCACCACCTACGTAGTCTTCATAGACTTGGATTTGGGCATGGCCGGCACTAAAGCAAACCAATGTAAAAACGGTAGATGAGATTTTTTTTAAGAGCATGGGGAACCTTAGGTCGGTAAAATTTCATACGAGATTTTGTCTAGAGAGTTTCAGGCAGTCTTTCTCCATTCTTATGCGATATTTGAGGATGAAAGCTCCAAATGATCTTTCGGGTCGTTTTTCAGATAGAATGAGTTAATCTTGGAGTTAAGTTGGAGAACCATAAATCAATGGATGACTAATCGTGAAAATAGGCTTGATAAATACGAACAGAGAGTGGGGTGGAGGTGAAAAATGGCATCACAGTACTGCGCTTAAATTTATTGAGAACGGACACGAGGTCACTGTAATAGCCTACCCTGATTCTCCCTTGGCCAAAGCTTCAAGGAGCTTTGCAGAGGTTTTGGAGTTTAGAGTCGGGAAGTTATCTTTCTTAAGTCCATTCGTTTATCGAAATCTGAGTGCTCTTTTTGAAAAAAAACATTTTGATGTCATCATTATGAATTTGCCAAGCGATGTAAAGGCATTTTCGAAACCAGCTGCTTCTGCGGGAATAAAGAAAATCATCTACCGACGAGGGATGAATCATCCGATTAAGGCTTCAGCCGTCAATCGATATTTCTACACCAAATTTGTCACCGATATTATCGCCAACTCGGAGGATGTGAAACGGAGTGTTTTCAAATTCATACCCGAATTGGAAGATAAAATCACCGTGATCCGTAATGGAATCGACATTTCTGAAAAAACCGGGAAGAGTTCCCCTCGCAGCGAGAAGCTTCTGATCGGAAACCTCGGAAGACTGGTGGAGCAAAAAGGGCAATTTGATTTGATCGAGCTCGGTTCTCTTCTTCGGTCGGAAGGCGTAGATTTCCATATTTACATCGGCGGAGAAGGGCCTTTAAGAACTAAATTGGAAAATAAAATCGAGCAATCAGAACTTAAGGAGCACGTCACACTTTTAGGCGAAGTAAAGCCCAAGGAGTTTTTTCCACTCATCGACTACTTCGTTTTCCCTTCCCGGTTTGAAGGACTATCGAATGCCATGCTCGAGGCCTTACAGCATAGAAAACCGATCATTTGTTACGAAGTAGCTTCCAATTCGGAGATTGTGGAAGATGGTAGAAATGGGTATTTGGTCAAGCCTTATCAGGTTGAAACCATCAAAAACCGCTTACTGGAATTATCAGAGAGTCCCGAAAAATATCGGTTGATGCAGGTCCAAGGACAAGAAATCCTGGAGGCTAGATTTGACTCGAAGAAACTCTTCCAACAATTGGAAACTCTGATTCAGTCAGGAAATTAAATCTTTTCCCCGTCCATCCAAATTCTGAACTTAGTGGCTTTTTCTCTGCTGACCACAACCTCCTCATTTGTCCCCGGCTTGAGGTCGACTTTGAGTTTTCCTTTAAAATAGCGG
>JGI12109J20283_10219643_pt1 | contig 13740 bp, 7 predicted proteins | sample ElkSlonscriptome_12_FD_20283 | JGI IMG/M metagenome (IMG submission 20283) | reverse complement strand
CAGCTGACTACGGTTTCACTCACCGACCTGACCACGCCTGCTTTTGACCGACTGTCTCCTTCGTGACCCGTGGCGGGCGAACCCCCGGCGTGATTCAGCGCTGTACTTCGCTGTTTTATCGACTGCTTGCATACGCTGTCGAGCCACCCGGTACGCAGCCTGGTGGTCGACTATCGGTGCGGGGTAGTGGGTGCCGATGAGACAGTCGCTGGCCTGTTGAATCAGAGGCGGCATTTTGTGGGGCTCGGCGATGAATTCGTTTGGCACCTGGGCAAGTTCCGGTAGCCACTGGCGAATGAATTCTCCTTGCGGGTCCTGGTCCTGCGCCTGCTTAATGGGTGAATAGATGCGCACCGCGGCTATACCTGTTGTGCCGGCCTGCATCTGAATCTGCGAATAGTGTATGCCTGGCTCGTAGTCGAGGAACATTCTTGCCAGGTGCACAGCCGGCTGGCGCCAGTGCAGCCATAGGTGGTAGGCGGCAAATGAAATCAACATGGCGCGCATACGAAAGTTAATCCAGCCTGTGGCGATCAGCGCGCGCATGCAGGCATCGATCATCGGGTAGCCGGTCCTGCCGGTGATCCAGGCTTTGTAGTAACCGCTATTGAAGTCGTCCTCGCGCAGACCGTCGTAATTGCGGTTCATATTTTCAAACTCGATACGGGGCTCGTCCTCGAGTTTCTGTATGAAGTGGCAGTGCCAGGCCAAACGTTCGTTGAATTGATTCAGGTTCTGTGCCCTGTGATCGCGAGGTCCGCGCCGTCGCTGTAGTTCCTGTCGCCGCCGCGCCGAGCGCTGATAGACCTCTCGCAGCGACAAATTGCCGTAGGTCAGGTAGGGGCTGATGCGGCTGCAGGCATCCCAGGCGGTGACGGGCGACGACAGGCCGCGCATATAATCGCTGCAGCGGTCCTTTAGAAAGCTCAACAGCACCCGCTTGGCGTCGGGCTCGCCACCTCTCTGGCGTCTAACCAGACCGTCATCGGCGAGACCGAATTGCTCCGGCTCCTGGATGCCCATGCAGTCGAGCTGACTGCTGCCGTCTTCAAGGCTTCGCGGCGCCGGGACCAGAGGTGAGGCCACGAAGTTTTGCCACTGACTGGCCCAGCCGTCGCGGCGACCGAGTCGACGCACGACTGCCTGCTGACGATACTCGATTATTTCAACGCCGGTGTCTGCGGCCCAGGTATTCACCGCCAGGTCGCGACGATAGCTGATGCCATTGGTGGTTTCCTGATGCGTGCGGAGTCGCTTAAACCCCAGCCGGTCGTGCAGGTCGGCCATGACTGTCACGGCGTCGCCTGTGCGTATGACAAGTCGAGCACCCAGTTTACGCAGCGCGGTATCGAGAGCACGCAGAGAGTCATTGATGAACAACAGGTGACGGCGCGAGAAGTCCTCGGCGCCGATAAGTTCAGGTTCGTAGATGTAGAGGCAGACGATGGGGCCGTGTCTGGATGCTGCCACCAAAGGCGAGTGATCGCTGATGCGCAGGTCGCGCTTGAACCAGACCAGTTCCACGCTCAGCTATCCACCTGCTGACAGTCCGGACAAAAGTAGGTCGAGCGTGCGGCCTCACCCTGGCGCCGCATCGCAACGATCTGAGCGCATTCCAGGCAGGGCATGCCACGGCGTCTATACACCCACAGTCGATCGCCTAGGGTAGAGCCACGGAATTTACGGCGCAGGCCTTCCAGGTTGCGCCGTAAATAGTGCCGCGAGCTGCGCAGACACTGGCGCAGGATTGCATCATCCATGGCTGCGACCGGTGCGAATGGATTCAGCCGGTTGATGAATAAAATTTCTGACTTGTAGACATTACCGACGCCGGCGACAAGCCCTTGATGCATCAGTGCTTCGCCGATAGGCAGGTGCTTATGAGTTCGCAGTCGGGCGATAGCCTGATCTGCATCGAAGGACTCCGCCAGCAGGTCTGGTCCCAGGCGAGCGAGCATGGAGTGACCTCGCACCCTGGCGCTCGACTGCAGTTCAATCAATTTAGGGCTGAAGCAGACCAGGTCGTGACTGCGGAAGCGCAGCGCGATTGCCGCCCGCTGCGATGGCTTGCGCCAGCGCTCGCCGCGAGGGTAGATATGCCAGGAGCCGGTCATGCCCAGATGAGAATGGATGCAGAGCCCGTTGTCGAATTGCAGCAGCAGATGCTTGCCGCGGGCTTCGGCCTGCTCCAGCACCTGACCGCTGAGCTCCGAGGCGCGCGTAAGTTCCGGCCGCGCCCGGGTGGTCTCGGTTCGTTGGCCGCATATCTGAGTACGGATCTGACTCGCAACGCGGTGCAGGGTATCGCCTTCAGGCATCAACAGGCTCCGCTTTGGCGCGCACCGAGTAGCCGCTATGGCCATGTCGGAAACCGGCGTCCAGCAGCGCCTGATGCAGCTCGCCTTCCACCGTCGCAACGCCGTTGATCTTGCCCAGGTAGAGCTGTTTGCGGCCGCGCGCCGCCAGCTTCAGACCGGCAATCAATGCCGCAATTGCCCCGCTGCGCTGGGGTTCGTCCCGCGGCAGAAAGCTGGTGAGCTGATCGCCGGCTTTGTTGAGGTAGCCGATCACATCGCCGTGATGCAGAATAACGCGAGCACCGGCGACGCGGGCACAGCGGGCAGCGTCAGAATCTGAACTGGGCCAGGGCAGGAGCGCCCCGTAGGCATTGCCCGGGTCGGTCGCCGCCAGCAGCAGAGCGTCCTGCCGTGAGACGGTGTTACGCAGCCGGTCTTCGGCGCCAGGCACGGCAAACTGGCTGGCGCCCAGGCCCTCGACGAAATAACCCCGGCGCAGCCTGCCGGCCTCTTCCATTGCTTTGAGTACTGGATAAATACCGGCGAAGCCCCCGTTTACGCCTTCTCTGGCCAAGGCTTCTTTGACCAAAACACCATAGCGTTCCAGTAGCTGCTGTACCTGAGCGGTACGACGTTCTGTAGGCGTCGCTTGAGCCCAACTCGAGCGCTCGAACAAGGTCCAGCGACCCTCGCTTCCCGGAACTCTGGAGCCACGGCTGAGCCGCTGGCGCCCGTGTCTGCGACGACCGCCACGGGATTTTTGTGTCTTCACGCCCAGACGTGCCCGCAGCGGCGTGAAGCTGTCGTTACCGACGTTGCCGGACCAGACCAGGTCCCAGAGGCTTTCCAGCACGTCGTTGGGGAAGCCTCCCACCGCAGCGACGATGTCTTCAAAAAAAGGCGCTCGATTCTCCTGCAGGAATTCGTGGATACGTTGTGCCAGGTCTCCCTCTATTTCGCCTGCCGCCGGTGCCAGCAGCGGGTAATTTTCTGTGAGATACAGGGCGATGCGGCCATCGTTGCTGCCAACCGATTCGATGCCACGCCACAGTAGTTCACCGGAGACGAGCAGTTCATCGATCTGGCCGAGGCGGTAGTCTTTAACTCTGGCGGGAAGAATCTCGGTCTCCAGAACCGAGGCGGGAAGGGGAATGCCCTGCAGCTGCTCGATGGCATCGAAGAGGGCATCGACACCGGGCCGCGGATTGGTCACCGCCTGCCAGTCGGCGATAAAAGCGGCGAATTGGCTATTGTCCACCGCCTCGATTTGCTGGCGCCAGCCAGCCAGGGAGCGGCGCTTGATTTGCTTGAGTACATCGGTTTCGATCCACTCGCGCTGGGTACCGCCCGGTGTAAAACCCCCTTCGAGGACGCGGCCGGAAGCCGCAAGCTCGTTCAAGGTTGTGCGCACGCTGTCGACTCCGATGCCGAAATGTGCGGCGATTTCCTCCGTTACAAACGGTCCGTGGGTGCGGGCATAGCGAGAAACCAGGTCCCTCAGCGGTGCCGCGCAGGGCTCGAGCATTGCTGCGGGCAGGCCCATAGGCAGCACGGTGCCGAGGGCGTCGCGATAGCGGCAGGCATCTTCCACGGCGATATAGCGGGCAACACCCGCGACGCGCACCTCGACAACGCGCCGGGCAGCGACCAACACCTTGATGAAGTCCGTGAGGTCGTCTCTATGTTCGGCCACGGTGCGGGCGCCAAGCTCCTCGCTGTCGAGATCGCCGAGTGCCAGCAACAGGTCATGGAGGTCATCGCCGTCCTTGAGCGAGGGTTGTTCCAATCGACGGCGTTTGAGGGCGATCGCCGCGATGGCGTCGGCATCTAACAGCTCGCGGTAGTCGGCGCTACCAAGTAATTCCTTGAGCTGGGTGTGATCCAGCGACAGCACCTGGGCGCGACGCTCGGCCAGGGGCGCGTCGGCGTCGTAGATAAAGCTGGCGGTGAAGTCGAACAGCACCGTCTGGGCGAAGGGCGAGGGCGCATCGCTAGTGAGGGAGTGAATGCGAATCCTGCGGGTTTTGATGTCCGCCAGCAGTTGCGACAGCCCGCCGAGGTCGAACACATCGCTCAGGCATTCGCGGAAAGTCTCGAGAATGATGGGAAACTTCGGATAGCGGCTTGCCGCGTTCATCAGGTCGGCCGATTTTCGGCGCTGCAGCCATAGCGGCGTGCGCTGACCCGGAAAACGTCTTGGCAACAACAGCGCTCGGGCGGCATTTTCGCGAAAGCGGGCGGCGAACAGGGAGGTATCAGTGAGCGCGCGGACAACATCTTCCTCGACGGTTTCGGGGTCGGGGATGAAGCAGTCTGAGTCCGGGGGCGCATCGGACTCTGGCACCCGGAAAACGATGCCGTCGTCGCTCCACACCACGTCTATCTCGCCAAAGCGCTCGCGAAGGTTGGCAGCAACGGTCATCGCCCAGGGGGCATGGACCCGCGCGCCGAAGGGCGTCTGCATGACGATGCGCCAATCGCCCACTTCATCAATGAAACTCTCGATGACGATACTCTGATCCGAGGGCACCTCACCGGCGGACTCGAACTGGTCGTGCACGTAGTCGATCAGGATGTCGGCGGCGTCAGCCTGCAGCGCGTGTTCTTGGGTAAGCAGGCGGCGCGCCTGCTCTGGAGTCGCTCGCGACAGTTCACGGGTGAGGGCGCCGATGGCGCGGCCGAATTCCAGCGGTCGCCCGGCGCCGTCACCGCGCCAAAACGGCATCTTGCCCTGTTCTCCGGGTGCGGGTTCTACCAATACCTGGTCTTTGGTGATCTCTAGCGTGCGCCACATGGAAGCGCCGAGCCTGAAAACTTCGCCGGCCTGGAGTTCAAATACCATCTCCTCATCGAGTTCACCGACGCGACTCTTGGCGTCGCCGCCGCCGAGCAGGAATACCCCATACAGGCCGCGGTCGGGGATGGTACCGGCATTCAGGATGGCCGTGCGCTGGGCGCCGCGGCGAGGGGTGAGGAGGTTGTTCAGGCGATCCCAGGTGATTCTTGCCTTGAGGCCAGCGAAATCGTCGCTGGGGTAGCGGCCCGACAGCAGGTTTAACACCTCTTCATAGGAAGCGCGCGGCAAATCAGCAAAAGAGGCAGCACCGCGTAAAGTGTGAAACAGCTTGTCAACGGGCCAGTCGTCCATGGCCACCATACCGACGATGTGCTGAGCAAGCACGTCAAGCGGATTACGCGGATACGCAGTGGCCTCGACCCTGCCGGCGAGCAATTGCCGGGCCGCGGCGGCGGCGGAAAGCAGGTCGCCGCGATACTTGGGAAACACGATGCCTTTGGAAATCTCCCCGACGCTATGGCCAGAGCGACCAATACGCTGCAGACCCGAGGCGATGGAAGGTGGCGCCTCGACCTGTATCACCAGATCCACCGCGCCCATGTCGATACCCAGTTCCATGGATGAGGTCGCCACCAGTGCGCGCAGGTCGCCTCGCTTCAACAGGTCTTCAACTTCAGTGCGACTGTCCTTCGACATCGAACCGTGGTGGGCGCGTGCAAGTTCTTCCTCCGCGGTGTCGTTGATCGCCGCCGCCAGTCGCTCCGCAAGACGCCGGCTGTTCACGAAAATCATGGTGGATCGGTGCTCGCGCACCAGGGCAACCAGGCGCGGGTAAATCGCCGGCCAGATTGAGGCCGGCACCGGCGCGGTGGCGGCGTTACCCACGACGTTGAACTCATCAGCCGGGCTGTCGACTGAGTCGCCCAGGGGCATGCAAACAGACAGCTCCATCGGACGTTTTTCCGAGGCATCGATGATCTGAACGGGCCGCGGCTCCGCTGCAGGCGGTTTACCGGCAAATTGAAACCCTCCCAGCAGTCGGGCAAATTCATCTAGCGGTCGCTGTGTCGCCGACAGTCCGATGCGCTGCAGCGGTCTGCACTGGGGCTGCTGCTGCCGGCGCAGGTGCTCGAGTCGCTCCAGGGAGAGAAACAGATGCGCACCGCGCTTGGTCGCTACCATGGTATGGATTTCGTCGATGATCACGGTCTCGACGCCGGCGAGTATGTCCCGGGCCCTGGAAGTCAGCATCAGAAACAGGGATTCGGGGGTGGTGATGAGTAGGTCCGGTGGCTTGCGAAGCATGCGTGCCCTGGCCCGGGATTCAGTGTCTCCCGAACGCATCGCCACACTGATTTCATTGTGGGTGACGCCTTCGCGCGCAGCCACCGCGGAGATGCCGACGAGGGGGGCGCGAAGATTCCTGTCAACATCGACGCCGAGCGCCTTCAGAGGAGACAGGTAGAGGACCCTGACGCCGTTGCCGGTTGCGTCGGCGCTGAACATCAGGCGGTCGAGTGCCGCCAGGAACGCCGCCAGGGTCTTGCCGGATCCGGTGGGCGCCAGCAGGAGCGCACTCTCACCCCGTCGGAGCACCGGCCAGCTCTCGGTCTGGACTCTCGTCGCGCCGGCAAAGGCGGCATCGAACCAGGACTCGGTGCAGGGGTGAAATCGCGACTCGGCGAGATTGCTATCGGTCTTGTTCAGGGCTTTGGGACTCACTATTTTATTACGCTGTTAGTTGCGCCCGCGGACCAGCGTGGCTCTGGTCAGAAACGTGTTCGCAGCCGTGACGAAGCCCGATTCCATCGCCGGCAGAGCTCCGAGATTGGTCTATCGACTGGCCTCTCCCTGTCTGCCAGACTAGGGATGCTCTGAATTAATCAGAGCAACCCTACTCATCCTGATTCAACGCGAGCACTTGATCATGAACTATTCCTGCGCCTGGATTGCCACAGGCTTTTTGTTACTGGTTTCCGTCGACAGAGTTCTTGCGGCCGAGAGTGATATTGTCATCGTCGGTGGTACCGGCGTCGACTGTATTGAAGATCCCGGCTGCGTTAATCGAATTCATCCTGACATCCCCATGGCCGCTCGCGCCAGACCCGGACAAACGATTTTGTTTCGCACCCGCGATGCCCGTGACGCGCTGGGTGCTGTTGCCGCCCAGGGCGAAGAGCCAGAGACGCTCGCCGGCGACTTCAGCCGCGTGCATCCCATCACTGGCCCGGTCTATATTGAGGGAGCCGAAGCCGGCGACGTGCTCAAACTCACCATTAACAACATCGATCCTGGGCCTTTCGCGTGGTCTTCGGGGGGCAGTTCCGGCTTCATCCCCGACCTCGTCGGCGGCCAGAGCCTGGTGATATGGCGCCTGAACCGTGACTACGCCGAGACCGATGATATACCGGGTATTCGCATTCCCAACGCCGGATTTCCCGGCGTCATAACCACCCTGCCCGGGGTCAATGAGCATCGCCGCATGTTGCAGCGCGAGCAGGAATTGGCGGATGCTGGCGGCCGCGTCTCGCTGCCTATGCCTGAAGGCGCAGATCCAGTGGCGCTATGCGGCAGCAATGGCAGGGCCAGGTCAGAGTGTCTGCGCACGATCCCGCCGCGGGAGCACGGCGGCAACATGGATATTCGTTATCTGCAGGCGGGGGTTTCCGTTTATCTGCCCTGCTTTATCGACGGCTGTGGCCTGGCCATCGGCGATTTGCACTATGCCCAGGGCGATGGGGAAGTGTCCGGCACCGCCATCGAAATGTCGGCGCATGTGTGGGTGACGACGGAAATACTGACGGACGGCCCTGATCTGTCCAGGGGACCGCACTACGAAGGCCCGGCCGGACTCCTTGATATTCCTTCGCGGCGTTTCTATGCGGTCACCGGTATTCCGATAAAGGCTGCCGGTGAGATTCCTCCCGATATGCAGTATCTGAATTCCGACGTTGTGCCCGGTCTCGAGAACTTGTCTAACGACATCAATCTTGCGGCACGAAATGCCATCGAGGGCATCGTCGACTACATAGCCTCTACCTATGGCTACACGCGTCAGCAGGCCTATGTGATCGCCAGCGTGGCGGTGGATGTGCGTATTAGCCAGCTGGTGGATGCGCCCAATGTGGGAGTCACCGCCCTCCTGCCGCTGGACATATTTGTCAGCGAGTAGAGATTGACCCCCGTTTTTCTCTGGGGCTGGAATGGCCACCAAGTGGCTGGGTAGCTGGGTGATCGGGGGGACTGAGAGCACTCTGGTGCCCCTGCCCAGGTTCATCGCTCTGACTAGGTCGTTAAAATCAAGCACCAGCGCGGCATCAGGCTATGGAGGCTCGGGCGGGGGTCCAAACTCACTGATGGCACCGCCTGCCATGGAAGCCAGAAGTAGCCAGAAACAGGTGGCGGTCACGCAGAACATAGCTGCGCACCCATTCCAACTGCCCCAGGTATTTTTCCGATAGGGGACCAGACGCAAGACCGTCCTCAGGCTCTATCTTCTGGCAAATGAATCCCTTGCAGCAGCCACAGAAGATCGCTGGGCCCTGAGTGACTCTGTGATCGCAGATTCGACCTTGCTGGCCGAAAGCACCAGCTGATCGGCTCCGGTGCTTGGTACCAGGCTCTGCTGGTCCCGAAAGACTCTCCCACTCACCGTGATAATAACATCACGGTTGACTGAATGTTCCCGTATGGTTGCGACGGTGTCTTTAAGCCGCTGCAGCCAGTGTTCGCGACGGAATACATCACTCAGGGAAATATCCACGACTTCATACCATTCGTTGCCAAGCCTTTCGATCAGAGCTTGATCACTGGAGGGAAAATCAAGTTGCGGTTGCCATCCGCGCTGAAACAGCACTTCAGCGTCCAGCACCGCCGGCAGCAAATGCAGCTCGCCGGGTTCGCTGATGACCAGCACCGCCGGTGGTTTGGCTGCACCGAACAGCCGTGGCTTGGCGCCCAGATGGATGGTGCGAATTGCGGACACCATTTCCAGAAGGGCGAGGGTTATGTCAATTTCGGAACAGCTGTCGCTTTCCCATAAATCACCGAGTCGACGTTCTGTTTGTTCGAGCATCAGGATTTGCGCGCCGAGGGGGTCGCGAGCGTTTCTGGAGCTCTGACGCAAGACTGTTTCCAGGGTAGGTAATTCATGACTGAGGGCAAGGCGCGCCAGCGCCGCAATCAACAGCGGTCGTTCGGCTCCACTGCGGGTGACATTTTCTGCAACAGCCGGCAGACACGAACTCGCCAGCAGTGCTTCAATGAGTTCCTCTGTTGTCCTGGCCGCAGCGGGCTTGAGCAGAACTGGATCGGCAGCAACAGCGGTACCACTCGCCACATCGGCTAAGTCTGCGAAGACCTCTCGAGCCGAGCCTAGTCCTGAATCCACGTCCGCGATAGCGTGTGTACGCCCGCGCAAAGTTTGTTCAATCTCCAAAGACCGGTTTGGGTCCTCGCTAGCAAATAGCATTGACCAATGCTTGAACAAACGATTTTGAATCGGGAACGAGTCAAGAACAGTGACTTCGGAGTGCCGCTTGTCGGTGACTATCTTAGCCATCAGTTCACGGACGGCCATCTCCGGCCCTTCAATCCATTGCACTAATTCATTTTTGCCCAGCACCAGCATGCCAGAGATACCAATATCGGCGTTAGCCTTGCGAGACTGGCGGAGCAGCTTTTCAATGCCTTGCTGGTTGAAACCGCTTCCAGGGCGACTGCGGTAAGCGAAAGCCCATAACTGGTCCGACCATTTGGGTGCGAACAGACAAGGAATGAGCGAATTTTGGGTGGCTTGGGTGTGGATTAGAGTCATGGCATGGTGAGACCCGTTAGTGTTTTATTGTTGGCGTACGCTAGCGCAATTTCTAGATCATGTCTATTCAACTTGGATCGATAAAAGGACAGTAAAAACTGAACAATCGTTCGATAGACGCGATGGCTATCGGGTTTTTTCTGAATGGCCTTTGCTTATCTGCATGGCTGAAAAGTGTACCCACCGCACGGCGCCGAGCAAGGGAGTCAGAGAATTAAATCGAGTCCAGGTGCTTAGCAACACGCTCCTTGTCAGCAGTACCAGCACTTCCCTGCGAGCCGCACCTTGCAGTACGGGCTTACACGTACCCCAGAGGCCTACTTACATTGTTCAGAATGTAGTTGGGTTGTAGTTATTCAACGCCACTGGAAATTTCGCTTAAGCTAAGGCTGCCGAGTTCGTGGCTGGCAGTCAACAGGGCCCGAAGTGCTGGCGATTCGTAGACCCTGCGTACTGTTATAGCGTAAAAATCGCCAAAAACATTCGGTAACTCCTCCCAGACTTTCAGAACGCCCTGACTGACTTCGTCTCTGACGACTACCGGAGGCAACACCGCCAGCGCGCCACTGTTGCGCGCTAGCAGTCGGAGCATGGCCATGTCATTGGCTTCCGCCTTGATGTGCGGCGTGTAACCTACCCGTGAACAAAGCCCTTCGAAAGCTCGACGGATCTCATGGTCTCTAGTGGGGACTACCCAGCGCCTGTTGTCATAGCCTTGGGGGAAGAAACCCTTGGGACTGTGTGTGGCGGGACCGATTATGGCTATTGGGTAGCGGGTCAGCAGTTGGCTCTGCCAAATCTGTTCATCACTCCCGCGCACATCGAAATCGGTGAGAGCCACATCGAGCTGATGCCTGGCCAGGCCATCAAGAAGTCCCGCCAGGCTGTCAGCGTGCAAACTGAAACTGACCGCCGGTTCTGCCTGCATCGGGCCTAGGAGGCCATCAATGAAGTTGCGTGACAGCGTGGTCAACATGCCTATTCGCAGAATCTGAGTTTCAGGCTCGGCGCCGGATTTCAATAGCGATTCCAACTCCTCACCCTTGCTGAAAATATCGTTGGCGTACGCCATGACCCGCCGACCAGCGTCGGTGAGATTAAGGCGACGCCCCTGGCGCTCGAACAGCCGTGTTCCGGACCATTCTTCCAGTTGTTTGATCTGGGAAGACAGCGCTGACTGCGAGACCGGAATCGACCTGGCGACTTTAGTCAGGTTGCCCTCTGATCCAACCCGCCAGAAATAGTAGAGATGTCCATAATTTAACCGAGCCATAAATAATAGATCTATAAAAACGAACGAAAACTAATTTTATAACTATTTTTCGAATGGTCAATCTTTCCCCATAATCCGCGACCAAATTCATCCGGGAATCTTTCCATGACCTTCCACACCGTGTTTTCGCTACTGCCGTTGGCGTTTCCCTGCCTGCACCTTGCAGCAGCTTTCTGCAGCAGTCGCAGCTATCGGCCACAGTTGACCTTATGGCTCAGCTCCGCGGGGCTGGGGACTGCAATGGTAAGTGCTCTGGCAGCCTTGACGCTGACCGAGTCAGTACAAACTGTCTCCTTTCTCAGTCCAGCGCCTGCCAGCTACCTGCTGACCATTCTGGTTGCCTTTCTGGGGCTGATCATCGGCAGTTTCTCCCGCAACTATCTCGCTGCTGATCCAGGGCAGGCGCGCTTTGCCAGGATGCTGCATCTTACGCTTGCCGCGGTCGCCACGGTGGCTATCACGGATAACCTTTTTGTGCTCCTCACGGCCTGGATGGCAGTGAGTCTGGCCCTGAATGAACTGCTGCTGTTCTACCCCAATCGCTCACGAGCGGTGCTGGCGGCACACAAAAAGTTTCTCTTTGCCCGCCTCGCCGAGATTAGCCTCGTGGTCGCCTTTGTGTTGCTGTATCAGCAGCACGGCACGGCGCAAATCAGCGCCATACTCAGCGCCTATCCAACAGAGCTGGGGTTCAGTGAGCAATTGGCAATTACCCTGATCGCCCTCGCTGCCGTAATCAAGTGTGCACAAATGCCCGTGCACGGGTGGCTGATTCAGGTCGTGGAAGCACCCACCCCAGTCTCGGCTCTGTTGCACGCCGGTGTAGTCAATCTGGGAGGCTATCTCCTCATTCTCTTCGCCCCCTTGCTATCCGCGTCCGCTTTCGCCAGCGGCTTGGTGCTCGTTGTGGCGGGGCTTTCAGTGGCCCTTGCAGGCCTGATAATGACAACGCGCGTCACTGTCAAAGTCAAACTCGCCTGGTCCACGGTGGCGCAGATGGGGCTGATGCTGGTGGAATGCGGCCTTGGTCTCTACGAGCTGGCATTGCTGCATTTGCTTGCCCATGCCTGCTACAAGGCTTACCTGTTTCTGCGCTCCGGTTCCGCCGTTCAGAACCACATTGAGCAGCAACTGGCGCCGCCAGCGACTGCGAATGCAAAGACCTGGTTGCTGAGTATGGCTATCGCCGCTTCTTGTTGCGTGGTTGCCAATCAATTATTGACTCCTGGCGGCCCACTGAGTCCCTGGTTGCTGTTGGCCGCTTTCCTGACCGTCCTACTGGTGGAATACGCCAGCATCAATAGCAGGCGGCTGGCATCCATAGCGATGGCTTTTAGCGGCGTTCTGCTATTGGCCTACCTGGCCCAGAAGAAGCTCATGTCGTCGCTGGTCGCCCCGGAATCCCTGCAGTCCGCCACGCTTCTGGCTGACGTCTGGATAATCTGTTTGATTGCAGCCATGGTCTCGGTTCGCAGTCTGCTGCATCACCGTCCTGATGCTGAAATTACCCGAACCCTTCGCATCTGGCTTTATGCAGGTCTGTATCTTGATGAATGGGTAACTCGCAAAACTCTGCAGATTTGGCCTCTTCAAGTAGCCATTCCGCTCCGTGCTAGACCCAAGCGGACAACAGTCTGGGAGGGCGAATAGCATGAGTATTGACGCACTCGCGACGACCGGAGCAACGGCACAGCCTGAAAAAATTCGAGCCGGGTTCAACAAGGCCTGTAGTCTCGTCGCCCCAACCTGGCCACTGGATCAGCTGATCGCGGTGAATCCGCTGTGGGAACTCAGGCAGATTAGCTACAGCGAAGCTGCCGCTCGACTCTCGGCACTTGGAAATATTCGTTCCCACCTGTCCCCCGATTTTTACGCCAACTCCGGTGCAGCAGGAGTGGCGGAGTTTCATCTGGCCCAGGCGACCGCGAAATTCGCCGCCGACAATCTTGTTGCTGTGCCGGACAGCAATCCCGATGAGGCTTTGCTCGGACACTGGATGAATATCGGCGATTTGCTTGATGCGGGGCGGGATGAACAGAAAATGTCCTGGCATGAAGAAATCGTTTATCAGATTAGTCAGTTCTGTGCTGACAGTTTTCGCGCCGAAGGTCCTTTTTCCGCTGATGCTCCGGGCGGCAGTCTTTATCGCCACTGGCAGGAAAGTATTCGCAGCGACCGAGGCGTGTCTATCCTGATGGCGGCGCCGGGTTTGCGGCAGGAGTTCGCCAATTTACCGACGGACAAAGATGTACTGTTTGATCTGGCCGCGGCCGAACTTAATCTTACCGAGAATTCTGCCGAGCCCTATGCCCATGCTCTGCTTCTCGATATCAACGGCTGGGTTTCCTGGGCAGCCTATTTGCGCTGGCAGGCACGACTGCAGGGAAAGGACAGCGATCTGACAGCGGATTTGCTGGCCATTCGTATGGCCTGGGAGTTGGCGATCTGGCGCTTGAACCGAAACCACCGCGCTGCTGAATTTCGTCAAGTGCAGTCCGTTTGGCAACAGCAAATTGCTGCGCCGGAGGCCCTTATCCAAAAACATCGAAAAGTTCAG
>JGI12109J20283_10766128_pt1 | contig 13745 bp, 14 predicted proteins | sample ElkSlonscriptome_12_FD_20283 | JGI IMG/M metagenome (IMG submission 20283) | reverse complement strand
TGAGGTCCTGCAAATCCCAACTCTTTTCGCTGATGGTGTGCCATGGCAACAACTTCGGTGGTTTCGGCCAACGGGTTTTTGCAATGATGGGGTTACCATTGTCCCGGCAACCATCTCCCCCCACCTGATATCACCTCTCTGCCAGGAATCAGAGGGAGGAGCCCTGGCAGAGAGGTGATATCAGGCAGGAGAGGGTGGTTGAAACCACTATTCGCACGGGCCTATCTAATAATTCTTGCTTCAATACCCAATATTCGGTTTACTCCTGCAATAGATTCCCCTCGCGAAAAGAATGCCGAGGCCCGGGCTAGAGGAGTTGCGCTCAGCGGAACCGTACCAACCGGTATTTGCAACGAGGAGCCGTGTCAACTTCTTGTTACCGTAGTGGCCAGTAGTCCCTGGGTATGATCAAGGCCTGAAATTGAAGGAACATATCGCCATGGCTCAAGACGGTAGCTCTCGCTCTTCCGAAAGTCAGGATTCCTATGTCCGCCGAGTTCTCCTGGCGGTGCAGATCATTGTACTGGTCGGCTTGCTTGCCGCTCTGCTGATCTCCGCTGCCAACGTTTTGCTCCTGCTTTTTGCCGGTGCACTTATCGCCGTTTTCCTGCGTGGCTGCGGCGACTGGATCGCATCTCTGTGCCCACTTTCCCCGGGTTGGTCCGCTTTCCTAGTGTTTATACTGCTTGTCCTCCTCATAGGGGGAGGAGCCGGTCTTATCATCCCGCACGCAACCGGCCAGATGGGTCTCATGAGCCAGGAGATCGGGAATTCCCTTGGTACTTTTGAAAACAGGCTGCAGGAGACCGAGTGGGGTCGGGAGTTGTTGGATCTTTTTCCCGATCTGAACGATCTTCCTGCCCAGCTGGGAAGCGCGGCAACGGAGTTGCGAGGCATTTTTTCGACTACCGTGGGGGCCTTGGCCAGCATCGTTCTTGTCCTTTTCATCGGACTCTATCTCTGCGTCAACCCCAGCACCTACACCCATGCACTGGTCTTGCTCTTTCCCGAACGGCGTCGTTTCCGGGTCCGGCAAATCCTCCGGGAGCTACAGATCAATCTTACCCGCTGGCTTCTGGGACGCCTGTTGGGCGTCATTATCGTCGGTGTGGCAACCTGGATCGGTTTGATGGTGCTGGGCATCCCTCTCGCCCTGTCACTGGCGGTGCTCGCTGCTGGCCTGTCTTTTATCCCGAACCTCGGACCGGTGCTGTCGGTTGTTCCTGCGGCGCTGATCGCCCTGACGCAGGGCCCGAACACGGCTCTTTGGGTTCTGGTACTCTATATGGCCATCCAGGCAATTGAGAGCTACCTCTTCACGCCCTTAATCGCCAAACGGGCCGTGTCACTGCCGCCCGTGTTGACCATCGTGGTCCAGATCGTGATGGGGGCTCACTTCGGAATCCTCGGTCTGCTGCTGGCGGGTCCGTTGGCCACGGTTCTCTTGGTCCTGGTCCGGATGATGTACATCGAGGATGTCCTTGGCACCCCGATAAGCCTGCAAGGCGACGGGGCGCCCCTCCGCAACAAGACCCCGACCGAAGACTAGCCCGCTTCTGTGTCACCCAGCTTGCCTCGCACCAAGGCGTCGATCTGCAGGCCATATATCAGCACCATCGATGATAGATAGAGGTAACCCATGGAAATAATGATCGAGGCCAGGTTACCGAAGACCGACTGGTAGTCGGCCACCGCCGTAACATACCAGCGAAAAATGAACGACGTGCCCACCCAACCGCCGATAATCATGACTGCTGTGAGCGAACCGTTTGAGATACTCTGACGACGAGCCGGCGCATGGTGGACAAAGAGCAGCAGGGCGAGGTAAAGCAGGGACAAGGTCAATACCCAGCTCACCGCTCGAGCCAGAAGACTGACCCCCAGCCCCACGTCCAGCCGATCGACAAGCGGTGGGCCAAAGTAAAGCACGACGCTTGCCAGACCGAAACACAGCGCCACCGCCGCCGAGAGCAGCAGCGACACGCCCATGCGCACCCAAAAAGACCGGTGCTCGTCGGTCTCGTAGATCCGATTCATCACACCCATCAATGCACGTGTGGCTCCCGAGATGTACCAGAGGGCGAGGGCCGCACCCGCGGTCAGCCAGAAACTGTTGCGAGATTCGAGAATGTCATGGGCACTGGAGTCGACGACCTGGAAAAAATCACTGGAAAGGGCCTTTTGGAGCCGAGGGGCGAGCTCGGAACTCCATACCTCTTCAAGACGCAGAAAGCCGAGAATGGCCAAACTGGCCAACAGGACGGGGGCCAGGGCAAAGATGATCTGGTAGCACATGGCACTGGCATAGGTGAGCAGGTCGTTTTTTTCGGTCGCGGTCACCAGTTGCCGCCAGACCTCTTTGATGGCCGGGCCACCATGTAGCCACCGCCGGGGTTTTTCGGCCCATCCTGTCAAATTCGGCATCGCTACACCCCGGCAGTGGTTGTTCAACTGTTGGCCTGATCGTTTCAAAGTCAGAGCCAATTATGTGTTGGTAGACAGGTTTCATCAAAGCCCGATGTTCAAGGGCCGGTCCCAGGACACTCGACAGGGCCAAAAATCGCATTGCCCTCCGCTTATCCTGGGCTTGGTGGCAGAACGTTGTCTTGCAGGACCTTCCGTGGATGCCTGCCTTCGCGCCCGGCTACCTGGAACCCTGGAAACGGTCGGCATCGGGGCCGAACTCCGTTACTCTTGGTGTCGGCGCTCCTTTTGGTAGGTGCTCTTGGCCTCTCCGACCGCTTCCTTGACCGCCCCTGCATGTGAGCGCGCGAGATCTGCGGCGTCGTCAACATGGTCTTTGACCGTTTCGGTGACGTCCGCAGCCCGGGCTTTCACCTCAGACGATGTGGCCCTGACCTTTTCTTCGCCCTGCTCATACAATTCCTCTGTCGTCTCGCGCAAGCGCCGTCGGGTTTCCTCTCCGCTACGCGGTGCCAGAAGCAACGCCGCCAGGCCGCCAGCAGCCGCCCCAAGCAGAAATACAAGCGTAGAATTACCATTATTCGTGGACATCGCAACCTCCTGGATTTTTGGTTTACATCATCGACTGCGGCCGTTGGCCGCTCTGAGGACCTCCATGCCCGCTTTGGCTCCCGCCACGGCGGCACGGTAACGTTGCGGTAACTGCAGATCCTCCAAATCATGAACAAGATCAAGTGCGACGCGGCGTGATTCGTCAGAAACTTCGGCGACATTCGCCACGACCCTCTCCGTTCTTGCCGTCACGCTCTGCAAGTGGTCGAGTTCGTCTTCAAGCTTTTTCAAGACGATGCGGATCTGGGGTTCAAGGGCGTTGGCGCGTCGAGCCGTCTCCTCAATCTGTTCGGTGGCCTTCCCGAGCTTTTGCCCTGTCTTGGAGAGAATAACCACCAGGACAAGAACAGCAATAGTGGTCAGTAGCAAAAGAACCTCGACTAACGAGAATGTCATGGCTGTCGGTCTCCTCTTTCTCTCGTGTTTTCCCCAAGTGACTAGGCCGTCGCCGGTCCGGTTAATGACCATCGAATACCAGGACCTAGCATACACAAGCTGCCTTCATGGTGCCACACCTTTGGAGCCCGGAGGAACATTCCGCCCTATTGGTCTTTGCCGACCAGTCCTGGATCAAACCCCTGTTCGGTGTTTCCTGGTGGCCCGGAAGCAACAGCTTATTCCCCCCCCTGGGACTCCCCGCCAACCGTCGAATCTAATCCTGTCTGCCGCTCCACCTCTGCCCCGATCTCGGCGCCGAGGAGGATGCTGAACGCCGTGACAAAAAACCACATCAACAGGACGACAACCCCACCGAGGCTTCCATAAGTTTCGTTGTAGTTGCCAAAGTTTTCGACGTAGTACGAGAAGCCCCAACTGGCCGTCAACCAGATTGCCATCGCCGCAGAGGCGCCCCAGATCATCCACCGGTACCGAGGGCTCCGGCGATCGGGACCAATACGGTAAACTACACTCAGTGCGGCAAGTCCGATGGCCAGCAACAGCGGCCAGCGCAACAAGGAGATCAGCGTTTCTCCCGCTGTTCCCAATCCCATCAGAGTGATCAATGGGGGTAAAACGGCGATCAACGTCACCGCAACCAGAACAAAGATGACCGCACCTGCGGTCAGGAGCAACGCAATACCCCGCAACTTGAACCAGTTGCGCGTTTCCTCTTCATCGTAGGCCAGATTGACGGCCTTGAGCAGGTTGAGCGTCCCGCTGGAAGCGCTCCAAACTGCCGTCAGCAGCGCGGCAACGAGCCCCCAGTTCAGCACATTGCGGGAACTGGAGGAAATTTCGACCAATTGGTTGCTCAGGATCTCGCCCGTACCGCCACTGAGTTGGTCGGTGACGCTTGCCAACTGGTTCTGAACCATTTGCGGATCGGAAAACAACCCGTAGACGGTGATAGCCACGATTATTGCGGGAAACACGGCAAGCATGGCGTAAAAAGCCAGACCGGCGGACAGCAGGAGCAGGTTGTCCTCACCCACCGAGTGATAGACGCGCTTTGATACCTGTTTCCAGTCGTGCCAAGATAAAGCGGACGGGGGGGCAACACTTCGGCCATGCCTGGATCTAGGATTATTTGCACTTCTATTGATGAAACATCCTCCTATCTTGGAATACAGGATAGCCGGAAGGAGGATTCGCGACCATGGGGAAACTTCCTGCCATGCTGTGGCTTTGTCCGCAAGAAAGGGCTAGGTATGGCTTCGGATCGCCTCGATCAGCCCTTGCTTGTCGAGTTGTGAGCGGCCGGGAATATCCAGGTCCTGGGCCAGGCTGTAGAGCTCTTTTCTCGTCCACTCCTCGTAAGTTTCGTCAGGATCAACTCTTCCTTGGCGGGACCTGCCACCACCGCCCCGAGCCAGGCCGACGAACGCGTAGGTGAAAGCTGCCGACGCGGAAAACGAGAACCACCCACTGCGGGTCAGGCCTCCGAGAACGGGAACATGGCCGGGGATGAGGCGGGCCGCCGCCAAGGCCAGGGCGATGGCGAAATGGCGCTTATGGGACATATTGCAAACCTCCAGATCAATCGACTCAATACTTCAAGAAAAGCAGGCTCTCATCCGATCGCCAGCAGGCAGGCGGTTAGCCCGGGAAAAAGTGACCTGGCGCGCCTACCGTTCAGTATCCTGCTACCGGGTCCAATACGGCACACCACCGGCTATTTCATGACACCGTATGGCCTCGTCAATGCCCTCGAACCTTCCGATGTCGGCATCCTCGAAGATCAGTTCGTCCAGCGTATTCGCCGGCTTCCCCCACCGGAGATCCTCTGGGCCGCCAAGGGCGGACCAGGGGATCACTGCCACCCTGGGATCCAGATCGACCATTCCGCTCTCGACATCCATCACAATGTAGGCTATGTCGCCGGCATTGATGTCGATCAGAATATCCTGGACCTCACCGATGGTTTTCCCGTCACTACTGTCCACCGGCTTGTCCCGCAGCAAAACCATTCTTCGTAGATCATCCCGACCAGCGTCATCATCGGGTCCTGATGGTGGATCTCCTTCTCCAACTGGATCGCTCGGAGTGTGCTTGTATTTTATCCTGGGAGGACAAAGATCGCTAGTGCCGAGCCATTCGTCCTCCATGAACCCCTCCGTATTGAGAAGTTGCTCCCTTGTCGTTTCGATCACGACCATGAGTGCCCCTTCGTCACCTGCAGAATCAGGGAGAACAGTCACCTCCTGCCAGGAGAATGCATGCAGGACCTCCCACACGCCCATCACCCCACCAGCAGCCAGGATCACGCAGCTGACACTTTTCCGGCCGGAATCGATCACAAGATCCTCAACATTGCCAAGGTCTTCACCGGAAGAATTCCTCACCGGGGCACCGATCAGCCGGTAGGCCCGGCACAACTCTGGTCGAAAATTCCGTACCGACTGTTCCGTTCGTCGCTGATCGACCCGATCCGGGACCGCATCCTCCGCTGGGACATCCGTCCGTTCCTTGCGAGTGGTCGAACTGCAGGCCGTCAGGATCAGGGTGACGAAAAGCAGAATGCCCATGAGCGCGCTAATCCTGGATCCCATAGTCGTTACCTCGTGGTTTGTGGGGTTTTCTTCCCAATTGATAGCCTGAAAACACCTTGCAGCCTGCTTGATGACCATTTCCTTTTTAACATGAGAGAAATTCCAAACGCCCTCTCCCTCTGAATCCGAGGACGATGGTGTTTATTCTACCAGATCCAGCCCCCCAAGTCCAAAACCGGCATCTCAACAACCCCTTGCAGCCATCTCCGAGCCCCGGTTTCTGCCTGATCCAAACACACCCGTGAACCGATCGCCCTGTTCCCGGCAACCGCCCTCTCCTGCCTGATCTCACCTCACTCCCATGGATCATCCCGCAGATCCGCCGTCTGGTCCACCTCAGGCCACAGATCCGCCGGCACCGACCGGGAAAATATCCAGCTCCCCCTGAGGAGGCCATCGAGCAGGCAGGATCGCCGGCCGCTCGGTCGGCTCGCCGATGTGATCCAGCATGCGCTCGATCACATCCCGGTCCAGAACGAAGGCGATGATCCGCATCGACTCGCCGCACCTCGGGCAGCGCGACGGTAGGCACTCGAAAACCCGCGCCAGCAAGAGCGCCCAGCAACGGGCGGTCGCGGCCCGGACTCCCCCGGTCGGTTTGTCGCTTTCGGGGGCGCGGGCGGCGGTGGATGGAGTGCGGGCGTTGCGACGGGGGTTGGATCGGGTGACGGTATTGCAGAAGCAGGTTCGGGCTGCTAGGGAATAGAGAATGGCTCCCCATTCGGGGCGGGAGTGGGGAAAGAGGATCCTCCAATTATCTCAACCTCGCTACGCGTCTTCATGAATAATCCGGGCTAGAACATTCTTGCGAGATGTCGGAAAAAACGGCAAGTACAATCAACGGTCCGCAATCCGCGAGTCCATGCGGAAGGGCGAATCCGAAGCTACGTTGGGCAAGAGGATGACCGCCCTTCACCCGCCGTATTCCGGCACGGCCCCGACGAGATTGAGGTGACCTGCGTCCATGACTCCCACTTCCTCCATCGCCCCCCGCCTGACCAACGCCCTGTGGGGCCTGTTTGCCGGCGACGCGCTGGCCATGCCCGCCCACTGGTACTACCGTCGGGACAACATCCGCGAAGACTTCGCTGGCGGCATCACCTGCTACACGGCCCCGCCGCATCCGCACCCGGAGGCGTTCATGATCGGGATGTCCTACCAGCCAGATGTCGAGGCGGCCCGCCTCAACGGTCGCATCTACGATATCCTCGGCGATCATTCCCGCTTCTACCGCACGAGCTATTCCGGTGAACCGTCGATCGCCCTGACGGACACCGAATCGGAACACGGCAATACCGTGGCCACCCCGAAAGAGCGCTACCATTACCACCACGGCCTGCCGGCCGGCGCCAATACGCTGGGTGCCCGGCTGGTACGCGTCCTGCTCCGTTCGATCGCCGCACGGGGACGCTACGACGAGGACGACTTCCTGGAGCGCTTTATCGCCTTCATGGTCGATCGCGGACCCCGAAGCGATCCCTACACCGAGATCTATCTGCGCCGCTGGTTCGAAAACTACGCCGGTGGCAGGCCGCCGGCCGACTGCGCGGCCCACCAGCGAGACACCTGGTCCATCGGGTCCCTCGGCGGGATGGTGCGGCCGCTGGTCGTGGCCCTGCTGGGCGCCGGTGCGGCGGCTGAATCCGGGAACGCGGCCGCTTTCCAGCCGCTCGGTATGGCACTCGAGCACCAGAACCTGACCCATCGGGCTGAAAACGTCTCAGCGGCCGTGTCCGTGACCGTGCCCCTGCTCTTCGACCTGCTCCAGGGCCGGGATGCCCGCACCGTGCTGCGAAAACACGCGGCGCGCATCCGCCCACCGGCTGTCACCGGCAAGGAACTCTTCCGGGCCTATCGCGATCACGACGGTCCCGGCGGCATCCCGGCGGACGAGATGTGGCGCCTGCACACCGACCTGGCTCCCGAGCCCCTGGACTTGGCCCGGCTCGAAGAGAAATACGGGGAGGACGAGGTCATCCTGGAACGCTTCGCCACCGCGTGCTACCCTGAACACGGTCTGCCCCTGGCCCTGGACCTCGCCCACCGCCATGACGGAGACCCACGCAAAGCCCTGCTGGCTAATGCCAATGCCGGCGGCGACAACGTCCACCGGGGGATGCTCCTGGGTTTGATCGTGGGTGCCGCCAACGTCGACTTCCCGCGCGACATGCAGACCGACCTGCAGGATCACGAAAAGCTGGAAGAGGAGATCGGCGAATTTGTTGCCGTGGCCAGCGCGACCAAAAGGGTTTATTGAAAGGCAGGCGGGACTTGATCATACGGAGTATCAAATCCATGCAGCATATTGTTCCAATGAAACGGACACTCATCTTCCCTGTCATGTTTCTGCTCCTGATCCAAACGTCCACCGCAGGGGTTGTGGAGGAGCGGGCAACCGACAAGCTCTGGCCTCCGCCGGCGGCGGGCTCGGTGCACATGGAGGCGCTGCTGGAGAAGACTCTTTTCCAGGTGGACGTGATAAACCTCGATCTGTGGCTGGGGCCGGCCAGTGCCGACCAGGTGCGCCGACTGTGCGCGGCGACCGATCAGGCCGCCGTCTCCCCGGATTCTCTCGCCGCGGTCGTGGCCAGAAGCCGCGACGCCCGGGTGCGGATGGTGCTGCAGCGCGACGTGGGTCTCGACCGCTTCCTGGACGGCATCATCGAGGACCTGCGCCGGGCCAACGAGGCTGGCTTGCTTGGTGCCGAAGGCTTCGAGGCCGTGTCCACCGGTCTGCCAGCCTGGCTCCACCCCCTCCGAGCAGACGGGTTGTGGGAGGGCGACCGCTTTCTCTACTGCATCACCGGCGATACGCTGCGCACGGTAGTGGAGCGTCGGGATGGCCGTGTGGTGATCAACCAGACAGACGTGGGCCCGGAGCATCGCCGTGGGTTGCTGGGGAGCCTGGTGGCGCCCGGGGGCGGCTTCGCCGACGAGCTTCTGGACCAGATCCCGCGCCGCGTCTGTTCGGCATGAAACGCGTGGTAGGGATGGAGATCCTCGATACGCTGCCACCGGGCCACCCCGCGGCTGTGGCCAATCGCCATGATCTGCGACGGATCAACGCCCTTCAGGGTAGCCCGCGCTGGATCGCCCGCACCCTCGCGCCCCGATTACGGCCCGGCGACCACATCCTGGAGGTCGGCGCGGGCGACGGAACGCTGGTCCGCGAACTGGGTAGTCTGCGAACCGCACAGCAGTCGCCACGCCCTGCTGGGCCTGGGCTTGCTGTGGCTACTGGGCCTGCATCCGGTCTCCCGGCAGGACGGCCGCACCAGCATCCGCGGGGGGTTTTGTGGTCAGGAGCTGCCGGGACTGCTCGGAGCGGAGGCCCGCGGCCGGGTCACGCGCGTGACCATCGACCCGCGCGGGGCGTGTACCGCATGGTCTCGGAGACGCCACCCGCGTCCCCGACAGAGAGCCGCACAGATGACACGACAGAACGCGCCCCGGACAGCACCTGGAACAAATAGATGTTTACCGAATCCCCCAACCGCACGAGGACAAGATGAAATCTTTTAATAACCTGGATCTGCGGCAACTAGCCGAGCTGGAGAGCGCCGAAAAGGCCTTCGTCTCACTCTATCTCTGTCCACCGGACGACACCGGCTGGTTGGACAAACGGGCCCAACGTCTCGCCGACCTGCTGGCCGACGAACCCGAGCAGCTGGAGCACTTCGAGGCCGGCCTGGCTTCGATTCGCGAATGGCTGGCGGAACACTCCACGAACAGTGAAGCGGTCTGCGTCTTCTCCTGCTTCGCCCTCGGATTCGTGCGCGGTTTCACCCTACCGGTTTCGGTGCCGGCGCGCCTGCGGCTGGGCGCCGGCCCCATGATCAGCCCCCTGGCCGAATTGCAGGACGAATACGAAAATTTCATTTTCGTTGTGGTCGACAATACGGTGGCGCGCATTCGTGTGGTGAGTTCGGCGCTGATTCGTGCACGCGAACGCATCCGGGGCGACATCAAGCAGCACGTGAAGAAAGGCGGCTGGTCGCAGAAACGCTACCAGCGCAAACGCGCCAATGCCCTGAAAGACTATTCTTCCGAGGTGGCGGCACGGCTTGCCGAGCTGGCGGCTGAGAAGAACTGCGGTCGCATCGTTCTGCTGGGATCGGAAGAGACACGCCAGGCGATCCTTGATGAGTTGGACGAGGCTGTCCTCGATAAGATCGTCGCTGATGAGCCCACCGACGTGAAGCAAACCGAGGACGAACTGTTGGCGGAGGCCTATGACCTGTATTTCGAGGCCGAACGGGAGGACGAACTCTCGCTATGGGAGCAGATCAAGGAGGAAGACTACAACGAAGGGTTGGCGACCGTCGGGCCCCGGGAGACCTGGTTCGCCCTGGCCAATGGGCGTGCGGATGCCGTGGCGGTAAACCGTGAACTCGATCTTCCGGCAACCCGCTGCCGCGACTGCGAAAACCTCACCCCGCACGACGCCGACACCTGCGAGTTCTGCCAATCGGAGGACGTTTTTGCCGTTTCCCTCCTGGAGGCGTGCGTGCGCCAGGCTGAAATGACCGGCGCAGAGATCGATTTCATGGATCCGCCCCTGGGTCTGACGAAAGTCGGAGGGATTGCTGCGTTGTTGCGCTACTAGGAGAGTTGGCCTGACGCTCTTGATAGCAGGTGGCGGGTAGACCCGATAATCGGGCGGGAATGAATAGGAAGGGAAATCTGGATCATGCATGAGGGCAGGAGTCGTGGTCAATCCTTGTGGAAAGACATGCAGACGTGGCCACTTGTCCGTTGGATTCTGGGACACGATGAGATCGTCCTTGTCGCTCTGGCCTTGCTCGGACTTAGCGTCTTGGGTTTCATTGAAGTGGCCGAGGAGGTCCTTGAAGGTGACTGGCGCAGTTTCGATGAGTCGGTGCTTGTAGGGCTGCGGACACCAGGAAGTTTGGATGATCCGATCGGTCCGCCGTGGTTCGAGGAGACCATGCGTGATTTCACGGCACTCGGTGGTCTTGCTGTGGTGACGCTGATGACCTTGGCGACGTTTGGTTTCTTGATGATTGCGGGTCGGCGCAATACCGCCTTCTACGTTCTTTTTGCTGTCGGCGGTGGTGCTTTGGCGAGCATTCTTCTCAAACAGGGTTTCGATCGCCCTCGCCCTGATCTGGTAGCTCCTGGCATGCACGCCTACCAATCGGGATTCCCGAGCGGACATTCGATGATGTCCGCGGTGGTCTACCTCACTCTGGGGGCCTTACTGGCACGCTTACAGAATCGGGCAAGCCAACGAACCTACCTCATGGGTGTGGCCTGCATGGTCGTGATCTTGGTGGGGTTGAGCCGGATTTACCTCGGCGTGCACTGGCCCACGGACGTATTGGCCGGTTGGTTGGCCGGGGCAGCCTGGGCGACATTCTGCTGGCTGGGGGCATGGTGGCTGGAGACACGGCTGGCCAATGCCCGGTTTATCCGGTAGTTTGACCCTTGATCCACCGCCCAAACCCCATCGCCATCGTGAAAGGATATCCCTGGTGAACCCCATCTTTACAGAAACCCGCTAAGGCGAAAGTTGTCAGGGTGTTCCATGGCAACAGCTCCCATGGTTTCGGCCAACGGGTTTTTGCAATGATGGGGTGAACAAGGAGCTTCTCATCACCTTCGTGGTACTCGGGCTGGTCGTATTGGGTGTCGGTTGGTATTTCTTCTCGAATCTCGATTCCATCGTTGCCGGGGTTATCGAGACCGAAGGATCCAAGGTCACCGGGACGCAGGTGTCCGTTTCCGGAGCCGAGATCTCCGCCCAGGAGGGTCGAGGCACCATCAGCGGTCTGACACCATCGCAAGTCCCGCGGGTTTTGAACCCGACCTGGCGTTCCAGCTCAATGGAGTCACCCTCCATCTCGACCTGGGCCCCCTGCGGAGCGAGGTGCTCGTCATTGACGAGATCCGCGTCAGCGACCCCACAGTCACCGCCCGGATCCTGGGCGATGCTCCAGTAATATTGGAGTCCTGCAGGAAAACGTGCAGCAGTATTCCGCCGATCCCGGCGGTGGCGGCAGCAGTGACTCGACCACTGTCAAACGTCTCCGCATCAAGCACTTTGCCTATGATGGTGGCCGTGGCGAGATCGACGCCACGGCGCTCGGGGAAAAGAAAATGCGCGCCGTCGACTTGCCCGCCTTCACCATCGACGACATTGGCGGGACCGAGGGCGCCACACCCGACGCGGTGGCCGAGGCCGTGTTCACGGCTCTGACCTGCGAGGCGGTGCAGACCACGGGGGCGCCGTCCATGGCGACGGCGCCCCCGGAAACGAGCGCCGAGTTCTGGATGAAGACGCAGCCGCTGAGGGGGATCCGATCAGCCCCCTCCCCGCCGACGGCACCACCGCACCCAAAGGCCTCGTGCCGGGTTTCATTTCCGCGGAAAAGACAACTCGCTGCCGACAGGAATGCATCTTCAGCGAAGGCCGCACCGGCGCGACTCGCCCAGTTGCTGTCGAATTCGCAGTCCTGAAGATGGATCCGGTCGCCGTGATGTGCGGCCATTGCGCCCCTGGTTCCGGCATGGTTCCTGGTGAAGCTACACCCGCCGATCATGACGACCACATCCGCCGCGCAGTGCACCCCAGCAACCCCTTGCAGCCGCCTGCGTGGTCCGGGGCATCGAGGGTATGGATCGCGGCGCTGTCCAGGTGGCCGTGGCGGTGAAGCCAGCGCAGGCCGCGGTGACGCATCTTTCGCTGCACTGCGGCAATGTCCTCATCGGACAGGCCCAGCGCCGGATGGAAGTTGGCGCCTTCATCCCCGTCAGATGAGAACACCCCGTCGGTCACCAGGATATGGAAATGAACATGAATGTTGAGATAACTGCCGAACCGGTGCACGAACGCCACGGCTCCGAACCGGGCCTTCGTTGGGGCGCCTGGGGCTCTATGCCTGATTGTGGTCTCCACCGCCCGCAGCAACACCTTCAGCAGGCCGCTGAGAACCTCCGGTTTATCTCTGAGATGCCAGCGTACCCGCTTGGGTACCGACACCACCCACTGGCGATATGGTACGTGGCGCAACACCTCATCCACCATAAGGGCGGCCGTCTCCACCATCCGGCGCGTGGCGCACGAGGGTCAGATATCCCGGCCCTTGCACGAGAATGCCACCAGGAAGTTGTGGCCGCAGTCGGCGCAGTAGACCCGGGCGACCCCGTGGGCCAGGGGGCTGCAGCGCAGGTAGTCGCCGTAGGCGGTCCGGACATGGCGAGGGACGCTGGAAGTGAGATCATCCGAGTCGATTATGAACGATCATTGTGCCGGTCCTCTCGAGGGCATCGATCGAAGAGGAGGCGTCCCCAACGGGCTCGGACAGCGGGACGGTGGGGGTCGTTCTCATCGGGACCGAGATTCCGTGTCTTGTCATCGGCCATAGGGGCTTATTCATCCTGCCGCCCTAACCAGGTTAAGATTTATCCAGCATCAACGAAAACAGCTCGCGGCGCAATAGAATGGGGTGGGGTGGGTCACTACTTTTCTGAAAATCGGATTCTTGCCCTCTGAGCAAATCTCAGTCATTTGAAGCGCGACGCCGACGATGGCAAAGCAGGGAAGGCATGAACTGAAATACGCCTATTGAAAGATCCCCCGGAGAGAAGGCTCCGAGGGATCGTAGATAGACACAATTTCAGAGGCACAACTGACAGGCCCCGGCCGGCTCGAAGCCGAAATGCGCCCCCTAGTTCACGAGCATGACCCGCCTGGAC
>JGI12109J20283_10039130_pt1 | contig 13747 bp, 12 predicted proteins | sample ElkSlonscriptome_12_FD_20283 | JGI IMG/M metagenome (IMG submission 20283) | reverse complement strand
GAACGACCCCGAGCGGGTCATCACTGAGTGTGGACGATGGTGCGACTAGAGGGTGAAAGGGGAAACGCCGGCCGCCTGCCAGTGGCCAAGCAAAGCCATTTTAATCAGGCGCTTGATGTCCCGCCTCTTCAAAGCCCCGCGGAGCGGATTAGTTCAACAGTTTTCTTCAACATAATGTCGGTCCGTCGCGCTATACAGAATCTGTTTAGCGGGGACCGGAGGGCTATGGCCCATCGCGTGCCACGCCGCTACAAGCATAGCCCAGCGCCTGCAAATTCTGGCCGATAGCACCCGTTCAGGCAATGCACCGTCGAACCCGGCGGCTGCAGGGTTCGGACCCGCTCAACGCGCGACGGGTCAGAGCGCTCCACGGTAGTCGATGCCCTGCTATCGGAGCCAACGGCGGAAGCGTTTGACCTTGGTCTCCAGGGAACACGTCGGGGGCAGCGTGTCCTGGTAGTGGCCGAAGCCGATGCGCAGATCGGTCTGCTCGGAGTCATACAGGTCTTGCCAACGACGCAGGTTAGTGTCGACTTCGTTCGTCACAATCCGTTCCTCGATGGCTGCCTCGTGTGGGAACTCCGCTGGCGCAGTTTGGCGGATCCCCAAACGTACCTTGACGAGAGGACAAGCAACCCCGCACCCGGCGGCGGGTCGCGGACGGAAAGCGTACACGCCAAGGCGAGACTGGAAAAATCGAAAATCCTATGTGAGCCACCCGTGAAGGGGGTGTACCCCCTCCGATCGCCTAAGCCGCACGCGATGAGGAGGTGCTGCTGTTCGACGACCTGTCGGCACGCGGTGAGCACGACGGATACACGCTGGTCGTCAACGACCACGGCAACGCGACGCTGTACGACGAGACCGGCGCCGAAGTCTGGGGGGTGGTCTGATGAGCACCCAGCGCTTCCTGGCCCATGAGCCCTTCACCTTCAGCAACGGCGCCATCGGCTGGCGCCCTGGTGGTCCGATGGATTGCGTCGGTCCCTTTGCTAAGGCGCAGTGCAACAACAACCTCAATAGGTTGTCGCAGCTTTCTCCCCTCACGCCAACCCCTCTCCCCGCTGGGGCGAGGGGCTCTCGGGCAAGTTGTGCGAGTTGTTCTTGAACCCTTCCTAAGGTCGAGCATTGCCCGATCGAGGGAACGCCGCTCAAGCGCACCTGCTACGCCACTGGCTACGCCGACACCGCGTTCAGCATCCCAGCTTGCACGCGTGTTCGGGGGAAGTACGTCGACGGCCTGCCGGATGTCGGCGAGTGGCCAGATCTGGACCAGCTCTCACAGATCGCGCAGGGTATCGAGGAGTATGGCGAGGCGTTCCGCGCCTACCTTGAGTGCTTCGACGCCGACACGACCAGCGTCGAGGACTTCCAAGAAGGCTATCTTGGCGAGTATCGGGACCGGGAGGACTTCGCGGCAGACTGGTTAGACCAGACCGGTGGACTTGCCGCTGTGCCTGAGCATCTACAGCACCATATCGACTTCGACGCGTGCGGAGTGCACGGCAGGCAAGGCATGCCTAATTAGGTTAAGGCGATCGATTGTGCCTCGTGTCCAATCGGTCGGAGGTGCGTGGCGACCCCTGAGAGGGGGTCGGCGACGGGGGGCGCAAGAGCAGAAAATCTGTCGGTCCGGGGGACCCAAGTCAGACGACAATATCTAAGTAATTAAAAATAAAACAGAATTGCGTCTAGAATGGCGGAGAGAGAGGGATTCGAACCCTCGATGGGCGATTAACCCATACTCCCTTAGCAGGGGAGCGCCTTCAGCCACTCGGCCATCTCTCCAAGGCGGACCAGGAGGCCCGCTTGCAGCGCAAACTTGTTATCGCTCTTTGCCGTTTGAAACCTGTGCGCGTCAGTCTCTAAGTCGGCGTGCGGGCGAAAGCCGGAAGTATAGCTCAAGCCCGGTTTTCTTGGCCACCGGAATCAGTCGGCTGTCGGATTGGGGTCTACATCCTCGGGCCCCGCCAGGCCCTCGGCCTGCTCCCGCTTAATTCGCTCGTAAATCTCCTCTCGATGCACCGCCACGTCACGCGGCGCGTTAACACCGATGCGCACCTGGTTCCCTTTGACACCAAGCACGGTCACTGTCACCTCGTCACCGATCATGAGGGTCTCACCCACTCGACGAGTCAAGATCAACATGAGTTGAATCTCCCTTTTCTCATAATCCAAACCTCAGCCGCACCGAAAAAGCAAAAGCCGATCCTCAAATCGGCTTACCGATCTTGCGTCATCTGCGAGATCCCGCGGCACCCAACCAAGCGCCGGACCTATCTTAATGTTCCCGGTCATCTGGATTTTATCAATGCCTAACATTGCGCCAAAGCCTTTCCAGTCAATGCATTGATACCGCCTTCGACAATGGTGGGGCAGCCTGGTTCGGAATCAAGCCGGCGCCCCGAGGTTGAAGGCCTCGTGAAGCGTGCGAACACCGAGCTCCAAGTACCGCTCGTCGACGACGACCGAAATCTTGATCTCGGAGGTCGAGATCATGCGGATATTGATGCCCTCGTTCGCCAAGGCGGCAAACATCTTGCTTGCTATACCCGCGTGCGAGCGCATGCCGACACCGACCAGCGAAATCTTGACGATCGGGTCGTCGCCGAGCACCTGACGGGCCGCGAGCTCGCGGGCGGTCTGCTGCAGGATCTCGTAGGCGCGCGGGTAGTCGTTGCGGTGGACCGTGAAGGTGAAATCGGTCGTTACCTGATCGGCGGCGACGTTCTGCACGATCATATCGACTTCGATATTGGCGTCGGCGATCGGCCCGAGGATGCGGTGTGCAACACCGGGCTGATCGGGAACCCCGAGCACGGTCAGCTTGGCCTCGTCGCGTGCAAACGCGATCCCGGCGATCTTGGCCTCCTCCACGGCATCCTCCTCGAAGGTAATCAGGGTGCCCTCCCCTTCGCCGAAGCTCGAGAGGACACGCAGGGGAACATGGTACTTCCCGGCGAACTCCACCGCGCGGATCTGTAGGACCTTCGAGCCGAGGCTGGCCATCTCGAGCATCTCCTCGAAGGTGATGCGCGAGAGCCTGCGCGCACGCGGCTCGATGCGCGGATCGGTCGTGTAGACGCCATCGACATCGGTATAGATCTGGCATTCGGCGGCCTTGAGGGCCGCGGCGATCGCAACCGCGGACGTATCCGAGCCCCCGCGGCCCAGGGTGGTGATATCACCGCCCTCGTCGATACCCTGGAACCCTGCCACGACCACGGCCCGGCCGCCATCGAGGTCGGCTTGCACCGAAGCCGCGTCGATGTCGCGGATACGCGCCTTGTTGTACACGCTATCGGTCAGGATATGGACCTGGCCGCCAGTGTAGGAACGCGCTGGGCAGCCAAGCTCCTCGAGCGCCATACTCAGCAAGGCGATGGTCACCTGCTCGCCCGTTGACAGCAGGACATCCAGCTCCCGGGGCGAAGGCCGTTGTTGGATGGCGCGCGCCAAGCCGGTCAGGCGATCCGTCTCGCCCGACATCGCAGAGACGACGACCACCACCTGATGCCCCTTATCCCGCCAGGCCTTGACACGTGCCGCAACGGCCTGAATGCGCTCGACACTTCCGACGGAGGTGCCGCCATACTTCTGCACGATCAGGGTCATGGACGATCCGTTAGCAGGTGAACGGCGCAGGAGATTGGCCTAGCGCCACTGAGAAGTAAATCACAGAACGACAAATCCGCGCCCCGCCGCGACGATCGGGGCCTTGGAGCCAGCGCGTCGTCACGCAAGACGAGTGCGCACCCAGTCCTCGACGGTATCGAGTGCCGCCGGCAAGCCGGCGGGATCGTTGCCGCCGGCCTGTGCCATGTCCGGACGCCCGCCACCCTTGCCGCCGACCTTGGCCGCAACCGCCTTGATCAGGTCGCCGGCCTGGACGCGGTCGGTCAGGTTCTTCGTCACGCCGGCGACCAGACTGACCTTGTCGTCGTTCTCCGCCGCCAGGACGATCACCGCGGTACCAAGGCGATCCTTGAGCCGATCCATGGTCTCGCGCAAGGTCTTCGCATCGGCGCCGTCGACGCGGGTCGCGAGGACCTGGACATCGCCGATGATCACTGCATCGGCCGCCAGGTCCTTCCCGGCGGCCCCGACGAGCTTGCCCTTGAGTTGCTCGATCTCCTTTTCGAGGCGTCGCGTCCGCTCGATGAGCTGGGAGACGCGCTGGTCGACCTCCTCTCGGCCGCCCTTGAGCATCTCGGCCAGCCGCAGGAGACGGTCTTCGTCGGACTCGACCCATTCGAGCGCCCGCTCGCCCGTCGCGGCCTCGAGGCGGCGCACACCGGCGGCGACACCACCCTCGCCGATAATCTTGAACAGCCCGATATCGCCGGCCGCCTTGACGTGGGTGCCGCCGCAAAGCTCTGTCGAAAAATCGCCCATGCGCAGCACGCGCACCTGATCGCCATACTTTTCCCCGAATAGGGCCACTGCACCCGAGGCCTTCGCGTCTTCGAGGCTCATGATGCGCGTCTCGACCAGGTGGTTCTCGCGCACCTGTTGGTTGACCAGTCGCTCGATCGTCAGGAGCTGGTCACGGGTCAGCGGCTCGAAATGGGTGAAGTCGAAACGGAGCCGCTCGGGCTCGACTAGGGAGCCCTTCTGCTGGACGTGCTCGCCGAGCAGTTGGCGCAGCGCCGCGTGCAGCAGATGCGTCGCGGAGTGATTCAAGGCCGTCGCCCGACGCCGATCGCAATCGACGCGCGCCTGAACCCGATCGCCCAGCACGACTTCACCGTCGGTGATGCGCCCGATATGCAGGGTCAGGTCGCCACCCTTCTTGCGCGTATCGAGCACCTCAAAGCGCGCCGTCTCCGCGGTCAGCCAGCCGCGATCACCGACCTGGCCGCCGGCCTCGCCATAGAACGGCGTCACATCGAGCACGACCACACCTTCCTCCCCGGTGGCCAAGCGCTCGCGTGATTCGCTGTCGCGGTACAGGCCAACGACCGTGGCCCGATCCGCAAGGTGCTCGTAACCGGTGAACTCGGTCTCGCCCTGGAATTCGATCTGCGGCCCCTGCCCACCGCCGAATTGGCTCGCGGCCCGGGCGCGCTCACGCTGCTGCGCCATCTCCTGCTCGAAGCCCGCCATGTCGAGGCGCAGCCCCCGCTCGCGGGCGATATCGGCCGTCAGGTCCGTCGGGAAGCCGTAGGTGTCGTAGAGCTTGAAGATGGTCTCACCGTCGATCTCGTCGCCGCGCAGATCGGCGATGGCGGCATCGAGGATGCGCAACCCCTGCTCGAGCGTCTCGGCGAAGCGCTCTTCTTCGAGCCGCAAGATACGCTCGACGCGCTCCTGGGCCTTGGTCAGCTCAGGATACGCCGCCCCCATCTCGGCGACCAGGGGCACGACCAGGCGATGGAAGAAGGGCGCGCGCTGCCCGAGTTGATAGCCGTGGCGGATGGCGCGCCGCACGATCCGCCGCAGCACATAGCCGCGCCCCTCGTTGCTCGGCAGAATCCCGTCGGTGATCAGGAAGCCGGCCGAGCGGATATGATCCGCGATGACCCGCAACGACTTGCTCGCGCGGTCCTCGGTCTCTGTCACCTCGGCCGCCGCCCCGATCAGTTTCCGGAACAGGTCGATCTCGTAGTTGCTGTGCACGCCCTGCAGCACCGCGGCGAGGCGCTCGAGCCCCATACCCGTGTCTACAGACGGACGCGGCAGCGGATGGAGCGCGCCCTTGGCATCGCGGTCGTATTGCATGAACACGAGATTCCAGATCTCGACATAGCGATCGCCATCGGCGTCGGCAGAACCCGGCGGGCCGCCCGGGACACTCGACCCATGGTCGTAGAAGATCTCCGAGCACGGCCCGCAGGGACCCGTCTCGCCCATCGACCAGAAGTTGTCCTTGACGCCGCAGCGCGAGAAACGCTGCGGGTCGACGCCGATCTCGTCGAGCCAGATCGCCGCGGCCTCGTCGTCCTCTGTGTAGACGGTGACCCACAGGCGCTCCGGCGGTAGGGCGAGGACCCGGGTGAGGTACTCCCAGGCATAGCCGATCGCCTCGCGCTTGAAGTAGTCGCCGAAGCTGAAGTTGCCGAGCATCTCGAAAAAGGTGTGATGCCGAGCGGTATAGCCGACGTTCTCCAGGTCGTTGTGCTTACCGCCGGCGCGAACGCAGCGCTGCGAGCTGGCCGCCCGCGTGTAGGCGCGCCGCTCGCGGCCGAGGAAGACGTCCTTGAACTGCACCATGCCCGCGTTGGTGAACAACAGGCTCGGGTCGTCGGCCGGGATCAGCGGGCTGCTCGCCACGATCTCGTGCCCCTGCTCGGCGAAATAGTCGAGAAAGCTGGATCGAAGCTCTGCACTGCTTGTCATAGCGACTGGCTCGTCGGGGTGCGGGGTGAGGAGTGCCACGGCGCGCGGTCATTCCTCACCGAGTAGAAATCGTCTGACCAGGGCGGCGGGAAAGCCGCGCGCCTCGAGGAAACGCGCACGGCGTATCTGCTCCTTACGATCGACCGCCGGCTCGGCGCCGAAGCGCCGATCGTGTACGGCGGCAAGTCGCCGCTGCCACTGCTCACTGTTCTCGTTGAGATAGGGATCGATCAGCTCGTCCGCCAGCCCCTTGCGGCGCAGTTCCTCGCGCACGCGCAGCGGTCCGAACCCCTTGCGGATCCGCTCGGCGACATAGGCCTCGGCAAGACGCGTCTCGCTGAGCAGCCCCTCGGCCGTCAAGGTCTCGAGGGCCTCCCCGATGGCCTCCGCAGAGAATCCGCGCGCCCTGAGCTTGCGCCCGAGCTCGAGACGACTGTGTTCGCGGGCCGCGAGCAAGCGCATCGCGGCCTCTCTCGTGCTCCGTTCCACCTCAATCCTTGCGCGCTCAGCGCATACACCAGAAGGCCGAACAGATTACCGGGGACCCAAGCAGGTGTCAGACCTCAGCCGGCTCAGCCGCTTGGGACTCGCCGCGGGCCGTCTGCGGCAACAACTGGGCGCGGATCTTCGACTCGATCTCCTCGGCCAAGGACAGATGCTCCCGCAGGTAGCTGCGCACATTGTCCTTGCCCTGCCCAATCCGATTGCCCCCGTAGCTATACCAGGCGCCAGACTTCTCGATGAGGTTGGTCTGCACGCCGAGGTCGATGACCTCGCCGAGACGCGAGACGCCTTCGCCGTAGAGGATGTCAAAGCTCGCCTGCCGGAAGGGCGGCGCCATCTTGTTCTTGACGACCTTGACCTTGGTCTCGTTGCCAATGACCTCGTCGCCCTTCTTGATCGCGCCGGTACGGCGGATGTCCAGGCGTACCGAGGCGTAGAACTTGAGGGCATTGCCACCGGTCGTGGTCTCAGGCGAACCGAACATGACGCCAATCTTCATCCGGATTTGGTTGATGAAGATGACGATGCTGTTCGAGCGCTTGATGTTGGCCGTGAGCTTGCGCAATGCCTGCGACATCAGCCGCGCCTGCAGTCCGACGTGGGAGTCGCCCATGTCGCCCTCGATCTCGGCCTTCGGCGTCAGGGCCGCCACCGAATCGACGACCACCACATCCACGGCCCCGGAGCGCACCAGCATGTCGGTGATCTCCAGCGCCTGCTCGCCGGTGTCCGGCTGCGAGACGAGCAGATCGCTCATATTGACGCCGAGTTTTTCCGCGTAGATGGGATCGAGGGCATGCTCGGCATCGACAAAGGCCGCGGTGCCGCCGACCCTCTGCGCCTCGGCCAGGACGTGCAGGGCCAGGGTTGTCTTGCCGGAGGACTCGGGCCCGTAGACCTCGACGACGCGCCCGCGCGGTAGCCCGCCGACCCCGAGGGCCAGGTCGAGCCCCAGCGAGCCGGTGGAGACGACCTCAACGCTGCGCACCACACCGGTATCACCCATGCGCATGACCGAGCCCTTGCCGAACTGCTTCTCGATCTGGCTCAGGGCCGCCGCCAGCGCCTTCTTGCGGTTGTCGTCCATTGGCTCTCCGAATACGAAAGCTATGCCAAATGATGTTCGTTGCGGCCTGATCGGATCCAGCGCCAGCCGCAGCGGCATCGCCCCGAGACCGCTGCTGGGCTTGAGCGCGGCATTATTTCATAACCGATCCAGCCGCGTCATACCCGTAACGGCCAGCGGCGCAGGACCCGATAGCGCGGCGCCTGCGCCCCGCTGCCGCAGGCCAGGGCGAACTCCTGAACCGGCCAATCGAGCGGCTCCGCAACACCCGCGGGCACCTCGCCCGGTAGCGGCTCTGGCGCCTTGCGCATCAACGTCACATGCGGATTGTACGGTCGTTTCTCCGGCTCTAAGCCACACCGCTCCAACCCCCTCGTGAGCTGCCCCACCAGGCTCCTTAACCCGTCGGCAATCGTCTCCGGTCCGCACCACAGGACACGCGGACCAGGCCAGTAGCCGATCCGATCGAGCCGCAACGCGAAGGGCGACACCCTGACCCCGTCGGCAGTGCGCTCGGCGCAACGGCGCGTCGCTGCATCCACGGAACCGAGAAAAACCAGCGTCAGGTGAAGATCCTGTGGATGCGTTGGGCGCCCCGCATCCCGGCCGATGGTGCGCGCGAGCGAGGCGAGCGCCGGCCGTTGCGCCGGCCCCGGCCACAGCGCGAAGAACAGACGTTCAGACACCGGATTCGAGGAGCTCGACGAGCCGTTCGAGCGCGACCCGCACCGACTGGTGACGGACCTCGCTGCGATCGCCGGCAAACTGCAGGCGCTGCGTGCGGACGATTTCGGGCGCTAGCGCCCAGGCAAACCAGACGGTGCCGACCGGCTTCTCCTCGGTACCGCCCTCCGGCCCGGCGATGCCGGTGATCGCGATCGCCACCTGGGCATTGCTGCGCATCAGCGCGCCGCACGCCATTTCGCGGGCGGCGGCTTCGCTGACGGCGCCGCCCCCCTGCAGGGTCGCGGCGGTCACTCCGAGCATCTCCTCCTTGGCCGCATTGGAGTAGGTCACGAAACCGCGCTCGAACCAGCGGCTACTGCCGGGGATGTCGGTGACCACCTTGGCCAGCCAGCCACCGGTGCAGGATTCGGCGACCGCGAGGCGCAGACCCTCGGCCAGCAGCCGCTGACCTAGGTTTGCCGATAGGGTGTCGAGGATTTCAGGCATGATACGGGAGCTTCTCCGATCGACGCGCGCGGGGCAAGGGGCGTGCTTGAAAAGATCCTACGCCGAGTCCAAGCTTGCAACCGGACAGCGACCAACTGGGGTATGACCGCGATGGAAGAGCTGACGATCCTCTGCGAGCACCGGCCCTCGCTTGCCAAGCTCGACGTACTCGGCGTCGACAGTTGGCCAATCTGGACCAAGGAGGTCTCGACCTTTCCTTGGCACTACGATCGCGAGGAGACCTGCTACGTGCTCCGCGGCCGTTTCACCGTCACCCCCGAGGGCGGCGAGCCACAAACCTTCGGCCGCGGGGATCTGATCACCTTCCCGGTCGGGATGAGCTGCACCTGGGAGATCCTCGAGCCGGTCGAGAAGCACTATCGCCTCGACTGACGCACCCGCAATCGCAACTGCCGAACCTGGCTGGAGGGAGACCGCCGGTGACGACTCAGCTGCTGAGCCTGACGCGCGCCGCGCGCCTCGCCGGCGTCAACCGCGCCGAACTGCAACGCCGGATCCGCCGCGGCGAGATCCAAACCTTCGAGGGGCAGGTCGCGGCCGGCGAGCTGCTGCGCGTCTTCCCGCAGACCGACCTGAGCGACGACAAGGAATTCGACCGGGTCGAGCGGATCAAGGCCGACGCCATCCCCAAGCAGTACGACCGGGACGTGACGCTACCGAGCCCGGAGGTCCTGGTTTCGCGCCTGCGCTCGATCAGTGAGCTCCTGAGCAGCAAGCTCGCAACGCTCGACGCCGCCGTCACCTTGCTCGACCAGACCACGACCCGCCTCGCCGAGATCGCCGAGGAGGCGCCAGCACCCCTCGATGAGCGCCTCGGAGCGACCCTCGCCTGGCTCACCAACGCCCGCGACAACCTTGCGGCGGAACCGCGCGCCGACGGCCAGTCGCGGCTGCTGGCCAAAGACACCTTTCTGCGCATCATGGCAGCCAACGTCAAGATCATCCCAAGCGGCCACGAATTCTTCGTCGAGGGCACAGAGTCGATCCTGGAGGCCTCCGTGCGGGCCGGGCTCAACATGAGCTACGGCTGCTCGAGCGGCAACTGCGGCTCATGCAAGGCGCGCGTCGTCAGCGGCGAGGTCCACCGCATCCGCGAGCACGATTACGTCTTGAGCGAGCGCGAGAAGCAGATGGGCTACTTCCTTGCCTGCTCGAACACCGCCGTGACCGACGTCGTCCTCGAGGCCGCCGAGGCCCTCACCGTCGCGGACCTCCCGGAGCAGGAAATCCGCGCCAGCGTGCGCAAGGTCGAACGCCCGACCGGCGACCTCGCCGTGCTGCACATACAGACCCCGCGCACGCACACCCTGCGCTTCATGGCCGGACAACGCGTCCACCTGACGCTCGAGAACGGCGCCACGCGCGAGCTCCACATCGCGAGCTGCCCGTGCAACGGGCGCAACTTGCAGTTCTTCGTCGAAGGGCGGCCCGCAGACCCCTTTGCCGAGGCCGTCTTTGCCGGTCTCCGCCACGGCCAGCTGGTTGAGGTCAAAGGGCCGACGGGCTCCTTCGTGCTCCACGAGGAGGCGTCCGACCCGGCCGTCTTTGTCGCCTTCGACCAAGGCATGGCACCGATCAAGAGCCTGATCGAGCACGCCGTCTCCATCGACGTGATCGAAGCCTTCCACCTCTACTGGATCGTCGCCCGTCCCGAGCGCCACCACCTCGATCAGTGGGGTCGCTCCCTGCGCGATGCGCTCGACAACTTCCACATCACGCCGATGGTCGGCGAACGCCCCGAGGATGTCCTCATCATGCTCGAGGCGGACCTCCCGGATGCAGCCTCACCGCGTTATTACCTTGCCGGTACCGAAGACCAGGTCGGTCCGGTTCTGGCCGGTCTGACAGCGCGGGGCGTCGACCCCGAGCGGATCCGCACCGAGCGCCTCGACTGAGCCGAGATGCGGCATCTCGCTCGCCGGTCGCCATCACCTACACCAGCTGCGCCGAACCCCTGGCGTTCGGCACGGGAAACCCAAGTCCCCGAGACCATCGAAACTCGGTATCGGGATCGGTATCGGTATCGGGATCGGGATCGGCATCGACACGCCAGTCAACCACGACAGAGCCCAAGCACCGCTGACACCCATCGACTGAGAGGACTACCCCATGCGCAACCTCACTCCCCTCACGCTGTCGAGTCTCCTCGCTTGCTTGCTGCTGCCCGCAACGGCGTCGGCAGCCGACCTCCCGGAGCACGACGCCCTGCGCCAAGCACTGCGCGCCGTGGTCGGTGAGGGCAACGGCGGCTTCGGTTTCCACATGTGGGCCACGGTCGTCGATCGCGACGGCGTGGTCCAGGCAGTCGCCTTCTCTGGCGAGGACCGCGGCGACCAATGGCCCGGCAGCCGCGTCATCGCGGCCCAGAAGGCCAACACGGCCAACGCCTTCAGCCTGCCGCAGCTGGCGCTCTCGACGGCTAATCTCTATTCGGCGGTGCAGCCCGGCGGGAGTCTCTACGGCCTACAATTCAGCAATCCGGTCGCCACGGAGGTCGCCTACCGCGGCCCCAGCGCCAAGGTCGGGACGGCGCAGGACCCGATGGTCGGCGACAAGATAGGCGGCGTGAACGTCTTCGGCGGTGGTCTCCCCCTCTACAACGCCGACGGCGACCTGCTTGGCGCCGTCGGGGTGAGCGGCGACAGCTCGTGTGCCGATCACAACATTGCCTGGAAGCTGCGCGACCGTCTCGAGCTCGACCATGTCCCGGGCGGCGTCAGCATCACCGGCAATGACAACATCATCTACGACCTCGGCGACGAGGGCAGCCACGGCGGTTGGGGCCACCCGGCTTGCTCGAGCGAGGCGACGAAGATCGGCCGCGCCCTGCCCGATACGCATCCGATCGGGTCGGATTCCTAGCCCTCCGCAGGCCGGCAATCGTGCCCGGTACGGCGCTCCTCTGGCTAAGGCGCGACCTACGCCTGCGTGACAACCCGGCCCTCGCCCGCGCCTTGGCCGATTACGAGCGGCTCGTCCCCGTCTACATCCACGCCCCGAGCGAAGAGGGGCACTGGCGGGCTGGCGCCGCGAGCCGCTGGTGGCTGCACCACAGCCTCGAATCGCTCGATCGCGACCTGCGCAGCCGTGGCAGTGCCCTGGTCATCGCTCAAGGGGCGGACAGCCTGGCGGAACTGCGCCGGGTCATTGGGTCCTGCGGGGCGACGGCGGTCTTCTGGAACCGCTGTTACGAGCCCGCGGCCATCGGCCGCGATCGCCGTATCGAGCAGGCGCTGCGCGGCGACGGCCTGCGCTGCGAGACCACCAATGGGGCGCTCCTCTTCGAGCCCTGGGAGGTCATGACCGGTGAGCGCGGCCCCTATCGCGTCTTCACCCCTTATTGGCGGCGCGCGGCCCAGCGGCTCAGGGCCCCGGCGGCCGAGGCGGCCCCGAGAGGCCTGCCACCGCTGCCGGATGGGCTCGGGGGGCTCGACCTTGATGCCCTCGAGCTCCTGCCACGCATTCGCTGGGATTCGGGTCTCGCTCGGGTCTGGCAGCCCGGCGAGCCAGGCGCCGAGGCGCGCCTGGGGGACTTCCTGGCGGGGCCGATCGGCGGCTATCGCGAGGAGCGGGACAAACCCGGTCGGGTCGGCACCTCACGGCTGTCGCCCCACCTGCACTTCGGCGAGATCGCCCCGGGCCGGATTCTGCGGGCGATCGCCGATCAGGGTCTGGCCCTTGACGCGAGCCCCGCCGAGCCATTCGTGCGCGAGATTGGCTGGCGGGAGTTTGCCCACCACGTCCTCTACCACTTCCCCGACACGCCGGAGGAGCCACTCGACGAGCGCTTCTCGGCCTTCCCCTGGGCAGCCGACGCCAATGGCGATCAACTGCGCGCCTGGGAGCGTGGACGAACGGGCATTCCCCTCGTCGATGCCGGCCTGCGCGAACTCTGGGAGACGGGCTGGATGCACAATCGCACGCGCATGGTCGCCGCCTCGCTGCTGACCAAGAACCTGCGCCTGCCTTGGCAGGGGGGTGCGCGCTGGTTCTGGGACACGCTCGTCGACGCCGACCTCGCCAACAACACGCTGGGCTGGCAGTGGGCAGCCGGCTGCGGCGCCGACGCCGCGCCCTACTTCCGCGTGTTCAACCCGGTTCGCCAGGGCGAGCGCTTCGACCCGGCAGGCGACTACGTGAGGCGCTGGTGCCCCGAGCTGGCCCGCCTCCCGGACAGTCACATTCACGCGCCCTGGGCGGCGCCGGCACAGGTCCTCGCCGACGCCGGCGTCCGTCTCGGGCGCGACTACCCGGCGCCGCTCGTCGACCTCGCCGCCTCGCGACGCGCTGCACTCGAGGTTTGGGAAGTCGTAAAAGCTTGAGAACTGAGCCGCGGATGCGCCCCTTCACCTTCGAGCCGATCGGTTTGATTCGCTCCTGCTTCACCGACAAGTTCGGCATCCCCCGCCAGGCCGGTCTGGTCCCGGCCGCGCACGGCCGCCTCGTGCTTCACCCGCCGTATGACCGCGAAGAGGCCTTGCAGGGGCTTGACGGCTTCTCGCACCTCTGGATCATCTTCGTCTTCCACGACTGCATCGGCGCCGGCTGGCGACCGACCGTGCGCCCACCCAGGCTCGGCGGGCGCGGCAAGGTCGGCGTCTTTGCCAGCCGCGCCCCCTATCGACCGAACCCGATCGGCATTTC
>JGI12109J20283_10406787_pt1 | contig 13750 bp, 9 predicted proteins | sample ElkSlonscriptome_12_FD_20283 | JGI IMG/M metagenome (IMG submission 20283) | reverse complement strand
CGAATCTGAGCCGAGCATCCGGCTCGGATGAAACTCAGATATCCAGGTTGGCGACGTTCAGCGCGTTGGTTTCGATGAAGTCGCGGCGCGGCTCAACCTCGTTGCCCATCAGCGTGGCAAAAATGGCATCGGCAGCCACCGCATCCTCTATGGTTACTCGAAGCAGCCTTCGCGTATCCGGATTAACGGTGGTTTCCCAAAGCTGATCCGGGTTCATTTCACCCAAGCCCTTGAAGCGCTGGATGCTTCGACCCTTCTTGCTTTCTTCCATCAACCACTTGTAGACGTCGGTAAAGCGACGCACCGGGTGCTGCTGGTTGCCGCGCTCGATGCGCGCATCATCGCCGATCAGGTCGTGGACCATGGCGCCGATCTTGGCCATGGCCCGGTATTCGCTGCCCTGGAAGAAGCCGGCATCCAGCACCGTGTCCTGGCTGATTCCCTGGCTGACCCGACTGATGACCACGCCGCCATGTTCCAGTCCGGTCAGGCTCCAGCGGACGCCGGCCGCCGAAGCCGCTTCCAGGCGCGCCTTGAATCGTTCCATCCAGGCATCGCGATCGAAACCGGAATCCAGAGAAAATGGCTCAAAATCAACAAGTTGGTTTATGATGGTCGCGTCATGACGGCGCTCCAGACGGGCCGCAGCAAGGCTGGCGGTATGGAAATCGGTCAGCAGGCTGTTGAGGGCATCACCGTGCACCTGCGGCTGTTCGTTACCGGGCAGGAGCCGGGCGCCGTCCAGCGCGCGATCGATCAGGTAGCGAACCAGCTCGTTTTCGTCTTTCAGGTACCACTCCTGCTTACCCTGCTTGATCTTGTAGAGCGGTGGCTGGGCGATGTAGACGTAGCCGCGGTCGATCAGTTCGGGCATCTGGCGATAGAAAAACGTCAGCAGCAGGGTCCGGATGTGCGAACCGTCGACATCAGCATCGGTCATGATGATGATGCGGTGGTAGCGAAGCTTCTCGATATTAAACTCGTCTTTGCCGATGCTGGTGCCAAGCGCGGTGATCAGGGTGCCGACTTCGGCCGAACCCAGCATCTTGTCGAAGCGCGCTTTCTCGACGTTGAGGATCTTGCCCTTCAGCGGCAGTATTGCCTGAAATTTTCGATTACGGCCTTGTTTTGCCGAACCCCCTGCGGAGTCGCCCTCCACGATGAACAGTTCGGAAAGCGCGGGATCCTTTTCCTGGCAGTCCGCAAGTTTGCCCGGCAGGCCGGCGACGTCAAGGACACCTTTCCGACGGGTCATGTCGCGGGCTTTTCGTGCAGCCTCGCGGGCACGCGCAGCCTCGATGGCCTTGGACATTATCGTGCGCGCGTCCTGCGGGTTCTCCAGCAGAAAGTCGCGAAGCTGCTCGGCCAGCGTAGCTTCCACCGCAGCCTTGACTTCGCTAGAGACCAGCTTGTCCTTGGTCTGCGATGAGAACTTGGGATCGGGTACCTTCACCGATAGTACGGCGATCAGGCCTTCACGGCAATCGTCGCCGGTCACCTGAACCTTGGCCTTCTTGGCCATGCCGCTCTCTTCAATGTATCCGTTGAGCGTTCGCGTCAGCGCGGCCCGGAATCCGGCCAGATGCGTGCCGCCGTCACGTTGGGGAATGGTGTTGGTAAAACAGTAAACGCTTTCCTGGTAAGCGTCGGTCCACTGCAGCGCGGCTTCGACCGTTATGTTGTTGTTGTCTGCCTCGAAGTGAAGCGCGTTGGGATGAAGCGGAGATTTCTTTGCCCCCAGGTGCTCAACGAAGGACCTGATGCCGCCTTCGTATTCGAACAGGTCGCGCTTGTCACTGCGCTCGTCTATCAACTCGATCGCCACGCCGGAGTTCAGAAAGCTCAGCTCGCGCAGCCGGCGCGCCAGAATGTCGTAATGAAACTCGACGTCGGTGAAGATCTTGCGGCTGGGCAGAAAACGAATTTCGGTGCCGGTCTGGTCGCTGTCCGACGTTGCTTCCAGCGGCGACTCGGGCACGCCCATGCTGTAGGTCTGGGTCCAGCGCTTGTCCTGCCGGTGGATGACCAGGTCCAGCCGCTCCGAGAGGGCGTTGACCACCGAGACTCCCACGCCGTGCAAACCGCCGGAGACCTTGTAGGAGTTATCGTCGAATTTGCCACCGGCATGTAAAACCGTCATGATCACTTCGGCGGCGGATTTGCCTTCCTCGTCGTGCATGTCGACCGGGATGCCGCGTCCGTTGTCGGTCACGCTGGCCGAACCATCCGTGTGCAGCCGAACGGTGATCCTGTCGCAGTGACCGGCGAGCGCTTCGTCGATGGAGTTGTCGACGACTTCGAAGACCATGTGGTGCAGGCCGGTTCCGTCGTCGGTGTCACCTATATACATGCCCGGACGCTTGCGAACTGCGTCCAGTCCCTTGAGTACCTTAATGCTGTCAGATGAATAAGTTTCGGTCATGCTCGAGTCCGTTCGGAAGACGCTGTTCGCCGAATAGTGCCGACGATCACAAAGAAACCAGGCACCGCAGTCGATCCCGCTGCGACCCCGCTGAACGGCGTTTTATCACCGAACTTGATTATACCACTGCATCAATTTGACCCTGTTCCACGTGGAACAATCCAGCTTCCGTATGCCTGATTCGCTCAACAGCGGTAATCCAGGCCTGGTTCGGCTGAGCCCGCAACCACGCCAACAGGCGCTCCAGATGATAGCTGTCCAGTTCGGAGACCGGATCGTCCAGCAACAGCACCGGTTCGCATTCGGCACTGCGCGCCAGAACCATCTGGGCGAGCTTCAGCATCAACGCCACCAGCTTCATCTGCCCCCGGGACAGCCGAGGCGCCGCCATCCGGTCGCCGGCCCGGATCGACAAATCGCCGCGGTGGGGCCCGTCCCGGGTAAATCCTTGTTCGCGATCGCGCTCCCGGGTTTCAGCCCACTTTTGCAGATACTCTTCGGCCGTATGCGCCGACGGGCGATACGCAAGCTCGATCAATTCGACATGAAATTCGAGTTCCGACGCCAGCGCCTCGAGCGCAGCCTGCAGCGAGGCCACGTAGCGATTGCGCAGCGTTTCGACAGCAGCAGCCGCCTCTGCCATCGGCTGCTCCAATGCTTGCAGCAGCGCCGGATCGGCATGGCCCCGAATTGCCGCATTGCGCTGCCGCAGCAGGCGGCTGTAACGCTTCCAGCCGACGAGATATGATTGTTCCACGTGGAACAATCCCCAATCCAGGTAGCTCCGCCTGACCGCCGGCGCCCCTTCGACAAGCGCGTGATTTTCCGGATCCACCAGAACAACCGGCATCAGTCTGGCGAATTCGCTCATCTTGGCTATCGGCTGGCGATTGATTCGCCCCGTCCACGCCGACGCACTGCGTTCGACGCCCACGCGAGCTTCGGGCTGTTCGGTGCGCGCTACGACCCGCAGCTGGCGAGACCCGTCCCGAATCAGCGGCGAAATGCTGTTGGCGCGAAAAGACCGGCCTCGAGCCAGAAGGTGGATCGCCTCAAGCACGCTGGTTTTTCCGGCACCGTTCTCGCCGAAAAGCCAGTTCAGCCCGGGCGCAGGTTCCAGAGAAGCCGATTCCAGATTGCGGAAGTATTCGATGGTCAGCGAAGTCAGGCGCAAGTTTCAAGGTACCGAATAGTCAGCAGCAATGGTACCAATGCCGGGCACCGGCGACCTTTTCAATTAAACATGCAGACTTCAACTTCATGTCGCTGAGCGCTGCGCGGGGCGACACGAAGTTGAAATTGAATTCGAAAAAAGAACCCCCGGTCCGGACGGTCTTCACCGGCAATCGCAGGCCGAAGCCGTCTTGATAGTCGAATCAGGAAGTTTAATAAAAAAGCCGCTCGCATCCGTCATGGATGTTCACCACCGGCCGGGTGCCCAATCCCCTACAACTTCAACGGCATGACAACCTGCCGAACGTCGTCCTTGTCAACCGCCGTGATAAGGCAGGAACTGTCTGCACTCTTGAGCGAAAGCCTTGCCTCATCGCCGTCGATGGATCCCAGCGCGTCTAGCAGGTAGTTGACGTTAAAGCCCACGACCAGCCCGTCGTAGTTGTGGTCGGCCTCGATTTCCTCCGTCGCCTCTTCCTGCTGCGGGTTGTGCGCGACGATTCTAATGGCGCCGTCGTTGGATTCGATACGAACGCCGCGGTATTTTTCGTTGGACAGGATGGCCGCGCGCTGAAGCGCCCGAATGAAATCCTGCCTGGCCAGCGTCATGCCCTTGTCCTGGCTCATCGGGATCACTGCCTCGTAGTCCGGGAAACGTCCGTCGATCAGCTTGCTGGTCAGCGTAAGTCCGCGGCGACGCACCTGGACAAAGTTGTTGCCCAGCGCGATTTCCACCGGCTCGTCCTCGGACGACAAGATTCGAGAAAGCTCCACCACGCCTTTTCGCGGCAGGATCAGCGAGCGCCCGTCGCCCTGAACGTCAGCCTCGATTTCGGCCAGCGCCAGGCGGTGCCCGTCGGTCGCGACGGCTCGCAGCATGCCGCTCCTGAACTCCATCAGCAGGCCATTGAGGTAATGTCTGACGTCCTGGTTGGCCATCGCAAACGATGTCTTTTCCAGCAGCCAGCCCAGGCGCTCCTCCGACACGGTCAGGCGATCGGCATCGCTGCCGGAATCACTGGAGGGGAATTCGGATGCCGGTAGCGTCGCCAGCGTAAAGCGGCTGCGGCCCGCGTGAACAGCCAGTTTTTCGCCGTTGAGTTGGATATCCAATCGCACACCCTCGGGAAGCGCCTTGCATATATCGACCAGTTTGCGCGCAGGTACCGTAACGCTGCCCGGTTGCGCCACATCGGCCGAAACCTGGCCAACCATTTCGACTTCCATGTCCGAGCCCGTGATCTTCAATCCGTCGTCATCGACTTCGAGGAGGAAGTTGCCCAGCACCGGCAGCGTTTGACGACGCTCGACGACGCCGACCACCTGTGTGATCGGTACCAGCAGCGCTTCGCGTTGGATGGAAAACTTCATGGCTACTCCTAAGTCACGGCCCGACGAGTCACGGACAGATGATTCTGATTGTATTTTTATAGAATTAAATAAAACCAGTAATAGTAATGTCTGTGGGCTATCTTAAAACCTTAAAAAACCATTGAAATTCAGTAACCTGGCAATCTTTCATGGTTGTATGCCCCGCTTTGCAAGCTGTGGATAAGTACTGGATGAATCGAGTGTCGGAATCCATCCCCATGTTTTCCACAGGTTCTGTACCGGCCACTCAACAGCTTTATCCCGCCAGTTCCCTCAACAGCTTTGCCTTGTCTTCGCGCAGTCTGGTCTCGGTCTCGCACAGACTTTCGATTCTACGACACGCGTGCAATACGGTGGTATGGTCTCGCCCGCCGAAGGCATCGCCGATTTCCGGCAACGAATGTCGCGTCAGCGCTTTGGCCAGCGACATCGCCATCTGGCGTGGTCGGGCGATGTTGCGTGTCCTGCGCTTCGACAGCAGGTCGGTCACGCGCAGCTGGTAATAAGCGGCCACCACTTTCTGTATGTTCTCCAGCGTGACCTGGCGATCGTGCACCGCAAGTACGTCCCTGAGAATCTCGCCCGTGTACTCCTCGTCGATGACTCTGCCCGAAAAGCGCGCGTTGGCGATCAGCGAATTCAGTGCGCCTTCCAGGTCGCGCACGTTCGAGCGCATGCGGCGCGCGATCAGCATGGCGACATTCTCATCGAGCTCCAGGCCCGCTTCGATCGCCTTTTTCATCAGTATCGCAACGCGTGTCTCGAAGTCGGGTGGTTCGATCGGCACCGAGAGACCCCAGCCAAAGCGCGAGCGCAGCCGCGTCTCTATACCTTCGACTTCCTTTGGATAGCGGTCACAGGTCAGTATGATCTGCTGGCGCGATTCGAGAAGCGCATTGAAAGTATGGAAAAACTCTTCCTGAGAGCGGTCCTTGCCGGCGAAGAACTGGATGTCGTCGATAAGCATCGCGTCGACGCCGCGATAGCGCGCCTTGAAAGCATCGATGGACCCATGGCGCAGCGCCTGGATCATTTCGCTGACAAACTTTTCAGAGTGCAGATAGACGATCTTGAAATCCGGATTGCGCGCGGCCAGATCGTGGCCGGTGGCATGTAGCAAATGAGTCTTGCCAAGACCGGTGCCACCGTAAAGCAGCAGCGGGTTGTAGGTCTTGCCGGGATTCTGGGTCACCTGGTGGGCGGCGGCGAATCCGAGCTCGTTGGATTTACCAAGGACGAAGTTGTCGAACTGGTAACGTTCGTCCAGTCCTGCACTGTACCCCTTGCCCCCGCGCGAGCGCGCCGGAATCGCCTGTTCTGTATTGCCGCCGACAACGACCTTGATCTTGTCCTTTTCGAAGCCGCTGCCGGCAAAAAAATCCCGGATCAGCGAAATGTAGTGGCCGTTGACCTGTTCGCAGACGAAGTCGTTGGGCGCGAGCAAGCGCATCTCGCCCGAACCGTTCAGTTCGGGCTGTAGCGGCCTCAGCCAGGTGTTGACCTCCTCGAGCGCGATTTCTCGCTCGAGGCGTTCGAGACAGCTTTTCCATAATGTCGTCGGATCGTTCAACTTGGTCTGACCGGTCGAGGCTATTCATCGAATCTGACCCTGCAGTATACGTGTCGGCAATTGCCGACGCACTGAGGCGCGCAATATTTGCGTTAACCCATCATAAAACGGTATAATCTCGCTCTTTTTCGTCGCTGGCGCCGACCTGGGGTCGCCGCGTCACCGCAAAAAATTTTTGCCCGAGGTATTTCGATCATGAAACGTACTTTCCAGCCAAGCAAGCTCAAGCGCGCCCGCCGACACGGTTTTCGTGCCCGCATGGCCACGCGCTCCGGTCGCGCAATCATCAACTCTCGACGTGCTCGAGGCCGGAAACGTCTGTCAGCCTGAGGGGCTTTCGAGCCGGTTGTCTGCTCCAATTAATCGCCAGGCGAGAGCTTAACGCCGGGATTTCAGACAACCGAATGTCGCTGCAACGCACGGGATACCGGCGTTCCGGAAACGATTACGGCGGAATGATTACTGCAGCATGAATACAGCGGGTTTTCCGCGTGAGGCCAGGCTGCTTTCCGGTGCTCAGTTCAAGCGCGTATTCGATGCCAGGCAGGTCGAGTCGAACCGCTATTTTCGAATCCATTGGGTCGCTCGTCCGCCGCAAGAAGACACTATGCCGGATGCCTGTCCGGGCGGGGCACGGCTGGGACTGGCGGTGGCAAAACGACTCGCGCGCCGGGCCGTTGATCGAAACCGGATACGGCGTATCGCCCGAGAAACGTTTCGTCTGCGCAGACCGATGCTGCTCCGGAACGATTTCGTCCTGCTCGTCAAGCCACCGGCAATCCAGGCGGATGTCCGAACCTTGAAACTCGCTCTCGAACAACTCTGGTCACGGTTTGAATCGCAATGAATACCCGAACGCTGCTGCTGCTTCTGCTCTCCTTTCTAGGCTTCATGCTGTACGTCGAGTGGCAAAGCGACTATGCCAACCCCGTACCCGCGCCGGTCGAAGAAATTCCAGGCCGAGAGGGCTCGACGCAAAACCGTACCGAATTTGAGCAGGCCGACGAAGCTGCCGACCTGCCCGAGCTGCCGGACGCAGGTCCGCAGGCGCTTCAGCAGCCGACCGACACCGATGCTGCGGTGCCGGGCGCCGCGGTGGCTCGCTCGGGACAGCGTATCGAGGTCGAGACCGACCTGATCACGGCCCGGATCGATCCGACCGGCGGAACCCTGACCAGCCTGAAGCTGAAGAAGTATCCGGTCAGCATTGATGCGCCCGACCAGCCCTTTGAACTGATGAGCGAAGAACTGAGCGATTTCCATATCGCCCAGGCCGGATTGATAGACCCCGACAGGCGCGCGCCGAATCACACCACGACTTATCAATTCGATCGCCAGTACTACGAACTCGCTGCCGGTGCCGATACCGTCGCCGTGCCGCTGAGGTGGCAGGACGAAAACGGCCTCGAAGTCGTCCAGACCTGGCTATTTCGCCGCGACGACTATACCGTCGAGCATCGTTTCGAAGTTCGCAACCAGGGCGGCACGACCTGGCAGGGCAGTCGCTATCTTCGCCTGCAGCGCGCCGGCGATTCAGGCTCGGGCGGCATGACGTTCACCAACCCCGAGCAGATCAGTTTCAACGGCGCGGCGGTGTACAGCCCGGAAGAGAAATTCCAGAAACTCAAGTTCGGCGATTTTGGCGACGAGCAGTACCGCAACACCATCACCGGCGGCTGGGCGGCCATGGTCGAACACTATTTTCTGACCGCATGGATTCCGCCGGGCGAGCAGTCGGCCCAGTACACCACGCGCCTGATCGACAGGCAGGTGCCAAACCGTTATGCGGTGACCGTCACCTCGACGCCCGTCGCGATTGAGGCCGGCCAGAGCCATTCGTTCGAATCCCGTTTCTTTGCCGGTCCCAAGAACCAGGACCGCCTCGATGCGATCGCGCCGGGCCTGGGCTTGACCGTCGACTACGGCATCTTCACCGTTTTTTCCAAGCCGCTGTTCTGGCTGCTCGACCATATCCACGACCTGGTCAAGAACTGGGGCGTGGCGATCATCCTGCTGACACTGCTGATCAAGCTTGCTTTCTACAAGCTCACCCAGGCGCAGTTCCGGTCGATGGGCAAACTGCGCAAGCTGCAGCCGAGAATCCAGCAGCTCAAGGAACGCTACGGCGACGACCGGCAAAAGTTCGGTCAGGCCATGATGGAAATCTACAAGAAAGAGAAGGTCAACCCGCTCGGCGGCTGCCTGCCCATTCTTGCCCAGATTCCGATCTTCATTGCGCTTTACTGGGTGCTGCTCGAATCGGTCGAACTGCGCCAGGCCAGCTTTCTGTGGGTGCCCGACCTGAGCAAGCCCGATCCACTGTTCATCCTGCCGGTGATCAACGGCGCGTTCATGATCATCACTCAACGGCTCACCCCGGCGGCCGGCATGGATCCGATGCAGCGCAAGATCATGCAATGGCTGCCGGTTGCCTTTGCGGTGCTGTTCGCGTTCTTCCCGGCCGGCCTGGTGCTGTATTGGGCGTCCAACAGCGGGATCTCGCTGCTGCAGCAGTGGTACATCCTGCGCCAGATCGATGCCGAAGAGGCACGAGCGAAAGCCTAGCAAATCACGGCAAAGCTGATGCGCGGGCGCCTGACGGCGTCCCGCGGTGCTAAGGAAGCCTCATGCACCGACGCGTACACTGCCGATTCTCCGCTCCGGCGGCTACCGCCAGCCACCCGCTTGCTAAGCTTTGCCGCGGTTTCGTCCATTAATCATCTTGCCTAAATAGTGATTTTCAAAGACCGGGTTCAAACATGACTGAAACCATCTGTGCCATTGCCTCGCCGCCCGGTCAGGGCGGCGTGGGCGTGGTGCGGATTTCGGGCACGGCCATCGATGACCTATCCGAAAGGTTGATCGGCCGATTGCCTCAGCCGCGGCGCGCTTCTCTGGTCAAGGTCCTCGATGCCAACGGCCAACCCATAGACACCGGTCTGGCGCTGTATTTTCCTGCACCGTATTCCTTTACCGGTGAACACGTGCTGGAACTTCAGCTTCACGGCTCGCCGGTGGTGCTCGAACTGGTGCTTCGCGCCTGCGTCGCAGCCGGTGCGCGCAGGGCAGGTCCGGGCGAATTCAGCCAGCGTGCCTATCTCAACAACAAGCTCGACCTGGCCCAGGCCGAAGCGATCGCCGACCTGATTGCTGCCAGCAGCGAACAGGCAGCGCGCGCCGCAAGCCGCAGCCTGGACGGCGTCTTCTCGAAGCAGGTTCACGCGCTGGCCGATCGAGTTATTGAGCTTCGCGTCTACGTCGAAGCCGCGCTTGACTTCCCCGATGAAGAAATCGACTTCCTGGCCGATGGCGATGTGCTGGGCCGGGTCAGAGTGCTGATCGACGATACCGAAGCGCTCCTGACTCAAGCCCGAGCCGGCCGACTGCTCAACGACGGACTGCGCATCGCCATCGTCGGCAAGCCCAACGCGGGCAAGTCCAGTCTGTTCAATGCGCTGGTCAAGCGCGACGCCGCGATCGTCACCGAAGTGCCGGGCACCACCCGCGACGTGGTCAGGGAAACCATCTACCTGGCCGGCATTCCGGTCACGCTTGCCGACACCGCCGGCCTGCGCGATACCGAAGACGTGGTCGAGCAAGAAGGGGTGAGACGCGCCCGAGCCGAACTGGCCGAGGCCGACCTCGTGCTCTGGGTGGTCGACATCAACGATTCTGACCCCGGACCTGTACCGGATACGACCGTGCCGGTGCTGAGAATCGAAAACAAGATTGATCTGACGGATCATCATTCCCGGAGCGAGCCCAAAGACGTCGTTATGGACGAAGAAAATCGATCGATGGATGCCATTGCGCTTTCCGCTCTGACGGGCGAAGGCATCGAGCGCCTGGATCGGGCCGTCGCCGATCGGTTCGTCGTCGCCGAATCGTCACTCGGCGAATTCACCGCCCGGGTGCGCCACGTGGAACATATCGAGGTTGCTCTGTTGCACCTCGGTGATGCCCGTGACGTGCTCGATCTAACCGCCTCGGGCGAACTTGCCGCCGAGGAACTGCGGCGCGCGGCCGAGGCGCTGGGCGAAATTACCGGGCAGGTGCACTCGGATGAACTGCTCGGGAAAATCTTTTCTTCGTTTTGTATCGGGAAGTAGGGGGTTCATCGTTTCTTCGGCTTCTCGTTTTGGCGCGCGCTGCAATACCTGAATCCATTTCGCCACGCGCTGCGCCCGGAAAACACATTTGAGTTGATTTCGAAAAACCAAGGCGGCTGCCCCCGACTCTGTTGCGCGCATCACCGCGGGGCGAAATGAGATTGAAATTGAAATCGACACTTCAAGCGGCCGGCCCCGCAGGGGCGCACGCCCATTGACTCCAACCACAAACCCAACCTATTCTCGACATTCGTTCATGTCGAGAATCAGAATGCCGGCATCACTCCAGCAACAGATCATCGACCGGGCCCGCAAGACGCCCGATCAGGTTTATCTCTGCCAGCCCGTCGACCGGGTCTGGAAGCAATGGACATGGGCGGAGGCTTTTGACGAAGCCACGCGTCTGGCCGCGGGTTTGCGAAAGCTGGGCCTTGGCGCCGGCGACCGGGTCGGGCTTGTGTCGAAGAACTGCGCGCACTGGGTGATTGCCGACATGGCGATGATCCTGGCCGGCATGGTCAGCGTTCCGATCTATCCAACGGCCAATGCGCGCACCATCCGCCAGGTGCTGGCACACAGTGAAGCCAGCGCATGCATCATCGGCAAGCTCGAGCACGCGGCGTCCCAACTGCCCGGCATTCCCGACGACTTGCCGACAATCGCCATGCCGTATCCCGGTGCCGAGGCGATGCACCAATGGAGCGACCTGGTGGCCGAACCGGTCGAAGATTTCAGGATTCACGATGCCGCTGAAGACGATCTGGCCACCCTGCTTTACACGTCGGGTTCGACCGGCGAACCCAAGGGCGCGATGCACAGCTATGCCAACTTTTCTTTCGTTGGCGAGTCGCTGGCCACCGCCGTCGGCGTCCGCGATGGCGATCGCATACTTTCATATCTGCCGCTGTCGCATTGCACCGAACGTGCCTACGTCGAAGCCGGCAGCTTCTACGGCGGATCGACGCTGTATTTCGTCGAGACGCTGGAAACGTTCATGGCCGATTTGCAGCACGCCGAACCCACGTTGTTCGGTTCGGTGCCGCGGCTGTGGAAGAAGTTCCAGCTCGGGGTGCTGGAAAAGATTCCTCACCGAAAGCTCGAAACCATGCTCAAGCTGCCGATCGTCAACATGATGATTCGCAACAAGATCAAGAAAGGACTTGGGCTGCACAAGGGTGACTGGTATGCCAGCGGCTCGGCGCCGATCGCGCCCGTGCTTCTGGAGTGGTGGCACCGGGTGGGCGTGACGATCTGCGAAGGTTGGGGCATGACCGAGACCTTCGCTTACGGAACTCAGGTCGGCCGCGGCGAGAAACCTCGCATCGGCACGATCAGCAAGGCCCTGCCCGGGGCGGAACTGCGAACGGGCGCCGACGACGAACTGCTGATCCGCTGCCCGTGCATGATGCAGGGTTACTACAAGCAGGATGATCTGACGAAGGATAGTTTCGAGAACGGCTTCTTCAAAACCGGTGACCGCGCATTCATTGACGACGAAGGCTGGGTCAGGATCACTGGTCGGGTCAAGGAGGTGTTCAAGACCACCAAAGGCAAGTACGTCGCCCCAGTGCCGCTGGAAAGTCTGCTGGCAAAGAACGAGCTCATCGAACAGGCCTGCGTGGTCGGCGATCATCTGGATCAGCCGGTCGCGCTGGTGCAGCTGGCCGAGCACGTAAAACTGGAGATGCGAGAGTTGCGTCGCCAGCTTGTCGACACGCTGGATGCGGTCAACAGTGAGCTCGAATCGCACCAGCGCATCAGCCACGTCATCGTTGTTCGGGAACGCTGGACCGTCGATAACGAACTGCTGACGCCAACCCTCAAGATCCGTCGCCCGCAGATCGAAAAGCGCTACCGCCCGGCGATCGAGCAAGCGAGCGACAGGGTGTCGTTTTATTCCGGCGCGGGAGCTGATTGAGTTCTTGAAGGCATAGGAAAAAGGAAAAAGGTGAAAGGCAAAAGGATAAAGGGGAAGATCAAGACGGCGCTTTCGAAGACGCGAAGGTGCAAAAAAACCGCAGAAACGAGGAATACGGAAACGAAATAAATAATCGTGAATAAAAACCTCATCTTGCAGAGACGCCGAGCAAAAATATAAGAATGAAAACACTTCTCGCGAAGGCGGAAAGAAGAGCGACGAGCGACAATGGTTCTTTAACCAGATTTTCTAGTTCGTAGCGGCCGGGCTTGGACCGGCAAGGAAAGTGGTGCGTTACGCCTTCGGCTTTACGGCCCCCTGCAAAATCACGCCAGCCCGCGTAGACACGACACCGACCAGGCTACTCATAGCCCAGGCGACACGTTTTTGAACGCGGGCCGAAAGCAGTGTAATCTGTGGCACTTCCCGAGCCGTGCCCTGTTACCCAATGACCAGAATCCTTGCAGTCGTATTGTTTCTTGCCCTGACGTTAGCCTCGATCGCTTTCGCTGAAATCGAGCCCGCGCCCGATCGCGATCGCGGCGAGGGGCCTTTCGAGCAGCTGATTCTCCGTGGCGGCATCCTGGTCAATGGCACCGGCGCGCCGCCGATCGGGCCGGTCGATATCGTCATCGAGAACAACCGCATTACCCGAATTGCCAGGCTGGCCGCGCCCGGTGTAGCGGTCGACGAAGAAGACCGGCCGAAGCTGGCCGAGAACGGACGCGAAATCGACATTGCCGGCCAGTACGTGCTGCCCGGGTTCGTCGACATGCACGGCCACATTGGAGGAAAGGCCCAGGGTACGCCCGCCGAATATGTGTTCAAGCTTTGGCTCGGTCACGGCATCACCACGGTACGCGATCCAGGATCGGGCAACGGTCTGGACTGGACGATGAACGAGCGCAAGCGCAGCGCCGAAGGCCACATCGTCGCGCCGCGCATTCAGGCCTACGTCACATTCGGTCAGGGCCGCGACCGCCCGATAACGACCGCGAAACAGGCGCGCGAATGGGTCGACGAAGTCAAGGCGCGGGGCGCCGATGGCGTCAAGTTCTTCGGCGCGCGACCCGAGGTCTTGATGGCGGCGCTGGATCAGGCAAAGAAGGCCGGCCTCGGCACCGCGATGCATCACGCGCAGATGGACGTCGCCCGCGCCAACGTTCTGGATACCGCGCGCGCCGGGC
>JGI12109J20283_10121198_pt1 | contig 13752 bp, 10 predicted proteins | sample ElkSlonscriptome_12_FD_20283 | JGI IMG/M metagenome (IMG submission 20283) | reverse complement strand
GCCGCTGAAAAAATTCGCGACGTGGCGGCCGAGCTGCTCAACCTGCAGGCAAGACGCGCCGCTCGAGAGGGTCATGCCTATCAGCTGGATCGCGGCATGCAGGCGCGCTTTTCCTCTGGGTTCGAGTACGAAGAAACCGACGATCAGCTTGATGCAATCAACGCCGTGCTGGTTGATTTGGCCTCCGATCAGCCGATGGATCGAGTGGTTTGCGGCGACGTCGGCTTCGGAAAAACTGAAGTCGCACTGCGGGCGGCGTTTGCCGTGGCCGAGTCTGGACGCCAGGTCGCGATGCTGGCCCCCACCACGCTGCTGGCCGAACAGCACTACCGGAATTTCGCCGACCGCTTCGCCGACTGGCCGATCAATGTTGCCCTGCTCTCGCGCACCGGCGGGCAAACCGCCAAAGCCGTCAAAGGCATGGCCGATGGCACCGTTGACGTGGTGATCGGCACCCATCGACTGCTGTCCAAAGATATTGCTTTCAACGATTTAGGCTTGGTCATTATCGATGAAGAACAGCGATTTGGCGTTCGTCAGAAAGAACGTCTCAAAGCACTGCGTGCCGAGGTCGATCTGTTGACTCTGACCGCCACCCCGATTCCGCGAACGCTGAATATGGCCATGACCGGCCTGCGCGAGCTGTCGATTATTGCGACACCACCGGCCAAGCGCCTGGCCGTGCGTACGTTTGTTTCGCAGTGGGACGCGGCCACAATCAAAGATGCCGTCACGCGCGAGTTCCAGCGCGGTGGCCAGGTGTATTTCCTGCACAACGAAGTCAAAACCATGGCCCGAATGGCCGACGACCTGGAAGAAATGTTCCCGCGTGCGCGGATTGGAATGGCCCACGGTCAGATGCCGCCCGGCGAGATGGAGCGCACGATGCGTGATTTCTATGCACGGCGCATTAACCTGCTGATCTGCTCGACCATTATCGAAAACGGTATTGACGTACCAACTGCAAATACGATCGTCATTAATCGAGCGGATAAATTTGGTCTGGCTCAGCTCCATCAACTCCGAGGCAGGGTCGGTCGCTCGCATCACTTGGCCTATGCCTACCTGATTGCGCCCCCCAAAAAGGCAATGACTCGTGATGCGCGCAAGCGGCTTGAAGCAATCCAGACCCTGGAAGAACTCGGCGCCGGCTTCACCCTCGCCAGCCACGATTTGGAAATTCGCGGTGCTGGCGAGCTATTGGGCGAAGAGCAGTCAGGTCAGATCGAAGCGATTGGTTTTTCGCTGTATTCCGACCTGCTGAATCGCGCGGTCGAAGCTCTTAAATCTGGTCTGGAACCCGATCTGGATGAGCCGCTGTCAATGATCAGCGAGGTTGATCTCCACGTGACCGCGATGATTCCGCCAGATTACCTACCGGACGTCCATCAGCGCCTTGTACTCTACAAACGCATCAGCCAGGCCGACAGCGAGAAGAAACTCAACGATTTAGCGGTTGAAATGATTGATCGCTTCGGACTGCTGCCAGACGAGGTAAAGCATCTATTTACCAGCGCAGAATTGCGCTTGGAGGCCAGATCAATCGGCATGAAACGACTCGAAGTCGGCCCAGCCGGTGGTCGCGTCGAATTTGTATCCAAGCCTGATATCAACATTGATGAGCTACTCAAAATGATCCAGAAGGAATCCCATACCTTCGAGCTGCCGTCCAACGACAAACTGAGAATCAAAGGCGAGTTTGAAACCCCGGAAGATCGCCTGAGCGTGGCCCGCGAACTTCTGGACCGACTGAGCCCGGCGAAACAGGCAGCGGCCTGAAAAAGCAGTATTTAACCGCGCCAGGAGTATCTCGGAGAATTGCCTGCAGTCGCTGGGAAGCGGAGCGTTAAACCCGGTCTCAGAGGGCATCACTTCAGAAGCACGAAAGCTGTCATGAGCGGGAGAGGCGTAGGACTGGATTGTCAATGCATCAAGGGCTCAGCCGCGTTATAACAACAATCGTTAGAAACCACGGAAAAAAAATGGTACCGAGGAGAGGACTCGAACCTCCACGCCATAAAGACACCAGGACCTAAACCTAGCGCGTCTACCAATTCCGCCACCTCGGCACGTTGTTGGAGTTTACCAGTTATTTCTTTGAGGGAAAGTTTCCACGAAGAAATTTTCCGGACAAAACAGTCCGACTAACCTTTCGGCCCACCGGCTTCATAAGCGCCCGGCTCATCTGCTCGAGTCAGGTCGTCTGGCTTGTCCTTATCCAGGGCCGCCAGTTTCTTCAAGAACGGTGTTGCAATCATAAATCCTACAAACACGACTCCACAGAAAATCACGATCTGGCGGTAGCGCTCAGGGAATTCGGAGAGATTTTCACCGCTGAACTCTCCGGCCAGCAATCCGGCTAAAAGATTGCCCAAAGCCGCGCCAAAGAACCACATGCCCATCATCTGGCTGTAATAGCTGCGCGGTGCAAGTTTTGAAGTGGCAGACAAACCAATCGGACTCAAACAGAGCTCGCCTGTGGTGTGGAAGAGATAGGTCAGCAATAGCCAGGTCGGCAAAACCTGGTCACCGTCCTGAATCAGACCTGCCGCAAACCACATGAAGGCGAAGCCGATACCCAGCTGCAGAAAACCCAAGGCAAATTTGAACGGGATGGATGGATCCATATTGCGCCGGCCTAGATTGATCCACAGGGCCGAGAAGAATGGTGCGAAGATCAGAATGTAGAGTGCGTTCAGGGACTGGAACCACTCCGACGGAATCAAAAACCCAAGGACTTCGCGCGCGGTGTAACGCTCGGCAAATAGATTCAGTGATGAGCCGGCCTGCTCAAATCCAGACCAGAACAAGGCCGCGCCAATGAATAATGCGATCAACACAACGACGCGCTGACGCTCAAGCGTGGTAAGTGATTTATCGAGAAGCACCCGACCGAAGAACAGCGCAGCCACACCAACAATCAAATACACGCTGACTTCCGACAGACTCTGAGCATTGATATTGATGACGCCCTCAAGAGCAAGGACCGCAACCAGAAACAAAAGGCCCGTACCGATATACGTGGCCAGTGCAAAAGCACGCACCTTGCCCTCTTCGCCCGGTTTGGTCGGATGAGGATGCTTGCCGAATTCGCCGAGATGATGTTGAGTCGCCCGGTAGACGATCAGACCGGCAATCATGCCAATGGCTGCCGCAGCAAACCCCCAGTGCCAGCCCACATTGATGCGAAGGTAGCCGCAAACCAGCGGCCCTAAAAAGGCACCAACATTAATGCCCATGTAGTAGAGCACATACCCTGCATCTCGGCGTGCGCCGCCTTCAGGGTAGAGTTCACCGACACAGCTGGAAATGTTCGGTTTGAGCAGCCCGGTGCCAACAACGATCAGGATCAAGCCAATAAAGAAGCCGTAGGGCTCGCTGACCACTTCGAATCCGGGAAGAGCGAGCACGATATGACCTGCCGCGATAATAATGCCGCCGTACCAGATGGCATTCTGCTGGCCAAAAATTCGATCGGCCAGCCATCCACCTGGCAATGCCGCCAGATAGACACCTGCCGTGTAGAGGCCATAGATCGCAGTAGCAGTTGGATCATCAAATCCCATCCCGCCTTCGCTGACGGTGGCGACCATGAACAGCACCAGCAAAGCGCGCATGCCGTAATAGCTGAAGCGCTCCCAAAGTTCGGTAAAAAAAAGATTACCCAGCCCGACTGGATGCCCAAAAAAGGTTTTTTGCCCAGCGAGGTCGCCGGTGGGTGCCTGACTCATGAATCAACTCTCCCTTGAATTTATGCTTGTTTTTGTCGCTTCAAGAGTGGAACAGAAATCAGGTAACTAAGCAAGTTAGGGGACCTTTTTGGTCCTGTTTCGAGGCAACGACAAACCCACAAAAACAGTCCCGACGTAGCCTTGAGAATCAATATCTAGCGCGACCAGATGCTGCGCCAATTTGCTTCTTCTCGCGCGCGAGTCTTCGCTAAAGCCCCGCTGGATTCAGCCAAATCCAGTAGCTGCTCTAGCACCGCGACTCGATCCGTCGCCGTGCTGCTACGAAGCGAGTCGACCAACTTAGCGTGCCGAGCACCGGAAGAGGTCCAAGGGCTGGTGTCTGAGTCAAGTTTGATATTCAACTTCAATTTCCTTGATTCGCTCCTGCGAAGCAATATCTGATCGATCGATATCGCGATCAGCCATGCGCTTCATCGTGATCAAATCATCAATCGAGGCTACCTGGACCGCCACGTTCTCGATTTCTTTTTTTACGCTTCGTGAACTGAGCGCTTCAAATTCAATCGGAGATTTGGCGAATAGATCAATCACCCAGCGTGGCTGATCCGGATGGACGATGGAAAAGACCTGCATACCCTTCTCTTGTTGCCAAGCCTCTCGCAGCTCAGGCCTCCCGAAATCTGCGAGTTGGACCGGGACTCTTGGGCGAAAACCCATTTGCTCGAGGCTTGCCAGGAACTGCGAAAGCTCTGGAGCAGCCAAATCAACGATCAGATCGGTATTCGTTGTTAGTCGAGTATGTCCATGCAAAATAACCGCCAACCCGCCGACAATCACATAACGAAACTTGACGGAATTCAGTGACTGAAACAATTTGGCGTAGGTCAAGTTCTCCATCGAGGAAGGCTACATATTTCGTCGGTACTCGCCACCCACCTCATACAGCGCATGGCTGATCTGACCCAGTGAACAGCGCTTGACCGCTTCCATCAGCGCATCGAAAGTATTGCCGCGGCGACGAGCGACGGCTTGAAGCTCTCTGAGCACCGCTTCAGCATGCTCGCTGTTGCGGCCTTGGTAGGCGCGCACGTTGTCAACCTGCTGCTGCTTCTGTTCTTCTGTCGAGCGGGCCAATTCAATTTCACCACCTTCCTGTTCATTGCCGTCTGCCGGAAGGAAGGTATTGACGCCCACCAGAGGCAGCGACCCGTCATGCTTCTTGTGCTCATAGTAAAGCGACTCATCCTGAATCTTGCCGCGCTGATACATCGTATCCATGGCTCCAAGCACGCCGCCACGCTCGGAAATTCGCTCAAACTCCTGATACACCGATTCCTCAACCATGTCGGTCAGACGATCGACAATGTGGCTGCCTTGCCAGGGGTTTTCACAGAAATTCAGGCCGAGCTCCTTGTTGATGATCATCTGGATCGCAACGGCGCGACGCACGGATTCCTCGGTGGGCGTGGTGATCGCCTCATCGTAGGCGTTGGTGTGCAAACTGTTGCAATTGTCAAAGATGGCATAGAGCGCCTGCAGCGTTGTACGAATATCGTTGAACTGGATTTCCTGAGCGTGCAAGGATCGACCTGAGGTCTGAATGTGGTATTTCATCATCTGCGATCGCTTGTTCGCACCGTAGCGCTCGCGCATGGCGCGTGCCCAGATGCGGCGAGCCACGCGACCAATCACCGTGTACTCCGGGTCCATGCCGTTAGAGAAGAAGAACGAGAGATTAGGCGCAAAGTCATTGATGTCCATGCCTCGCGCGAGGTAGTACTCGACAATGGTAAATCCGTTTGAGAGCGTAAATGCGAGCTGGCTGATCGGATTCGCGCCAGCTTCAGCGATGTGATACCCGGAAATTGATACGGAATAAAAATTCCGAACACCGTGGTCGATGAAATACTGCTGGATATCGCCCATCATGTGCATGGCGAATTCAGTCGAAAAGATGCAGGTGTTCTGGGCCTGATCTTCTTTCAGAATGTCGGCCTGGACGGTCCCTCGCACCACCTTCAGCGTATCGGCCTTGATTTTTGCGTAAGTCTCAGCCTCAATGATCTGATCACCCGTGACGCCGAGCAGACCTAAGCCCAGGCCATTGTTACTCTCGGGCAAGTCACCGCTGTACACCGGCAAATCAGATTCAAGCAATTTCGCGCGCTTCTTCTGGGCCTGTTCCCAACCGCCGCTTTCTTTGAGATGTCGCTCGACTTGCTGGTCGATCGCGGTATTCATGAACATTGCCATCAGCATCGGTGCAGGACCGTTGATGGTCATCGACACCGAGGTTGCGGGCGCACTCAGATCAAAGCCAGAGTAGAGCTTTTTCATGTCATCCAGCGTGGCGATGGAGACCCCGGAGTTTCCGACCTTGCCGTAGATATCCGGGCGCTTGTGTGGATCCTCGCCGTAGAGCGTGACTGAATCAAAGGCGGTCGAAAGTCGCTTGGCTGGCTGGCCTTGCGATACATAGTGGAAGCGGCGATTCGTGCGCTCTGGTGTTCCCTCGCCGGCAAACATCCGAATCGGATCTTCGTTAGTCCGACGGTAGGGATAGACGCCCCCGGTATAGGGATAATAGCCAGGAAGATTTTCTTTCAGCAAGAAAATCAGCAGATCGCCCCAATCACGTGTTTGCGGCGCAGCGATCTTCGGAATCTGCAGGCGCGAAAGTGACTCACGATAATTATCACCCGTAATCGTTCGACCGCGTACTTCATAGCTGTACTGATCGGCTTCGACAGAGGACTTCAGATCAGGCCAGGCTTTGAGCAGATCGCGCGCTTCTTCGGGGATGGTTTTGATGGCCTCGGAATAGCGTTGTAGAAGGTGATCGGCGACCGCGGCATCAGCAGAAGGATCGGCGTTCCGATTTCCGGTTTCCGGTTTCCGGTCAGCGGGAGGGGGGTCGAGCGGTGGCGGCAGGTCGTGGGTCCCGAGTTCGCGCAGAACCTCGTAATAATGCTGGGCACGACGCGCTTCTTCGGCCCATTCAAAAACCCTTTCGTTGATCCCGCGCCCCTGTTCGGCGATCTCTGCCAGATAGCGAACGCGCTGGCCGGGAATCAGAACAGAGGGCTTAGGATCATGGTCGCTAAGTTCAACGCCGGGCTCAAAATCACATCGGTTTTCAGATTTTCCTGAACCCTGAATCCTGAGACCTGAAACCTTCTCTTTGAGAAGCCGACACAGCTGAGCAAACATCCAGGTCACGCCGGGATCGTTGAACTGACTTGCAATGGTTGGGTAAACCGGAACATCCTCATCAGCCATCTGGAAGGCCAGTCGATTGCGCTTCCACTGCTTCTTGACGTCTCGCAGCGCGTCCATCGCACCCTGGCGATCGAACTTGTTCAAGATCACGAGCTCGGCAAAATCCAGCATGTCGATTTTCTCTAGCTGGCTGGCGGCGCCATAATCAGAGGTCATCACATAGACCGGAAAATCGACCAGATCCACCACTTCGGAATCGGATTGACCGATACCGGCCGTTTCGAGAATCACCAGATCAAAATCAGACGCTTTTAAAGCCGCCAGACTGTCGGCGACTACTTCAGACACCGCACGATGCTGGCTGCGTGTTGCCATGGAGCGCATGAATACCCGCTCTGACCGGAGCGTATTCATTCGAATTCGATCGCCCAGCAACGCACCGCCTGTTCGACGCCGTGTCGGGTCCACGGCCAGAACCGCAATCTGCATTTCAGGAAAGAACTGCAGGAAGCGATTGAGCAGCTCGTCGGTGACTGAGGATTTTCCGGCCCCGCCCGTGCCCGTCAAACCAAGGATGGGCACGTGGGTGCGCTCCGCTGCTTGTTTGCGAAGCTGAGCCAGCTCGTGCTCAGATATCGCGCCGTTTTCAATTGAGGACAGGGTCGAGGCAAGCTGGCCCGCGTCCCCATCCTTCGACTGATCACTTTCCTCTTCTTTGCGCGCCACCCGCGCCATTTGGGTGCGCTGGACCAGATCCTTAATCATGTCCTGCAGCCCCATCTTCATACCGTCCTCCGGATGATAAATCCGGTTCACGCCTTGAGACTCCAGCACCTTGATTTCCTGAAGCGTGATGGTTCCACCACCACCGCCGAATACCTGGATATGTCCAGCGCCTTTCTCGGCCAGCATATCCACCATGTATTTGAAGTACTCATTGTGCCCGCCCTGGTAGGAGCTGATCGCAATCCCGTCAGCATCCTCACAGATCGCGGCACGAACGATCTCGGCCACTGAGCGATTGTGGCCCAAATGGATCACTTCACAGCCCTCGGCCTGAATCAGGCGGCGCATCAGATTGATTGCGGCATCGTGGCCATCAAACAGGCTGGCGGCGGTAACAAAACGCAGCGGAACGTCGCTTGCGGATTGCTGGATATCGGTAAGATGTTCAGCGGACTGGCTCATGGCAATCGTTGGGCAATTTAAAGATAGGAGACCAAGTTTAACCCCTACCTGTGGTCATGCTCAAAACCAGTCTGTTCTTACCCTCCAGTCGAGCATTCGCGCCGTCGTGAACGGCGACGATGATCCGCAGCAGAAGCAAAAATGGTTGCCTCGGAGGGCAGTTCTCTTTCCGGTGGGCCAGCCGGAGGCGCGACGTTAGCGAGATTCTATCGGCTGGCGACGGCAAATCGCCTGAACTTCCAACATGGCCGTCCAATTCCCGCTAAAATAAGCGGCTGTTTCGGTCCAGACACGTGAGATGCAAAGACCGAGCATAAGCAGGAATTCCGGCTTCATACGGCATGACCTGCATCCTTAAGAATATTGATTCCGGCCGAAACACGGGGTTCGGCTCAACCGCCTGCGACGCAAGACGCACAGGCTCTGGAGGACTTTTGATGAATCTGTTTGAAACCATCCACACCACCGAGCATGAACAGGTTGTGTTTTGCCACAACAAAGACGCTGGCCTGAAAGGCATCATCGCTATCCACAACACCACGCTCGGCCCGGCCCTGGGTGGCTTGCGTATGTGGCCCTACGCGACCGAACAGGAAGCGCTCGATGATGTTCTGCGCTTATCGCGCGGCATGACCTACAAAGCGGCTGTTGCTGGCTTGAATCTCGGCGGTGGAAAATCAGTGCTGATTGGTGATCCACGCAAAGATAAATCCGAGGCCTTGTTTCGGGCGTTTGGACGGTTTATCGACTCCATGAACGGTCGCTACATCACGGCCGAAGACGTCGGTATTGATGTCAACGACATGGAGTACGTCTTCCAGGAAACCGATAACTGCGTCGGCGTCCATCAGGTTCACGGCGGCTCGGGCGATCCCTCACCATTCACCGCGTTTGGTACTTTGCAAGGCATTCGCGCTTCATTGGCGCACAAATTCAACGATGACACCATCGGCGATTACAGCTACGCCATTCAGGGTGTTGGCCACGTCGGTATGGAGTTGGTCAAATTGCTGCGCAATGAAGGCGCTAAAGTGTTTGTGACCGACATCAACGATGAAGCGGTTCAAGCAGCTATTGATCTCGGCTGCGAGGCCGTCTCGCTCGACGAAATCTACGATATCGACGCCGACGTTTTTTGTCCGACGGCGCTTGGCGCCATCGTCAACGAACAAACCATTCCGCGCTTCAAGTTCAAGATTGTCTGCGGTGCCGCCAATAATCAGCTGGCCACAGAAGAATGTGGTGATGAGCTGGAAAATCGAGGCATCCTGTATGCACCTGACTACGCCGTAAATGCGGGCGGCCTGATGAATGTTTCGATTGAATTCGAAGGCTACAATCGCGAACGCGCCAAGCGCATGATGCGCACGATCTATTACAACGTCTCCAAGATTTTTCAGATCGCCGATCGTGATGGCATTCCAAGCTGGAAAGCGGCCGACCGCATGGCCATGGAGCGCGTCGCCACCATTGGTAAGTTGAAATTACCGTTTATGGGTCGCTCGCATCGCTTCCCGGGCCGTGAGCGTGGACAGAACTAAAGATCCATCCAGGTTTCAGCTTGAAGTTTTCAGGGTTCAGGCGCACTGAGCACTGCATCCGAAGCTCTGAAACCTTAAACCTGAAATCTGAATCCTGAAATCTGAAACCTATTCTTGATCATGAAGCTGTCTGAAGACATCGAATTATTACGCGACTCGGTTCGTCGATTTGCAGACGAAGCGATTACGCCGCGCGCCGAGCACATTGACCAGAGCAATGAATTTCCGCAAGAGTTGTGGAACGAACTAGGCGATATGGGGCTGCTCGGCATCACCATTCCGGGCGAATACGGTGGCGCTGATATGGGCTACCTTGCCCACCTGGTCGCGATGGAGGAGATCTCGCGCGCCTCGGCATCGGTAGGACTGTCCTATGGCGCGCATTCAAACCTCTGCACAGACAACCTCTGCCGCAACGGTAACGAGGCTCAACGCCAGAAATATGTGCCCAAACTAGTCAGCGGCGAGTGGAAAGGTGCACTCGCCATGTCCGAGCCCGGCGCAGGATCAGACGTGGTCGGCTCAATGAGCTGTAAAGCAGAAAAAAAAGGCAATGTCTGGGTCGCCAACGGTTCCAAGATGTGGATCACCAATGGTCCGGAATGCGACGTAGCCGTGGTCTACATGCGAACGGCAGGACCGGAGGCCGGCAGTCGCTGCATGACCGCGTTCATTGCCGAAGCTGGTATGCCCGGCTTCAGCAAAGCACAGAAGCTTGATAAGCTTGGCATGCGCGGATCCAACACCTGTGAGCTCGTTTTTGAAAACTGCGAAATTCCCGAAGAGAACGTGCTTGGCGAGGTCAATCAAGGCGTCAAGATCCTGATGTCCGGCTTGAATTCAGAGCGCCTCGTATTGTCCGGCGGCCCCATTGGAATCATGCAGTGCGCGATGGACCAGGCCCTGCCCTACATCCGCGAGCGCAAGCAGTTCGGACGTGCACTCTCAACCTTCGGCTTGATGCAGGCCAAGATCGGCGATATGTACGCCATGATGCAGTCATCCAGAGGCTTTGCCTATCAAGTCGGTGCTGATTATGATCAAGGCGAAAAGTCTCGAATTGATGCAGCCGCTTGTTTGCTGCATGCCTCAACAAGTGCGGTCAAAGTGGCACTCGAAGCGATCCAGGCGCTAGGCGGTAACGGCTACATTAATGAATATCCGACCGGGCGCCTGTTGCGAGACGCCAAGCTGTATGACATCGGCGCCGGCACCAATGAAATTCGCCGCATGTTGATCGGGCGCGAACTTTCGAACGACGGCTGAGCACGGTTAATCGTGCGCCTGGTGGTCACAAGCTGGCGCAACACTGAGATTTATTCCACAATGCTTTGATAAGCTTTCGGGCTGTTTCTTACTCAAGTTTCAAAATGACTCAATTAAATATTTCTGTTTGCGCCCTCCTGGCAATGATTGCCCCACCATTAACGCTCTTAGCAGCGGACGCCAGTGCCGTACTTAGCGACGTTGACGGCGAACGTATAGGTACAGTTGAGCTGCACGAAACACCACATGGCACCCTGCTCGATGTTCAGCTACAAAACATGCCGTCAGGCGTCAGTGCTTTCCATATCCACGAAGTGGGGCAATGCGACCCCTCATTTGGTCACGCTGGGGGGCACTACAATCCTGAAGACGCCAATCATGGATTGCTTGATGCCCAAGGCTATCACGTCGGCGACATGCCCAACCTGCACATTCCGGAAAGCGGTGAACTGAGAGTCGAAATATTCAATGCACAGCTTGAACTCGATGATCGTTTGTTTGATCAAGACGGTGCATCCATCATGATTCACGCTGGAGCCGACGACTACGCCAGCGATCCATCTGGTGCAGCAGGGTCAAGAATTGCCTGCGGGGAAATTGTCAAACTCAGCCAAGCGCGTTAATCGAGTGCTATGGTAGGGGAGCATCACTGGAACGCTTCCCCTCTGCTGAAAAAGGCTCCCTCGATTCTATGACAACCCGAAGCAATGTCCTTCAAGACCACATTGATGATCACCTTGATGCATTCGACTCACTGGAAGAATTGAGTGACGAGCGCTATCACACCACACACGAAAAATTCGAGGCCGTCAGCAATCAGCGAGAGTTGATTCTCGACCGGCTCAACGCGCTGGCTTCACGCCATGATTTCCCAAAAACCCGTGCGACTCGGCTCCTCAGCGTTGGCTGTGGCGGCGGCGTTATGGATCAAAAAATTGTCGACGTTTTTAGTGGTCTCGGGCCGGAACTCGCATTGGTCGGGGTCGACCCAAACCCGGAGCATACGGCTGCCTTCGAGCAGCGATTTTCAAGCCAGGACGTCGACACCGAGATATTCACCGGCTTCTTCAGCAAATTCCAGCCGGCGAACTCGTTCGACATTATCCACTTCGTACACTGCCTTTACTACTTCAAGGACATTGAATCGGATCTTTGTCGGGCAGTAGAAATGCTGGCACCCAATGGTCTCTTGACCATATTCCATGCACCGCACGAAGCGCTCAATCACATGGCGGATCGCGTCTGGGAAAAGCAATTTAATCGATCGATCTGGTACAGCGATGAGGTGGTAGCCGCGCTTGAAAAATTTGACTTGGATATCCACGTGCAACGACTTGATGCCGAGGTTGACGTAACCGCGTGCATGAACATGGATAGCGATCTCGGGACCGACATTCTCGATTTCATTGTTCAGGCAGATACACGACAGTTCGAAAAGGAATTCCGAACCTCGCTACTGGATGGCCTGCGCTCCATTGCTTGCCAACAAGGAGACCGCTTTTTTTGCGCCCATCCAGTGGATGCCATTGTGGCTCGACATCGCTAGGAAGCCTCAAACTCTCCTACCCCTCTCCGCCTTCCGTTTCGATCTTCAGCGATTCGCCGCAGTGCTTGCAGTGGATGGCATCGTGGTCGTGGCGCGTCAGGCCGCAATCAGAGCATTTGTAGTGCACTTTCGATGGCTGAAAGACCGTTCGGGCAAGCTGAATAAACAGCGCTACGCCGACCACCATGATGAAAACAGACAGCAACTTGCCGCTCGGCGTCTTCATCGTGATGTCGCCAAAGCCAGTGGTCGTGAGCGTCGCTACGGTGAAATAAAGCGCGTCGATATATCCGGCCGGCCCAGTCTGTCCGTCAAAAGCGAAAACGAACACGAAAGACGTCGTCACGAAGATGAACACGAAAAGGTGCACTGCAGCCAGCACCGAATCTTCATGCAAGCGAAAGAAACGACTTTCGCGACGGAGGTCTCGGATCAAATGATAGGAATGGATCAATCGTAAGCCGCGCAATATACGGAGAAAAGCCAACTCTTCGGTAAAAAATGGTGCAAGCAGCAGCGTAATGAGCACGACGATGTCTGCGATCGTGTAGATTCTTCGCAATTCTTTCCAGCGGTTCGGCGAAACCCATAAGCGCAAGGCCAGGTCCAATAGTATGAGCAGGCCGATTCCGACACTGATCCACTTCAGCAAGGGCGTCTGCGGCACGGCCGCAGTAAAAATGAAAAAGACGATGGTTGCGGCATCGAAAGTGATTAGCCCATAGCGGAAACGCTTGGCCTGTTGGCTGCGCCCGGTGTAGAGCAGACGGACGCGACGATGTATCTTTGACAGCATCAATTAGCCTCAGTAAAAATCATCCTATCTACTCTTCACGCCCTAGATAGTTCCCAATAATCAACAGCGCGGCACCCATGATGATCGGCCCGATTGCACCCAGCCACATGACCGGTTGGGCATCGTCACTCATTTGCACCGCAACACCGAGACCACCCAACGCCAGCAAAACCAAACCCATAATCTTAAGCACGCGTGATCCGTTCATTGGATCACCGGTCGATTGTCGACGATCTTGATTTCACGAAACTTATCATCCTCGACGATGCCCCGAACACCCCCACGAACTTCCGAGCGATACCAACGATCCTGATGCCAAATTTCGAAATAACCGTCCTGGAGATGTAGCCGCAAGTCCGCCTGACCATCAACATCATAGTCAGTGACCTCTATGAGGCTTTCGCCAAATTCATTCACCACGGTATAGGTCAGGATATCGAGTCGTCCATCACTGTCGTTGTCATTCGCGAGCAGCAGTGGCCAGCCGGACTGAGGATGTTGCAC
>JGI12109J20283_10510071_pt1 | contig 13760 bp, 10 predicted proteins | sample ElkSlonscriptome_12_FD_20283 | JGI IMG/M metagenome (IMG submission 20283) | reverse complement strand
CCCCGCCAGCTTGATGCCGCGATTCCGCTTGGCCCAGGCCTCCGAGGCCAGGGCCGCCCCGCAGCGGTATTGCAGGTAGCGCTGCACTTCCGGCTCCTGCTCCCCGCGCGCGGCGATGCGCAGCAGGGCCTCGTCCGGCAACTCCTCCAGGCGGCCGAGCCTGTCCTGCGGGGCCGGCACCTCGATCTCCTCGTAGGCCGGCTGCTGCCCCCGTGCCATGCTCAGGGAAAGCTGCACCAGGCGCTCCACCACTCCCTTGCGGGTCAGGGTGGCGCAGGCCTCATGCATGCGACGGCGCGCCGCGTCGTCGGCCAGCAGGCGGGTGATCTTTTCCAACAGGACGTCCGTATCCACCTCTTCCTCGAAGCCGCCGGCCACGGGCCGGGGCCGTTCCAGCACCACCTCCACGGCGCCGGCCTCCTGCACCGAACGCGCGTTGGCCACCTGATGGTCCGCCGGCAGCCCCATCTTGGGGATGAGGATGGTGGGCAGGCCGCAGCGCACCAGCTCGAAGATGGCCCCCGCCCCCGCGCGCGCCACCACCAGGGTGGCCGCCGCGTAGGCCACGCGGATATCGTGCATGTAGTCACGGGGCCGGTACAGCTGTTCGAGCAGGGGAGCCAGGGCAGGGTCCTTCTCCATCTCCAGCAGGGCCGCGGCGTGTTCCCCGCCGGCGTCGTAGCCGCGCCCGGAAGCCGTGCCGTAGCCGTGGATGATCTGTATGCCCTTGCTCAGCAATTCGGGCAGGATGGCGTACAGGGCCCGGTTCACACCGCGCGCGCCCTGGCTGCCACCGAAGACCAGCAACACCGGGCGGGCAGGATCCAGGCCGAACTCGCGGCAGGCCACCTCGCGCGAGGGCCGCTGCAGCAGATCCCGACGCACGGGGTAACCCACCAGTTGCACCTTACCGGTTGGGAGATGATCGACGCTGGCGGGATAAGTGAGTGCCACCAGATCGGCCAGCTTGGCCGCCTGGCGGTTCATGAGCCCGGGCTGGGCGTTCTGTTCCTGGATGAGGATGCGGGTCTTGAGCAGGCCCACCCGGCGCAGACCCCAGGCGGCGAAGACCGCCGGCGCGCTGGCGTATCCCCCGGTGGCAAATACCAGATCCGGCCGGAAACGCAGCAGATGGCCGACCGCCTGCAGCACACCCACGCCCAGCTTCCACAGGAAGCCGGGCAGGCGGCGTGGGCTGAGGCCGGGAAATCCCTCGGACATGGCGAAGACCAGGGGGAGGCGCGGGTCGCGCCGGTCGCCGCCGAGGATGTGTTCCTCGGCGCGACCGCGGATGCCCACGTACAGCAGCTCGTTGTCGGGGTCGCGGGCCAGCTCACGCGCAATGGCCAGCGCCGGGTACAGGTGTCCCCCGGTTCCCCCGCCTGTGAACAAGAATTTCATCAACGAGCCTCAGCATTCCGTGCTTCGGGTCCGATCCGTCAGGCGCCCCGATAATAAGCCATCAACGCCGAGGCGAAAGCATTAATTCCCGTTGTAGTACTCCATGGCTTCGGGCATCCACTCGTTCAGCTGGCGCACCCGGGTCTCGTCCGCGGGGTGGGTGCTCATCCACTCGGGCGGTTTCCCGCCCCCGGCGTTGGCCATACGCTCCCAGAATACCGGCGCCGCCTGCGGGTTGTACCCGGCCATGGCCATGAAGATGAGGCCCATCTGGTCGGCCTCGCTCTCGTGCTTGCGGCTGAAGGGCAGCATCGCCCCGTACTGGGTGCCGATGGCGAAGGCGCTCATGTACAGCGCCTGCGTCTGCTCCGGCTTGTCCTGGATGGCCTCGTTGAGGGCCATGCCGCCCAGCTGGGCCACCATGCCGTGGCTCATGCGCTCGGATCCGTGCTGGGCAACGGCGTGGGCCACCTCGTGCCCCATCACCACGGCCACGCCCGTCTCGTCCTCGCAGATGGGCAGGATACCCGTGTAGAAGGCCACCTTGCCGCCGGGCATGCACCAGGCGTTGACCTGGTCGCTCTCGATGAGATGGAACTCCCACTCGTAGCCGTCCAGCGCGCTGGACAGGCCGTTCTGCTGCATGTACTGCTCCACCGCGACCTGGATGCGGCGGCCCACGCGCTTGACCATCTCGGTGGCCTGCTGGTCGTCGCTCAGCTGGCTACCCTCGATGACCTGATCGTACTGCTGATAACTGAGGGCGTGCATCTGGCTGTCGGGGATCAGGCTCAACTGGCGCCGGCCCGTCACGGGCACGGTGGCGCAGGCGGCCACCAGCAGGGCGATCAGGAGCGATCCTGTCAAAACGGCTGTCATCTTGCGGCTGGGCATTTTTTCCTCCCGGTTAGGTTGGGTCAGCATGGAAATGCTAACCCCGATGGGTGCAGGTTGCAATCCTGGAGGGGCGGGACTTATCTTCAGCCCATGATCATGGGGTATGTTTTCCGTTTATTCAGGGTGGATCGGGTATTGAATAATCGACGCTTGTTTTTGATCATGATGGCTCTCTGCCTGCCCCTCGGCTGCGCCGATGAGCCTCTGAACGATTTTGCGCCCAGCTCCGTGACGACCATCCACGTCTCTTCCATCGGTTCCTTGCTGGGCGACGGCTCGGCGGAAAAACCCGTGCGCAGCCTGGAGCGGGCCTACGATCTGGCCATGGCCGCCGGCGCGGACACCATTCGCCTGGCGGGTGGCGACCAGGAGGACGGCAATGTTCTCCGGCTGATCGGAGGCATCCACCTCATCGGGGGCTGCGATCCCCGGACCTGGCAGCACGACCCCGACACCCTGACCCGGCTGCCCCACCTGGACGACACCCTGTTGGCCAGCGACATCCGTGTCCCCACCACCATCCGCAACCTGGAATTCAGCCAGCAAACGTTTGTCAACTTTGAGGATCACACGACCTGCCTGTTGGTGATGAATTGCTCCGAGGATCTGCACTTCATTCGCTGCCGCTTCATCAACCGGAACCACGGCCGGTTCGGCACCCTCAACCCGCTCAACCCGCCCTGGGACCAGAGCTCTATCGCCCCTTCCGGGAAAGCCCCGGACTGCAACGCCCCCACCCCGGCTGCGGGGGGGAAATACCCCAACGGCAACAGGGGGCGGGGCGGAGATGGTGGTCTTCCCGGCGCCCCGGGTCAGGACGGCCAGAACGGCCAAGGCTACCTGGATGGCGCCCCCGGCACAGGCGGCGCCCCCGGTCAGGACGGCCAGAACGGCGGGGACGGTCTGGACGGAGCCGATGGTGAGAACGGCAAGCTGGGCGCGCCGTTCCCTCTGCTGATGAGTTTCGAGCTGGACTGGCCTGTTGGCCGCAGGCCCGGCTACGGCCAACCCGGGGGAATGGGCGGCGGAGGCGGAGGCGGCGGAGGCGGCGCCCTCACCGGAGGCAACGGGGGCGGAGCCGGGGGGGGACCCGGAGAAGGGGGGTACCGGGGCCAGAACGGTCCCAACGGCAGCTGCAACATCGGTGCCCTGATCTACCGGAGTGCCGCGCGTTTCACCGAGTGCCACTTCGAGGCCAATGACGGCTCCGACGGTTTCGACGGCGTCGACGGCACCCCCGGCGCGGCCGGCGCGCCCGGCGGCAGCGGTGGCAGCGGCTGCCTTCCCGAAACGGGACGCGGCGGCGACGGCGGCCACGGTGGGCGTGGCGGCTGCTCCGGAGGCAGCGCCGGCGGCCACGGCGGTCACAGTATCGCCATCTGGATCGTGGGCGAAGAAGACCCCGTTTTCGACGAACCCTGCACCCGCGTCTTCGGCCACGCCGGACGAGGCGGCATCGGTGGACTGCACGGCAACGGCCTCAGTCGGGCCCCCCGCGGCAACGACGGGTTGGCCCGCAAGATCTTGCGCACCAGCGATTTTTCCTCAATCACACCCCCCACATCCCGATAATGGGAATGAAGACGGGAAACCGTCTTCTCCACGTGATATGGGGCGGGAACGGACTCCCGCCAGGATACGCATCTTCGCTGAACACACGGTACGGGGCAGAAGGATCTGACCTTGGGTATCCGCATCCGCAGCAATCAGGCGCCGCTGAACACGCACCGTCATCTGGCGCAGGCCACCCGCCGCGTTTCCCGCTCCATGGAAAGGCTCAGTAGCGGTCTGCGTATCAACCGCGCCGCCGACGACCCCGCCGGCCTGGCCATCTCCGAGGGAATCAAGAGCGATATCCGGGCGCTGGATGTGGCCACCCGCAACGCCGCCGACGGCATCAGCGTGGTGCAGACGGCCGATGGTGCCCTGGACGAGATCAGCGGCATCCTGATCCGCATGCGGGAACTGACCATCCAGTCCTACAGCGGGACCTACACCCAGAGCGAACGCTCCCACCTGGACAGGGAATTCCAGACCCTGGCCGAGGAGATCACGCGCATCGGCCACGGCACCGAGTTCAACGGCAAGAAGCTGCTGGACGGCAGCGCCGGTGTGCTCTCCCTGCAGGTGGGCATCGGCGTGGACTCGGCGTCCACCATCGACCTGGACCTGAACCGTGTCTTCACCGCCGCGGGTCTGGGGGTGGCCACGCAGAACATCGCCACATTGCCGGGGCCCTCGGCCCAGCCCGTATTGCCCGCCCTGGACGCGGCCATGGAAACCCTGGGGCAGGGACGGGCGCGCCTGGGTGCCCTCCAGAACCGGCTGGAGAGCACCATCCGCACCAACATGAACTATCAGGAGAATCTGGCGGCGGCGAACAGCCGCATCCGGGACGTGGACGTGGCCGCGGAGACCAGCGTGCTGGCCAGCGCCCAGATCCTGCAGCAGGCGGCGGTCAGCATCCTGGGCCAGGCGCAGCAGATGCCGCGGATGGCCCTCACCCTCCTGGGAATCTAGCCCGGATTTTCGGGGGTTGGTTCAGGATTCGTCGAAGATCTCGTCGAGTCGCACCAGGGCCTGCCGGATATCCCATAGCGTCTGGTCCCACTTTTCGGGATCGATGGCCAGGAAGCTGATCAACTCCTGGAACGTCTCCACCGGGACATCGGCGCTCAGATCCATGCTGTCGGTTCGGCCCAGTTGCCAGACATTGCAGATCCCCTCCGCCAGAGCCAGGGCAGCGGATCCGGCGGCCATGGGGCCTCCGTTACGGTATTCGTGGTGGAAACGCACGGTGGTGGTGGTGGTGCTCGGCAGGTTCCACTGCTTGAGGATGTACTCGGCCAGCTCCGAGTGGTCCAGGCCCACGGCCCGCACCTCGTCCGAGCGGCTGATGTTGCGGGGCCCTCCGTGGGGCAGGAAGCCATCGATGACCAGCTTGCCCACATCGTGCAGCAGGCCGGAAACGAAACCCTCCTCACCGTGCAGCGGGCAACGGGGCGAAGCCTCCACCAGCACCTTGGTGGCGTAACCCACGCCCATGGAGTGCAGCCAGAAACCCTCTGCGGGATGGTAGTCGTAGTTCTCGAGACGGCGCTTGGTGAGCCCCTCGCTGCTGACGGCGTAGACGATCTTCTTGAGATGATCCACCCCGATCAGCACCACGGCCTCGGGAATGGAGGTGATGGTCCGCGAGCGCCCGTACAGGCCGCTATTGGCCACCTTCAGCAGGCGCGCCACCAGGGCCTGGTCCTTGGAGATGACCCGCTCGAAGTCCTTGGCCGTGAAGAAATCCCGGCGCGCAAGGGCCAGGAATTCGGACACGACAATACTCAGACTGGGCAGGCTCTCGATGCTTTCCAGCACCTCGAAGCGGACGGTTTTCCATTCCTGGCCCTGGCTCAGGGGGGTCATGCAGGCTCTCCCGGGATGATCTGGTCTTCATGAACCCCCCGTGGCGGATGGATTCACTCCCACCACCTATCGGCACCATCCGGCACATATTTAGCCGAGATCCCCGCCGTCCTGCCGCTTCGGGAAAACCCCGCCCAGAGCCTGGCGCAGGATGTCCTTCACTTCCTCGTTGAAGTCCTTGCCCAGCATCCACTCCAGGTAGCCGCGGCCGCGGGTGTCCGCGCACACATCGCGCAGCGCCGAGCCGCTGAACTTGCCGAAGGTGAAACAGGCCTCGCCCCGATCGTCCCACTTGAACTTGCGCGTGCGGTCCACGTACAGGCCCGCGTCCGGGTTGCAGAAGGTGTGCAGGGCGTCCAGTGTGTCGGGCACCTCCTCGTAGCGGCCCACCTGGGCGTCCAGGATCTCCACGGTGGCCTCGGTGTCGGCCAGGGCGGAGTGGGCCCCCACCAGGTCCTTGGCGCAGTAGAAGCGGTAGGCGGCGGTCAGGTCGCGGCGCTCCATGCGGTGGAAGATGCGCATGGCGTCCACCTGCCGGACGCGGCGCAGATCCAGGTCCGACTCGCTGCGGCGCAACTCGGCCTGCAGCAGGGGCGCATCGAAGTTGATGGAGTTGAAGCCGCCCAGCACCGCGTCCTGCAGATACTCCTCCACCTCGCGGTGGATCTGGCTGAAGGTGGGTTTGTCGCGCACGTCCTCGTCACGGATGCCATGCACCTGCGTGGCCTCCGGCGGAATGGTGCGCTCCGGATTGACGAGGGTCTCGAAGGTTGTGCGGCGACCATCGGGCTCGACGCGGATGATGGCGATCTGGACGATGCGGTCCTTGTCCGTGTCCACGCCGGTGGTTTCCAGATCGAACACCGCCAGGGGGCGGTCCAGCTTCAGGTTCTGCATGCTCTTCCTCTTGGTAGGCCCTTGCGGCGCGGGGCTTTTCGGTCCCGCTACGGGAACCATGATCTTTGGTGCGGTTTCCATTGCAGGATCCGGTCCGAGATCCTATCATCGGGTCCGTCAGGACGACAACCCTTTCCGGGTCTTTGCTCAACCAATCAAGGAGGATTGGTATCTTCGTGCGCTCCCCGCTCCGGACACTTCTCTTGCTCTGCCTGCTGTTTTGCGTGGGCATCGCCCAGGCCGCCGAGTGGAAAACCCACAAGGTGAAAAGGGGCGAGAGCCTCTACGGCCTGGCCCGCCAGTACGGCACCAGCGTGGAGAACCTGCGCCAGTGGAACGACCTGACGGGCGACCGCATCATGATCGGCCAGGTGCTCAAGGTGGGCCAGGAAGCTTCCGAGGATCCGGTGCACGTGGTGGTGCGCGGCGACAACCTGACGAAGATCGCCCAGCGCTACGGCACCACCGTGGGCCGCCTGCGGCGCATCAATGATCTGAGCAGCGACCGGATATACATCGGGCAAAAGCTGCGCCTGAAGGATGCCGAGCGCAACATCCACATCGTCGAACGGGGCGACGCCCTCTGGGAAATCGCCCGCGCCTACGGCGTGACGGTGAAAGAGCTGAAACGCCTGAACAAACTGCGCAGCGATCGCATCTTCATCGGCCAGGAGCTGCGCCTGGGGTCGGAGGCGGCAAGGGTAACGGCGGTTTACACCGTCAAGCGCGGTGACAACCTGACGGAGATCGCCCGCCTGCATCAGATGAGCCTGCGCGAGCTGCGCAAGCTGAACAGCCTGCGGGGATCGGTCATCCATCCGGGCCAGAAACTGCAGGTGCGCCCCATCCCCGGCGACGTGCCCACGGAGGTGGCCCGGACCGGCGAGTTCGCCCGCACCCTGGACTGGGGAAAGCTGAACATCAAGGTCAGCGGCGTGCGCCGCCTCAGCCCCGGCAACGGCCCCTACTATTACGAGAAACCTACCGCCCCGCAGCAGAAGAACCGCAACTACCGCGAGGAGAGCAGCGTCAACCCTCGCGTCTGCTACGAGCACGCCACCAAGCTGATGGCCGCCTTCGACCGGCAGCTGGCCGGTCTGCCCCAGTTGAGCCGGCGCTTCGCGGGCTGGCACTTCGTGCTGGATCCGGGGCACGGGGGCATCGATCCCGGCGCCATCGTGCGCACCACCGACGCGGCAGGCAAGGCCACCTACATCGTCGAGGACGAGTACGCCTATGATCTGGCCCTGCGCGTGTACGCCCTGTTGAAGCTGCACGGCGCCACCGTCACCCTGACGATGATCAGCCCCAACCACCTGCTGCGCGGCAATACGCCCGTGACCAGCACCTTCGTGCACGAGCGCAACGAGGTCTTCAACGACCGCCGCTGGAATCGCCGCATCCACCCCACCACCTGGCCCAAGGGCGGACAAAAATACCTGAGCCAGCGGGTGAAGATCGCCCGCCGAGCCCTGAAGGACGCGCCCTCCGACCGGCAGGTCTTCCTCAGCTTCCATGCCGACAACGACCCGCCCTCCGGCCAGGTCGTCACCCTGCTGTACTACAGGAACGGACGCAGCACCGACCACAAGAGTCGGGGACTGGCCGAGAAGCTGCTGCCGGATATGGGCGCCGGCGCCCAGACCCGCGGCCGCAACCTGGGTGTCTTGCGCGACAACCCCACCACCTACAAGCTGCTGGTGGAGATGCGGAACCTGGCCTTCGAGGACCACATCTGGGCCGTGCGTTACGAGGAACTGCGCAAGCGCGACGCCGAGAAGGTCGTGCAGGCGCTGCTGCGCGGCCTGGTGCCGAACTAGGCCGCCGACCAAGGGGATTGGCAAGGGATGTTCTTCTTCATCTTCGGCATCGGGCCCCACACCGAGCAGACGGGCCACGGCGATTTCCGCACCTGCCCCCGCTGCCACAACCATACGCGCTGGGCGCTGGTGCGCAGCAAGCAGCGCTTCACGCTCTTCTTCATCCCGGTGCTCAGCTGGGGCGCCCGGGAATGCGAGCAATGCACCGTCTGCGGGGAGGCCCTGAATGTCTAGGTTGATCGCTTTGCTGGTTCTGATATGCGGCGCGTTCCCGGCCCTGGCCCAGGACACGGACTGGCTCCACCGACCCACCCTGGAAAAGAATCCCGCCCAGGACACCTGGCACGCCGCCCACACCCTGGGCGAGGACGCCCTGTACATCTATACCGCCCCGGCGCGCATGGACCGCTCCGATTTCCTGATGACCCTGGGCTGGCTGGCCGCCACCGGACTGGTCTTCGCCCTGGACGACGAGTTGAGCGACATGGCCCACCGCAACGAAGAAAACGACCTCCTCAAACCCCTCTGGGAAGTGGGTGATTTCTTCGAGCCCGCGGGTCACATGGGCAATACAAACGCCTACTACTTCGGCGGCGTCGCCCTGGGCTGGGTGACGAGGCAGGACAAGCTGAGCCTCATCTGCGCGCAGATCCTGGAGGCCCACTTCATCGCCGGACTGGGCAAGAACGCCGTGCAGGCGGTGGTGAACCGGCCACGCCCCTTCCAGGGATACGAGTCGGACAAGTTCGGGGTGGAGGACGCCACCAGTTTCCCCAGCGGCCATTCCATCAACATCTTCCAGCTGGCGACCATCCTGAGCCACCACGTCAACCGGCGCGGTTTTACCTGGGCGGCGTACGCCTGCGCGGGGCTGGTGGGTATCCAGCGGGTGCGCGCGGATATGCACTGGAGCAGTGATGTGCTGCTTTCGGCCGTGTACGGTACCGCGGTGGCAAGGGGCGTATTGAAACTGCACGAGGGGCGGCAGATGAATGTGGCGCCACATGTCTCGCAGCTGGGGGTGGGGATGCAGGTGGCGTGGCGATTCTGAGCCGGAATCCCGACGGGGATTGCCACCTGGCCCGCCAACGCCCTTATCAACCCATATCTTTCCGCGCGTCACATTTTGATAAAGAATTCCCCCGGAAGTCGATAATGAGGTATCAAGACACAAGGAGAGTCCCCAGCCCAGGGAGCGACAAGGTGACGAACGTCCTGGATTACCAACCTGCGGACCCCGGCTCGCCGGGCTCCGCCCATCCCGCCCGGCAGTCGCTGGTCTCGACCCCCTATCTCCTCGAGGTCCTGAACGCCATGCCGCATCTGGTTGCCATCCTGGACAGCAACCGGGGCATCGTGGCCGCCAACAAGCAGCTGATCCAGCATATCGGCGAAGAAAACCTGGAGGGCCTCTGGGGTCAGTCGCCAGGAGATCTCATGCGCTGCCAGACCCTTTGTGAGGCATCAGCGCGCTGTGGCCAGGAGGAAGCCTGCAAGCAATGTGGCGCCAATCTGGCCATCCTGGAATCCCGGAATGGGAAAACCTCGGCGACCATGGCCTGCCAGATCACGTCGGGCGCCGATGGGACGCCTCTGGATCTGGAAGTCACCGCCAGCTTTTTCCAGGTCCAGGATCAGGACTTCACGGTTCTATCCATTGTCGACCTGGAAGATCAGAACAGACGCAGGGTTCTGGAAAGGATCTTCTTCCACGACGTTTTGAACTCCGCCGGAGGAGCCCTTGGGCTGGCCTCCGAACTGACGGAAACCGACTCCATCCAGGAAGTCCGGGAATTTTCCACCATGCTGGAAGACGTGCTCCAGAACCTGATCGATGAAATCCAGTCCCAGAGGGATATGCGGGCAGCCGAACGCGGCGACCTCGAGGTGTCCCAGGAGAGTTTCGAAACCACCGGCCTGATCGGTGATGTCATCCATTCCCTCTGCGCCCACCAGGTGGCGGAAGAACGCGCTCTCCTGCCGTCTCCGGACTCCCCGAACACCCTCATCAAATCCGACCGGAAGCTCCTGTTCAGGGTCCTGGTCAATCTGGCGAAAAACGCCCTCGAAGCCACGCCCACCGGTGGCACCGTCACGCTCGGGTTCACTCCGCAAGAATCCCGGGCTGTGTTCTGGGTGCACAATCCCGGCGAGATCCCCCGCAGCACCCAACTCCAGATTTTCCGGCGTTCCTTTTCCACCAAGGGCAGCGACCGGGGCATCGGGACCTACAGCATCAAATTGCTCGGGGAGCGCTATCTAGGGGGAAAAGTATTCTTCGAATCCAGTGCCGAATCCGGCACGACCTTTTCCATCTCCCTGCCCTGCCCGGAATAACCCGGGCAGGGCACCTGCGTCGTGCCATCAGCTTTTCCCTGCCCCGTCCTGGCTGGAATCCCCGTCTCGCTAACGAAGCAACGTGATCTTACCCGCCGATGAGAATCCGTTCCCCCGCACCTGTACGAAATAGGTGCCCGAGGGCAGATTCCGGCCCTGGTCGTTGCGGCCGTTCCACTGCAGGTCCAGCGTCCCGGCCGGGAGCACCTCCGAGACCAGTTGCCGCACACGACGGCCCCGCACGTCGACAATGCCGACCCGGGCGAGGCCGGCGGCCGGCAAGGAGACGCGCAAGTTCACCTGCGGGTTGAAGGGGTTGGGGTGGGCCTGGACAAGGAGTCCGACCGGCGGGACCGCGGGACCGTCGCCCACCGCCGAGGGCCGGCAGGCGGGGGCGGCCGCCATCAGCGCGGTATTCTCGGAGAACAGGGGCTGCCCCTGCACCCAGACCAGGGAAGGCCACCCGCCGTCCGCGGTGACGCCGCCCAGGATCACCGGAGCGGTCGGATGCTGCATGTCGACCACCTGCAGGCCCACGCTGCGGAGGGTGAGATATAGGAAATCCCCTTCCTTGTGCAGGTCCCGCAACGGGCCGACGGCCGGGATGTCGGACAGGAAGACGGGAGCCGACGGGTCGCCGAGGTCGTAGACCGAGATGGGACCGCCGAGGGGCTGGGCGAAGAGCTGGTCACCCAGGACCCGCAACTGGTCGTAGTAACCATCCAGAGTCAGGGAACCGAGCAAGACAGGCGCGATGGGGTCGGCCACATCGTAGATCTCGAGCCGGGGGCCGGACTCGTTGCGGCACACCACGAGCAGATTATCCCGCCCCGCCATGGACACGACGTTCTCGAGAACGCCCTGGGCCAGGAGGAAGATCTGCAGGGGATCGGCCGCATCGTGGACGTCGAGGCGGTTCAAGATAGAAATCTTGAAGAGATGTTCCCCCAGGAAGAGCACGGGATCGTACCCCCCCAGAGCGGGGTACTCGGCCACCAGCTGGGGAACCGTGGGGTCGCTGACGTCAAAGACCCCCAGAGACTCCGCTCCCTCGGCATAGAGCACCCCGTCATGCACCTGCAGGTGCTGGTAGACCGGCGGGAAGGTCCGGGGATCCACGTAACGGCCCAGGGTCACCGGGGCGGAGGGGTCGGTGGCGTCCAGGGCGAACAGCTCCAGGTAGCCGGAGTAGGGGTAATCCACGGCGGCCCCCACGCCGAAGACCGCGTTTCCCATGCGGGCCAGGCCGTTGAGGGACAGGGCATCCTCGTACACGACCTCGGCCTGGACCCGTGTGTGGTCTCCCATGCCCAGTCCCCAGAGCCCCTCATCGCCGCAGGCGGCGAAGGCCAAACCCCAGCCCACCACACCGGAACCCACGGACCCTGGCAAAGGGACACGGCCCTGGCTGACGGGGTTGGCCGGATCATCGACCCCGAACACCGCCAGCCGGTTTCCGAACTGGTAGACCTCGTCCCCCTGTTTCTGGAGATTGGCCGCCTCGCCCGGGCCCACCTCCACGGCCGGGCAGATGCCGGGGGTGAAGCTGCCGTCCGGCGGGGTGGTGATCAGCACCATGCGCAGTTCCAGAGCCATGGGGCTGTACCGGATGATCCGCTGGTAGGACAGATAGATCCGATCCTCGGTCGGAAGGATGTCCTCGATCTGCGATTCCCCGTCGCCCGGATCGGGCATGACCACCCACTGGCCCGCCACCACGGGATTGGCAGGGTCCCCGAAATCCAGCCGCCACAGGGCGGGCAGATAGCCCAGATCGGGACCGGCCACGAACACATCATCGCCGCGCAGGCCCACCGCCGAGATCCAGGAACCGTCAAGCAGCGCCCGCCCCCGTTCCACCGGGGCCGACGGATCGGACCAGTCGATCAGGACCACCGTCCTGGGCTGCAGGTGAACCACGGCCAGCGATCCGTCCACCGCCAGATGATCCGCGGTGGCCGGGAAGGCCAGGCTTCCCTCCACGGCCAGGACGCCGTCCCCCAAGGACACCACGACCAGGCCCACCCCGTCCACCGTGGCCAGCAGGAAATGGTCCTGGGCCGCTTCCAGATCCAGGATCTCACCCCCCAGGTCGAGGGAGTCGAAGCGTGGGCCCGGGGTTGGCCCCGCCAGATTGATGGAGTGCAAGGAGCCTTCGCCATCGGCGTACACTCCCCAGTCGCCCACGCCGGCAATAAGGGTGACTGTCTCGCCACCCGAATAGGGGCCGACCAGGCGCATGTGGCGCCGATAGTCGACGCAGCCGTCCGCCAGCGCCGTTCCGGACGCCATGGCCAGTCCAAGAGCAAGCAGGATGACACAGAATATGCGGGCGGGTGACGGGCCGGATTGCTGGGACTTGCACATGGACCACTCCTTCAGGTGGTGGATGATCAGGTCGGCAGAACTCTCATTATAGCAAATCCCCGGGCCTCCCCCGAAGGGAAGGCCGCACTTCATGGGGCGTGATGCGCCTCCGAAAAGCCCCGACACAGCAAGGAGCCTGCCCCCCGAAGGGAACAGGCTCCTGGGAAACCACCGGATCCGGGCGGGATCAGGTGTTTTCGCGCGCGGGGACCTTGTGGATCCACTCGGGGTGCAGCTCGCTGCAGCCGGTGTGGATGCCCGTCAGGGTCTCCCGCAGTTTCCTGGTGATGGGGCCCTCGGCTCCGTCGGCAATCTGGTGATCCGCGCCCTGGTAGTGGATGACCCCCACGGGAGTGACCACGGCGGCGGTGCCGCAGGCGAAGACTTCTTTCAGCTTGCCGCTGCGCGCGTCCTCGCAGATCTCGGCGATGGGCGGGTGCACTTCCTGCCAATTGTAGTCCATGTCCCTGAGCAGCACACCCACGCTGTCGCGGGTCACGCCGTTGAGGATGGTGTCGCCGGTGGGCGCGGTGATGATGCGGTCCTCGTAGACGAAGGCGATGTTCATGGCCCCCATCTCCTCCACCGTCTTCTTTTCCTTGGCGTCCAGCCAGATGATCTGGT
>JGI12109J20283_10794475_pt1 | contig 13769 bp, 11 predicted proteins | sample ElkSlonscriptome_12_FD_20283 | JGI IMG/M metagenome (IMG submission 20283) | reverse complement strand
AAAAAATTCGATTAGGATTACGAGCAGGAGTACGATTAGGGTATAAAAAAACGCCCTTCCGCTTTCGCGGAAGGGCGTGATCGTTTGGTCGGATGACCGGCTGATTTACATCATGCCGCCCATGCCTCCCATTCCACCCATGCCGCCCATGTCATGTCCGCCACCGCCAGCTCCCTTTTCTTCAGGGATGTCGGCGATCATGCATTCTGTGGTGAGAAGCAAGGATGCGATTGAAGCAGCGTTCTGCAGAGCAGAGCGGGTTACTTTCGCAGGATCGATGATACCGGCTTTCACCAGGTCAGTGAATTCGCTGGTGGCAACGTCGTATCCTTCGTTTCCTTTTCCGGCTTTCACTTTCTCAACTACGATCGCGCCTTCGCCACCGGCGTTGGCAACGAGCTGACGAAGAGGAGCTTCGCAGGCCTTGGCAATGATCTGCGCACCGATGGATTCTTCGCCTTCGAGGGACAGTGTAGCAAGAGCAGCCTGTGCGCGGATAAGGGCAGTACCGCCACCGGCGACAATTCCTTCTTCCACAGCCGCACGGGTTGCGTGCAACGCGTCTTCTACGCGGGCTTTCTTCTCTTTCATTTCGGTTTCGGTGGCTGCGCCAACGTTGATTACCGCAACACCACCAGCCAATTTGGCCAGACGTTCCTGCAGTTTTTCGCGGTCGTAGTCCGAAGAGGTTTCTTCGATCTGACGTTTGATCTGAGCGATACGGCCCTGGATGCCTTCGGAAGTTCCAGCACCTTCAACGATGGTGGTGGATTCTTTGTCGATGGTGATCCGCTTGGCAGAACCAAGATCTTCGATGGCCACGTTCTCGAGTTTGATTCCGAGGTCTTCGGTGATGCAACGCCCACCGGTAAGTACCGCGATATCTTCAAGCATGGCTTTACGACGGTCACCAAATCCAGGAGCTTTTACCGCTGCTGCATTCAGAGTTCCGCGCAGTTTGTTCACTACCAGAGTCGCCAGAGCTTCACCTTCAATGTCTTCTGCGATAATCAACAGAGGCTTGTTGGTTTTGGCTACGTTCTGGAGAAGAGGAAGCAGGTCCTGAAGGTTGCTTACTTTCTTCTCAAAGATCAGAATGTAAGGGTCTTCAAGAATAACTTCCATGGATTCCATGTCGGTACACATGTACGGGGACAGGTATCCTTTGTCGAACTGCATGCCTTCGACGACGTCGAGGGTGGTTTCGATGGATTTTGCTTCTTCTACGGTGATGGTTCCGTCTTTACCGACTTTGTCCATCGCTTCGGCGATGATTTCACCGATGGTGGTGTCTCCGTTTGCAGAGATGGTAGCCACCTGTGCAATTTCGGAGGATTCTTTGACCTGGTTGGACTGTCCGGCAATCGCTTCCACAACAGAAGCTACGGCCTTGTCGATTCCGCGTTTGATTCCCATTGGGTTTGCGCCTGCGGTGACGTTCTTGAGTCCTTCACGATAGATGGATTCTGCAAGTACGGTCGCAGTGGTGGTTCCGTCACCGGCAACGTCAGAGGTTTTGCTCGCGACTTCGCGAACCATCTGTGCGCCCATGTTCTGGAATTTGTCTTCCAGTTCGATTTCTTTAGCTACGGATACACCATCTTTGGTGACGGTGGGGGAGCCAAAGCTTTTGTCGATCGCAACGTTGCGGCCTTTAGGCCCCATGGTTACGGCGACGGCTCTGCTGAGCTGTTGAACGCCGGACAGGATTTCCTGACGGGCTTCGGTATCAAATAATAATTGTTTTGCCATGAGTGTGTTCTCCTTGGTTTGGGTTATGCCACAACGCCGAGGATATCGTTCTGGCGAACGACCTGGTACGTAGTGTCATCAAATTTAATTTCAGTTCCGCCATATTTAGGAAGATAGACGGTGTCTCCTTCTTTTACATGGAAGACGATGTCGTTGCCATCGCTGTCTTTTCCGCCAGTGCCGAGGGCAGCAACGGTTCCGAGCTGTGGTTTTTCTTGTGCAGAGTCTGGAATGATAATTCCGCCGACCTGCTGGTCTCCTTCTTTTTTCGGTTCGACCAAAATGCGGTCTCCGAGGGGTTTGAAGTTCATACGCGTATTCTCCTTAGTGATGTTACGTTTAGGTTATAGAATCACCCCACGTCCCGCAGGTGCGGGAGCAACGAGGTGTTTGTTAGGTTTAGATTATTTGTCGTCGTCTACGACTTCAGCGTCGATAATGTCTTCGCTGTCGTCTGCAGATGAATCAGATCCATCCGCATCACCGCCTGGGGCACCGCCCGCAGCCGCAGCTTCAGGTCCGGCCTGACTGTAGAGTTCCTGAGAAATGGCCTGCATCTCTGTGTTGAGTGCTTCCATTCCGGCTTTGATCTCGTCGGTATTATCTGACTCGATGGCCTTTTTCAGTTCGTCGATTTTGGCCTGTACCGGTGCTTTCTTTTCGTCGTCGATCTTGTCGCCATTCTCTTCGAGCAGTTTTTCGATCTGGAAGACGGTGGCGTCGGCCTGGTTTTTCACTTCGACCTTTTCTTTGCGCGCTTCGTCTTCGGAGGCGTGCTCTTCCGCTTCTTTGACCATGCGATCAATATCCGCATCGTCCAATCCACTGGAGGCCTGAATGGTGATCTTCTGCTCTTTGCCGGTTCCGAGATCTTTGGCACTGACGTGCAGGATTCCGTTGGCATCAATATCGAAGGTTACTTCGATCTGTGGGGTCCCGCGTGGGGCAGGGGGAATGCCGTCCAAGCTAAAGCGTCCGATGGTTTTATTATCGGTGGCCATCTTCCGCTCACCCTGAATCACGTGAATATCCACCTGAGGCTGATTGTCGGCAGCGGTTGAGAAGATTTCAGATTTCTTGGTAGGGATGGTGGTGTTCCGCTCAATAAGAGGCGTGGCAATTGCACCCATGGTTTCGATGCCGAGGGTCAGAGGGCTTACATCGAGAAGCAGAACGTCTTTCACGTCACCCTTCAGAACACCGCCCTGAATGGCAGCGCCGATGGAAACCACTTCGTCGGGGTTCACGCCTTTGTGAGGATCTTTTCCGAAGAAGTCTTTTACCGCTTCCTGAACTTTCGGCATGCGGGTAGATCCACCCACCAGAACCACCTCTTTGATGTCACTTACTGTGGTGTCCGCATCGCTGATGCAGTTTTTCACTGGAGCGAGAGAGCGGGCGATAAGGTCTTCGGCCAGTGATTCCAGTTTGGAACGGCTGAGCGTGACGTTCAAGTGCTTCGGTCCGGAGGCATCTGCAGTGATGAAGGGAAGATTGATGTCAGTGCTGGTGGCACTGGACAGAGCGATCTTCGCTTTTTCCGCTTCTTCCTTCAGACGTTGCAGGGCCATGGGGTCACCGGTGAGGTCGACGCCATTTTCCTGTTTGAAGCTGTCGGCCAACCAGGTGATAATGGTCTGGTCAAAGTCGTCACCACCAAGGTGGGTATCGCCATTGGTTGCTTTCACTTCAAATACGCCGTCGCCAATTTCCAAGACGGAGATATCAAAGGTACCTCCACCCAAGTCATAGACCGCGATATGCTCTTCGGATTTTTTGTCCAACCCGTAGGCCAGAGAGGCTGCGGTAGGCTCGTTGATGATCCGAAGCACTTCAAGACCGGCAATCTTACCGGCATCTTTCGTGGCCTGACGTTGGCTGTCGTTAAAATAAGCAGGAACTGTAATTACAGCCTGGGTGATGGTTTCGCCCAAGTAGGCTTCCGCATCAGCCTTCAGCTTCTGAAGAATCATGGCGGAGATTTCGGGAGGACTGTACGATTTGTCGTTCGCTTCGATCTGAACATCGCCATTCGAGGCCTTGGACACCTTATAAGGGACGTATTTCAGTTCGGCATCCACTTCATCGAAACGACGCCCCATGAAACGCTTCACAGAAGCGATGGTGTTGAGTGGGTTGGTGACAGCCTGACGTTTTGCGGCCTGACCGACCAAGCGTTCGCCATCTTTGGTAAAGGCTACTACAGATGGAGTCGTGCGAGCACCTTCCGCATTGGGGATGACTACTGGCTCGCCGCCTTCCATGACGGCCATACAGCTATTGGTAGTTCCTAAATCGATTCCTAAAACTTTGTTGGACATGTTGTTCCTTTTGCTTCGTGTTAAAATTGTTGAACAATTGTTAAGCAACGGCCATGCCAAATAAGTTTAATATATCATAAGTATATTGTAGGTAATAAATTATAAAAATTTATGCTTTTGATTTCTGTCGCGTGGAATGAAAAGTGTGACATGTGTGACACACCAAGCGTCTCAGTGGGACAGGCCGAATAGTTGTCTTAGGAGAAAGCCCTATTCGGGTTTTACAACCGCCAGAACCTGTCCAGCGCGTACGGTATCTCCTTCGCGGACAAGGATATCATCCAGAACTCCATCGCGTGGACATTTGACGGCCATTTCCATTTTCAAGGATTCGAGGACCATGATGGTGTCACCTGCTTTTAGAGGATCGTCTTCATCTTTTTTGATTTGATAGACGATGCCATCCGCCTGACACAGTAAACGAATGGGGTCTTTGCGTGGCTGTCGGGGCATTTCTGCATTGATGGTTTCCACAAAGACTTCCTCACCACTCACGGAGACGTGTCCGCCGTCGATTTCCACATGATAGACGGTGCCGTCTACCCGAACATCATAACTTCCTTTTTCTTCCGCTGGAGGCGGTGGAGGGGGTGCGGGTGGCGTTTCGGGTTCTTTCTCAATTTTCCGAACTCCGGTGGTGGCTTCCCCTTTGAGGAAAGCGACACCTTTTGCGCCGCAACTGGCTACAATGAAAATATTTTCATCGGATACCGGAAGTTTTTCTTCTTTGAGTTGTTTGGTTACGGCTTTGACTCCCTTACTGGGGTCTGCGTTATTCCGTTGAACAGCGGGTTCCGTGGTCGGTTGTAGCTCGAGTTGTTCGGAAGCCAACTTCACGACCTCTGCATCCGGTTCCACCGGAGTTTTACCAAAGTACCCTAAGACCATACGCCCAAAGGGTTCGGAGATTTTCTCCCAGGGGCCGAAGAGCACGTTGTTGAACGCTTGTTGAAAATAGAATTGGGAAACCGGAGTGACGGACGTGCCGAATCCGCCTTTACGTACCACATCTCCCATTGCTTTGATGATGGCCGGATACTTGTCCATGATTCCGTTGTCGCGGAGCATCTGGGTGTTTGCGGTTAAGGCTCCGCCCGGCATGGGGCACCAGGGAATGATGGGTTCTACTTTAGTCGCTTCGGGAGGCATAAAGTAGTCTTTCATGCAGTCCTGAAAGACCTCTTCGACTTCGCGGATTTTATCTACGTCCACGTCCAATTTGTAATCGGTATGACGAAGGGCATGCCACATGGTGAGTACATCGGCTTGAGCAGTACCTCCGGAGCAAGGGGCAAAGGAAAGATCGATGGCATTTGCACCCGCTTCGAGTGCGGCTTTGTTGCAGATGACCGCCGTGCCCGCAGTGTCGTGAGTGTGATAATGAATGTAGGCATCTGCCGGGAGCATCTTCCGGGCTCGGGCGATGGTTTCATACACCACGGAAGGGGTAGCCGTACCGCTGGCATCTTTGAAACATACCGAATCGAAGGGGAGGTCGGAGTCAATAATATCTTTGAGAGTCTTCTCATAGAAATCGGGATCATGAGCGCCGGTGCATCCGGGTGGTAGTGCCATCAGGGTGACGCAGACCTGGTGTTTAAGGCCGTGGTCGGTAATCGATTTTGCAGAGTCGACAAGGTTGTGCACGTCGTTCAGCGCATCAAAATTCCGGATGGTGGTCATTCCATGCTTCTTGAACATCTTGGCATGGAGGTCGATGATATCTGCGGGTTGGGAGTCCAGCGCAACCACGTTAACACCTCGAGCCAACGTTTGCAGATTGGCATCCGGCCCTGCTGCTTCGCGGAAGCGATCCATCATATCAAAGGCATCTTCGTTGCAGTAAAAGTAAAGGGATTGATAGCGGGCTCCGCCTCCGGCTTCGAAGTAGCGAATGCCTGCGTCGCGGGAGGCTTCTACGGCAGGGATAAAGTCATCGGTAAAGACGCGTGCTCCGTAGACGGATTGAAATCCATCCCGAAAGGCGGTGAGCATAAAGTCGAAGTTTTTCATGGTTTAGGTTCCCTGGGGGCGTGAAGATGGGCGGCAATGGCAGCGGCGGCAGCTTTTCTGCGATTCTCGGCCTGGAGAGGGCTGTCTCTCCATCGGTCGGGCGTTTGCGCATCGATAATTTCAGGTTTCCCGCGTGGCGTTCCTCGAGTAAGAGCGAGAATGAGGATTCCAAGGAGTACGAGAAAACCGAGGAGTACTCCAATGGAGGGCTCTTCTGAAGAAGTATTTACTTGGGCAAAAAAAGTGTTGATAAAGTGCATGTGATACATCCGAATTTAAGTTAAGCTTAAGATGGGGGACATAGCAATGTTATTTGATAAAAAATTAACGAAAAAAGCAGTGAGCGTAGACTAGTTGCCGCAGCAGTGCTTGAATTTTTTACCACTGCCGCAGGGGCAGGGGGAATTTCGTTTTGGAGGCTCCATGGGAGCTAAATCCGGTTGTTGCGCGACTACCTTCATAATCTCGGCCGCAGGCTGACGGGCACGNAGCATCTGACACATGATGTCCATGGTGGGTTTCATGTGATTGAAGATTCGTTTGTAAGCAGGGCAGAGATAGTTCAATCCCGGATCTCCGTCCGGCGTTTTCATAAACCGATGTTTGGGGCACTCCCCATGGCAGGCAAAGCGTACCGAGCACTCGCGACAGAACGTTGGCAACAGGTCTACTTTATCTTTGCCAAATTTGCGCTGCTCGGGGCTTTCCACCATGGAGCGAATGGAATGATTCATAATGTTTCCCAACTTATATTTGGGATACACATAGTGATCGCAGGAGTATAAGTCGCCGTTATGTTCCAAAGCCATGGCGGTTCCACAGGTGGGGCTGAACACGCAGAGCGCTCCGGACATGCCCATCCAGTTTCCCAGAGCGACATCAAAAAATTGAACAAAGGTCTGGCCTACATCTTTTCGTACCCATTCGTTATAAATGGTGACGAGAAATTCGCCGTAGTCTTCCGGGATCAGGCTCCAGTCGGTAACCATCCGATTGCGTTCCACTCGCTGAAGTTCCGGAGGCTGACTAAGGTCCAGACCCAAATTTTTAGCTACCGCATCCGCATCCCGTTCCACCAAGGGAATAAATTGAATAAAGGACGAGCCGATTTCTTTCAGGTAGCGATACACTTCTGCCGGGTGTTTGCTGTTTTTCCGACTTACTACGGTGAGGGTATTAAATTCGACCTGGTGCTTTTGCAGGTAGCGTAACCCCCGAATTACTTTTGCGCTGGATTCACGTCCGCGTTTGTCCACGCGGTATGCATCGTGGAGGTGAGGTGGTCCATCGATACTCAGACCCACCAGAAAGTCGTTCTGCTTGAGAAACTCGCACCATTCATCATTCAGCAAGGTGCCGTTGGTTTGAATGGCATTGGTAATGGTTTTTCCATTCGCGTGCTTCTGTTGTAATTCGATAATTTTACGGAAGTAATCCACCCCAAGCAGGGTAGGTTCGCCTCCCTGCCAGGCGAAAGAGATCTCCGAGACATCCTGCTCTTCGATATAGCGTTGGATATAGGTTTCCAAAATGTCATCGGGCATTCGGAACTGTTCAGTTTCCCCAAACAGCTTTTCTTTTTCCAGATAAAAGCAGTAGGTACAATCCAGGTTGCAAATCGGACCTACCGGTTTGGTCATCACGTGGAATGCAGGAATCTGCGGGTCGGTCAGGCTGGGTGCAGTTCCTTTAGGCATGGGTGGGCTCCGAAGGTTCTGAGGATACAGATGGATCGGCTTCTGGAGAAGGTTCCGAAGGGGTTTCTCCGGGGTCGGACCCCAGTAACACAGCCGCCCACTGGGTTTCTTCTTTGGATTCCATGGCAATTTTTACTACCATGGTTAGCGGGACGGATAACAGCATGCCTACGGGACCAAATACCCAACCCCAGAAGATTAAGGACATCCACACGACCAAGGTACTCAACCCAAGACCTTTTCCCATCAAGCGAGGCTCCAGAAAGTTTCCGAAGAGAATGTTAATTGTCATATAGCCCCCGGCGCAAAGCAGGGCTTTTCCGGTCCCCAGTTCTACCAGCGCTAACATGACCGGGGGTGCCGCGGCCACGATGGATCCAATATTAGGAATGTAATTGAGGAGAAAGGCCAGCAACCCCCAAAGCAACGCATAATTCAGGCCTAAAGATGTGCAAATAATGTAGGAACACACACCTGTAGCCAGACTTACCATACTTTTAATGGCCAGGTAACGATTCAGGGATTCGGAAAACCGATTGAGCGCGGGAACACTGGCGTGACGTTCACCGAGGGCAATTTGCAGTTTGTTTGGCAGGCCGGCTAATTCTAACAAAATGAAAACCACAGTGATTAAAATCATAAACGTATTGGTCAGCAATCCGGTGATGAATTGGCGCAAGGTGTTCACGACCACGGTCACGGCTCTAGCTGGATTTACCAGAGAGTAAAACGTTTCGGTGTCTACCTCGAGGCCTTTTTCCTTAAGCCAGGTGATCCAGTCAGCAGTGATGACGCTGAGGCGTTCCTGATAGAAATTGGCATCCCCGGCAAACTGAGTAATCGAAGACCCTGCAATCTGTATCAACCCCCAAAGGGCGGCCATGACCACTATCAGGATGATGAGGATGGAGAATCCGGGCCGGACCCCACGTTTTTTCAACCAGATCATGGCCGGGGAGGTGATAACCGCGATGAAACAGGCTAATAAGAAAGGGATTATAATTGAGTTCGCAGCGCGCAAGCCTGCGATAAACACCACAAAAGCTGCGATGCTGAAGAGTCCACGACTAAGTCCACTAAATTTCATTGGAGACAGGGTAAGCAAAAAAATGACCAACAGGCGAGATTGTGTTGGCAAAAAGGTTGTGGGGCTCGGTATTCACACCGAGGACTTTCTGTTGCGGAAGTTGGGTTCAGGTCGTATAACAAGTAGATGAACATCCTACGTCCATTCTTGTTGTCCGGATTGCTCCTGTTGGGTGCCGGCGTTCTATTTGCCCAGCCTGACCTGGAAGAGGGGGTACCCCCCGAAGACACCCTAAGAGTGGATCAGATGGCGCGATTCACCATGGCCTTAGAACAAATACATCAGCGCTACGTACAATCAGGAAAAGAAATCAGTTATGAAGAGCTGATTGATGGTGCAATTTCGGGGATGATGTCTCAGTTGGACCCTTACAGCACTTTGATCGAAACGGAAGATCTACAACAGTTTCAGGAAACTACCGAGGGGGAGTTTGGTGGAATTGGAGTGGTGATTAACCGCCGGGGAGAATGGGTGACGGTGGTCTCGCCCATTGAAGGGTCCCCCGGATGGGATGCAGGGTTACAGCCCGGCGACCGTTTTGTGGCGATTGAGGCTGAGGATGCGAGAGGGTTCTCGGTTCAGGATGCGGTAAAACGCCTGAGGGGAACCCCTGGTTCTGAAGTAAAGGTGGAGATGTTTAGGCCTTCTGAAAACCTTTCGTTCACGGCTACCCTGATTCGGGAAATCATCGAAACTCCGAGCGTAGAATCTTTTGAACCCCTTGAGGATGGTATTGGGTATGTGCGGATAAGTCTCTTTGCTGAAGATACCGCCCAACGGCTGCGGCGGGAGCTTACAGCCATGGGCAGGAAAGATATTCATTCGGTGATTCTTGATCTCCGGGGAAATCCTGGAGGCTTGTTGACCGCCGCTGTCGATGTGGCGGGGTTGTTTTTACCGAACGACAGCCTGGTGGTGTATACCGTAGGCAAGGAAGGAGAGGAACGGCGCGAAATCCGAACTCTTTCCCGTCCGCATCGGTTGAAGCCCAACTTGGTGATTTTAGTGAATCGAGGTTCGGCCAGCGCAGCTGAGATCGTTGCCGGTGCACTTCAGGATGAAGATCGCGCTGAGGTGATGGGCACTCGAACCTTTGGCAAAGCGTCTGTACAGTCTGTAGTCCCCATGCCGGATGGATCGGCCTTAAAATTGACCACCGCAACTTATTATACTCCCTCCGGGCGTGAAATACATGAAAATGGAATTGAGCCGGATCAGGTGGTGTCGTTTCCATTGGGAGGATGGATTCAGCGAACCGACGATGAGGATCAGTGGAAACAGGATCCGCAGATCGCTAAGGCTGTGACGTATCTTTCCGGAGAATCCGGAGAAGAATGACATGAATATTTTGGGAATCGAAACGTCCTGTGACGAAACGGCAGCCGCAGTAGTATGTTCTCCGTGTGACGTTCGCTCAAATATCATTGCCACCCAGATTGCTTCCCATATTCCTTATGGAGGGGTGGTCCCCGAACTGGCTGCCCGCGAGCATGTGACTGCCTTGCCTGCAGTGTTGGAGGCTGCGGTTCGTGAGTCGGGTGTGGGGTGGAATGAATTGGATGCTATTGCGGTGACGCGTGGACCCGGACTTTCGAGTTCCCTGCTTAGTGGGCTCTCTGCGGCCTGGGGGCTTTCCCGGCGGCTGGATATTCCCTGTTTGCCCATTCATCACCTGGAAGGTCACCTTTTAAGCTTCTTTTTGGAACGAGAGGATGTTGGGGATGTTCTTCCTTCATTGGTTCTTTTAGTTACCGGAGGTCACTCTGCGCTTATTCGGTTGATTGCCCCCGGAGACTATGAACTTCTAGGCCGATCCATAGATGATGCTGCGGGGGAAGCCCTGGATAAAGGCGCTCGATTATTGGATCTCCCTTATCCCGGTGGACCCGAAATTGAGCAGTTGGCCAAGCAAGGCAACCCGGATGCTATTGAGTTTCCTTTGGGGCTTCCAAAAAGTGAGGAGGCGAAAAAAAGGGGAGGCCGGGTTCCGCTCAGTTTCAGCGGACTCAAAACTTCGCTTCGCTATAAACTACAGGGCTCACCAGAGATGGCGCACGCAGATGTTGCAGCTTCGTTTCAAAAAGCGGTGATGAAAACGCTGACCGGTGCCGTTTCTGAAGGATTAACGAAGTGTCCCGAAGTTAAAAGTATTGCTTGCGTTGGGGGGGTGGCCAAAAACCAGGAATTACGGTCCCGGTTGGAAAAGACCGCACATGACGCGGGAATTCCCTTATGTACGGTGCCTATGGCATACTGTACCGATAATGCTGCCATGATTGCAAATGTGGCTCAGTTATGCTCTGTGCCAGCAATGGAATCCCCACTGGGCGCAGCTCCAAATCTTGAGCTGTCCGGAATGAAGCTCCGCTAAACACTCGGAGAAGAATTCTGTTTTCGCAAAATTGTGGTTTCTGGATGAATACTCTTTACCCTCCGTTTTGATCGACATAACCACTAGGTAATGAAAGCAATATTTAAACTGTTGGTGCTGGTTGCGGTGGTGTATGGCCTCTGGCTGGGAGGAAAAAAGTACTTTCCTCAAAAATTCGACCAATTCGAAAAGGACACTCTTTTTGTTGCCGGAGATCTTCTAAAGAAGAAAGAGTATCGTGTTCTGAATCGAGCGCTTCGAGAAATGGAAAAACCTCTTGATGAACCCATAGAAGATCAGAGGCCTGAGCTTGCGGAGTTATTTGCCAAAAGTCGTATTCGTTTTGAAAATGGGAAGATGACCAGAGAAGAAGCTTATATCCTGGCAAATACAATCAAGGCTGTTCAACAGTTGAATCAGGATCGCTTGAGGTTCGAAGCGGAATTCCAAAATATTTCTACAAAAGAAATCTCCTCCGTGAAGCGGACTGAGAACAAGACGCTTGGGAAAAACCGAATGTTTTTACTCCAAAATCAGCAACGTCTTTGGAATCAGCGGTTAAGCGAATGCCGGGGACAAGTTGCTTCCGGTTTGCAGGCCCTTCAGTAAACAAACCATCGCTTTGGTTTAACCAGAACTGCTTCCTTCTTGTATGAGAGGCTTTGTTGAATAATGGGGGGTATGGCCAAAGAAAGTACCCCTATGATGAAGCAATATCGGAGGATCCGGAATGATCTTCCGGCAGAGGTGATTCTGTTTTTCCGCCTGGGCGATTTTTATGAAATGTTCTTCGACGATGCGGTAGTTGCTTCGCGTATTCTGGAGATTACGCTCACCAAACGTCAGGGAACCCCCATGTGTGGAATTCCCTTTCATAGTGCCGAGGGCTATTTGGCGAAGCTCATCCGGGCAGGAAAAAAAGTGGCGATTTGCGATCAGGTGGAGGATCCCGCTCAGGTAAAAGGAATCGTGGAACGTGAAGTGGTTCGAATCATTACTCCCGGATCTGTGATTGAGGACAATGTACTCGACTCCTCCCGTCCGAACTATCTGGCTGGGTTGCATCAGGAGGATGGACGTTACGGCTTAGCGTTGTTGGATTTATCTACTGGAGATTTCCGGGTGGAGGAATCCGAAAAACTGGATGCTCTCCTGGATAGTATTGGTGCTGCCGGGCCGGCGGAACTTCTGCTCTCTGAATCTGAAGATTCTCTTCGGATTCCTGAGGTTACCTCAGCCGCTCCGGTGGTGACCGACTATGATGACTGGGTCTTCGAAAAAGATACCGCAACCGATTTTTTGACCCGTCATTTTGAAGTGCAATCGCTGGAAGGATTTGGCTGTCAGGGATTGGTGCCGGCATTGGGTGCTGCCGGGGCAATTCTGCATTATATCCATCATCATTTGCGGAACAAAATCGATCATGTCCGCAGACTCCGGGTCGGAAATCCGGATGCCTTTTTGATGCTGGACGAAGCCACGGTTCGGAATCTCGAGTTGGTGGAATCCAACGATCCCCGACCCGGTCAAAAAGGACCTACTTTATTGCGGGTGATGGACCAGACCCAGACTGCGATGGGAGCCAGGTGTTTGCGTCAATGGATCTTACGTCCTTTGCGGGACCGACACGCGATCATTCAACGACATGATGCAGTTCAGACCCTGCGGGAACAGCAGGCGGATTACCGATCCATACGCTCTGAACTCTCCAGTGTGAAAGATGTGGAACGGCTTCTGGCCAGGCTTCACGGTCAATCAGGGAATCCACGTGAAGTTCAGGCACTGTCACAATCTTTACGATCGTTGCCCGCCTTAAAGGAAACGTTAGTACAAAGCGATTCGACCCTTTTAGTAGATATAGGGAAACGGCTTCATCCTTTGCCTGAGCTTACGGATAAAATTGACAGTTGGTTGGTGGACGAACCCCCGGTGAATTTGAGGGATGGAGGGGTGATTCGTGAAGGAATTCATGAGGAATTGGACGAATTGCGGGCGGCATCGACGGAAGGCAGAGACTGGTTGGCTTCCTTTCAGGTTGCTGAGCAGGAACGTACGGGAATCAAAAATTTGAAGATCCGCCATAACAAGGTGTTCGGATATTACATCGAAATCAGTAAATCCAACCTCGATTTGGTTCCCGAGGACTATCAGCGGAAGCAGACCCTGGTGAATGCGGAACGGTTTATTACGCCCGCATTGAAAGAAGTGGAAAACAAGATTCTGGGTGCTCAGGATCGGTCGATCATTTTAGAACAGGAGCTCTTTTCCGAACTGCGATCCAGTGTCCTGGACGATACGGTTCAGATTCAGGAAAGCGCAATGGCCCTGGCGGAAACGGACGTGTTGGCCGGACTTACCGAGCAGGCCATGCAATCCGGATACTGTCGACCGAACATGGCTGAAAACGGGGAGATCGAAATCCGGGATGGACGCCATCCGGTGATTGAAACCCTGGAAGACGCCGAACGGTTTGTTCCGAATGACACGTATTTGGATCAAGAGGGCGATCAGCTTCATTTGATCACCGG
>JGI12109J20283_11244167_pt1 | contig 13774 bp, 8 predicted proteins | sample ElkSlonscriptome_12_FD_20283 | JGI IMG/M metagenome (IMG submission 20283) | reverse complement strand
GGATCATTCAGCGCACCCGAGGCGCCGTGGGCCTGTCGAGCGGTGACGGGTACCTCAAGCGCTACTCCTACGACCAGTGCGGCGCCAGCGACCCGCCCCCGTACTTCCCGACCACCGGATACTTCTTCAGGGACCAGCTGTATCCGGTCGATCCGGTCGGGTTCGACGTTGGATCCTACTTCGACTTCCTCAGCTCCGGGGGGTGAACCGCGGCTGGATCGGCGCCTGAATTCGCGGCGCACCGACGCTGCAGCGAGGGGCGGGGTGGCCGGCAAGGCCGCCCCGCCCTTCGTGTATCCAGCCTTCCGGACATCCGCCCTTCGTGTATCCGTTCGGACGTCGGCTCAGGGAAGCGCCCGACGAACGAGGCGACCAAGACGCCCGAGCACCCTGGTCAGAAGCCCCTCTCTGCCCGGCAGCGATGCGAGTGCGCGACCGACTCGGCGCGCGCCGGCCGAATCCAACTCGATCGTGGCGGCTCGAGCGCTGCTCTCCACGCTGGCGACCCGGCGGGCGCCGGGGATCGGAAGAAGCGCCGGCGAGAGGGTGAGAAGCCACGCAAGCACGAGTTCCTGGGGGGACGCGCCGAGGCGCCGACCCTCGGCCTGCAAGGCCGAGCAGTCGGCGATCGAGGGAGCCCTGTCCCGTCCCCCGAGCGGGCCGTATGCGAGGTGCAGGATGCCGAGCGTCTCGCAGCGGGCGAGCACCGGTGGGGGCCGGAGTCCGACACTCCACGGCGACAACCCGTTCTGCACCGTCGCGACGGTGACGATCTCGCGAGCCTCTTCGAGTTGACTCACGCTCACGTTCGAGAGGCCGACGGCCTCGATCTTCCCCTCCTGGACCAACCGCTCCAGAGCCCCGACGGACTCCTTGAAGGGGACGTCGGGGTCTGGCTGGTGAAGGTGGTAGAGGGGGATACGATCGAGCCCGGTGCGCCGAAGGCTGTCGTGGCACGCGTCACGGATGCGTTCTGGACGGGCATCGAGTGCCCAATCTCCGTCGGGGCGGCTTCGTCCCCCCTTCGTGGCGACGACCGGAGCGGTCTCCTCCTGCGGGTCGATCCCCATGTCACGGAGGGCCTCGACCACCAGCACTTCGTTGTGGCCGTGTTCTCGCGCGTCGATCGAGTAGGCGTCCGCCGTGTCGATGAGCTTCACGCCGAGTTCGACCGCGCGTTGGATGACCCCGATCGCGTCGGACCTCTCCGGGCGGCCCGGCAGGGAGAGGTGCATCGCGCCGAGCCCGATCCGGCCGACCCTGCGACTCGTGCCGGGGAGGATCGACGGGGAGGAGGCGGTCACCGGCCCCCCCGGAGAATCGGGCGTCTCCCCGACCGGTGGTTGTGCATCGCACCGGTGCAGTCGCAACGTGGTGGGAGCATCGTGTTCCTCCATCCTGATCTGCGCGGGTTCCGATGAGTGAAACCCCGGGTGCTCAAATGACCGTCCTGGTCGTCGACGACGACGACGAGCTCCGGCATTCGATTCGAGCCCTCCTCGAGTATCGTGGGTTCATGGTGCTGGAGGCCGGGAGCGGGGAAGAGTCGGAGCGTGTCATCGGGTCGTTCGAGGCACCCATCGACGTCGTCTTGATGGATATCCATCTTCCGGACGGGTGGGGCGCCACGATCGCGCATCGCCTGCGCGCGCTCCGGCCGGAGATGGCCACCGTGTTCGCGACAGGCTTCGCCGCCGACGACCCGATTCTCGCGAGCGGCCTGAACCATGTGGACTTCAGGCTCCAGAAACCCTTCACCGCGGCCGAACTCGTGTCGACCCTCCAGGACGCCGTGGAGGCGCATCGAACCGACTCCGGCTGACGTCCGAACCCGACGGGAATCGTCGAGCTAGCGCACCAGAACGGTGATGACCGACACGATCGGGACCACGATCAGACCGACGTCTCGAAGAATCCCGAGGAAGCTGCCCGACTCCTCACTCGGAAGAATCAGTTCGTCCCCCGCCTGAAGGCTCAGCTGGTCCAGCGTGAGCCCCTCGACGAGTGCGGCCTGAACCTCGTCCTCCTGCAGGAAGTCCTCGTTGGCGCGCTGCACCATGAGCTTGTCGACGTCGGCACCGGTGGTCGGGCCTCCGGCGAGCATGAGCGCCTCGCTGAGCAGCATGTCCGCGGGGACGACGTAGAATCCCGGACGCGTCACTTCACCCTGGACCGAGAGACGTGTGAGCGCCGTCGCCTCGACCACCGGGTCGGCGATGAAACGACCGAGGGCGGTCGTGAGGTGAGCCTCCAGTTCGGACCTCAGTACCCCGTAGAGGTCGATTTCGCCGAAAAGGGGCAGCGTGATGAGCGGTCCGGTCTGCACCGCCACGGTGTCCGGCAGTTCCGCCTCGCCCCGGACATTCAGCGCGATACGGTCGCCCAGTCGGAAGTCACCCCGCTCGAGCCGCTGCCGGATCCGCTCTGCACCGGCCCGAGCCGACTCGCGAACGTCCCCGGAATAGGCAGGGGACTCGATGGCCTCCTCGTAACGAACGAGAAGTTCGGTAAGGTCTGCGCGAGAGAACTGCGCACCCGAACCTCTCACCTGCAGGGAGACCTGCGCCTCCAGGGGCAGAGGGGCGACGAGGAACAGACACGACAGCGCGGCGGCCAGCAGGAGCTTGATATTCATTACAGGCAATCTACGCCGGTTCGGACCAAGTCTCAATCACGCCGGCGCTCATGTCCGGGATGGTGTCGTCTCGACCGCCGTCCGTCCGGGCTCGGGCAGCGACCCGGCGCAGGACCCTGCGCTCCCGGACGGGCCCCGGCTCGGGAGTCCGATGTGTTGCACCCCCTCCTCACCGTGGTCCCGTGACCACACTTCTTCCCCTCGCCGGCGATCGATCATGACTGCGGCTGATCATGTAAAACCAATGATGAAAACAGGTTACGGGAATTCGGCGTGGGTCGGCCAATGCGAGTACGTTCCTTGCGACCGTGGAAGGACGAACAAACGAAAGGTCCACCCGCGCTCAGGCGATCCGTGCCGTGACTCCTCCAGATACAGCCGCAGACATCCGACTCGAGACGTTTCCGGTGGGACCGCGCATGCGGGTACGCCGCACGGAGCGGCGCGGCAGGCGGCGGTCGAGAAGCGGCGAGAGGCTTCGGCGGTACGCGAACTTCGGCCTCGCCGCGGTCGCCGTCGTCCTCACGGCGCCGGTGATGCTGATGGTGGCCCTGCTGGTCAAGCTCAGCTCGCCCGGGCCGATCATCTACACGCAGCCGAGGGTCGGCCTGAATCGTCGGCGCCGCGGCTCGGGATGGGACGGACAGGATCGTCGCACCGGGTCGGATCGCGGCGGGCGGATCTTCACGATCTACAAGTTTCGCACGATGCGTCCCGCTGCCGCACCGGGCGCCGATGGGACGGAGTCGCAGGTGTGGGCGTCGAGGAACGATCCGCGCATCACGCCGATCGGGCGATTCCTTCGCGCCTCACGGCTCGATGAGCTTCCCCAGCTGTTCAACGTCCTCAAGGGGGACATGAACATCGTCGGGCCGCGCCCGGAGCAGCCGGAGATCTTCGAGAATCTTTCGTCGGAAGTCCCACGCTACCGTGCGCGGCAGAGCGTACTTCCCGGAATCACCGGGTGGGCCCAGGTGAATCACGGCTACGACGAGACGATCGACGATGTCCGGAAGAAGGTCGAGCTGGACCTCGAGTACATCGGTCGGCGGTCCACCGTCGAGGACCTCACCATCATGGCGAAGACGGTTCCGGTCATGGTGTTCCGGAAGGTCTGGAGGTAGTCCACCGTTCTGCCGGCCACGAGCGCGCGAGCAGATCGAGCGCGAGCGCGGAGTGGCCTCGAGCGTGCCTCGACACCCGTGGGTCGCTTCGGTACCGCGGCTCAGCCCGACGCGACCGGCCCCCGCCGCGTGGGCTCCCAGAGCGCATCCCGGTCACCTCGGACGACTCGGAGGAAGGCGTGGGCAGCAGCCACGTTGCCCGCCAGAATGTACGCGGGTATGCGCAGGGGCGCCGGTACATCCGCCCGGTCGGCGAGCAACCAGCCCGCGCCCCCGAGCACGAGGAATATCACGCCGACCCCGAAGAGGACCGCCGCACCTGCGTACCGCGGCGACAGCGTGCCCAGCGACACGAATGTGGCGAGTGCGGCCCAGGGCAGCGCCCAGCGGAAGATCTTGTGACTCAGCAGCATCCAGGAAAAACCACCGAAGCGGAACGGGTTCAGCAGCGCGCGCTTGTGCCAGAGCGTCTCCATGCCCCGGGTGATCGTCCGCACCTTGCGACGATACTCCCTCCTGAGCGACGGCGTCCGAGGCACGTTGCACGCTGCCTCCGAGACCGACACGGCCCGATAGCCATGCTCTCGGGTGTGGAGTGCGGCCGCGAAATCCCGACTCAGCTCATCCGGAAGCGGAAGTCGGTGAAGATCGGCGCGGATGGCGTAGAAGCACCCGGAGGCCCCGATGATGCCGCCCACCCGTGTCTCGAGGGCCCGGACATTCATCTCGTACCCGACGTAGCCCGCCTCACCCGCATTGCCCGGAGCGTCCACATTCGAGACGCTGCGGTCGCGTCCCGAGGCGAGCCCGATGTCGGGGTCCGAGAAGGCGGCGACCAGGCGCTTGAGCGCACCGGGGTCGATCCGGATCGAGGCGTCGGTGTTGACGATGATGTCGCCCGTGAGGTGTCGGGCGGCGGCATTTTCGGCCTTCGTCTTTCCGCCCCGCTCCTCCAGCCGCAGCAGCTCGATACCGCGGTCCCGGTATTCCCGCACGACGTCGTCCGTCTCGTCGCTGGAGCAGTCCGAAACGACCAGGATCTGAAGTCGGTCGCGTGGATAATCCAGAGCCAGGAGACTCTCCAGCAGTTCGCGGATCTGTGCACCCTCGTTGTAGGCGGGCACCGAGATGGAGACCCTCGGCAACTCGTCGTCGGGCACATCCGAGGGCACGGGCAGCGTGCGGACGCGAGCGAGCAGTCGAAGCAGCAACGGGTAGCCGATGTAGGTGTAGATCAGCAGGAGGGCGGCGAACGCACACACGGCCAGCGGAAGACTCGGGTACAGATGCATCACGATGGGGCGTCGGGGCTCGGTGGCGGCGGGTTCGATCGAATCGGCACGAGGTGGAAAGACTATCGTTCTCCGTCGTGGAAGTCACACGTTGAGCGGCCCTCGTGACGGCGCCCCGCCGCCCGGATGGGCCGATCGGTCTCGTGCTGCTGGCGATCTGGGGCCTCGGGGTCGCATCGCTCACGCTTCGAGCCGGTTCGTCCGCGGGCGCGCTCGATGTCGGAGACATCTTCTGTGTCTGGTGCTCCTCCCGCCCCGGCGCCGACAAGCTGCTCAACTGGCTGCTCTTCATCCCGGGCGGCGTGCTGCTGTGCCGCCTCGTGGGATTTCGTCGGACCGTTCTGGTCGGCGTTGCCATGACGCTCGGAATCGAGATGACGCAGGTTCTGCTGCCGGGCCGCCATCCCTCTCTGTCGGATGTCGTGTTCAACACCGCGGGGGTCGCCACGGGGGCGTGGCTGTATCGTGTCGGGCCGACCCCCGCCGTGTTTCGATTCTGTGGCATGGCCGCGGCGGTGTTCTGGCTTGCCCCGACGCTGCTTCTGGCTCCGCAGCCCAGAGACTCGCAGTTGTTTGCGATCTGGACACCGGATTTCGCCGATCAGCCGACCTACGAAGGGGAGGTCGTTCGTGCCGAAGTCGGCGGCGTACCGGTGAGGTATCGGCTGGAGGCGTCGGAGGCGGTCCGTGCTGCGGTGCGCCGACGTGAGCCCCTGCAGTTCGAGTTCGTCGCCGGGCCTCGGCCGGCTGTCCCGACTCTGGTCGTCGGGCTCTGGGACGAGGACACGCGACCGAACCTCACGGTGTCGATCGAACGAACGGACGTCATCGTGCATTGGTGGAGTGCCGCTCGACGTCTGGGTCTCGAGCACCCGGGTCTCCGCTCACGGCGTGCCCTCGAGGGTGTCGCGCCCGGGGACACGGTGAAGCTCGAGGTCGTGCACGGCGGCGATCGATGGTGCATCGTCGTGAATGGTGTGGGCGACTGTGACGTCGGCCCGCTCGTCGCGGACGGCTGGAGGCTGCTGCTCGATTTCAAGTCGATGAGCGGCTTCGTGCGCTCGAAGTTCTCGCAGGCGTGGGCCGCAGGGATCGGACTCGCGGTCGGGGCGGCGGTCGCCGGCGCTGGTCCAGCGGGGATCCTGGGTGTGCTCGTGGCATCCCTCGCCGCGGTCGGCGCGTGGATGTCACCCGATGTGGGAGCGGGACTCGTGACCGCCGGACTGCTCGTGGCCGGTGCCGCGCTCGGTGGCTTTCTCCGTGCCCGCTTCGCTGTCGTACCGACCGGTCGACGCTCCTGACCGGCCTCGATTCGACCCTCGGTGCGTGGTGCGGCATCCGGGGGACATCGCCTATCTTGTAGTCCTCTCGACCCCTCTCTCTTCTGCCCCCTGGCGCTCAGGGTTCATACGATGACCGACCCACACTTTCGCTGCTGCCTGATCGGTGCCGACACTCTTCTACAGGAGTGCGGTGAGGTCCTGCTCGAGCGGGGCCACGACGTGCTCGGCGTCGTGACCTCGGAGCCGCGTGTCGCGACGTGGGCCCACGAGCACGATCTGCCGGTCATCGATGCAGCGGGCGACTACGCAGAGGCGCTCCGGGACAAACCGTTCGACTACCTGTTCGCGATCACCCACCTGCGGATCATCCCCGATCACGTACTCGAGCTTCCGGTCCGTGGGACGGTGAACTTCCACGATGGGCCGCTTCCGAGATACGCCGGCCTCAACGCCCCGGTCTGGGCGCTGATCGATGGAGCGGAGGAGTACGGGATCACCTGGCACGACGTGACGCCGGGGGTCGACGAGGGGGACATCCTGCTCCAGCCCCGATTCGGCATCGCGGCGAACGAGACGGCGCTCTCCCTCAACACGAAGTGCATGGCGACGGCGCTGGAGTCGTTTCCGGAGCTCGTCGACGCGCTGGCCAGGGGCGAGGAGACACGAACTCCACAGAACCTGGAAGATCGAACGTATTTCGGCCGGGCAGACCGACCCGGCGGCGCGACGGGGGTGGACTGGAGCCGCCCGGCGGACGAGGTGGTCGACTTCATCCAGGCCCTCACCTTCGGTCCCTACGAGAACCCGGTCGGTGCCCCGAAGACGGTCGCGGAGGGCGGATCCTCCCCCTTCATCGTGACGGAGGTCGCGGGGGTAGCGGGGGAGGCGGATGGCGTCCCGGGCGAGATCGCCTCCGTGACGGACGACGCGATCACCGTCGTCACCGGGGACGGGCTCGTCCGCATGTCCGGTGGCCGGACACTCGAGGGCGACGACCTGACTGCCGGCGAACTCGCGGAACGATACGCGCTTCGGGCCGGCGCACGTCTGGAGACCTCCTCGTCGAGCCGGTGGAAGGCGTGCACCGAGGTCGACGAGCGTCTCGCCAGGGCCGAGTCGATCTGGGCACGTCGACTGCGGACGGCCGTGGCGCCTGCCGTGCCGCAGGCGACCGAGCCCGGCATCGATTCAGGTGGCCACCCCGGCACCGGCGATGCGGCGGGGATGCTCGAGGTACACGTGCCCGGCTCACTCGACGAGCTCGGCGGGGGCGACGCCGAAGCTGCCGTCCTGACCGCGTGGTCGGTGTTCCTCGCGCGCTCCGGACGCCGTGATCGCTTCGATCTCGGATTCTCGGTCTCCGCGCCCGGCACGTCTCCGGATTCGGATTCGGATGCGGATGTCTCCGCGTGGTATTCGAGCACCGTGCCCGTGCGCATCGAGCTCGACGCGACGCACTCCTTCGATCAGGCGCGGCAGGCCGTCGCCGCCGAGCTCGAGCAGAGCGCGACCCGGGGGACCTTCCTCCGTGACCTCGTTCTCCGGCAGCCGGGACGGTCCGACGACATCAGCCCGGACGCGCGCCTTCTGCCGGTGGGATTCTCATCCGAGGGAGCCGCTCCGGAGGGAGCGCTTCTCTGGCTCGTTCTGAACGACGAGGGCGCGCTTCACCTCGTGTGGAATCGCTCGCGTCTGACGGAGGCGCAGGCTCGGTCCATCGCCGACGCCGTGGGCGCGTGCCTGGCGGCTGCCGCGGCGGATCCCGACCGACCGTGGACCGAGTTGCCGCTTCTCGCCGATGCGGCGCGCGAACGCGTGCTCGGGGAGTTCAACGAGACCGCGGCTTCGTGGGATCGGGAGCGCTGTGTCCACGAGCAGTTCGAGGCCCGGGTCGACGCCACGCCCGACGCGGACGCCGTCCGCTTCGGTAGTGAGGTCCTGACCTACCGTGAGCTGGACGAGCGAGCCAACCGTCTGGCGCACCGGCTTCGGGCGGAGGGCGTCGGACCCGGAACGATCGTGGGGGTCCATGTCTCGCGCTCCACCGAGCTTCTCGTATCGACGCTCGGCGTCATGAAGGCGGGGGCGGCGTATCTCCCGCTCGACCCCGCCTTCCCGGACGACCGACTCGCCTTCATGATCGAGGATGCGAAGACTCCGGTGATCATCACCGAAGCACTCCACTCGGTCGCCGTGGATGGACGCGGAGCGCGGCTGATCCGGATCGATGCGGACGCCGACGAGATTCGCCGTCAGGAAGCCGAACGACCCGCCGCCGGCGCCGGCCCGGACGACCTCGCGTACGTGATCTACACCTCGGGCAGCACGGGGCGCCCCAAGGGGGTGCTGGTCGAGCACCGTAACGTCTCGAGTTTCTTCACCGGGATGGACGACGTCGTGCCTCACGAGGAGGGAGGCGTCTGGCTAGCGGTCACCAGCCTCTCCTTCGACATCTCGGTGCTGGAGCTTTTCTGGACGCTCGCGCGGGGGCTCACCGTCGTCGTGCACGCGGAGGACCGCGAGGCTGCCGACGACCGCGAGCGTGAGGTGTCCGCCGAGGTCCGGGCCCAGCCGATGGAGTTCGGTCTGTTCATGTGGGGCAACGACGACGGGCCCGGTCCGCAGAAGTACCGACTGATGCTCGAGGGCGCACGGTTCTTCGACCAGAACGAGTTCGATTCGGTCTGGACTCCGGAGCGGCACTTCCACGCCTTCGGCGGGCCCTTTCCGAACCCGTCGGTCACCGGCGCGGCACTGGCGGCGGTCACCGAGAACGTCGCGATCCGATCGGGGAGTTGCGTGTCGCCGCTGCACCATGCGATCCGCATCACGGAGGAGTGGGCGGTCGTGGACAACCTGTCCGACGGTCGGGTCGGACTGTCGTTCGCGGCGGGGTGGCAGCCGAACGACTTCATCCTCTGGCCCGACAGCTACGGCCGGAACAAGCAGGTGATGATGGACCAGATCGACCTCGTCCGTCGTCTCTGGCGGGGCGAGGCGGTCGAGTTCGACTCGCCCACGGGGAAGACCGTGCCCATCACCACGCTCCCTCGCCCGGTGCAGAGCGAACTGCCCTTCTGGGTCACCACGGCGGGAAATCCGGAGACGTATCGGGCGGCGGGCGAGATGGGCGCGAACGTGCTCACCCACCTTCTGGGCCAGGATCTCGACGAGGTGGCCGAGAAGATCGCCATCTACCGGAAGGCGCGGGAGGAGGCGGGACACGATCCGGACACGGGGAAGATCACCCTGATGCTGCATACCTTCGTCGGCACGGATGACGACGAGGTCAAGGAGATCGTCCGGCAGCCGATGAAGGACTACCTCGGTGCGTCGATGAAGCTGGTGCTCGGGTTCGCCTGGACGTTCCCGGCCTTCAAGCGCCCCGGGGGCGAAGACTCGAGCCCGGAGGATATCGACCTCGAGAGTCTCTCGGAGGAGGAAACCGAGACGATCCTCGACTTCGCCTTCGAGCGGTACTTCGAGACGAGCGGGCTCTTCGGCACCCCGGAGACGTGCGTGCGGATGGTCGACGCCTGCAAGGCCGCGGGTGTCGACGAGGTGGCCTGCCTGCTCGACTTCGGGGTGGACACCGAACAGGTGCTGGACAGCCTCCCCTGGCTGAAGGTCGTGCGCGATGCGTCCAACCCGGGCGAGGATGCGGTGTCGGGCGCCGTGGAAGACATGTCGCTGGCCGCGCAGATCCGGCGGCACGGCGTCACGCACCTGCAGTGCACGCCGTCCATGGCCCGGCTCATCCTCGCCGATCCCGAGGCGCGCGCCGCACTCGGGTCGGTCGAGCACCTCATGGTCGGTGGTGAGGCGCTTCCGCCCGCGCTCGCCCGAGAGCTCCGGGAGGTGTCGGGTGCCACGCTCACCAACATGTACGGACCGACCGAAACCACGATCTGGTCGACGACCCACCCGGTCCAAGACCACTCCGGGTCCATCCCGATCGGACGACCGATCGCGAACACTCGCGCCTACGTGCTGGACCGATACCGCCAGCCCTTGCCCATCGGTGTGCCGGGCGATCTCTGGATCGGGGGACCGGGCGTGACGCGCGGGTACCACGAGCGGCCCGACCTGACGGATGAACGCTTCGTCGCGGACCCGTTCGGGCCTTCGGGGGCGCGGATGTACCGGACCGGAGATGTGGCGGCGCATCGAGACGACGGCGTGCTGGACTTCTTCGGGCGGGTCGATCATCAGGTGAAGATCCGTGGATATCGGATCGAGCTCGGTGAGATCGAAGCCGCGCTCGAGGAGGTGAGTGCGGTGCGATCGGCCGCCGTGATCGTGCGGGAGGATCAGCCCGGGGACCAGAGGCTCGTCGCCTATGTGGTGACGGATCATGACGGGCCCGGCGGCTCCGTCCTGCGCGAGCATCTCCGGGACCGGCTCCCCGAATACATGGTCCCGGGGACCTGGGTTTCGCTCGACCGGATGCCGCTGACCCCGAACGGCAAGATCGATCGACGATCGCTACCCGCTCCGCGTGAGGCTGGGCCGAGCGAGGCGGCCGCCTACGAAGCTCCGGCCAACGAGCTCGAGGCCACGATCGCCGGCTGCTGGGAGAAGACGCTCGGTGTCGAGCGGGTGGGCGTGGCGGAGAACTTCTTCGACATCGGAGGACATTCGCTCCTGGTCGTCCAGCTCCATCGTTTGCTCACCGAGGCGCTACCGCACGAGCTGTCGCTGGTCGATCTGTATCGCTTCCCGACGATCCGAGCGCTCACCGATCACCTCGGTGCGTCGGAGGGCGAGCCGCGTGAGGCGGCGGCTCAGGAGGGGGTAGATCGTGCCGCACAGCGGCGGCAGGCGAGAGGGCGCAGGCGGCGGGGGTAGGCCACCCCATGAAGAGTCCTCTGTCCCGGTTGTCCGCCGAAGCCCGCCTCGTGCTGCACGCCGACTCGCCGCGGGCGCAGCAGGCCCACGAGGGGCTCGACGCGGACGGCGAGGTCGATTGGGAGCTGCTGCTGAATCTCGCGGCGAGCGAGCGTGCCTTTCTGCCGCTCTGGCGGTCGATTCGCGACCTCGAGTGGGCGCAGGAAGCCGACGAGGCGAAGGCCCTCAAGCGAGCCGCGGAGGTGTGGGAGTTCAAGCTCATGCATCTCGAGCGCCTCCTGTACAAGGCTCTCGATACGGCTACGGAGAACGGGATCGACGTCATGCTGTTGAAGGGGGCGGCGGTCACCCTCTTCGTGTACGGAGAGTTCGGCCGCCGGCCGATGTTCGACGTCGACGTTCTCGTGCGGCCCGACGACGCCCGGCGCCTCTGGGACCTCGCGCGCGCCGGCGAATGGAGCTGGGACTCGGAGCGTTTCCCGATGGGGTCCTACGACGAGGCCCACCACCTCCCGACGCTCTTCGACGCCTTCGGATCCGGAGTCGGTCTCGAGATCCATTCCGCCGTCTGGCTGGGCGACCACCCCTTCACGCTCGGTTCCGCCGACTACTGGCGGGAGGCCGTCGCGATCGACGTCGCGGGACGTCGCGTGCTCGTTCCCTCGGTCGAACACCAACTGCTGCACTGCTGCACCCACTTCGCCTGGTCGCACGCTATGCGGACGCACAGCTGGCGGACATTTCGGGATGTCGCGGCGTTCGTGGACTGTGGACGCGTCGACTGGGACGGCTTCTCGCAGATGGCCACGTCGTCCGGCGCGGCCTCGTGCGCGTACTGGACGCTGCGCCTCGCCCGCTCGGCCAACGCCGTCGATGTGCCCCCCGACGTGCTCGCGCGCCTCCGGCCCTCGATGCCCGACCTGCTGCTGGACCGGCTCGAACAGCATTACATCCGGAATCTCGTGGTGCCGAGCGGGGCCGACCGCCCCTGTCCATCGCTGGCGCTGGAGAAGCGTCTGTGGAGACTCGGGATCGGCCTCGGGCCGCCGTCCGAGGGCATTCATCTGCCCGAAGCCGACAGCTACGCGGCCAAGGGGAGGGTCAATCGTGTCATGCACCACCTCAGGCGCGTCCGGACGTGGGGTCGGTACCTGAGAGACTTCGTATGAGTGCACCGATGCTCCGAAGCTCGACCCGGTGAGTGGGCTCGTGGCCGGATTCGGCCCAGGAGTCCGACGGTCGGCGGCGGAGGTGAATGCCCTTCTGGATGGGATGGCGTACCGCGGCGACGAGGTTCGGAGCGTCCATGTGGCGAACTCCGGATTCCTGGGTGTCGCCAGAGACGAGTGGGAGACCGGCGACCACTTCGCGGGTCCGACGCTCGTCGCCGAGCGCGGGCACGTTCGAGCCGTCTGCGACGGCTCGCTCTACTACAGGGGTGAGCTCCTGGACCGACTTCGCTCGTACGGAGTGGAGCCCCACTCGATGTCCACCACGGACCTCGTCGTCTCCGCCTACCTCGCCTTCGGGACCGATTGTGTTCGGCACCTCGAGGGCGACTACGCCTTCTGTCTCTGGGATGCCCACGAGTCCCGGCTGTTGTGTGCCAGGGACGCCTTCGCGACACGCGGCCTGTTCTATCTGCAGACCACCGACGGCGTCATCGCCGCCTCCACCCCGCGTGCGCTGCGAGCCTGTCAGGGAGATGCATGGGGGTTCGACCCGGAGGGGGTTCTCCGAGGCCTGCTCCTGCGACCCGGCGAAGTCGCGTCGCGCACGGCGTGGCGGGGAGTTGCGGAACTGCCGCCCGCCCATCTCCTGGTCGCGAACTCGGGCGGCGTTCGAATCGAGCGGTTCTGGGTTCCTCGCACACGTTCCGAATATTCGTCCCTCAACCTCGAGGAGGCGGCTGAAGTCTGCCGACAGCTCCTCGATGAAGCAGTGGCGGAGCGCACTCGGGGCGTCGAGGCGTCGATCGCCCTGAGTGGGGGAATGGACTCGACGGCCGTCTTCGCCGCGGGTCGAGACGCAGGGGCCGACCTGCACCCGATCTCGCTGCAGTACCCGGAGGGCGACTCGGGGGACGAGTCGTGGTACGTGCGTGCGGTCACCGAGCAGTCCGGTCACGAAGTCGAGTGGATCGATGTCCGCGGGATCCCTCTGTTCCCGGAGCAGACTCGTCGTGCCCGGGTCCGGGCGAACTGCCACGGCCACGTCTTCGAGGGGAACAATCGCGCGCTGGCGCGGGCGGCCCACAATGGTGGGCGGCGGGTCCTTCTGAGCGGGCACGGCGGTGACAACGTATTCGGCCTGGGCGACTGGCGAATGGCAGATCTCGTCCGCGGCGGGCGGCTCCTCGCCGCTCGATCGTACGGTCGGGAGCGGGGGTACCGAGGATGGAGGCGGTACTTGGCCCACGCCGTGCGGCCGGCGCTTCCGTACGCCGTGTCCGACGTGGCGGAGCGCGTCCTGGGCCGACGGATCTGCTCGAGGCCTCTGGAGCGTCCGGTCCCGGGCTGGATCGTCGCCCCCACCGACCTCCTCGATCGTGTGACCGGCTCCGATCGGTCGGAGCATCAGGACTGGGTCGTG
>JGI12109J20283_11005056_pt1 | contig 13780 bp, 12 predicted proteins | sample ElkSlonscriptome_12_FD_20283 | JGI IMG/M metagenome (IMG submission 20283) | reverse complement strand
CTGAGTCGAGAAGCTGTCTGTCGTTGGCGCTTTCTCGATGGCAATTCTGGTCTGAGCAACCTTTTATTGCCAACCACTGCTGTCCCATAACTTTGAGTTAAAAAAGGCCTGAACCTCAACAAGTTGTTACAATGGATGTGCTAGCAAACACTGTAATAACAGGGAGATTCAAGCCTTGACGCATCATAATACGGTCTTCACTCAATTGCTAAAATATATTCCGAGACATAAATTAAAATCCCTCGCCAATCGGCATCATGTGGGCCAGAAATTGCGTAATATTTCCTGGTGGTCGCAGTTGGTTTCACTTTGCCTTGCTCAGGTGTCTAGCCGCTCCAATTTGCGTGATATCGCCAGCAATCTCTCGGCGCAATCTGCGAAACTTTATCACTTGGGGCAGCGCTCGCGTGACCCGAACCTCACTAGCCCGCATCAATGAGCGACAACCTTATACGCTTTACGAAGCCCTATTCCATAAACTGTTGTCTCGTTGTCATGGGGTGGCGCCAAAGCATGGCTTCCGCTTCAACAATAAACTCGATTCTTTAGACTCGACTATCATTGACCTTTGTTTGTCAGTCTTCCCTTGGGCCAATTTCCGTCAAACGGAAGGTGCCGTCAAAGTTCACGTCGGTCTTGACCACGACGGTCTGCTGCCCAGCTTCGTCACTGTCACTGACGGCAAGACTCATGACATCACCATAGGTCGCACACTGAGCCTGCCAGCAGAGAGTATCGTCGTCGCAGATCGTGCCTATACTGATTACACCTGGTTTGACGCCTTGGATGAAAAAGGAGTTTTCTTTGTCACTCGGCAAAAGCGCAACGCCGCTTAGCGCGTCATTGAGAGGCATCAAGTTCTAAAAGAGAAAGGCCTGACCTGCGATCAGACCATCCTGCTCACTGGTCTCAAAGCGCAGGCTTGTCCAATTCCCTTGCGACGCATAGGCTACCGGGATTCCGAAACCGGCATGTACTATGTGTTCTTAACCAACATCTTCCACCTGGCAGCTAAAACCATCGCTGATATCTACAAGGCTCGCTGGCAGATCGAACTGTTCTTCAAGTACGTCAAGCAAAATCTGAAAATCAAATCGTTTGTTGACACCTACAAGAATGCTGTACCGACACAAATCCACAAATCTGGATCGCTATGTGTACCTACTTGCTGCTAGCCTGGATCAAATTCAGAAGCCGCATAGACCGAAGTCTTCAACAAATAATTCGCCTGCTCCAGCTCAATTTACTCGACCGCCGTGATCTGATTTTGCTATTGAGAGGTGCTCCCCCAGAACCGCCAGGCGATTCTCAACAAATACGGTTACGGCTCTCATGAATATTTATGGGACAGCACTGATTGGCTGTAGAATCTCGCGCCAATAAATAAATCTGTCCCCATTTCGTCCCAAAGACCATACTATGTTGTGCAAGGCTTGCCGACAGCAATAAGCCGCGAATATTCGGTTCCTGTCAATCCGCAGGGTCACCGGTCGTGCGGACTCAGGAGTGCAAGGTGAATAAAAACGCAGATCACAGCGCCATACGGCACATCGTCATTGTCGGAGGGGGCACTGCAGGCTGGATGTCCGCCGCAGTCCTGGCCCGGGTGCTGGGCACCCATAATTGCCAGATTACTCTCATTGAATCGGAGCAGATCGGTACGGTCGGCGTTGGTGAAGCCACAATCCCTCCCATTCTGACCTTCAACAGACTGCTGGGCATCGACGCCGACGACATGTTGAGTGCGACTCAAGGTACCTTCAAACTCGGTATCGAATTCATCAATTGGGGAAGACAGGGCGATGCCTACCTGCACCCTTTCGGAGAATTCGGGCGCACTATCCGCAACGTGAATTTTTGGCACTACTGGAAAAAAGCCCGAGATCTCGGCCTGTCGCCCGGCCTTGATGTCTATTCATTGAACTGGACAGCTGCCAAGGAGAATAGATTTCTTCGTTCAGCGAAATTTCCCAACTCACCGTTGTCGAATATCCCGCACGCCTACCACTTTGATGCCAGTCTTTACGCTCTGTATTTGCGTAGATTTTGCGAAAAACTGGGGGTCAGGCGCATCGAGGGGCTGGTGGAACATGTTAGCCAAGACCCCGAAACGGGATTCATTTCGGGGATAAAACTACAGGATGGAGCCTGTATCGAAGGTGAATTCTTCTTCGACTGTACCGGGTTTCGTGGCCTTTTGATCGAGCAGTGTTTACAGACCGGGTATCTGGACTGGAGTCACTATCTGCCGTGCAACCGCGCTCTGGCCGTTCCCAGCGAATCTATCAATCCAAAAAACCCTTATACCAAGGCCATTGCTCATGAAATTGGATGGCAATGGCGTATCCCGCTGCAGCACAGAACCGGAAATGGCATCGTCTACAGTAACGAGTTCGGTAGCGATGAGCAGGCCCGAGAACTGTTGCTGGGCAATCTGCCGTCTCAGGCCATTGCCGAACCTCGACAATTGCGCTTTGTCACCGGCAGGCGCAGGCAGATCTGGAACAAAAATTGTCTTGCAGTGGGGCTTGCCGGGGGATTCATGGAGCCGCTCGAGTCCACGAGTATCCATTTGATCCAATCCACTATAACCCGCTTTCTTTCGCTGTTTCCCCGGCGCCAGGGCTTTGACGTGGAAATGAAGAGGTTTAACCAACAGATGGATGACGAGTTTCGCTCTATCCGGGACTTCCTCATTCTGCACTACAAGGCGACAGAGCGCGACGACTCCGAGTTCTGGAACTATTGTCGCACTATGGCCATTCCCGATTCACTGCAGGAAAAACTGGAGCTCTACAGGGCTGGGTCATGGCTCGAACGAGGCCGATTCGAACTGTTCGGGGAGCACAGTTGGATCGCAGTGCTCGATGGGCAGCATGTGCAGGCTTCGAGCTACAGCCCGTTGGTCGATTACATGCCAGAGGAGGAGCTGGTAACGGTACTCAGAGATACCTGGGAAATCATCCAGAAATGCGTGGGCGCCATGCCGACCCATGAGGAATTCGTCCGCCGGCACTGTCTTGCCCCCACACTCGATCTCAACAATCAGCAAGTGGGCCACCGGTCCTGAAAAATCGCCCTCTTTTCAGCAGCTTACCCGAATTCCGCCGTTTTGACGGGAATCATCGTGATGTCAACAAAACAATCGATCAGACAACAGTTCACACTTTTAAACCATTTAAAACATTAACTATTGTTTTGACTTCTGTCCGTTTGTGGTACTTTGAATCGTTGTCGCTCGCGGGCAGTTCCCATAATCCCACGTAGGAGAAGGGCAGCGCAGATAACAGATAACAGATAACAGATAAAAAGACGCGTATAAAAAAGTTTTACAAAACAAAAACCCACAATAATCGATAAGAAGTAAGAGGAGTAGTCGATGCCAAAGCGTTTTCGCCCTAAGACATTACCATACCTCATCCACTCGGCCCTGGCCTCGAGCCTGGTGCTACCCACACTCGCTCAAGCCCAGGACGACGATAACATCGAAGAAGTAGTCGTTACCGGCACATTCTTGCGGAACAGTGCGTTCGCAGGCGATACCGCGCTCGACACCGTCACCGCCGAGGACATCGAAAACTCGGGTGCACCCAACATGTCCGAATACATCCGCGACCTGACCTATGTGCAGAACGTCGATGTAATGGCGGTGGTGCTCGGCGACCAGGACGGTCCGCAGTCTTCCCAGGGCGGCAGTTTCAACCTGCGTGGCCTGGGTGAGAATTCCACCCTGACTCTCGTGGACGGCGTACGGACACTCGATTCTTCACTGGCAGCGTCGTTTCCACAGATAGCCATGGAACGCATGGAAGTCGTACTGGACGGCGGGTCAGCTCTCTACGGATCCGACGCGGTGGCCGGCGTGGTCAATTTGATTCCCATTAAGGAATACGATGGGTTCCGGGTCCGCAGTTATTATATGCGACCGGAAGATGGTGCTAATGAGCAGATGCGCTTATCAGCACTCTGGGGCCGGTCCTTTGACAACGGAATTAACTATGTCGGGTCTTTTGAGACCTTTCTGCGCACGCCGATCATGTGGTACGAACGGGGTCGTGAGCACAGACGATCCCAGGGCACTTCCAGTTCAGGCAATCCCGGCACGTTCAAGCGCATTGAGGGCGTCGATGACATCTTCACTACCTTTCAGCCGGGTCAACCTACCGGTGGCTCACTGGTGGGTGACCGCTTGGTGGATCCGTCCTGCGGTACCTTCAACGAGGGGACGCCGCCTCATGGCTATGGGCCCAATCCGCTGCCATCGGGCACCTTACACCCCAGTGGATTCTGTACTTTCGAATACAGCGCCCAGGCCGAGATCCTGAACCATAATCAACGCTACAATCTCTATAACAACCTGGAATGGGAAGCGGCTGACAATCTGACGGTCGGTTTCCAGCTGAATAATTATGTGCGCCATACTAACGGACGCGGCACCTTCGCATCACCGAACCCTCAGAATAACCGTGCTCTGTTGTTCGTTCCCGAGGAGCACCCCGCCAACCCCTATGGGATGGACGTGGCCCCCGATCTGTGGCGAATGTGGACTCACCCGCAGGAACAGTTCTTGCCAACTGGTCCGAACGGGCAAATCAATCAAGATACCTCCAGGCACAACAGGGCCATCTACAACTTCTGGAATGCCAGGGCCTATGCAGATTACGAGCTGGCTGGCAGCTGGTCCGGCAGTACCTATTACACCCGCCAGGAAACCCGCAACATGGCTGACGTTTCGGGTGCCTATGTCTCGCGGCTACAATTGGCACTGGCCGGTCGCGGTGGTTTCACCGGTGACCAGTGGTGGAACCCCTTCGGCTCCCGGGACCCGCGATCGCCGTTCCATGAGCCCGAGCTGGAAAATTCCGCAGAGCTGAACGAATGGTTAAGTTACAGAAACCCGAATTTCGTCAGTTCGCGTGATTATCTGGAAGTTTTCGAAACCGTGTTGACGGGAGAAGCCTTCGAGCTGCCAGCCGGACCATTGCTGACGGCTTTTGGCTTTCAGTGGCGGGAACTGACGGAGAAATCGTTCCAGGAGCCGTTTAACGCCGCCGGTGAGAATTTCATTTGGGGTTCTCCGGGCGAATTCGTGGCACCCGATGAAACCTTTGTTTCCGATACCCGGGCCCTGTTTGCCGAGGTAGAGGTGCCCATTATTGCCGGTTTGACCGCCAAAGCCGCGGTGCGCCACGAGCAGTTCAGGAATCAGGGACTCGAGGCCACAGTGCCGAAAGTGTCAGTGCGCTACGAGGTACTGCCAGAACTGTCCCTTCGTGGTTCCTGGGGCGAAAGTTTCCTGGCACCGACGGCCCAGCAGACGCGTCCGGCGCGCAGGAATGAAAGCTGTTTCGACATGTTCAGTGGCATTGATCCGCTCAGCGGTGAACTGCTGCTCGGTGGCTTGCGCTGTCAGTCGGGTAACCCGGATCTGGATCCGGAATCCGCGGAAATATTCAACGTGGGCTTCACCTGGCAGCCATCAGGCATGTTGGATGGTCTGGAGCTTTCGGTTGACTATCAGTCCATCGAGTATACGGATCGTATTCGGACTCTTAGCGAAGATGATGTGACGCGTAACCAGTTCCTGGCCATGTTGGCGGCGACCGGGCAATCCGAGGCCAATTACGACCCGAGTCCCGGGACGGACTCGCGGAATGCCGCCGATGCCTGGCTGGCTACACAACCTGAGGGTGGTGCTTCGGGAAACATATTCCGCAATCCCGACACCGCCAAGGTCGAGTTCGTATTGATCCAGTCTGATAATGTGGCGGCCTTCGATGTGGAGCTGGTGGACTTTAAATTGAACTATCAGTTCACACCTGGTGATCTGGGTACGTTCAATACCAGGTTAAATGCGTCAATTTATACCGACTACATTTTCTCTGACGAGAGGCAGGGTGGAACAGTCGACGTGCTCGGCAATCAGAATGCGTTGACCAATATCGCGCCGCCACTGCCAGAGGTGAATGTGAACTGGGTAACCAACTGGTTCCGCGACAACCACAGCGCTTCGATAAGCGCGAACTGGTGGAGTGCTGTCGACCGAGATAACAATGTAATCAATTTGTTCCCGTTCGATCCGTTCACCGCTCCCGATGAAATCACCACGGATCCAATCGTGGATGCGCGCTACACTTATCTGTTTCAAGATTTCTTCAACACAGAGGTTACGGCGACGATCGGGGTGAATAATCTATTCGACTTCAAACCGGTTCTGACCGGGCAGATCGGAGGATTTGAGACGAGGCTGTCGGATAACTTCTATCGGCAGTACTACGTGTCTCTCGATTTTCGGTTCTAATGCTGAAGTCACGACAACCGACTGACCGGGCCTAGTGCCCGGTCTCTTCAATCCAAGAAGCCAGGGCAAGTGACTTGCCCTGGCTTTTTTATTGCGATTGCGGAATAGTGGTTAACAGGGTTCCAGTCTTCGCCTGATACGGCAGTAAGTCAGTCTGGTATTCTCAACTATTTCTGGAATCCGTTAGCCCTCACTCCTACCAATTTCATGTCCGACAAGATTCAATTCAGTGCTGCGCAGCTCCTCGAAATCGGCGTGGCTGGCTACCTGCATGAATTGCAGCACTTGTTACGCATCCTACAGGCTGAATCCACGGCGCAAACCCTCCCCCTGTTCAGGGATTACGGGCATTTTCTCAATCACGATTTGGATCGGATTTTTCCGAGCGACCTCAGACTACGATTGATGAACGGTAGCGACTGCATTGATGCAAGCCAGCTTCCTGAGCTCGGTGAGCTGCTGTTTAACTGCGCCAACCTGGCCGCAGCCTGCGAGCTTTTTCATGGGTGGACCATCGATGGCAGTCGAATCACGCCGAGCAACAGCACAGAATTTCTGCATGAAAACATGCGCGCTAGCGGCATGGATCCGGAGCAACTGGGTAAGATAATGTTAGTGCGGCTGAATCGGGGTGATGCCGTGCGCACGGCGCAACTAGTCAAACTTCTGGGCCTGCTGCCCGCCGATGCCAGCCACTTTAACCAACTGGCATTGGGAGCCTCCATGGCCCGCCGGGACCGGGAAGGGTTTCACCGCATACCGGGCATTGGCCCGGAACGTCCCGGTGCCGCATTTAGCGCGACGTCTCCACTGAATTACGCAGTGAAGTCCTGTACGCCGAAGTCCATAGTTATTATCGATAACGATCCTGAGTTGAATAAGGAGTACGCCCAGGTCAATCGTACGGAAGCTCCCACAGTGCAGGCGCTGAATCTGGATCTCTACGAGGGCCTGGAGCGTCTGGCTGCAGCGATTAAGCAGGGTGACTGCGAGCCCCGTAATCTGGTGACCCAGTACCGCCTCGAGCCCGATGCGTTACCGGATATCCCTCTCTTTCTCGCCAAGCTGTTCGGCGTAATCAACGACTCTGCCGCATTCGTTGCGACGATAGGCGCCGGCAACTCAATGACCGACTTTGCCGCTCGACAGCAAGCCCTTGACGAGCTGACGACTCAACTGCTGGTTCAGGGACTACGCCCGCTGCGGTTTATCCTGCACACGCCGCAAGCTCAGTCCACTGACACGCCAGGCCCCGTTTTTGGTCTGAGTGAGTACGCGTCCTTCGAAATCCTCTTCTGCCAGCTCGGCGGGCAAGTTAAGCTGCAGCGCCGACGACAGGCCAATGAGGCTGCAACCGACAAGCCCTTGCCGGAACTGAACCCGCACCTCTGGAGCAGTTTCCTGCCGACTAACCGTCTGCAGATGGCTCAGGGACTGACCGGATTTCTGCGTCAACAGGGACATCTCGCTGAGGAATCCGTGACGGTGCTTAATCTGGGTGCCGGCGTTGGAGAAACCTCCTCCTGCCTGGAGCAGGTTCATCCAGCGTTCTCCATCACCGACGTGGACCAGCTGCCCTACATTCGTGAGTCCATGCATCGTAACTACCTGCGTGCCGACATTGCCAGTCTGCCGATTCGCACCCATACCTTTGAAGCTCTGTTTTCGTCGTTTACCTTTTCTTATCTGGGCAGCAGTAAAGCAGTGATGCAAGAATGGTTGCGAGTGCTCGAACCGGGCGGGAATGCCTACTTTGTATTCCATGCGCCTCATTCCGCGTATCTCAATACGGGCAGGCAGAAACTGTCTGAGACTATCGCAACAGATTTTTTTCGGTTACTCCCCGGTTTCCCGGGAGAAGGCTTCAGTGGCCTCTATGACTGGTTCTGCCGGCAGAACTATGCCTGGAAAGTGGCTTTCGAGCAGGAGCACGAATTTCTGAGATTCGCTCATGAAATCCAGGTTTGCAAACACCTTGTGGAGCATGTGGCCGCTGTGATGTTCAGCTCTTCTGAGCAAATTGTCGGATTCTTCGCGGACCTGGGGATCCAGGACGTCTCGGTCAATGTCCTGGATGAGGCATTCAATGTGCACACAACTGAGGAGTGGGATGGCGAGACCATGCTGGGCTGGTTCGTCGTTCTGACCAAGGATTCTGACTAAGGCTGCGCGCGAGACAGCGAACTTAACCCTTAAACTTTATCGAGCGCGTTTCAGTCGACGGCGAAACGATACACTAACTTGCCCTCGAATGGACGCACAACATCGGTTTCCAGACTGAAACAAAGACGACGGAGTGGAGCCGCCGCTCCAGTTGTTCCAGATCCAGGTCATGCCCCTCCGCGCTCTCCAGCAGATCAAACTCCTGCACCACGCCCAGATGTGATTTGAGGGTTCCCTTTACCCAATGAGACCCTTTCAACAGCGTGTTCAGGCGAACATGCAACAAAGCATCATACTGTTCGCCGACGGCGACCTGCCCCAGGGTCGGTGCTATATACGGGAAGGGCACAACCGGTATTAGGTCAATCCATTCCTGTACCAGCAGATAACTGTCCGTGCTGGCTCCAGCATTAGTTTCGCCCTCTTGTTCTTGCTCCCGGGTGGCTCTCAGGGCTTGATCCACCGTGAAGTGAAAAACTGCAACCGATTGCAGGTAGAATTGCTTGATCAGTCCGTAGTAGAGATCGAGCCGCCTCAGATCTTGGACTCCCCATAGCGTCTTGCTAAATTCCAGTGCGACAAGATTGAGCTCTGCAGCTTCCCGATAGTGCCTGGCTTGCTCCTCGATGTCGTCTCCAGTCACACCGAGCGGGTGTAGTTTGCTGAGCTTGACCAGGTAACCAATGTGGTCAACCTCACCGAGGTCCGTTCTTTGCAGCAAGATCCACTTGACATAGCCCAGCGATTGGTTGACCGAGGACCAGTTGTTCGCTCTGGTATTGTTCAGAATCTTGGCGCCGAAAAGGAGGATTCGCTCATTGGCGAAAAGCCCGCCTCTCCGGCGTCTGACCTGACAAACTGATGTTCCCACAATCCGATGTTGTATTCATGAAGCAGCAGAGGTTTAGACGGCGCCCTACCGGATGGAATCGAGGCTCTTTGATTCTGCGCCGCCCGTATAGCGAGACGATTCAGTATTTCCGTGATGACCACGAATTCTAGCGGGCTTGCTTCCCTCGCCTCATCTTTGGGGGTGTGATCGTAGCCCAAGGTTTTCTGTTGAATGCGAACAAGCCGTGGAAGCGCTAGACGCTGGCTCGCTGGCTTGCCAGAATACGCTGTGGAAGGCGTTCAGCGATCGTGTACAACGTGTACAAATTAGTGTTTGGTTAAGAGGAATCGCCGGCCTGTAGACGGCAGTCAGTCGACAAGATGGCGTTGAACTAACGAAGCCAGGATCGATCCAGACCTGCTAAAACTCCTCAATAGTTACTCACGGCAAGTCCACCGCCGCTACGACCCTTTTCTGCGAATGCGGTTGCCTCAGGCCTGACCTTCGCATTCGGTTGAGTTCACAGCAGTTTCTGCGCATTATTGGCCGAAGATTGAACTACTGACACGCTGAGTTGATTGGCCTCGTCTCATCCCAGTTTGGCAATCACTCAAAGCAACTCATCTGGAACCCGAAATGGAACTCCGCATAAATCAAGCCCTGCACATTGAAAAACTGCCCCACGAGGATCCGGAAATCAGTGTCTTTCAGGTCGATGATTTTCTCGCCAATCCTGAAACCCTGATGGATTTCGCCTTTGAACACGCCTATTTCGGCGCCGTCGGCAACGATCGCACGGCTTACCCGGGGATCCGGGACCGGCTGCCCAAGCCCTACGAGCGCGTTCTGAGCCGTTTGCTTGAGTTGGTTTATGGCGAGTCCTCCCCCATTATTCACCGTTGTATGCTGTCCCTGACGACGCTCACGCCAGACACGTTGAGACTGGCCCAGAAGATGCCCCATGTCGATACCTTCGACGACGAACAATTTGCTGCCGTGCACTACCTCTGTGATCCACCGCATGGTGGCACGGCAATCTACCGCTATCGCCCAGAAGGTCAAGTTCGTTTGCGCGCGGAGCAGCGACATTTGCTGGACACCATGCTCGCTGGAATCAAGAACAGCCCGGATGAGCACAACGGTTATCTCACCGGAGATACGAGCCTGTTTAAACAGGAACTGACCGTGGCAGCACGCTTCAATCGGCTGATCCTCTACCCCTCTAATTTGCTGCACTGCGCTATCCTCAACAATTCGAGAAGTCTGTCCCCGAATCCGCACACCGGCCGACTCACCGTGGCCTCTTTTTTTCGGCTGGATTCCGGATCCCGGCAAACACAAGAGGGAGGCCGATCACCCTTGGGCGGCGGCAATTAAAACTGCCGGCTTAAACTGGGCAATTCAAAAGCAGGAAGACAGTCATGAGTGACAATACACCTCTGAATTCAGAGCAGCACGGGCATCTTCGTGAGACACCGGACCTCGACCTGAGACGCTACCGGGAGCATCATTTCGTTCCTATCGTGCTGCAGGATTTCTACACCCTGGCTACAGAGTTCGTACTGCCGTTCGTTCGCGCCGGAGAAACCGGCGAATTCGTTCCCGTTGCGATGATGGGCTTGAACAAGGGCAGCAATCTCTATTGCCAGGAGGATCGCTGGCCAGTGCATGTCGTGCCGATCGGTTTTACACTGGATCCACTCGCCGTCACCAGGTTCGACCCGGAAACCAACGAGGCTGTAATCGCCATCGACGAATCCAGTCCGCGCCTCAGTCACTCTGAGGGTGAGGCTTTGTACGATGCCGATGGCAACCAGACGGCGTACCTGCAGCGGCGTATTGAAAGGCTGATCGACGTCGCCAGACAGTCCTTGCAGACGCAGTCGCTCTGCCGCTATCTGGCCGCACACAAATTGTTCAAGCAGCAGCCCATCACCCTGCAGCACCGTGACGACGGGCCTCGCTATGAGATTGAGGGGGTGTACACGATCGATGAGGAGCGAATGAGGCAGCTTTCAGGTGACGAGTTCCAGGAATTGCGTATGAGAGGCCTATTGCCCATCATCTATTCCCACCTCACTTCTCTGCAGCAACTGAACCGGCTTTCTGGGCTGCAGTACCGCGCAGATAAGGCGGCCAGTCAGAGCGCCGCCGGTCAATCCGCTGTCCCCTGATCAAGCAGCGATCACGCAGTGTTTCAAGCTGTAACGCCGCCGCTTCAGACTGGCCCGATGTCGCTTATGCAGGCGATCTAAACCTTCAGTCCGCCTCGGCCTGGCTCCGATCAGTGCGGCTCGAATATTTATGAACGTTCGTTTTGATGCGTTGGGATTATACAGTGTCTTACTTCTGTGCCAGCCAACCGGTTAGATATTGAATTGCGGTATTTCTAGATCATGGTCTGACCTGTATCTGATCATTAATTGCTAAGCTGCCTAGAGGCAATTGGCTCCAGATAAATTCTACAAATTCGGGATTTAAAGCAGACCTGGATTGAACCAAAATTGTGACAGAATTTTGATTCACAAAATTGCCCATCCATCGCTAGATCGCTAGAACTTCTCTTTCAATCTAGCGAAATAAGTCCATTTAGCTAATGCTTCAGAAACTAGAACGCTCAAAAAAGCGGAGAAACTATCAATCAATATTGCTGGAAGATTTCCTCAAGCTCGTTACGACTACTGGACTGACTAAGCGCAAGCATCAGCAGAATTCTCGCTTTTTGTGGAGTCAATAGACGCGCAGGCAAGTGCCAAATCCATTTTCCTTCCCAACGAGGGTCATCAACGAGTTCAGAGCAAGGTTTCCGCACCCAATCAGGTACCAAGTCCTCTATGGGACGCAACCGTCGAACGCTCTGCCCAGTCGGAAGTGCCACAACGATTGGGACCTCCTGCCTGGCGATCACTTGTAAGGCCAGACGCTCCTCACAGGTTGTTCCAGTCGTAGCAAGGACTATGCCCGCCGGAAGTTTGTCATAGTGTGGTCCGACGTTGCCAGAGTAAGTAATCAACATATCTACAGCGGGCAATGTCGTCTCGTCTGTCAGCGATTGTAAAGGGGACAGATTTATTTTAAGGATTTTTCCCAGGCTTGATTTCCGATTTTACGATCGGTACACCGCTCAACCTCGTTTACATAGCGTGGACACGCCAAAAGTTGTTTTCGGGTCGTCGTTTCTTGCATAAAATAAATTTGTCCCCTGTAGCGGACCCCTTTAGCGTTCGTTATACATCGCGCGATACTTGCGGTATATAGTCGTCAGGGTATGGGTTATACAGGTACCATGTGACTGCAGCGAGCAGCATCATTCCAATTAGTTTCCCATACTTGAATGCATCCGGTTCGGGACGAATGCGTTCCCACATGAACGAATAACCCCAGGAAAAAGCTATATTGCCCTGCTCAGTGGGTGTTGGCCAATTGAAGTGATAACGCCAAGCTGCGCCAACGAATGCCACTAAGATCATCCCAAGCAGCCATTGCCACCCCGGTCTCAACAGACGCTTTTTGGCCTGGATGACAGTAAGGACGATAAGCAGGGGAGCGGTCAGGTGAAGTATCATAAATGCCACGACTTCAAATACTATCTTGTATATCAATGGGACCTCCGCACCCGGCGTATAATCCAATAGGGGCGTAAACAAATTCAATGTTGCTAGGCCTCCAATAAATAGAAGCATAACTCCAAACCAGATGAGTAGCGGTCCGGCCAGTAACGCGGGTCCAGTATGCCTTGAGAGCCAGGATCTCAGCTCCGGCTTGGCTAGCACTTCATTGATCAAAGTCTGTTCCTCACCGATTTGTTGTTGTACCCATTCAGCAGCGGATTCCGGGGGCATATCCCTATTGGTCGCCTGTTGTCTCAACTCATCGATATGATCTCCTAATTCGAGGATTGTCCTGTTGGCATAATGTGGCGCAACGCCGCCAAGAATCAGCTGCCGCCTTATCCTTTCTAGATTGATAGTCTTCATACCGATTCCCCAATAATGGATGTGAGGGCTTTAGTAATCCGCCGCCATTCTGCGGTAAGCCCCTGCAGTTGTTTTTTTCCCGTGGAGGTAGTGCGGTAGTAAATTCGGTTTCGGCCCAAGACTTGGCGCTTAACTGATTTCAGGTGGCCGCGTTGCTCTAGGCTGTGTAACAACGGATAAATCACACCCTCTGCCGGGGTCAGCCGCTCATTGGAAGCAAGCCTGATTGCCTTGACCAGTTCGTAACCATACATCTCCCGGTCCGAGAGTAGCCGGAGCACGACCAACTCCGGTACGCTGGACATGAATGCTGCGTTGGGTTTGGCCATGGCAACTGCCCCCTGCTTGGTTGATGGCATTCTGAAATACTACCTAGTACTAATAGGTATGACCAAGAGCTTTCGGAAAGGTTCCAAGTTGAGGGAAATAGGGACAGATTTATTCAGGGAAATAGGGACAGATTTATTTATTGGCGACATAAGGTTGCTCAGACTGGAATTGCCATCG
>JGI12109J20283_10209587_pt1 | contig 13797 bp, 8 predicted proteins | sample ElkSlonscriptome_12_FD_20283 | JGI IMG/M metagenome (IMG submission 20283) | reverse complement strand
CAATCGTTTGACCGCCTACCATGAAGCGGGTCACGCGATTGTCGGCCGTATCGTGCCCGAGCATGATCCGGTCTACAAGGTCACCATCATTCCGCGCGGCCGGGCGCTGGGTGTCACCATGTTTCTGCCGGAAGAAGACCGCTACAGCATGAACAAGACCCAACTCGAATCGCAGTTGGCGAGTCTGTTTGGCGGGCGCGTAGCAGAAGAACTCATCTACGGAAAAGATAAAGTGACCACCGGGGCCAGCAACGACATCGAGCGCGCGACGGCGATTGCGCGCAACATGGTCTCGAAGTGGGGGCTCAGTGATGAGCTCGGACCCTTGTCCTACGATGAAGACGAGGGCGAAGTCTTCCTGGGCCGTTCGGTGACGCAACACAAGAGCGTATCGGACGAAACGCATCGCAAGATGGACCAGGAAGTGCGCCGCATTATCGACGTGGCCTATGAAAAGGCGGTCCAGATTTTGCAAGATCAGGACAAACAGCTGCACCTGATGGCCGACGCGCTGATGCGTTATGAAACCATTGACAGCAAGCAGATTGACCAGATCATGGACGGCAATGAGCCGGATCCACCGGCCGGCTGGAATGATGGCCCACCATCACCAACAGCAGGCCCCACGGACGGCGAAGGTGATGAACCGGACGCCGAACCCGATGGCACGCCTGCCCAGCAAACCTGATTGATAAACCCCGCTTCGGCGGGGTTTTTTTTGGCCTCATTCAGCCTGAGCTCGATCTTCGATTACACTATCCCATTGAAACAATGGCCTGTCAGACTGGGCCGTGTTGACCTGAACCTTACACTTTGGGATCATCGAATGAAATGGCGACGCGCGCGTAAAAGCAGCAATGTCGATGACCGTCGTGGCATGCGTAGCGCCGGCGGCATCGGGAGCCTGGGGCTGGGTGGCATCGCCATCGTTGTCGTCATCAGCCTGGTCCTCGGCAAGGATCCCGTTGAAATGCTTGGTCTGGTCAGTCAAGTCACCGAGCCGGCAGCCCGGTCCAGCCAGCCCGCGCCCATCAACGATGAGCAAACGGCCTTCATTGCCAGCATTCTGGGCGAGACCGAGGACGTCTGGTCAGCCATCTTTGCCCAGAGCAATCAGCGTTATCCAGCGCCGGAACTGGTGCTGTACAGCGGCCAGGTTTCCACGGCCTGTGGCTTTGGGAACAGCGCGATGGGGCCGTTTTACTGTCCGGCTGATCAGAAGGTGTACCTGGACACCGGCTTCTTTGACGACATGCGCACCCGGCTGGGTGGCGGCGGCGATTTTGCTGAAGCCTACGTTATTGCGCATGAGGTCGGACATCATATACAGACCATTACCGGCAGCAATCGCGCCGTGATCGATGCGCGTCGTCGCGGCCAAAGCGTAGAAGGTGACGACGGCCTGCTGGTGCGTCAAGAACTGCAGGCCGACTGCTATTCGGGACTGTGGGCGCACCACGCCCAGGCACGTCACCAGTGGCTGGAGCCGGGAGATATCGAAGAGGCCTTGGCCACCGCTTCGGCCATTGGCGACGATCGGCTGCAGCGCCAGTCGCGCGGTCGCGTAGTGCCCGATTCGTTTACACACGGCACGGCCGAGCAGCGCGTGCGTTGGTTCCGGATCGGATTTGAACGTGGCCGTGTCGCGGCTTGCGATACGTTCAGCGCCAGTAATCTTTGACGAGCAATCTTGGGAAAAAAGCCGGTTCGGCTGAAACGCTTCGCCTGCAAACGGGCTCCCACTATTCCGTGCGCGATTGAACGAAAGCTGCCTGCTGGCGAACAGCAAACCATGGAAAACAATCAATGACTCAACGTTTCGACCAGACCACCGTCATCATCACCGGCGCGTCGCAGGGTGTCGGGGCCGCCACAGCCCGTCAATTCGCCCGACTGGGGGCCAACCTGGTGCTGATTGCCCGCGGGCTTGAGAATCTGCAAGCGCTTGAACACGAGCTTGATCTGGGCGAGCGCTGCCAAGTGGTGGCGATGGACGTGCTGGAACTGGATCGCTTCGAGGCCTTGCTGGTGGAATTGAAGGCGCGATTCGGCTCGGTCGACATTCTGGTCAACAATGCCGGCTTTCACCAGCGCGGCCCGGCCGAAACGGTCAGTGCGGATGACCTTGGCAAAATGGTCGATGTGAATCTCAAGGCACCGATCATGATGACACGCATGATGCTGCCTTACCTTCGCGCGTCGAAGCGACCCGCGGTCATCAACGTCGCGTCGCTGGCTGGTCGCACGCCGGTGCCCGGTTCAGCGACCTATTCAGCCACCAAGTTCGGTTTGCGCGCATTCGGGCTGGCACTGGCCGAAGAACTCCGCGGCAGCGGCATCAAGATTGCCAGCGTATCGCCTGGCCCGATCGATACCGGCTTTATCATGGACGATATCGATTCGGTCACCGACCTGACCTTTTCCCAGCCGATCAGCACGGCCGAACAGGTTGCCGAGGCTATTGCTCATCTGGTCGACAACAGTATCTTGGACCTCCCCATGCCACGCCTATCCGGCCTGCTGACGACGGTCAGCTACCTGTTTCCAGGACTGGGGCGCACACTCCGACCGATGCTGGAAAAAAAGGGGCGTAAGACCAAGGCACGGCTCAAACAGGAGCGCAAACCGTAGCGAATCCAGAGCTGTGTCGCGTTGAGGGATCCGAAACTGCAGAATTCCTGGCAAAACGCCAACAACAATAAAATTCAGCATGAATTGACAAGCGTGAGCCAAGGAAATCGCTAGACTCGTTCACAAGCGTCTTTTTTTTCACTGGTAGCCCTTGGTTTAATTTATTTGAAATCGGCTGTTGCAGTTATTCAGCCTACGATTAGAGGTCTTTCAATAATGCATCATTCTCGTTTCGTTCCGATCGCCTGCGTTTCCATTGTTCTTTCAGCGCTGCTGATAACCTATTCGTCGCTCGCTGTCGGCCAGGCTGTTCAGCCCGAGTCCGACAATGACGAGCGATGGATCTGGGATCTCACGGTACTGTATGCCGACGACGCGACCTGGGACCAGGAACGCATTGCGCTGATGGACCGGATGTCCGAGCTCAGCGCATTACAGGGTACGCTTGGAAACAGTGCTGAAGCCCTGGCCGATGCCCTGGACACCCTGTCCGAGGTCGGTCAGGACGTTCGCCGTCTGTGGGTTTACGCGTCGACCCAGGCCAGCACCGATGCGCGCAACCGGCGCAATCAGGAACGCGCTGCACTGATGCGGCAGCTGGGCGGACAGCTGGGTGCGTCTATTGCCTGGATGCAGCCGGAGATCCAATCGCTCGGCGAGGAGCAAGTCGAGGCATTCATCGCCGCTGAGCCTCGGCTCGAAAAACATGCGGAGGGGCTGCGTGACTCGCTGCGCATGGCCAAGCATACGCTCGATCCTGCTGCAGAAGCGGCGCTGGCGGCGGTATCTCCGATTCTGACTGCCTCGGGTACCACCTACAACCTTCTTGCAACGGTTGACGTGGACTGGCCAACAATCATGGTCGAGGGCGAAGAGCATCGGCTGAACCAGACCGGCTATGTGCGTCTGCGTGAACATCCTGACCGGGCTGTTCGACAGCAGGTGTTCGATGCTTTCTGGAATAAATTCGAGCAATACGAAAATACCTTTGGCTCTACCTATTCCACACGCGTCGAGCTGGGTGTCGCCCAGGCGCGGCTTCGCAACCATGATTCGGCGGTGGCAGCATCGCTTGCAGGAAATAATATCCCCGAGTCTGTTTATCGTACGCTGGTGGAGCAAACCAACAAGGGTTTACCAACGCTGCACCGCTATTTTCAGCTGCGTCAACGCCTGCTCGGCCTTGATGATCTCCACTATTACGACATGTATCCGTCCATGATTGAACTGGACAAGACCTATCCAATTGAAACCGCTGTTGAACTGACGCTGGACGCCTCGACGCCACTGGGTGAGGACTATGTAGCCAAGCTGGCCGAGGTCAGCGGCCAACGCACCATGCACGTATTTCCAGCCGAAGGGAAGCGGTCCGGTGCGTATCAAACCAGCGTGTATGGCGAGGCGCCGCTGGTGTTCCTGAACCATCAGGACAACTACAGCAGCGTCAGCACCTATGCGCATGAGTGGGGCCATGCCATGCATACCCTGCTTGCCAACGAAAACCAGCCGTATGAAACGTCGAGTTACACCATCTTTGTCGCTGAAATCGCAGCAATCACAAATGAAATCCTGCTGTCCAATCTGATGTTGGAGCGAGCAACCAACGACGACGAGCGGCTCTACTACCTCGGGCATGCGCTGGAACAAATGCGCGGCACCTTTTTCCGCCAGACCATGTTTGCCGAATTCGAGCTCGCGGCCCACGATGCCGTTCAGCGTGGCGAAGCGTTGTCCGGTTCAAAACTTACGGAAATGTATTGCGACCTTCTCAAGCGCTATCACGGTGATGAACAGGGCGTGCTCAGCATTGATCCTGTTTACTGCCAGGAATGGGCCTATATACCGCACTTCTATTCCCCGTTTTATGTCTATCAGTATTCGACGTCAATCGCCGCTGCAGCCTACTTCGCCGGGCAGATCGAAACGGGTGGAGATGAGGCGCGCGAGAACTACCTGGATATCCTCCGTGCCGGAGGCTCCGAGTACCCCTATCAGCTGCTGAAGGACGCCGGTCTCGATATGGCTTCTCCGGCTCCGTATCGTGCCCTGCTGAGTCGAATGGACGCGATCATGGATGAAATCGAAGCCATTCTTGACGCATAGATATTGTTGCGATCCGGGCGCGCGTGTTCGCCCTCTGATGCAGGCGATGGGCAATTGGCCGGCATGCAGTCTGCGACTGATGTTCAAGTGTCATGGGACTGCCTGAGTCGCATCTGGCGCAAGCACAACGACGGCATCAGCCAGCGCGGTGCTCGACCAGCGCTTCGGCCACCAAGCGGCCATACTCCACGTAGCTGTCTTCATTCGGGTGATAGCCGTCCGGGGAAAAATTTTCTGGTTCAAGGTCGAATGCCAGCGACACATGCACTACAGTCGGGTGTCCTTGAATGACGGACAGCGCCGCTCGATCCAGCACCTGTGCACGAAGCCCAAGCACGAATCGCAGCGGCTGAGGCAACAGCGGAAAGCGTCCAAGTGGCGGCAAACCGGCAAACGCGATCACTGCATTCGGCCTGGTGCTGTGCAAGGACTCAAACAACCTGGTCAGGTTGATTCTCCAGGCCTTCAGCGACGTCAATGCAGTGACATCGTTGACGCCAATCGACACAACAAAATAATCGATCTCGGTATCCGGTAATTCCTTCAGCAGCCGCTTGACCAGGCCTCTGGACGTCACGCCGGTTTTTCCGATGGATACCCAGTGAACGGATGCCTGTTTCTGCTCCGCAAGCGACGCAGCCGTCTGCCCGACCAGCGCCTTGTCCAGCGTAGCGGCACCGACGCCGGCAATAATCGAATCCCCGATCGCAACCAGGCGAAGCGTTGTACCCTGGCCCACCTCGCCCTGGTGTTCACCAACAGCATCCTTGAATCGGGGTGCCCGTTTCCTAAGCCACAACGCTTGCGGCAGCACAAACGGAAACGCCAGCCAGAACAGCAGGTTTTTCATCGTAGTTCCAGGCCTTTTTCCCAGTATACGAGCCGCACCGGCTGCACTGTGCTGCAAAAAAAGCGGTCGGTCAACTGCTCGACGGTTTGGCCCGCTAGGGCAATTCGAAGCTGTCGTTGAACATTACGTCCAGATTGAACTGCAGCCTGGCAATCAGTGCGGTTTCACCGCTCGGCGTGGACCGACCCCAGTCCGGAACGGTTTCAGTAACCGGAACCGGTTGACCTCGTGGCGTGCCGCCTTCGGCCTCGTGGTGGCCCGTCGTCAACAGGCCGTTGCCGATCGGCAACACACCCTGAACATGAGTATTTCCGCCGCCCTGGCCAGTGGATTGATCCCAGTTGCCGGTCAGCAGCGAACTATAGACCAAACCGGACAAATCCGGCTTGTAGACCCGCACAAATTCGTTCCAGGTGCCCGTAGCCTGCCCCGGTAACGGCATGCGTTGATAGGCATTGACAGTCGTGGCCGTACGACGTCCGGTGCAGGCGACCAGCACCGCGCCGTCCGGGAACACTTCGACTTCATTGCGGCAGCGCGTGGTATTCAGATTGGGCCAGCCGGCATTCGGGTTTGGCCAGCCACCCATGATGGGATCCGGATTTGGCGCACCACCGGTCTCGCCCTCGCTGAATTCAGCCACCCAGCTCGCCGCATAAATTGCGCCGTCACCCAAGCCGTATTTTCCGAGCCAGGAGATGTGGATATTGCCGTTGGTGCCGGTAAAACGATTCTGGTAGCCCTGCCCGCCGGGATTCAATAGCAACTGGTTCCCTGACCAGAAATTGATGACATTGTTACCGTGTGAGCGTGCCAGCACCACGAGTTGGTCATTGCTGTAGTCAATCGCCAGGCCATCGACGTATTGATCGGGCGAACTATTGCTGTTGGTTTCTTCATACAGGCGGGCCCACCATTTCATTGCGCCGGATGACGACATCGCGACCACGGCCGGCTCGAAATCCGGGTTGCCGCCAGGTAATCGAGACTGGGTGCTGTAGCCGAAATAGAAGTCGTTATTGCGCCGGTCGATCACAATACTGCCAACGCGCTGAGTATCGTTCGCGCCGACGCGATAGCCTGTATAGCCGGGCTGGGTTGTATCGCAGTTGCTCTGGGCCAGCACGCAGTGCCCGGCAAAATAGTAATCATCCGGCCAGCCCCCCTGGCGCGTGGCGTTGCCGTTCTCGTCCAGACCTGAGGCTGAATATTCAGCGTCACTGGATGAGCGCAGCTGACCAATCCGGCGATTCTTCATGACGATGGCGCTGTGGGTCAGTGCTTCCGGTGCATCCGAAGCCGGCGTACCGCGCCATTCGCCGCCGGCGGCTTGCCAGTGGATGCGCCAGTCTTCAACAATCTCCGGTTGCCCGTTCTCATCCAATCGCTGAATCGCTGCCCAGCCTGAGCCAAACGCCTCGCCCAGGGCGTAGATCACTTTCCCGTCTGACCCGACATCCCAGGGCTGCAGTCCCTTGTGTGAATTGCTGCTATCGTTGCTGTCGCCGCGAGTATCGACATTAACAACCCAGTCCATTGCGGTTGGCAACTGATCGAGAAAATTTCCGTTCAGTCGAGCAATGAAATAGCCGTTGCTGTTGACGTTGTCGCGATGGCCGGAAACAAACAGATCGCCGGTCGCCTGACCAGGCGCTTCGGTTGTGCGCATCCGGTAAATGCTGCGTGCTGAACCGATCGGGAAATGAACGGCCGATTCGATCGTCTGCAGGTTCGGACTGATTTGAATGATGAACCCGGTGGCCGCTGACGAGGCCGAATCGATCGCTTCGGCGTTGAGCGTTTGTACGGATGCACCATTCGGCAACCAGTCCAGACTCGCCGCCTGACCGGACACCAGATAGCTGCCGTCGGATAACTTCAGCGCGTCATGAAATCGTGTCGAGGAATCAGCGTCCAGATAGAACACCGCGTTCTGGGCCTGAACCGAGGCGCCAGTGCACAGCGCTGTAATCAGAGCAAAGCGAAGGCATTTCTTGAGCATCGAGCCTAATCCAGTCGTCATGCGCTGAGTATAGTGTGTGCGTCTTTCGATAAGCGTGACCTGCTCGTCAGTTCATCACAAAAAACAGGAATCATGCGTCCTTTTCGTTCGGCAGTCAGCCATTTTTACGCCGTTACAAGAAATGCCCAATGGAGTTTCTATACTGTCGCCATGAGCAGACTGACTACACTGGTCAAAAAAGCCTCACCGGCTGGCCGACTTGACTACCGCGTGGTCATAGTGTTTTGCCTGGCCTCGACCACAGTACTCACGCCAATCGGCGTCTATTACTTCGTGGTCGGCAGCCTCAGCATGTCAATTGGAATCATCGGCCTTGCACTGGTCTATCTTGTGCTCGCGCTATGGATTTACAGGCGACGTGAAGCGTTGCCGTTCAATATCGTGCTGGCAATGATTGCAACCGCAGCCACATTGATTCCGGTCAAGGCGCTGGGAGCCGTAGCCGCTCCATGGATACACCCGCTGATTCTGGTCAACTATTATCTGCTTGCCAGGCCTGTATCGCTGGTCATCAATGTGTGCGCCTCCGCAGTACTGCTATTGATGATCACTCAGGAAATAAGCCTGGTTGCAGTCAGTCATCATGCCTGTGAGTTGGCAGCAGTCATGTTTTTCGCGCACGTTTTTGTCTGGGATATCGATCGCCGTCAAAGCCAGCTGCGACAACAGACCCGCAATGATTCACTGACCAACCTGGATAATCGCAGATCATTGGATGAAACGCTCCAACGCGCAGAGGCCCGACAACAGCGCAGTGGACGACCCTTGTCCATCATCATGCTGGACCTGGATCAATTCAAATCCATTAACGATGATTATGGACATGCTCAGGGCGACCAGGTCTTGATCAATGTTGCAAAATTGATTCAATCCCGCCTGCGCCGAACCGATCGTGTCTTCCGCTACGGCGGCGAAGAATTTGTTGTCCTGTGTGAGGAAACTCCGCTCGAGGATGCGACGCATCTGGCTGAACGATTAAGGCTTGCCGTCGAGTCCGATCTGGACCTCGGCCCGGCACGCGTGACCACCAGTGCTGGCGTAGCATCGCTGCGCGAACAGGAAAGCATTGTCGATTGTCTTGAACGGGCAGACGAACACCTGCTGGAAGCAAAAGAAAGCGGTCGCAATCGCGTCGGCCACGATTAATCGGGCAACACTGCTTACCTTTACGCCGAAGAGCTCACCCTGGTGCGCGCGCCTTGATCCAGCGCCTGCGATATATCCAGGCCAGGACAAGCGCAACCAGGGCCGGAACGAGCCCTATCATCAAACCAATCAATAGCTTGAAGTTGGCCACGCCGGTATCGATATCGTGCCGATGATTCCAGATTTCGACGATCTTGCCGCTGTCGTTGAACCGGAACACGTTGATGATCGGAATCTCGTTACGACCGCCCATGATTCGAAACAGCAACGACGAAGGCTCCATGCGCCAGAACCATCGAGTGGCAACCAGATCACCTTCGGCAATCTGATAATCAATTTCACCGCTCATCGAGCCATTGCTGTGGAAGAAATCGGCAATGTTCTTCTGCTCGATCGCTGGTTCCGTTAGGTTCTTGCGATCCCCGATGTCGTGCACCACGTAATCTTGTTCGAAAAAATCGGCATAGCGGTCCGTGTTGTTGCTAAACCACAGCGCCTCGTAGAAATCGGTAGCAATTGCCTTGTTGCGCTGCTCGATCTCGGATAACTGGCCGGTCTGTTGAGCCGTGGCCTGCACCGTGAAGGAAATCAGCACGAATAAGGCTATGTGTCGATAAGCGCTACGCAGCATTCTGATACCTCTCTGAGACCCAGACAATATTGTTGCAACCGCGATGATCCAGGTCAACCGTTCTCCAAAGAGGTTATTGAAACACGAGCTCACCGTCACTGGCTTCGACTCGGATCACATCACCCGGGGCGTATTCGCCGGCCAGGATGCGCTGCGCCAGCGCGTTCTCCAGCCGCTGCTGAATGGCGCGTTTCAGTGGTCGCGCACCGTAGACTGGGTCGAAACCAGCTTCGCCCAGCAAGTCAAGCGCTTGATCCGTGATCTCCAGCGTCAGATCTCTTTCCCCAAGGCGTTTCTTCAATCCTTCGATCTGGATCGCCGCGATCTGACGAATCTGATCCTGGTCCAGCGGATGGAACACGACAATCTCATCGACGCGGTTGATGAATTCAGGCCTGAAGTGCGTGCCGACGACCTCCATTACGGCTGATTTCATGGCCTCGTACTCGGAACCGGCCATCGACTGGATGCGATCCGAGCCCAGGTTGGACGTCATGACGATGACGGTATTGCGGAAATCCACCGTGCGACCATGACCATCGGTCAACCGACCGTCGTCGAGCACCTGCAGCAGAATATTGAACACGTCCGGATGAGCCTTCTCGACCTCGTCGAGCAGGATCACCGAATACGGGCGACGCCGCACGGTTTCGGTCAGATACCCGCCCTCTTCATAGCCGACATAACCGGGCGGTGCGCCGATCAGGCGCGCAACCGCATGTTTTTCCATGAACTCGGACATGTCGATGCGCACCATCGCGTCTTCGGTATCGAACAGGAAGCTGGCCAGTGATTTGCACAGCTCGGTCTTGCCGACGCCGGTCGGTCCCAGAAACAGGAATGACCCATTCGGGCGATTCGGGTCAGCCAGACCTGCGCGCGACCGGCGGATGGCATCCGAGACCGCTTTGACCGCCTGGTCCTGACCTATGACCCGCCCGTGCAGCGCGTCCTCCATGCGCAGCAACTTGTCGCGCTCGCCTTCGAGCATCTTCGACACCGGAATACCGGTCCAGCGCGACACGACCTCGGCGATTTCTTCCTCGGTCACCTTGCTGCGCAGCAGTTGAAAATGATCGGTGGTCTCGCTCGACTCGGCCTGCTCGAGCTGCTGCTCCAGGTCCGGAATGCGGCCGTGCTGCAGCTCGGCCATGCGCTGCAGGTCCTGCGCACGGCGCGCATTATCCAGCTCGGCCCGGGCACGCTCGAGCTCTTCCTTGATATGCGTGGCGCCCTGCACCGAGGCCTTTTCCGATTTCCAGATTTCTTCCAGGTCGGCAAACTCCTTCTCGAGCTCGGCGATCTCGGTTTCGAGATCGTCCAGCCGTTTTTTCGAGGCATCATCGGTTTCAGCCTTGAGCGCCTCGCGCTGGATTTTCAGCTGAATCAAACGCCGCTCCAGCCGATCCATGGCTTCCGGCTTGGAGTCGATTTCCATCCGGATGCGACTGGCCGCTTCGTCCATCAAATCGATGGCTTTGTCCGGTAACTGTCGGTCGGTGATGTAACGATTCGACAGCGTCGCGGCCGCGACCAATGCAGGGTCCGTAATATCAACGCCGTGATGGACCTCGTAGCGCTCCTGCAAGCCCCGCAGGATGGCGATCGTGTCTTCGACCGATGGCTCACCGACCAGCACTTTCTGGAAGCGACGCTCCAACGCCGCATCCTTTTCAATATTCTCGCGGTATTCATCCAGGGTCGTTGCGCCAATGCAGTGCAATTCACCACGCGCCAGTGCCGGTTTCAGCATGTTTCCGGCATCCATTGATCCTTCGGCCTTGCCGGCTCCGACCATGGTGTGGATTTCATCAATAAACAGGATGACCTGACCCTCCTGCTTGTTCAGATCGTTCAGCACCGCCTTCAGGCGCTCCTCGAAGTCGCCGCGGAATTTCGCACCGGCCAGCAGTGCACCCAGGTCCAGCGAGAGCACGCGCTTGTTCTTCAGTCCCTCCGGTACTTCGCCATTCACGATGCGCTGCGCCAGGCCCTCGACGATGGCCGTCTTGCCGACGCCGGGTTCACCGATCAGCACCGGGTTGTTCTTGGTTCGACGCTGCAGTACCTGGATGGCACGCCGAATTTCCTCGTCTCGACCGATGACCGGGTCCAGGCGCGACTGTTCGGCCCGTTCGGTCAGATCGATGGTGTATTTGTTCAGCGCCTCGCGCGTATCTTCTGCATTCGGGTCATCGACCGTCTCGCCGCCGCGCATGTTATCGATGGCCTGCTCAACGCCGTTCTGGGTCACGCCGGCCTGATGCAGCAATTCGGACAGCCCGACCTTGGCTTGCAGCGCAGCCAGCACATACAATTCCGAGGCGATGTAGCTGTCGCCGCGTTGCTGCGCGATCTTGTCGGTCAGGTTCAATACTTGACCAAGCTCGTTGGACAGGTTGATCTGCCCGCCCTGGCCGGTCACCTTCGGCAGTGCATCCAACTTTTCACCCAGCTTGGAACGCAGGCTTGCTACCCGCGCGCCTGCCTGGGTCAACAAGCCGCGCATGCCGCCCCCCTGCTGATCCAGCAGCGCGACCATCAAGTGTTCGGGCTCCAACATGGCGTGATCCAGGCCCAGCGCCAGGCTTTGGGCATCGGCCAGGCCCTGTTGGAATTTTGCCGTTAATTTATCCATTCGCATCATGAACTCCCATCAGTGCGCCTCCGCAGGCGCCAGAATTTGCATATGTGTTCAAAAATTGGGCTGATCGCGCCACGAATCAAGCCACAACGCTTGCACTGATTTGATTTTGCCGTATTGGTGATATACATTGCTCGGGCTGTAAATGCAGCCATTTCGCTCAACATTGGATTTAGCCTCATGCCTCTCGCCGGTTTAACAGCACGTTTTGCTTTGATTTGTTCCATAGGTGCGCTCTGGGTCCCTGCCAGCCAGGCTGCAGTTGATCAGCGCTGGCTGAAGCTCTATCAGCCGTCGGAATCTCAAAAACAGTCCATGCCCGCAGAAGCAATTGACTACGGTCGCTTTATCTGGTTACCCGAGGCTTCTGTTCAATCCGAACGCCTGACAGGTCACCTGCAGGCCTTCAACCGCCCATTCGACCTGACCATCGGTGAGCTGAAGATCGACCCACTGGAAGGCCTGCCAAAGTCCAGTGACGGCTGGCTCCAATCGGCACAGCATGCCGGCCCGGATTTTCGACTGGTGCAGTTCAAGGGTCCGATCAAGCCCGAGTGGCTGAGCCAGCTGCAGGACCGCGGCATCGAGCCAGTCCAGTACTTGCATCCCTACAGCTATATCGTCTGGGCCGATCAATCGAAGATCAACGACAGTCGGTCCATCAGTACCGTGCGCTGGAGCGGCGAACTGCTACCGGCCATGCGGGTCCCTGCACAAAGCCGCGCGTCGAGCGACTCTCACCCGCATACCATGCTGCTGATTCATGCCGGCAGCTATCGACAAACCGAAGCCGCGCTCCGCAATTCGGGCATCTCGATTGAAATCAGCCGGCCTCTGAACAATCGCTTTCATCTGCTTCAGGTGCAGGCCACGCCCGATCAGTATCTCGACCTCGCACGAACCGCAGGCGTATTGACCGTGCAGCAGATCGGCCAGAATGCCGGGCCTCGAGGCGAGATGTCCAACCAATCGGTGGCCGGCGGTTATGACGAATTCAACCAGATTTTTCCCGGCTATCGCGACTGGCTGGACCCAACCGGTCTGGATGGTGCTGGCGTGATTGTCGGGATTGTTGACGGCGGGGTCCGCGAAACGCATCAGGATCTGGTCGACAACATGGTCGATTGCCTTGGCACCAACGGCAGCTGTGGATCGACCAATGACAACCATGGCTCACATGTTGCGGGCGCCGTAGCCGGCACCGGCATCAGCGAAACCACGGACAGCAACGGATTCTTGCGCGGCCAGGGCGTCGCCCCGGGCGCGTCACTGGTTGAGCAGCGCTATCCACCTTTCCTGGGTGGCGGTCCGGGCGGTATGGACGTCGACGGCATGCTGGATATCTACAAGGACTCGGCCGATTCACTGGCCGTGCTGACCAACAATTCCTGGGGCCCGACAGGTTGCCCATTTGGGTGTCCGATTGGCTATGACATTCCCACTATGCAGATCGACATGATTACGCGCGACGCCGATCCGGATACTCCAGGTCAGCAGCCGGTATTGCCGGTCTGGTCAATCATGAATGGTAATGGGGATGCTCAGAATCCAGGGATTTGCGGAAATTCCTCACTAGGAACCCCGGATGAAGCCAAAAACCTGTTTGCAGTCGGTTCGACCGTGCTTCAGGGGGGTGGCGGCAATCAGGTCAACGATATCTTCAGCTTGTCCAGTAACTCGGCGCACGGCCAGGCCTGTGACGGGCGTCAGGTACCGCATATAGTGGCACCGGGCTGCAGCACTGACAGCACCATTGGCAGCAGCAATTC
>JGI12109J20283_10396603_pt1 | contig 13800 bp, 9 predicted proteins | sample ElkSlonscriptome_12_FD_20283 | JGI IMG/M metagenome (IMG submission 20283) | reverse complement strand
TTTGAAAAGGGTGCAGTTTTGCACCCTTTTTTTATTTTTACCCACTTTAATTAATTGCTGAAATGACAGTCTTCGGGAACCTTTTTATCACTTTAGTCATTTGTTTTTTTTCATTTTCGTTGAGCGCGCAAATGAGCGATCTTAGCGATGAAGAGACCATCGAATCGTTCACTTATGACCAAACCGGTCAAAAAGATTTTTTGGTCAATCTTAAGCTCTTCGATTTTGATTCGTCACTTTTAAATCCTTGGATTGAAGAGATTACCCACATCCGAGTTTTTGGCGTTGATTTTAAAAAAGGAAAGGGAGCAGATGGTCTCTACAAATATGTCGATGACTCCAAAATGAATGACTTTATCGACTTCAGTAATGAAAAGAACCTTAAAATAATATGGACACTGAATGTGACCAGTTTTACCCTCGAGGAAGAAATGGCTTATGTGCGAGATGTCATCTCACGCGGTCTGAACGTGGTGGGGTTCCAATATGGAGGAGAGTACTGGCAGAAGAAGTATGTTTTTGCGGATAAATCAGCGAAGGCCGTAGTTGAAAGAATTCGAATGGATGGAGAATACCGAGACTATTTGGATCTTTTGGACATGTGGCTACCTCCAATGCTGAAAGAATATCCACTATCTCAATATGAACATATCCTTATTACAGCGTACGTCGCAAATGGTCAAGATAGAACTTCCAAATACCGTCGAGAATTCAATCGGAAGATTTTTGATTACGTGAAGAACGATCCTGATTTAGCGGGGAAAATGGATTTTTCATATCATTTATATGCAGGTGCAAAACCTGACACCTACAGCAAAGACGAAGAGACAATTCTCACACCGGATAAAGTCGATTGGTCTTACCTCAATTCTCTGCCGGAAGGAAGCCGTTGGGTAGTAACCGAATCAGGTTATTATATTGCCAATTTATCGCCCGAGCAGCTTAAGCAAGCAAAAAAGTTTTACATAGAAGAGTCCAGAAGACTTGGTGATAATTCGCTCATGGGTGTTCACGAATTGCTTGACCCCACTATGCGAAAAAACCCGCTTGCCATGTATAATCCGGCAGGTATAACTCCAGTAGGTGAAATGATACAGGACTGGCTTTCGAAGCGAGCTGAATACGATGCAGGTATCCTCAGCGTGGATGTTGAAGAATCAGTAAGCTCGAATGAAAGTGATGAGGAGTCCTTGAATCAGGGTGATAGCTCTCAGTTGACTCCAAAACTTGTCGAAATTTATCCGGAATACAAAGGAGGATTTCAGTGGATTCACTTCACCCAAACCCTTGTTTTCACCAACGGTAAATCTTACGACCAGTCATACTGGTTTTCAAGTCCTGACTTTACAAACGATGATATTGGGAAGCCGCTCAACTACTTCAAGAAGATCGTAAAAGCGCGGTAAGGATCCCATAAGTCGCCGCAATACATTTTGCGTGATTTGATTCACGCCTTTAAAGAAGTTATCTTTGTCATTCCTTATATCCTTAACAATTTTTATGACGAAGATGCTGACTTTAGCCAAGTTATTTTTGGCCTCATTGCTTTTATTATTCACTCTAAACCTGAGTTCTCAAAATTCTGATCGCGTTTCGGGAGAGCTTATTGTCATGCTTGAGCCCGGTTTGGGTCACCTAAGTTTGGATAAGACCCAATTTGGCAGAATTGCTTTGGAATCCAAGATTGAGTACGTCAAAGAGCTTGCTCCTCTTTCGAATATTCATTTATTTTCATTCGAAGAAGAAGATGTAGATGCAGAGTCCTTGCTGCGCACTATTCAAGCTATTCCTGAGATCCGAGCAGCTCAATTTAATCACTTTGTCAAAGAGAGGGCATTACCCAATGATCCTCAGATCGGAAACCAATGGCATCATGTCGATGGATCGGACAATGATATTGACAGCGATCTCGCTTGGGACATTACTACCGGAGGAACTACCGCTAACGGAGATGAAATTGTGGTTTGTGTGATCGAGCCCGGTGGGGCCAACTTCAATCACAGCGATCTGGTGGCCAATCACTGGATAAATACAAATGAAATTCCCGACAACGGAGTCGACGACGATGGAAATGGCTTTGTAGATGATTACAACGGATGGGATCCTACGACCAACTCGGATAATATTTCCGCAGGTAGCCATGGAACTGCCGTCTCGGGTATGATTGGTGCCAAAGGGAACAATGGACTTGGTGGCGCAGGAGTGAACTGGGATGTGAAAATCATGCAAGTCGAAGTGGGAAGCCTTACCGAATCAAATGTAATTGCCTCCTATTCTTATCCGCAAGCCATGCGGAGTTTATACAATTCGTCAAACGGCAGCGAAGGTGCATTTGTAGTAGCTACCAACGCTTCTTGGGGAATTGATAATGCCAATCCGGCCAGTTATCCGGTTTGGTGTGCCTATTACGACGATTTAGGGTCGGAGGGAATTCTGAATTGTGGGGCTACCGCAAATAACAATGTTGATATTGATGCCGTGGGTGATATGCCTACTGCTTGTGGAAGTGATTATATGGTCTCAGTAACCGCGACGAACAGTAGTGATCAAAGAACTTTTTCGGGGTATGGCGCAACGACCATTGATTTAGCGGCACCTGGAGAATCCGTCTACCTTCCTTCCGGTTCTTCGAATTACAGCAATACCAGCGGGACTTCCTTTGCCAGTCCATGCGTAGCAGGCGCGATTGCACTCATCTACTCGGCACCATGCGCATCACTCGCGTCAATGGCTCTTTCAAACCCACAGGCGGCTGCTGATATGGTGCGTGGTTATATCTACAACGGAGTTGACCCTGTTTCATCTCTTTCTAATGAAACGGTAACAGGCGGTAGATTGAATGTTAATAATGCTCTGGACTTAGCCCTTGCCTCTTGCGGGCCTCCTCCCGTTTGCGATCCTATTGATATTACACTTTCTGAATCATGTGTTCTTAATGAAGTGAGTGGTACAGTAGAAGCGACCATAACCGTCGGTGTTTCATTTGACTCTGATCTTTGCGACGCGGAAACAGTGTGTTACCAAGAGCAAGGTGGAGATCTCACATGCATCGACCTAAATGCAGGAGTTTTGTCTAATACTTCGGTGTTTGAAATTTCAGGTCTGAACTCCAATACCACCTACGACATTTATTACACCACTGCCGATGGCGTATCAGTGACCGAGACCATTACCACCGCTGGGTGCTCAGACGTTATTGTTGGTTGTACCGATCCATCTGCTCTAAATTATAATTCAGATGCAAGTGTGGACGATGGTTCTTGTCAGTTTCCTTGCTCCGATGTAAGTCTATCAGTTCTTACCGATTGTTGGGCCACCGAAGTGAGCTGGGAGATTTTAGATGATCAAGGATCCGTTGTGGCTTCTGTTTCTTCCGGTGACTATGAGGACGAATCTCTTAACACTTGGTCTCAGTGCCTCTCACCGGGTTGTTATACATTTAATATTTTCGATTCATTCGGCGATGGAATGAGTGGTTCAACTTATTCCTCTTGCGGGGTCGATGGCGATTACGACATGGTGGGGCCCGACGGAGAGATTCTATTCGAAATGGGATCAGCAAATTACGGCTCTCAATCCTCTCATACTTTTTGTGTGCAAGAAAATGTCGTTCCCCCATGTGCCAAACCTTATCCGCAAGTTACGGGTTTGACCTCTACTATTCAGAGCGGCGGTGTGCTGTTGCAGTGGGATCCGATTATCGGATCAATTGGCTGTCAAGTTCAAGGAGGAATTGTAGGAGGAGGCCTGACCTCCGTTACCGTCAGCCAAAACGAAGCTTCACAGTTATTCGTTTCAAACAACGGCTTGCAATCGGGGCAGGCTTATCAGTGGCGAGTAAGGTGTGGATGTTCTACCAGTCCATTAATCGCAGGAGCTTGGAGTGGGGTTGATCAATTTTTTCCGGCCGCTGCTCGAAGTGCTTTCGGTTCCGGCGACGACAGGGAGCAATCAGCTAAAATAGTTCCTAATCCAACCAATGGATTCACCCGAATAGTATTAAATTCCGACGAGTCTTTTAGTGGAACAATTTCTCTTTTCGATATTGCCGGTAAGTTGGTGCTTCAGCGCAATGTTGCTTTGTTAAAAGGAGAGAATACCGTTCAACTAAACTTGGCAGATCACACTCCCGGTCTTTACTTATTGACCGCTCGATGGGGGAATGAAGTATTTCAGTCTAAATTAATCATCCAATAAATAATGAATATGAGATTTAACGTCTTGATTAAAACGATGTGTATGATGTTTGTTTTGGCAAGCACATGCCTTCCATTCGCATCTTACGCTCAAACTTCCGACATGGGAGAGCCGTTTGGATGGCAATCGAAAAAACCATTAGAAATAGAAAAAGTCCCTCTGGCCAAGGTAGATATTGATCAGTTGAAGTCAGAGGATGCCGTTAATATGGCTAACAAAGTTGGACCTTATCGATTTGGTCATGAACATGTTGTAAACCTTGATGTATTGCAATCAGCCACTGTTACAACCGTTGCGGAAGGTGAGGTTTATCAGGTGGAGTTTGTTTCGAAAGATGCATTAACGATGAATGTTTTCTTTCAAGAATTTGATCTTGGCCCTGGAGAATACGTTCAAGTTTTCGATAGCGAAGGAAAATTTTATGACGGTGCCTATACGGCTTCTAACAATCAACCGGACCGTTTACTGTCAACACTTCCGATTCCGGCTACCCGAATAGTTGTGGAGTATTTCAAGCCGACAGGCTCTACATATGCGTCAAAACTGACAATAGGACATGTTGTTCAAGGATACCGTCAAGTGGCACGGCATTTTGTTGATGCATTGCACGAAGCCAAGGGATTGAATGATAGTGGAAGCTGCAATTACGACACCGGTTGCACCGAGTTCCCCGGAAATCCTTTTGGAGCGCCCGGAGAATGGGATGAACCTATCGCTTCAGTGGCGTTGATTTTGATAAATGGATCGGGAATTTGCAGCGGAGCTTTGGTAAACAATACAGCCAATGATGGGACACCGTATTTTCTTTCGGCCGATCACTGTGGAACCACTAACGGCGGCGGACGGTCATTTCTATTTGGCTACGAGTCACCTAATGCGGTTTGTGCTACCACTGCTAACAGCACTGATGGCCCAACTACGGCTCAGATCAACGGAGCGACTTTGCGCGCTAGCAACCCGGGCTCGGATGTAGCCCTATGGGAGTTAAACAGTGATATTCCTTCTTCTTATAACGTATTTTTTGCGGGATGGGACAATAGTGGATCTATTCCAACCGAGATTACGGGAATTCACCATCCGAGTGGAGATGTGAAGAAAATTTGTCGAGAAGAGGATTCTCCATTTTTTGATACGGCAGGTGGTGCGCAAGTGTGGTGGATCAATGATTGGGAGTGGGGAGTGACCGAGCCCGGTTCTTCGGGTTCTCCTATTTTTGATCAGAATAAGAGAATTGTGGGGCAGCTTTATGGCGGACTGGCAGCCTGTTCGGGAACAGTGAACAATGGAACGTATGACTACTACGGTCGTTTTGATGTTTCTTGGGACAATGGTAGTTCATCCTCTTCGCGTTTGAGCGACTGGCTTGATCCACTTGGATTAAATCCAACCGTAATCGACGGGTACAATCCAAATCAACCGACAGCCGATTTAGATGCTGCGGTTCAAGGAGTAGATGGTATTTCGGGATTTTATTGCAACCCCGAATTTCTGACTCCATCCGTTCAAATAGAAAACATTGGTGCGACTACGTTGACATCTCTTTCCATCGATTATTTTCTGGATGGAAACTCTATTGGTTCAATTGTTTGGACCGGGAGCCTGATCACCGGAGCTGCAACCACCGTGACTTTGCCCGATCTAACAATTCCGGAATCAGGAATTTATTCCTACAGCGTAGAAGTTTCAAATCCAAACGGAGGCAGTGACGAAAATTCTGCAAATAATTCGGGAGCTTCAAGTTTTGAAGCGGCAGTTAACGCAAATTCAGCGCAGCTCGACTTAACTTTCGATTGCTGGCCAAACGAAGTGAGCTGGGAATTGGTCAGCGACCAAACGGGAAACATTCTCGCCTCGGGAGATGGCTACCCCGGCAATGCCGATGGTCAAACGGTAAGTGAAGTATTCTGTCTGGCTGAAGGCTGCTATACATTCAATATTTTCGATTCTTTCGGCGATGGAATGAATGGAACCTCTTTAAGTAGCTGTGATATAGATGGGGACTACCAGATAGTCGGTGATGATGGAACTGTTTTAGTAGAAATGACCGCACCAAATGCAGACTACGGCGATTTTGCCACCCATTCTTTCTGTATCGATGGTGGTGAAACGGTACCGTGTTCACAACCATATCCTGTGGTTCAAAATCTCACTTCCACAACTCAAGCGAACGGTGTGCTATTGCAGTGGGATCCGATTCCCGGTTCCATCGGTTGTCAGGTTCAGGCCGGATCAACCTCCTCTCCCGGAGTTTCAACCATTACAATATTGGAGCCCGATGCGAGCTCATTTTTGGCACCTCAAGGCCAGCTCCAGAATGGGCAATCGTACCGCTGGAGAGTTCGATGTGGTTGCACTACATCTATTGTGGGAGCATGGTCGGCACTTGATTTTTTTAACTGGAATTTGGCTGCCAAAAGCTTATCCGGAAATTCTGAGGCATTATACCTCTATCCGAATCCGGCCAATGCTGAACTCAGCGTGTCGTTGTCACTCGAAGAAGGTGGAGTGTATACGATCTCATTCTACGATCTACAGGGACGAATGGTCAAAGAAAAATTAGTAGACATAGAATCCAATCAAAAATTGAGATTCGATATCAGCGACTTGGAGACAGGAGTTTATTTATTCCAAATTTCCAATGGGACGAATACTTTCACAGAGAAGCTGATTAAGCAATAAGAGTTTGATTATAGATTATGAAAGGGCAGCCGGCAGGCTGCCCTTTTTTGTTTCCGATGGATATGCGAAGGATACACTGCATTTTTATTGAGATCATGTTGCTTCACACACATTTTGGGGCTATTTTGGAGGAGAGATCAATACACGATTAGACTGATTATTAATATCTAAAAATGAAAACAGTTCTTTTGCTAGTTAGCTTTTTGCCGATCATGTCCTTTGCGCAANTAGAGTTCATTGATGTCGCAGCCGAAAAAGGAATAACGTATCAAGGAAAATCTTTCGGATCCTCATGGGGCGATATCGATGGCAATGGCTTTCCCGATCTGTTCGTTTCGAATCATGCGAATAGAAGTGACCTTTACTATGCGAATGATTTACCGGTAATCTATTCCTTCGATGGGACAGTTTTTTCGCCGACTATTGTTCCCGACTTAGGTCCTATTCTGACCACTTCAGAAGACGGGACACCGATTGTCGATGGTCGAACTGATTGGCATGGAAGCGCTTTTATTGATGTTGATAGAGATGGAGACTTGGATCAAGTGATTACGAGAGGAGGAACATCATCAAATGTTTTTTATTTGAACAACAATGGTCTTATTGATATTGATAATCAGGCTCATGAATTTAATTTAGAATACGTTCCTGCCTCGGGCAGAACCCCCGGATTGGTGGATATCAATAATGATGGACTTACCGACCTTATTCTTAATGGGATTGAAGAGGCGCAAGGCCCGAATGTTCCTAGGTTGATGATCAACTCAGGGGGAAATACCTTTGTCAATGAATCAATGAACTACGGCTTTGATTGGGCGGCTTCTGTGTTTTCTACATCAAATGATTTTATGGGTGATGGTGGACTGGATATTATTTCACTATCCTCGCGGCCAACTATTTATGAAGTAAACGATGAAATGTTCGAAACGGTACAGGCGGTTGGTTCAAACAAAGTTTTTGATTTCTTGATTGAAGACTTAAACGGTGACCTTTTGCCGGATATTTTTTCTGTAAGAGCGGATCGAAGAAATTATGTCGAAAGGCTCAGCTCATCACTTATACGAAGTCATTTCAGAGTATCTGCTTCGGTTGACCCAATTTCGTTTGAATTCACGTCGCTAAGCGCGCTCGTTGAGTTTACCGTACTTCCTCGCAGCCAGAATGTACCTTTTGTCCTTGTAATTGGGGATGAGATAGGCTCGGAAATTACAGGAGTACCCACTACCATCGCGCTTGATGCCAACGATCCTGATGTTATTGGCAACCCCGAGATAGAATTAGATTCTGCTCAACCGCGAATTTATATCAGGTATGATACGGGTAGTGAAAAATGGATTGTTACAGCGAAAAGTGGATTGGGTGCATCTATACCATTTGGGTTGACTATTGAAGGTTCTGATCTGGCTTTGACCGACAGTTTTCCCACTGCTCCAAATCTCGGCGCCGAACTGTTTTACAACGAAGGTGATTACATTTTTACCGAACAGAATCTCCCCATTTTTAATGAGACGGATAATTTTACTTCCGTTGTAGCAGCAGATTTTGATAATGACATGGACATTGACTTATATGCCGTGAGAATGAACTTTGCCAGTAACAAAGAGAATGTACTTTGGGAAAACGACAACAACCTCAATTGGATCAGACACGACGGAGCATGGGGTGCATCTGGAGATGGTGAAGGCATAGGTGAAAGTGTTACCGTTGTCGATTTCAATAATGACGGATTCATGGATTTATTCGTCACAAACGGTACTTCTGTTTTTTGGTTAAATGATGCGAACACCAATCTATATGAAAATCAATCGAACGGAAATAATTGGTTGAAGGTGGAATTGAAAGGGGTATTAAGTGATCCCATTGGGATCCACTCACGAGTTATTCTTTATGCCGGGGGCACTGCTCAGCTGAGGTACCAAGATGGTGGAATGCATAGATTCAGTCAGAATGATACTCGATTGCATTTTGGCCTTGCTCAAAATTCAACGATTGATAGTTTAGAGGTGTTCTGGCCTTCGGGAATACGCCAGGTGATCACCGATCTGGATATTAATCAAATCGCAACCATCACAGAAGCCCTTCCCTGCGAAGAGCCCTACGCGATGGCGGAAAATTTAAGTGCCGAAATTCAGCCAAACGGAGTTTTGCTGCAATGGGATCCCGTTCCGGGTTCCATTGGTTGTCAAATTAGAGGGGGACGAGCTAATTCACAAAATTTGCAATTATTCCGAACACTTGTTCCTAACGCAAAAGAGTTCTTTGCACCACAGGGGCAATTAGTCAATGGCCAGGAATACCGATGGCAGGTACGCTGTGGCTGTACCACTTCGATTATCGGAGCTTGGTCGCCATTTGATTTGTTCACTTGGAATGCAGGATCAATGAAAACACAGGAGAAAAACAAGTTCACGTTTTATCCAAACCCTGTCTTTACCGAGTTGAATGTGGCGTTGGATGTCGATACTGCCGGTGACTTTACTGCACTGTTTTTTGACCTTCAAGGTAGAGTAGTAAAGGGGGAAATGGTATATGTCGAGCTCAATCAAATGCTTCGTTTTGATCTGAGCGATTTAGAATCGGGAGTTTATATTTTCCAAATTTCCAATGGAGAAGTAACTGTTTCGGAAAAGATTATAAAGCAATGATAATGTGAAAAACAAAAAAGGCGGCCTTTCGGCCGCCCTTCTTTGTGATGGAGTCTATTTTATAGCGGGCTACTAATCAACCAGCTCAATAACCATTGCCGAAGCCCCGCCACCGCCGTTGCAGATACCCGCGCATCCACGTTTGGCATTGTTTTGCTTCAGTACGTTTAGAAGCGTGACGATGATACGAGCTCCGGAACACCCAAGCGGGTGTCCTAAAGAAACGGCACCCCCGTTGACATCTACTTTTTCAGGGTTCAGGCCAAGTTCTTTTATATTGGCCAAAGCCACTACGGAGAATGCTTCGTTCAGCTCCCAGAAGTCAATGTCAGAGTTTTCCAATCCAGCTTTTTTCAATGCTTTTGGAATCGCTTTGGAAGGAGCCATCGTGAACCATTCCGGCTCGCGAGCTGCGTCGGCGTAGCTTACGATTTTGGCAATTGGCTTTACACCCAATGCTTCGGCTTTTTCTTTACTCATCAAGATCAACGCTGCTGCTCCATCGTTCAAGGTGGAAGCATTGGCGGCCGTCACGGTACCGTCTTTGGTAAATACCGGTCGCAAGGCGGGAATCTTGTCCATTCTCACGTTCTTGTATTCTTCGTCTTCCGAAATTTCAATCGGATCGCCTTTTCGTTGCGGCACGGAAACGGGAACTACCTCGTCTGCAAACTTTCCTTCTTTCCAGGCTCGTGCAGAACGCTCGTATGATTGGATTGCGAAATTGTCCTGATCTTCACGGGTTATGCTGTATTCTTTGGCACAAAGGTCTCCACATGTTCCCATGTGTTGCCGGTCGTAAACATCTGTCAGGCCATCGAATACCATCCCATCGAGCATAGTGATATTGCCCAATTTGGTGCCTGTTCTCGAACCCGGAAGATAATGCGGTACACGGCTCATATTTTCCATTCCGCCGGCTACCACTACATCAGCATCGCCAAGCATGATGGCTTGAGCTCCTTGAGAGATGGCTTTCATCCCCGAGGCACAAACCTTGTTTACAGCTGTGCAAGGCACATCATTGCCGATTCCGGCGAACTTCGAGGCTTGACGTGCAGGGGCTTGACCCAAGCCTGCCTGAAGAACAGAGCCCATCAATACTTCATCAACTTCAGAGACAGATAGGTTGATTTTTGACAGTGCTCCTTTTATTGCCGTTGCGCCCAGTTTTGTGGCACTTACGCCGGATAAACTACCGTTAAAACTTCCTATCGGAGTTCGCACGGCAGAAACAATATATACTTCTTTCATTGGAATTAATTTTCAGTGGTTTTAAGGCCGCGAAGTTAAGGATTAAAACCGTTGAAAATTAGCAGCTGCNTGAGGTAGCTACCCTAAAGGTCTAAGGAGTAACGAGATAAAACTCTTGGGTTCCTCCCATGTTAACGGTGTCGGTGTTGAATGTGAATCGCTTGGAGATGTTGTTGTAACCGCAATCTCCGTCGTATTCTCCCTCGAGTTCAATGTTTTCTATCACACCTCCGTAGCTGGTGGTAGGGTCTACTATGGTATACCCGTAAATAGTAAAGTAGGGAGACTGGTTGTTGACAAAAGGGAATTCATCATTGATGTATAATCGACCTCGACCCGAAGGATAGTTGCCATTTAGGTATACCGTGTCTGCGACCAAGGGCTCACTGAAAGGTACAAAACGAACGATGAATATTTGATCGAGGGCTTCTTGAGTAAAACCTTCAGAACTTTGATCCAATTCAAAGTAGAGCGCATTAATGGCTTGAATGTCGGGTTCATCACATTTTTTGCTGCAAGCGCAACAAATGGCAATGGTCATTAGAACAATCGAAAGACGATGAATTTTTTTCATTCGCGGCAAAAATAAACAAAACATACTTTGAATCCCTTCTATTCTTATTTTTGAGCTCATGCAGAGAATTCTTTGGATCAACGTTTTTTTCCTCCTTATCTTATGTACGGGATGTAGTACTACATATCACTACACGGAATTTATTAAGCCCTCCAATCGGTACGTACCCTCTACGATATATGTGGTAGGCGTGGCTCAGCGAAGTACAACACCTAAAACGGTATGCCCGGTTTACACCGAGGGTATACCATATGGCGAATTGGAAAAGATTCCCAATAAATCGGCCAATCTGGCCATTGAGAACCTGAAGAATCTTTGTGAAGATATCGGAAGGTTTAAATTCGTTGAAATTGAAATTGATGAGTCAATCATCAACAACGAAGAGTTTGCGACAAAGCCTTTGACACAAGCTGAAATTGATAGCCTTTCCAAGGCTTATAATTTAGATGGAATCATTTCATTGGACGGACACAATATGCTCGTTCGTACTTCGGGTTCTGTTAGCGTAGTTTCAGTGACCGATGGCAGTGGAATGCCAACCCAAGTACCCGAGTTTTCCAAAGAAAGTGAAGTGAGCATGTCTTTGCTTTGGCGATTCTACGATTCCTCTACGGGGCAAATGATTGATGAATATCAAGAAAACTACGAACGTGTTTTTGGTCGAGTGGCGTACACTGAGGAAGAAATTCAAGACTTTAAAGAAGAGGACATGGGTTTAATGGATGTATCGGGAATGGCTGCTTATGACTATTACGAGCGCATTGCCCCGCATTGGGAGCCCGACTACCGTCAATATTTCAGTCAGGGGTCACCTGAATTGGTGGAAGTAGCCGAAAGCTTGGAGAGAACAGGTTATTGGGACGAAGCGGCTAAGGCATGGAGAGAGCTAGCCGATTCTGAAGACCCAAAAGTGAGCCACCGAGCGTGCTTCAATATGGCGCTGGCTTCTGAAATTTTAGGTCAACCTCGTGTGGCATTAGAGTGGATTGACCGTGCAAAGCTGATTAATCCTACTAAAAAAACCTTGAAATACGAAGAGGTACTTGACCGTCAGATGCTGGTTTACGAAGTGGTGAATAGCCAATTGGGTATCGAGTAAGATTCGTTTGCCAAAAAAACGGTTCTCACATTTATTCTCAACGCCTGCCTAAACGTTCTAGCTTATCCGTTTCTTTTTCGCTTCGAAAAAAAACTATGCTTGTGTGTAGCAATAGTTCAAGTTTAGTCGTCAAACCTTTGAAGCCTTTGAAAGCCGGATGGAAATCAGCCTGATAAAAAAGCAGCTAAAAACTGACCGACGGGTTCAAACTGACGTGTACAATGCTTGTTGCCGCAGAGTCTATGCGTCTTGCCTTAGAATCTTGAACGACCCTCATGAAGCGGAAGACTTTATGCAAGAGGCATTTATTCAAGCATTTGACCGCATAGATTCATTCCGGGGAGATTCCCGGCTGGCCAGCTGGATATGTAGGATTGCCATCAACAAATGTCTGGATCATCTGAAAAAGCGTAAAGTGCCTTTTGATATGGATGCCGAGTTTGAGGGAGGTGCAGAAAACCATCACTACGAAGATGAAGGAAGCTACGATGTAGATCGAATAAAAAGGGCAATGAAAGATTTGCCGGAAGGTTGCAGAGTGGTTTTCTCACTTCATCTTTTTGAAGACATGGATCACAAATCCATTTCAAAGCATTTGGGAATAAAGGAGGCTTCATCTCGCGCACAGTTCGCACGAGCTAAAAATAGGATTATCGAGTTGGTAAAGGAAACGTATGTCTGATCTGGAAAAATTCATAAAGAAGGAAAGGGATTCCTTTGACGAGGAGCCATTGCCCTTAGGTCACGAGAATCGCTTTTTGATGAAAACCGAAAAGCAGAAAATCGAGAATGAAAATCGTGTGAGATTTTGGCGAGTTGCAGCTGCCATCACAGTGCTGTTACTAGCCGGAGGAAGCTTACTTCTACCGCGGTTTAATAGCCCCGTAGATGTTCAATATGGCTCTATGGCCTTGAGCGACGTCTCTTCCGATATGGCCAACATCGAACTATACTACACTTCAAAACTCGAAGAAAAGTACAAAGGGCTCCAAGAATTATCAGAAACAAATACGGAAGTAAAAAGTCTTTTTTACGAGTTGACATTTTTAAACGAAGAATACGACAACCTTGAAAGAGAACTCTACCGCAGTGGTACCAGCGATAGAGTCATCTTGGCCATGATTGAAAATTTCAGGCTGAGGTTAAAAATAATGGAAGAGTTAGAGAAGATCAAAAATGAACAATTAAGCGAATCATCATGAAAACAATTCTATCATTTTGCCTGTCTTTTCTACTTGTCTGCGGCGCAAGTGCACAAATAGACGAGAAGATTAAGCGATCATTTGAAACCGCAAATTCTCCCGAATTAAGCATTAAAAACTCTTTCGGGGATATTACGATCAAAAAGCATA
>JGI12109J20283_10986610_pt1 | contig 13801 bp, 11 predicted proteins | sample ElkSlonscriptome_12_FD_20283 | JGI IMG/M metagenome (IMG submission 20283) | reverse complement strand
CCGTGCCCTACGGCGACCGCTCGGGCGTAGTGATCGAGCCGTGGCTGACCGACCAGTGGTTCGTCGACGCCGCCGAACTGGCGCAGGAGCCGATCAAGGCGGTCGAGGAGGGACGCACCCGCTTCGTGCCCGCCCACTGGGCCAACACCTTCTTCGAATGGATGCGCAACATCCAGCCGTGGTGCGTCAGCCGCCAGATCTGGTGGGGCCACCGCATCCCGGCGTGGTACGGGCCGGACGGCGCCATCTTCGTCGAGGAGACGGAGGCCGAGGCCCGGGCCGCCGCCGAGGCGCACTATGGGGAACGCGTTGACCTGACCCGCGACAACGACGTGCTCGACACGTGGTTCTCGTCGGCGCTGTGGCCGTTCTCGACGCTGGGCTGGCCGGAGGAGACGCCGGAACTGGCGCGCTACTACCCCGGCGATGTCCTGGTCACCGGCTTCGACATCATTTTCTTCTGGGTCGCCCGCATGATGATGATGGGCCACCACTTCATGGGCGACGTGCCGTTCCGCGACGTCTATATCCACGCCCTGGTCCGCGACGAGAAGGGCCAGAAGATGTCGAAGTCCAAGGGCAACGTCATCGACCCGCTGGACCTGATCGAGCAGTACGGCACCGATGCCCTGCGCTTCACCCTGACGGCCATGGCCGCCCAGGGCCGCGACATCAAGATGAGCGAAAGCCGGGTGCAGGGGTACCGCAACTTCGCCACCAAGCTGTGGAACGCCGCCCGCTTCTGCCAGATGAACGAGTGCGTCGCGGTGGACGGGTTCGACCCGGCCGGCGTCACCAGCACCCTGAACCGCTGGATCGTCGCCCGCATGGCGGACACCGCGCGCCGCGTCGGCGAGGCCATCGAGGCCTACCGCTTCAACGAGGCCGCCCAGGTCGTCTATCAGTTCACCTGGAACACCTTCTGCGACTGGTTCCTGGAGTTCGCCAAGCCGGTCTTCAACGGCACGGACGAGGCCGCGAAGGCCGAAACCCGGGCCACCGCTGCCTGGGTGCTCGACCAAATCCTGATCGTGCTGCATCCGGTCATGCCCTACGTGACCGAGGAACTGTGGGGGGCGCTGGCGGAGTCGCGCGACCGTGCCCTGATCGTCGCGCCCTGGCCGGATCGGAGCGATCTGGCGGCGCCGGAGGCCGAGGCCGAAATGGACTGGCTGGTGCGCCTGATCACCGCCATCCGCTCGGTGCGGTCCGAGATGAACGTACCGCCGGCCGCCCGTCTGGCGCTGCTGGTCAAGGATGCCGGCGCGGTCACGCGGACGCGGCTGGAGACGCACCACGCGCTGGTCGGCACGCTGGCGCGCGTCGACGCCATCGACCACGTGACCGAGGCGCCGGGCACGGGCTCTGCCCAGATCATCGTCGACGAGGCCACGCTGATCCTGCCTCTGGCCGACGTCATCGATCTGGACGCTGAACGGGCGCGCCTGTCGCGCGACATCGCCAAACAGGACGGCGACATCGACAAGCTGTCCAAGAAGCTGTCAAATGAGGGCTTTTTGGAGAAGGCGCCCGCCGAGGTGGTGGCCGAAAACCGCGAGCGCCTCGCCGACCTGGAGGCCACGCGCGACCGGCTGAAGGAGGCGTTGGCAAGGATCGGGTAGGGGCGACACCGGAAACGGGGTTGGGGGGAGCCGAAGGGGGCGGCCGTCGTTGGGGGATCAGCGATCGACGAGGCTCTCGGGCAGGTCGCACACGGTCTCCCAGTGATCGTATCCCCGAGGCGTGAACGCCGTCGTCGGTTCGAGAAGACCGGTCTCGCCGAAGTACAGCCGGTTGTCGCACCAGGCTTTCAGGGCATCGTGGTCTGGGGAGTAGGGGCCGCCACGTGCAAGCGTGAAGGTCCCACGATAGTACAGCCAGGGCACGTTTTCGTCGAAAATGCACGCCCTGTAGGGTCCGGTCGGGTTGGCGGGACTGCGCCGAATCAGTACATACACGCTGCGGTCAGGTCCTTCGACCCGTTGGGCTGCTCTCGGTACATGAGGTGGCCACGGATCGCGATCTTCTTGCGTGCCCGGTAAGGCGACGATCACGAAATATAAAGAGCCAAACGTTACAAAATAAGTGATTAAGAAATTCACCGCAGCAATTTTTGAAAGATGCCTCCTGGTCGCCATTGGCGGACGTCCTTTCTAGATTTCATTTTCTAGATGTGTGTTCGAGGTCTTTTTTTGTTTTGGACTTAAGGTGCCGGAACAACTCGGCCAACGCCGCTTACCGGCCGGTCGGAATCGTGGCGGGGTCGCACTCTCGTGGCGTGAAGTTGTCCCACGCCGGCGTGAACGCGGTCACGGCTTCGAGAATGCCCTCCTCGCCCGTTTCATGATCCGGACGGGCGAAATAGAGCGCGGCACCATCCCACCCCGTCAGCAGATCATGCCCGGGCATATAGGGGCCACCACGTGCGAGGGAAAAAACGCCCCGATACTGAAGCCTGGTCGCCGTGTCGTCATACACGCATCCCCGAAAGAGCCCGGGTGGATCCTCGGCAAACCGCCGGATCAGGACATAGGTGTCGCCTTTGAGCCCCTCGATGACGTCGGCCTCGTTCGGCACGTGCGGTGGCCACACCCGCTCGGTGCTTTCGCCGAAAGCCACAATGGCGTAAATCGTGAAGGAAACCGCCGCAAAGACGACGGCAAGAACATTGATGCCAAGAAAAAAGACGAAATTTTTAGACTTGCTCATTCATCAACACCTTCAAGAGTGACCCTGTCGTCCCTGAAGCTATATTCCAGGTCGTCAAAAGTCCAGCGAAGCAGTGCCGTGTAAGAACGTGGAGGATTCGTAATAAGTGGCCGCGTCCTTCAGGGCAAGACGGTCATCCCGGGTCACAGGCACTGGAGGGATGATTCGGGTCTCGGATTTGAATGGCCACGCGCGACGATCATTGGTATTTCGTAGGCCAAGGTTTTTCCCATTCCCAGCCCCCACGAGCCGCAATGACTGTTGACCAGAAAGACCGACCTGGTGAGACGTCCGTTTCGGGCCGCCTGACGCACCTGCAGCGCCTTGAGGCCGAAAGCATCCACATCATCCGCGAGGTGGTGGCCGAGGTGCGCAAGCCGGTGATGCTCTATTCCATCGGCAAGGACTCGTCGGTGATGCTGCATCTGGCGCGCAAGGCGTTCGCACCGGGGCCGTTGCCGTTCCCGTTGATGCACATCGACACGACGTGGAAGTTCCGCGAGATGATCACCTTCCGCGATGCGACGGCGCGGGAGCTGGGGCTCGACCTGATCGTGCACATCAACGAGGACGGCGTGCGCGAGGGCGTCGGCCCGATCAGCCACGGCTCGGGCGTTCACACCGACGTCATGAAGACGCAGGCGCTGAAGCAGGCGCTGACCAGGCATGGCTTCGATGCCGCGTTCGGCGGCGCCCGGCGCGACGAGGAAGCCAGCCGCGCCAAGGAGCGCGTGTTCTCCTTCCGCACCGGCACCCATAAGTGGGACCCGCGCAACCAACGCCCGGAACTATGGTCGCTCTACAACGGCCGCATCAAGACCGGCGAGAGCATCCGCGCCTTCCCGCTGTCCAACTGGACCGAACTGGACGTCTGGCAGTACATCCTGCAAGAGAACATTCCGGTCGTGCCGTTGTACTTCGCCAAGCCGCGCCCGGTGATCCAGTACAACGGCATGTGGATCATGGTCGATGATGACCGCTTGCCCATACCCGACGGCGCCGCGCCGGCAATGAAGAGCGTGCGCTTTCGCACCCTGGGCTGCTATCCGTTGACGGGCGCGGTGGAAAGCAAGGCGTCCACCGTGGCCGAGGTGGTGGCGGAGATGCTGAACTCGCGCACCTCGGAACGCGCCGGGCGGGCCATCGACCACGACCAGGCCGGCTCCATGGAACTCAAGAAGCGGGATGGGTACTTCTGATGGCCGACGACGGACGGACGTTCGACGCCGCCGCCACCGAGGCGGTGCTCAGCGGGAAGGCGGCGCAACGCGACCTGCTGCGGTTCCTGACCTGCGGCAGTGTCGATGACGGCAAGAGCACGCTGATCGGCCGGATCCTTTACGACTCCAAGCTGATCTTCGAGGATCAGCTGAAGAGCCTGGAACGCGACAGCAAGGCGCGCGGAAGGGCGGGGGGGGCGTTGGATCTGTCCCTGCTGGTGGATGGCCTGCAGGCCGAGCGCGAACAAGGCATCACCATCGACGTGGCGTGGCGCTACTTCACCACCGACCGGCGCAAGTTCATCGTCGCCGACACGCCAGGCCACGAGCAGTACACGCGCAACATGGCCACCGGCGCGTCCAACGCCGAGTTGGCCGTGCTGTTGGTGGACGCGCGCAAGGGCGTGCTGGTGCAGACGCGCCGTCATGCCACCATCGCCCGGCTGATGGGCCTGCGCCATGTGGTGCTGGCGGTCAACAAGATGGACCTGGTGGGCTATGATCAGGCCACGTTCGAGGCCATCCGCGCGGACTTCGTGGACTTCGCCCGGCGCATCGACCTGCCGGAGCCGGTGTGCATTCCGGTCTCGGCGCTGATGGGCGACAACGTGGTCAACCGGGGCGACGGGATGCCTTGGTACGACGGCCCGACCCTGCTGCCGTACCTGGAAGAGGTGGATGTCGTTCAGGACAGCGTGAGCGCTCCGTTCCGCTTTCCGGTGCAGTGGGTCAACCGGCCGAACCTGGATTTTCGCGGCTACTGCGGCACCGTGGCCTCGGGCGTGGTGCGCCCCGGCGACCGAATCGTCGTCAACCCGTCGGGTCGGCCGACCACGGTGGCCCGCGTGGTGGACTTTTCCGGCGATCGGGAGCAGGCGGCGGCGGGCGAGTCCGTCACCCTGACCCTGGCCGACGAGGTGGACGTCGCGCGCGGGGATGTCATCAGCCCCGCCGACGCGCGCCCGCAGGTGGCCGACCAGGTGGCGGCGCACATCGTCTGGATGTCCGAGGAGCCGTTGTACCCGGAGCGGGGCTATCTGCTCAAGATCGGCCATGCCACGGTTCCGGCGCAGGTGACCGAGATCAAGCACCGGCTCGACGTCAACACCCAGGCCAAGCTGGCGGCCAAGCGGCTGGACCTGAACGAGGTGGCATACTGCAACCTGTCGCTGGGCCGCCCGGTGCCGTTCGACCCCTATGAGGACAACCGCACCACCGGCGGCTTCATCCTCATCGACCGGGCCACCAACCACACCGTTGGCTGCGGCATGATCGCCTTCGGTCTGCGCCGCGCCGCCAACATCCACTGGCAGGCGCTGGAGGTGGACAAGGCCGCCCGCGCCCACCAGAAGCACCAGCGGCCGTGCGTGCTGTGGTTCACCGGCCTGTCGGGCGCCGGCAAGTCGACCGTCGCCAACCTGGTGGAAAAGCGCCTGCTGGCCATGGGCCATCACAGCTACATCCTGGACGGCGACAATGTGCGCCATGGCCTGAACCGCGATCTGGGCTTCACGCCGGAGGACCGCGTCGAGAACATCCGCCGCGTCGCCGAGGTGGCGCGCCTGTTCGTCGATGCCGGGCTGATCGTGCTGGTCTCGTTCATCTCGCCCTACCGGGCCGAGCGGCAGTTGGCGCGCGAAAAGGTCGCCGACGGCGAGTTCCTGGAGGTGTTCGTGGACGCGCCGCTGGCCGTGTGCGAACAGCGCGATCCCAAGGGCCTGTACCGCAAGGCGCGGGCCGGCCAGATCAAGAACTTCACGGGCATCGACTCAGATTACGAGCCGCCCGAGGCGCCCGAACTGCACTTGCGCACCGATCAGGCCAGCCCGGACGAACTGGCCGACGAGATCGTGCAGGCTTTGCGCGCGCGGGGGATGCTTAAGTAATACTGATCGGCGATAGAATGGACTCGTCCGTTCTATCGCCTCCGCCGCTTCCCGGCGCCGGTGCCGCATAAGGACGGACTGGACCGCCGGGCCGGATAGCCGGACCGCCCCTACCCCGCCATCACCGTGTTGACGCAGCCCACCCGCCAGCCGGCCGTGGGCGCGCCGTCCAGCCAGTCCAGCCGGGTCAGCGACAGCGGATCGACGGCGAAGCGCAGCGCCTGGGCCGGATCCAGGTCCAGCGCCACGGCCAGCGCCGCGCGCACCGTGCCGGCATGGACCACGGCAACGATGTCGCGCCCGGCATGGTCTCGGCTCAGGCGCTCCAGCGCCGCCCTGACCCGCGCCGTGACGGCAGCGAAGCTCTCGCCCTCCGGCGGCGCCCGGTGCGCCGGATCGGCCCAGAACGCCGCCAACGCCGGGTCGGGCGGGTCTTCGCTGGCCAGCCCGCCCCAGGTCAGGCCCTCCCAGGCGCCGAAGTGCTGCTCCTGCAGGTCGGGTTCCTCGATCGCGCGGGGCAGCCGCAACCCGGCCGCCACCAGCGCCCGCGCCGTCTGCCCCGTGCGGCGCAGCGGCGTCGTCAGCAGCACGGCGCGCGGCGGCAGCAGGCGGGCCAGCGCCTCCAGGTCGGCGACGTCGCCGGTGTGGGCGTCCGGATCCAGGCGGCCGGTGATGCGGCCGTTGGTGTCCGGCACCGGCGCGTGGCGCACCAGCCACCAGCGCGTGGCCCCGAGGTCGGCGGCCGGAGTGGGGGTCGGCGTCATCGGCGCCTCACTGCCACGCCATGGCGATCGCCGCGACCGCCGTGCATTCGGTCAGCAGCATGGCGCAACCGATGACATCGCCCGTGATGCCGCCCAGCCGGCGCCGGGCCAGCCAGCCCAGCCAGACCAGCGGCAGCAACGCCAGCGGCAGCGCCGGCCACGCCCCCAGAAGCAGACCGGCCAGCAGCGGCAACGCCAGCCCCACCGCGACGCCGGCCGTGTCGGGCCGGCCGGCGGCGGCTCCGACGCCGTCCTCGCGGGCCGGCGGCAGGGCGGCCGTGAACAGCGGCCCGGCGGCGCGCCCCAGGGCGGCGGCCAGCACAAACGCCGGCAAGGCGGTCCCCAGCGGACCGGCGTCGAGCAACGCGGCCAGCGCCGTGACGCGCGCCAGCATGGCGACGATCAAGGCCAGAACACCGTAGGCGCCGATGACCGAATCCCTCAGGATCTCCAGCGACCGCTCGCGATCGCGGCCGCTGCCGATGCCGTCGGCGGTGTCGGCCAGCCCATCCTCGTGCAGGGCGCCGGTGAACAGAACCGCCGCCGCCACGCCGAGCGTCGCCGCCAGCAGGGACGGCGCGCCGAACAGCATCGCCAGCGCCGCGACAGCCCCGCCGGTCAGCCCCACCAACGCCCCCGCCACGGGAAAGGCCCAGGCGGCGCTCATCAGCGGCCGTGACCAGTCGGTGCGCACCCACGACAGACGGGTCAGGAACACGAGCGCCAGGTTGATCTCGCCCAGGCGGCGCCCTACCCAGGCGACGCGGGGGGTGGGACCGTTCGGTTCCGTTTCCATGGGGTGATTTCTCCGCTCGGTTCAGGTATGGCAGGGGCTGCTTACCCAAAACACCAGGAAATCGCCATGGCCAAGTCCGTCCTGCCGCCGATCACCTCCCTCGATGCCCTGCGCGCCCTGGCCCGCGACCTGCCCGGCCCGGACGAAACGGCGGCGGCGGCGGCGGCGGCACGGGAGCCGACGCTGACCAAGCCGGCCGGCTCGCTCGGCCGGCTGGAGTCGATCGCCGCCTGGATGGCCGCCTGGCAGGGGCGGCACCCGCCGCGCCTGGAGCGCGCCCGGTGTGTCGTGTTCGCCGGCAACCACGGCATCGCCCAACGCGGTGTGTCGGCCTTTCCGGCCGAGGTCACGGTGCAGATGGTGGCCAACTTCCAGGCCGGCGGCGCGGCCATCAACCAGCTTTGTGCCACCAACGGCGCCGACCTGGACGTGATCTCGCTGGACCTGGACCGGCCGACCCAGCCGTTCGACACCGCGCCCGCCATGACCGAGGCCGAGCTGCTGGAGGCGCTGAACGCCGGCCTGACGCTCGACCTGACGGACACCGACCTGCTGATCGTCGGCGAGATGGGCATCGCCAACACCACCGCCGCCGCCGCCCTGGCCCTGGCCCTGTTCGGCGGGACGGAAACCGAGTGGGTGGGGCGCGGCACCGGCGTCACCGATGCGGGGCTGGCGCGCAAGGCGGCGGTGATCAAGGCCGCCATGGCCCACCACGGGGCCGGGCTGGCCGACCCGCTGGAGGCGCTGCGCCGCGTGGGGGGGCGCGAACTGGCGGCCATGGCCGGCGGCATTCTGGCGGCCCGGCTGGCGCGGGTGCCGGTGCTGCTGGACGGTTTCATCTGCTGCGCCGCCGCCGGTGTCTGGCACGCCCTGACGCCGGGCGGACTGGACCACGCCATGGCCGGCCACGTCTCGCGCGAATCGGGCCACATGCGCCTGCTGGCGGTGCTGGACAAGGACCCCCTGCTCGATCTGGGCCTGCGCCTGGGCGAGGGCAGCGGCGCCGCCGTGGCCCTGAGCGTGGTGCGCAGCGCCGTCGCCTGTCATGCCGGCATGGCCACGTTCGCCGACGCGGGCGTGGCGAGCGCCGGGAACGGCGCGCCGTGAGCCAGCCGGAGCGGTCGAGTTGGGGACCGCTGACCCGCGTGGCGGACTGGCCCTATCTGCTGCTCGTCCTGACCATCACCTTCTGGTCGGGCAACGCCGTCATCGGCCGCGCGGTCAGCGGCCACGTGCCGCCGGTCGGCCTGGCGTTCTGGCGCTGGACCCTGGCCGGGCTGATCGTGCTGGCCTTCACCTGGCCCCGCCTGCGCGCGGACTGGCCCGAGATCCGCCGGCACTGGCGCATCGTGCTGCTGCTGTCGTTCCTGGGCATCGCCATTTTCAACACCTTTCTGTACATCGGCCTTCAGGATACCCAGGCGATCAATGCCCTGCTGATCCAGACAGCGATGCCGGTCCTGATCATCGTCTGGACGTTCCTCATCTTCGGCGAGCGGGTGACCGGACGGCAGGCGGCGGGGGTGCTGGTCTCGCTGGCCGGCGCCGCCACGGTCATCAGCCGGGGGGACCCCACGGTGCTGCTCGGCTTGCAGTGGAACGTGGGCGACGTGTGGGTGTTGGCGGCCGTCGCCTGTTATGCCGGCTACGCGGCGCTGTTGCGCCTGCGGCCGACGGTCTCGCCCTTCGTCTTCCTGGCCGTCATTTTCCTGGCGGGGGCGGCCATGCTGCTGCCCGTCTATCTGTGGGAACTCCTGAGCCAGGGCCGGACCCTGCCGCTCGACCTGCCCGCGCTGGGGGCCGTGGCCTATGTGGCGGTGTTCCCGTCGATCCTGGCCTATGCCTGCTTCAATCGGGGGGTGGCGCTGGTCGGCGCCAGCGTGGCCGGCCAGGTTCTCTACCTGATGCCCCTGGTGGGCGGGCTGATGTCGGTGGTCTTCTTGGGCGAGCAACTGCTGTGGGCGCATGGGGCCGGGCTGGTGCTGATCGTCGGCGGCCTGTGGCTGGCGGCGCGCACGCCGGCACCGCGACTCAAGGGCCTCAAGGATTGATCCCGTTCGGCCCCACCGCCAGCCGGAAGCGCACCTCGTACCGAGCGGCGTCGCGGTCCATGATCGCCGGATTGGCGTACACCGGCTCGTCGGCCGGCGTGCGCAGCGGGATGCCGGTGCCGTCCCGCGCCTGAAGCAGAGCCGGAAACGTCAGGCCGTCATAGCCCCGATCCGGATGCGCCCAGACCTGGAACCGCATCCGACCGTCCAGGCACCCCACGGCCAGCCACCAGTAGTCTTGCGAAAACAGTTCGGTCCCGGCCGGGGCCGGCTGGCCCAGGCCGTCGCGGGCCAGGGCCGTGCGCACCGCCGCCACGTCCGCCGGGCCGAGCGTGACACGGCTGACCTGCCCGGCCCAGGGGGCGAACAGGCTCGACGGGTCGCCGAACTCCACCAGCCATTCGCTCGTCGTGTCGCCAATGACCCGGGTCATCAGCCGCATGGCCCCGGACGGCGCGGCCCCCGGCAACGCCGGACTGGCGGCCACCAGTTCGTGGACCCTCACGCGACGGCTGTAGTTGGCATTGTGCACGAGCCTGAGATGGTCGGGCGCACCCGCCTGACAGGTGGTACGAATATCGTAACCGTTCAGAAAGGAAAACCATGTGACCTTACGCACAACCGGGTTCGATATATCCCCCGTCGAGGTACAGGCCCCGAGGGCCACCGCGACAAGGCCGGCACACAGGCGCAGTAGCCCCGCCCGGACGCGACCCCCCAAACCTGGGCGGGCAACCGGCCCGAGCAACCAGGGTTCGCGGATGCGCGCAATGCCATGCATGGTCTCACCTCCCGGGAACAGGCCAGACCGCGCGGTGCGATCAGCCCGATGCGATTCTTTGTTTAAAACGAAACGCCTATGGACAACCACTCACCGATTTTCTATGCTGACGACAGTTGCTCCTTGAATCATTTCTTAAAGTTGGTTCGCATTTGGAGCCAATGTCGCGCGTGGATCCAGGGGGGAACAGGCCCGCGCCGGCAGCCGGACCGCCGAGACGACAGGAGGCACGCCGTGTCCAGCCCTCTGCCCAACCCGTCGCCCTGTCGGGACCCGGCTCGCCCCAGGCGCGCCGCCTGGCGCCTGATCCTGGCCCGCCTGAGCGCCATGCTCGCGCTGGTCCTGGTTTTGGGCACCATCATGCCCTCCGACGCCGCCGCGCGCTATGCCGCGATCGTGGTCGACGCCACGTCGGGCCGTATTCTGCACGGCCGCCACATCGACACCCAGCGCTATCCGGCGTCGCTGACCAAGATGATGACGCTTTATATGCTATTCGAGGCCATCGACACCGGCCGGGTGTCGATGGAGACGCGCCTGCGTGTCTCCACCCGGGCGGCCGGGCAACCGGCCTCGAAGCTGGGCCTGCGGGCGGGCTCGACGATCACCGTGCGCGACGCCATCCGCGCGCTGGTCACCAAGTCGGCCAACGACGTCGCCACCGTGGTGGCCGAGGCCCTGGGTGACACCGAGATCGGCTTCGCGCGCCTGATGACGGAGAAGGCCCACCAGCTCGGGATGCGCAGTACGTCCTTCCGCAACGCGTCGGGTCTGCCGAACTCAGGGCAGAAGAGCACGGCGCGGGACATGGCCACTCTGTCGCTGTCGCTGCTGCGGCACTTTCCGCATCACTACCACTTTTTCTCGACGACGTCGTTCCGCTATCAGGGTCACATCTACACCGGGCACAATCACCTGATGAAGCGCTACGCCGGCGCCGACGGGCTCAAAACCGGCTATATCAGCGCCTCGGGGTTCAATCTGGCCTTCTCGGCCACGCGCCACGGGCGCCGGCTGGTCGGCGTCGTCTACGGCGGCCGCACCGCGCGCAGCCGCGACGATCACATGGCCGAGTTGATGGACAAGGGCTTCCAGGTGGTCGCCCAGGCGGGCTACAGCCCCTTTACCGGCCAGGACCGGATCCGGGTGGTGGCCCGGCCGGACCTACCGTCCGGCGCGCCGCCACCGCGCCCGCCCATGCTGCCGCCCGGCAAGGCGCCGGTGCCGCAGGTGGCCAGCGTGGCCGACGTGCTGCCGCGCGTCATTGAACGGCTGCTGTCCGCGCCGAAACCGAGCGTTGACGCAACCGAAGCGGCCGTTCCCTCCGGCTCCGCCCCGCCGCAACCGGCCTCCGACGGCACATGGGGCGTACAGGTTGGCGCCTTCAGCGCGCTCGGTCCCGCCGAACGGGCCGCGCACGACGCCGCCAAGCTGCTCGGCCCGCGGTTCGAGGCCATCCGCGTGCGGGTCATCCCCCATGCCGTGGCGGACGGGCACCTGTACCGCGCCCGCGTCGTCGGAATGCCCAACGAGGCGAAGGCGCGGGCGGCGTGCCGCGACCTGCGCGCGCAGCAGCGCTCGTGCCTGGTGGTGGTGCCGACCGGCTGGACCGTGGCGGCGCGGTAAGGACCGAGGCGCGAACCGTTTACCGAACGGTCGGCGGCCTTCCCTCCGCGATGAACGGAGCCAGGGCATCGACGTTCCCGATCGGGCGCAATTCGCGCACACTTTCATTCCATTCTTCGGCGCGCCTTTTTCCACAATACAAAACATCGTCATTGCGAGGAGCGGAGCGACGAAGCAATCCAGGGCGAAAATTGGTTTTTTCCGCTCTGGATTGCTTCACCCTCGTCTTGCGACGAGGGTTCGCAATGACGGGTTATGGAACCACACCAGGTTCCGCCCAATTTCCGCCATGCCGAATGGGCAGGGTGCAGGCCCTTCCGCCCTGTCCTCAGCCGCCCGCCGGAGCCCGTGCATGGTCGTCGCCCATCCCTTTCGCCGCCCCAGCCGCCGCGCGGTCCTGGCCGCCGCCGTTGCCCTCTTCGTCACCGCCGCCGCGCCCCCTGCCCGCGCCGCCGTCGACGAGGACGCCGCGACGGCTCTGATCCGCGACTACCAGAACGCCCTGCTGTCGGTCATGAAACGCGCCGAATCGGTCGACGCGGCGGGCCGCGTCGACGCCCTGGACGCACCCATCCGCGCCACCTTTGACTTCGCCCGCATGGCCCGGGCCGCCGCCGGCAAGGCGTGGCGGGCCGCCGAGCCCGACACGCGCGAGCGAATGGTCGAGGCCTTTGCCGCCTATTCCGTCGCCATGCACGCCGACCGGTTCGACGGCTATTCCGGCGAATCGTTCCACATCGACGGGACCACCCCCGGCCCGGCCGGCAGCCTGCTGGTCAACACCCACATCGCCCGACCGTCCAAGGACGACGTGCCCATCTCGTACGTCGTGTCCCCCGGCGACGACGGTCCCCGCGTGGTCGACGTCCTGCTGGAAGGGTCGATCAGCGAGGTGGCCCTGCGCCGCTCCGAGTGGTCGGCGATCGGCCGGCGCGACGGCCTGCCCGGGCTGATCGAGGCCCTGGACGCCCTGACGGCGCGCCTTCTCAAAGGCTCGTGACCGTCCGCCTGACGCCAACGCAGCGCGTATGTCCGTCCGGGCGGGTCTGGTATAGTGGCGTCGGCGTCCGCGCCCCCACCCTCTTCCACCCCGCGACGGAAGGCCCTGTCATGACCGCAGACCCCCAGGACGAGTCGCCCCGCGCGGCCATCGGCCGCTTCCAGACCGCCACCGATCAGGCGACGCCAGTGCCGGCGAAGCTGTTGCAGGCCACCCTCAACGACGCCGCCGTCGACCCGGCGCACGGCGATCCACTGCCGCCGCTGTGGCACTGGCTGTACTTCCTGCCGGACGCGACCATGTCCAACGTCGGGTCGGACGGCCACCCGAAGCGCGGCGGTTTTCTGCCCGCCGTCCCCCTGGAACGCCGCATGTGGGCCGGCGGCCGCCTGACGTTCCATGATGACGGGCTGCGGGTCGGCGACATCCTGACCAAGGACTCCGAGATCCTCGACGTCCAGGAAAAGAGCGGCAAGGCCGGCGACATGGTCTTCGTCACCGTGCGCCACCGTGTGTCCTCGCCACGTGGCCTGTCGGTGGAGGAGGAGCAGGACATCGTCTACATCGCCATGCCGACGACGTTCAAACCGCCGCCGCCGCAGGAAGCCCCGGCGGACCCGGCATGGCGGGACGACCTCACCATCGATCCGGTGCGGCTGTTCCGCTACTCGGCGCTGACGTTCAACGGCCACCGCATCCATTACGACCGCCGCTATGCCATGGACGTGGAAAAGTACCCCGGCCTGGTCGTCCATGGCCCATTGCAGGCCATGCTGCTGATGGAGTCGGCCCGCCGTCATGTGCCTTCGGGTAGGGTCGCGTCCTACTCCTTCAGGGGAGTGCGCCCCCTGTTCGATTTCGATACCGTGGCGCTTCACGGCTATGGCCGGGACGACGGCGGCCACGACCTGATGACCGTGAACGGCGACGGCCTGATCGGCATGAAGGCCACCGTTCACTGGGCC
>JGI12109J20283_10317860_pt1 | contig 13801 bp, 9 predicted proteins | sample ElkSlonscriptome_12_FD_20283 | JGI IMG/M metagenome (IMG submission 20283) | reverse complement strand
TTGGTGACCCAATGATTTGTCGGGGTTTGGTGACCCAATCATTTGTCGGGGTTTGGTGACCCAATCATTTGTCGGGGTTTGGTGACCCAATCATTTGTCGGGGTTTGGTGACCCAATCATTTGTCGGGGTTTGGTGACCCAATCATTTGTCGGGGTTTGGTGACCCAATCATTTGTCGGGGTTTGGTGACCCAATCATTTGTCGGGGTTTGGTGACCAAACCCCTACGAGCGGATGGGATTATGAACCGTGACCAGTTTTGTCCCATCCGGAAACGTGGCTTCAATCTGGACTTCCTGCACCATCTCTGGTATGCCTTCCATGACATCATCCCGTGTTAGCAGAGTTGTGCCATCACTCATTAACTCCGCCACCGTGCGCCCCTCTCTCGCTCCTTCTAAAATAGCCGCAGAAATATACGCGACGGCTTCTGGATAATTCAGCTTGAGTCCGCGTGCTTTGCGTCGTTCCGCTAATAGGGCGGCGGTGAAAACCAGTAATTTATCTTTTTCCTGGGGTGAGAGTTGCATAATGACTTGTCTATCTTGATCTTGATCTTGGTGCTATAGCAAAAGGCATAACGCAGAAGGCTCCAGGGCATAAGCCAGGAAGCTTCCGGGCAGATGGCTACACTTGTTTATAGTATCTTCTTTTTCACCTATTTTTAACTGATAGGTATTTGAAGCCAAGCTGCACTAATCTTTTCCCTTCATTTCATTGATTTCAAACAAACTGATCATAACTCCAGCCAGAGGAATTGCCAGAAAAACTCCCAGAAGTCCGGCAACTCTCGCACCTACTAATAAAGCAAAGAACATGACAACTGGATTCATATCAAGTGAGCCTTGCATAATTCGAGGCATCAGTAAATTCTCTTCGACTTGTTGTAAAGTCACACAAATTGCTAAAACAGTGATACTTAGCAAGATTCCTTGAGGTAACACAATTAATGCGACAATGGTAATCCCTAAGGTTGCGCCAATTGCCGGAATCAGATCAAACACTCCCGCGATCGCGGCTAAAACTAAGGCATAGGGAATTCTAAACAATACAAAAATAACAAAGGCAGAAATGCCAAAAAAAGCTGATAGTAGAAGTCTTCCCCAAAAAAATCCTAAAAAGTTGCGTTGAATAGCAAGGCTTAGCTTATTTCGGAGGGGAGGGGGAAATCGTTGAAGAATGAAAGACCAAAGCCTTCCTCTATCTAGCAACATAAAAAATGCGACAACAGCAATCAATATGAGATTGGCGAACTGGGTTAATAATTCGGATAATATTGCTAAAATAATGGTAATTCCTGCAAGGATTTGATTGCGTAAAAATGCTCCAATGGCTTCGAGGTCAATTTGGAGATTCCATCTATCCAGAAACCTCTCAATTTTTTCTCCTATAAATACAACTTGATCAATAATCCCCGGTAATTCATTAATTAATTGTTGACCTTGAGATAAAAGTGCAAACCCTATTGTAACCGTAAAAATAAAAACTATAATAATGAGAATTAAAAATACCACAACAACGGCAACAGCATGTGGGACAAAATGCTGCAACCATCTCACTGGATAGGTGAGCAGAAAGGCTAATACTGCGGCTAATGCAAAAATAACTACAACGGCTTCAAAATAAACAATGACTTTGAAAAAAAATACTCCTAAAATAATTAAAAGTAAATATCGAATTAATTCACGGTTAGTTAAATTAATCATAAAACTTCAAAATATTATCTTCCCCACCTTCCCCACCTTCCTCACCTTCCCCATCTTCATTCAGTCAGATGCCGTGAAAAGTAAGTTTAAGACAGGGTATAGCTTTCAGCGTTTTGGCTAAACTAGCCAAACTCGTGGTTGGGAAACATTCCGTCCCAAATAAGTAAGGCGCAGACATTGCCAAACTTGGGTAAACCAGTTTCGCACTTCTGTGGTTGATGAACCGCGATAACGGCATAATAATCCTTGTGCCTGAGTTTGGGTAACTCCCGCTTCTCCTTGGCGCTGATCGGCTGTCCACAGGCTTCTGGCATTGTCTATTATCTCCGATGATACAGGTTGTCCAATCCAGATCAGGGTTCCGACAATTGGCTGTCCGGCTAATCCATGGGGACTATCGAGTACCGCTTCTCCTCCCGGTAACCACTGACGATCAATCCACAATGGGTGTCCTTGTTGCCAGATTTCGGTATGCGATCGCCAATCTCCTTGTAAGAACCGTTCCTTCCTAGCAGTACGCCCAAACCGGGTAATTTCCCAGGCTAACCAACTGGCTCCCGGAGCTAATTCTACCGTCATCTGCTGCTGATAAATGGCACCATTAAATACAATTGTTTGCTGCGGTAACCATTCCAAACAAGCCCCCGCTTCAACGTGGATATGAATCTGTTGTTTGGCTCTTTGCCCATTGCTGCGATAGATTTTACTCGCCGCCGCCGTGGTAATCAAGGCTTGGGCATCTGCTTGTAGGTCGATGGTTTGAGACAAGCGATCGCCGCCGACAATACCCCCGGCTGTATGTAAAACTATCGTATGACAAACCCTTTGTCCTTCGGGGTAAAACGGGCGCTGCACCTTCAGAGGAGAAGTTATGCGATCGCGCACTAAGCGAGTTTTGCCCTGATCATTGGCATAGACTAACTCTAAAGAGCCTTGCCATTCTGTTTGGGGATGAGACATTCAGCTTCACGACGAGCAAGCGTTAATCAGAATCATACAAGCGATCGCGCACCGATCTGGGGCAGCAAGGCGGTAATTGGGTTGTGATTTTGGTCTTGTTAGTGTAGTATCTGCTTATTGGAGTAATAAAACTCATTGTGGTGTAGTATTTCTTTTTATATTTTTATATCGCCTTATACTTATAGGATTTGCTTGGGCAATGCCATGAAGCCAACCCTTGAGAAAAATGCTCTTGTAAAAGCGAGATTTTATTAATACCTGATGTGAAGAATCAAATAACGCACTCGTCCAAAAATTTTCCCGAAAATTACACTAACTTTTCCACATTGGTGGAACTGTTGCGCTACAGAAGCGCTACACAGCAAGAGCGAACGGCTTTCACGTTTCTAGGAGACGGGAAAACCGAGTTAGCGAGTTTAACCTATCAAGAATTAGATCGGTGCAGTTGTGCGATCGCGCAAGCACTAAGGCGTTACTTGTCCACACAGCCACAGTGTACAGATACTGCTGGTGCGAGGGCGTTGCTGCTGTATCCACCGGGGTTGGAATTCATTGCGGCTTTCTTTGGCTGTTTGTATGCCGGAGTTGTCGCGGTTCCCGCTTATCCACCCAAGCGCAATCAGAATCTGTTGCGGTTGCAGGCGATCGCCAAAGATGCTCAAGCTCAAGTCGCACTTACCACGACATCATTATTGGGGACGATCAAACGTCAGTTTGAGCAGAACTCAGAATTGACAAAGCTGAACTGTCTGACTACCGACACCCTGGTTGAGCGTGAAAATTTTACTCCTGATCCAGCCACACCAGAAACTCTGGCTTTTCTTCAATACACTTCGGGTTCGACGGGAACACCCAAGGGTGTGATGGTGAGTCATGGCAACCTGATGCGTAATTCCGAGTATATGCACCCGATTTGGGGGTTCAGTTCAGAAAGCGTCATGGTAACCTGGTTGCCGACGTTCCATGATATGGGATTGATTTATGGAATTCTCCAGCCCTTGTATCATGGGTTTCCCTGTTACTTGATGTCACCGACTTCCTTTCTGCAAAAACCGATTGGCTGGCTTGAGGCAATTTCCCACTACAAAGCCACTCATAGTGCTGCTCCTAATTTTGCCTATGATCTTTGTGTTCGCAAGATCACTCCTGAACAACGCGCCACCCTGGATTTGAGTAGCTGGCAGATGACATTAAACGCCGCCGAACCTGTCAGAGCAGACACCCTCAAACGCTTTACCGAAGCGTTTAAACCCTGCGGTTTTGAGCTAGCCACCTTTTGTCCCGGTTACGGTTTAGCTGAAGCGACGTTATTCGTGGCTGCAGTGCAACACCAAAAAGTGCCGAGGTTTTACACAGTTCAGGCAGAAGCACTAGCACAGAATCAGGTAATAGACGGCAAAAGTGAGGAGAAAGTACAAACTTTTGTAAGTAACGGACAGCCGGGAATTGATATCAAAGTCGTCATTGTCCATCCCGAATCATTCACTCAATGTTTGCCAGGAGAGGTGGGCGAAATTTGGGTTTCTGGCTCTGGTGTTGCTCAAGGATACTGGCAGCGAACCGAGGAAACCCAGCAAACTTTTGGGGCTTATTTGGCAGATAGTAAAGTCGGACCATTTCTGCGGACGGGAGATTTGGGATTCATCAAAGATGGTGAGTTATTTATCACAGGGCGACTTAAGGATGTGATCATCATTCGGGGTCAAAACCACTATCCTCAAGATATTGAATCCATCGTGGAACAGAGCCACCCAGCACTCCGGCTGGGTTGTGGGGCAGCTTTTACAGTGGAAGTCAACAAAGAAGAGCGCCTCGTCGTCGTTCAGGAAGTCGAGCGTACCTGGCGGCGGAATTTGGATGTGGAGAAGGTGGTGAGAGCGATACGCAAGGCTGTTGTGCAGCAGCATGATTTGCATGTTTATGCAATAGCACTGATTAAAACAGGAAGTATTCCCAAGACATCGAGTGGCAAGATTCAGCGCCGTGCTTGTCGGGTAAAGTTTTTAGAGGGTACTTTAGATGTTTTGGCGTCAAGTCATGGACATAGAGAATTACCAAAACCGGATGGCGTAAGCGACAAGTCACTTACTAAAGTTGATTCATCTTAGCTGGGTTGTTTTTGACTTTAAGATGGCAGGGTTTCGCACTTAAGTGATTGGTTTAAATAAAAAAGGAGTCAATTGACCCAATGCGTACAGAAGCAGAAAATAACAAAAAAGCCCTCTCGGTCACGGAAATTCAAAACTGGTTAGTTTCTTATATGGCCGAACTCATGGACGTTGATCACGATGAGATTGATATTAAGGTTCCATTCGATGAATACGGGCTAGATTCTTCAATGTCAGTAACCATGGTCGCTGACTTAGAGGTATGGCTAGGACGTACTCTCGATCCTACCCTAATCTATGATTACCCAACCCTGGAAAAGTTAGCTCGGCACGTCAGCCAGGTTTGAGCGTTTGGTAAACTAACCGTTAGTATCAAGTAGTGTTTTGATTGAGATTTAAAATTAAACCTAATGAAAGAACAGATCATGATGGATAATACCCAAGTATCTGATACCAAAAAGCAACCGTCCAGTAAGGCGAGAAAGCGTCATCTCAAAGTCAATGAAATCAACTATAGCAACAACCTTGAGTCTGACTACACCGAAAAAATAGAAGCGCTGGAAAAAAGCTTTGATTATGATAGCAACAGCACTTGTTATTGGAGTAAACCAGAACTGTCAATTTTCTATGGTACTCCACTTTATCAAGGGGCTTCCGAAGCCCAAAAGCTGGCTCTCAATCACTTGTACTGGGTTGCCAATTATGACCATACCGCTGCTTCTGAAGCGAGTACCGTACATTATAATCAAGTCACCGCAGGCGTTTTTTCCCAAATTAGTGATAGCTATGAAGCACTGTGCTTAAATCTGAAGCACGAAGCCGAGCAAGAAAAATTCCACATTCACGCTTTTCAAAACATTGGTCATAAAACAAAAACAGCGTTGTTGGGAAAGCGAGTTATGGGTATTAAACTGAATAAAAATTCTCGTTACAAAAAAAGTGGACAGCTAAAATTAGTTGCCAAATTGCCAGAGGGTGTTAAATCCAGTTTAGGTTCATCAAATTTCCAATATAATAGTTTGCGCTACTTAAGCAAACTGATGCTGAACAGCGAAACCTATCGTTACTCTCAATATTTGCAGGATTTCGACAAAAAAGGAGAGCCTTTAACGGCTATAAAGAAAGGTTATGTTGGCGTAGCTATACCCCAGAATTTGGTACAGTTTTTCACCTTTTGTTGGGGGAGTTCGCCTTTCCTAGCCTGCCAGTATTATGCCTACCGCTATGCGGGAAATGCCGTTTTAAAAAACTACGAGTATGAATACTCAGAGTATTTCAGGAAATTAGAAAAAGATGGCAAATGTACTTCAGTTCCACAAACCGTTTCCCATTATCATTTTTTAGATGAATCTTTCCATACCACAACTTCACAGCTAATTGCTCGAGATATGTACAAAGACTTTGGTAAGCCAACAACTAGTGAGCAAGTCATTGCTAACGTTATATTTTACTTGATGCAAAGTGGCTTTTTAGGGGGGCTTCCGGGTGGTTTAATTGGTTCATTCGTTGATGAATCCTTAATCATGCCTCTGTATTATAGAATCCTACGCTCTCCAGTATTTGATATGTCTGCCCAAGACGCGCTCCACTGGATGGAAAAGTGTTTGTGCCATGAACATGAAGGGTTTCATCTGCAAACTAAGTATCATCAACGAGCCATGAAAAATATTGGTCAGCTTGCCAGTAGTCTTGACTACTTGTGGCCCATAAACCGCGAAATGCGAATTATGGCTTCAGGAGGCTCGATTAGTAAGGCGATCGCAAATAATGTCAAGGCACTCAAGCAATTCTCCAAGATAGCGGTTGTATAAGTAGAAGTTCTAAATGGAACCCATAGCAATTGTAGGCATTGGTTGTCGCTTTCCAGGAGCTAACGACCCAGAAGCGTTCTGGCAGTTGTTGCGTGAAGGAGTGGATGCGATCGCAGAAGTTCCCTCCCAGCGATGGAATATTGATAGGTTTTATGATTCCCACCCCGCCACACCCGGAAAAATGTATACTCGCTGGGGGGGATTTTTAGACCAAGTTGATCAATTCGATCCCAGCTTCTTCAAAATTTCACCCCGCGAGGCACAGTACCTAGATCCCCAGCAAAGACTTCTTTTAGAAGTTGCCTGGGAAGCGTTAGAAAATGCCGCCATTGTTCCCGAAAACTTAGCAGGCAGCCAAACTGGTGTGTTTATCGGCATTGGGAACTTTGAATACCACAGATTAATATACAACGATTTATCCAGCATCAACGCCTACAGTAGCACGGGAACCAGTCTCTCCATTACTGCCAACCGTCTATCTTACCTGTTGGATCTGCAAGGTCCAAGTATGGCAGTCGATACAGCTTGCTCTTCATCCCTAGTCGCTGTTCACCTAGCTTGCCAGAGTTTACAAAACCAGGAGTCTAACCTCTGCTTAGTCGGCGGGGTGAACCTGATATTGTCTCCAGAACCGACGATCGCCTTTTCTCAAACCCGAATGATGTCAGCCGACGGGCGCTGCAAAACCTTTGATGCTAGCGCTGATGGATATGTTCGGGGAGAGGGGTGTGCGGTAATCGTTCTCAAGCGTCTGAGCAATGCACTGGAGGATGGAGACAGGATACTGGCAATTATTAGAGGTTCGGCGGTTAACCAAGATGGATTGAGCAATGGTATCACAGCCCCCAATAGTCCGGCTCAGCAGGCAGTTATCCGCCAAGCCTTAAAAAATGCCCAGGTGCAACCCGCGCAAATTAGCTATGTTGAAGCCCATGGTACAGGCACATCCTTGGGAGATCCAATTGAGATGAAATCTCTCAAAGCTGTGCTGAGTCAGGGGCGTTCCACTGCTCAACCCTGTTGGATCGGGTCAGTTAAAACCAATATCGGTCATTTAGAAGCAGCGGCTGGAATTGTCGGGTTGATCAAGGTTGTTCTGTCTTTACACCATCAAGAAATTCCCCCCCATCTGCATCTGAAGAAACTGAATCCCTACATTTCTTTAGCCGGGACACCATTTGCCATTCCTACTCAGCGCCAGCCTTGGTCTATTGGCACAGCACCCAGATTAGCAGGCATCAGTTCCTTTGGTTTCGGCGGCACGAATAGTCATGTGATTGTAGAAGAAGCGCCAGTAGAAAGTCAAAAGGCAAAAGGCAAAAGGCAAAAGCAAGAAGTAATTGAACGCTCCGTGCATCTTCTTACTCTGTCGGCGAAGAATGAGGCGGCGCTGCAACAGTTAGCACAGCGTTATCAAGATTTCTTGATCGCTCATCCGCAAGTATCACTGGCAGATGTTTGCTTTACCGCGAATACAGGGCGATCGCATTTTACCCACCGCCTTGCTCTAGTCGCACAATCAACCCAACAGTTGCGCGAACAACTTAATGCTTTCGCCACTGGAAAGGAAACGGCGGGTAATGTCAGCGGACAAATACGCAGTAGGAAACTGCCGAAGATAGTATTTTTATTCACAGGGCAGGGTTCTCAGTATGTTGGTATGGGACGCGAACTCTATCAAACCCAGCCCACTTTCCGAAAAACCCTCGACTACTGTGCTGAAATTCTACATCCCTATCTGGAAAAGCCTCTACTGAGTGTCCTGTATCCTGAACCTGGTGACACATCCCCTCTGGATGAAACTGCCTACGCCCAACCCGCCTTGTTTGCCCTAGAATATGCCCTCGTTGAATTGTGGAAATCCTGGGGCGTCGAACCCTCAGCCGTTATGGGTCATAGTGTCGGTGAATATGTAGCTGCCTGTGTGGCTGGGGTATTTAGCTTAGAAGATGGCTTGAGGTTGATGCAACAGCGGGGGCGTTTAATGCAATCCTTGTCGCCCGATGGGGAAATGGTGGCAGTATTTGCTGATTATGCCCAAGTTAAAGATGCCATTCAACCCTATGCTCAACAGGTGGCAATTGCCGCGATGAACGGGGCTGAAACTCTTGTGATTTCTGGAGAGCGTCAGGCAGTGGGAGACGCGATCGCAATTCTATCAGCAGCCGGTGTGAAGACGAAACGGTTGAACGTCTCCCGTGCTTTTCATTCCCCGTTAATGGAATCCATACTGGCAGAGTTTGAGCAGGTGGCGAGAGACATTACCTACTCATCTGCCCAAATCAAGGTCATTTCTAATCTGACGGGGGAAGTCGCCACCGATGAAATCGCTACCCCTGACTATTGGTGTCGCCATATTCGGCAGCCTGTCCAATTTGCGGCGGGTATGGAAACGATTTATCGTGACGGTTATCAGCTTTTTCTCGAATGTGGCCCCCAGCCAACGTTACTGGGGATGGGACGCCGCTGCTTGCCCGAATCGGCAGGACATTGGCTACCTAGCTTGCGTCAAGGGCAATCAGATTGGCAGCAAATGCTCCAGAGTTGTGCCATGTTGTATGTGAATGGGATGCCGATAGATTGGTCAGGTTTTCACCGGGATTATGCCCATCGTCGTCTCCAACTACCGACCTATCCATTCCAGCGATCGCGCTTCTGGTTTGAGAGGATAGCTGATCAACCCCGCCAGGAGAAGCCAGAAGCCTGCCAACGTTGGCAAACTGTAGTAGCTGGGAGTACCGACCAAGCCCAAACCGGACCGTTTGATTTGGAACTCCACACCTATCAAGCCAAGTTAGAGTCATACGACTCCCTGACAACGGCTTATGTTCTCACTGCATGGCAAAACTTAGGCATTTATCGCCAAGCTGGGGAACGGCATTCCGTAGAAACGTTATTACGTGAATTCAATATCTTACCAACCTATAGAAAACTTCTATCCAAATGGCTGGAGCGATTGGTAACAGAAGGCATATTGCAGCAAAACGAGCAAGTCTTTGTCAATCAAAAGTCGCTGCCTACAGCATCAGTTGATTCTTGTTTGTTTCAGGCACGAGAGTCATCAACAAATGCTCCACAGCTAATCAATCTTATCCAGCGCTGTGGGGAAAACCTTGGCGACGTTTTAATCGGGAAGGTCAAGCCTTTAGAATTGATATTTCCTGGTGGTTCCCCGGAAATCACCAACTACCTGTATCAGCAATCACCAGAGGCTCGCTATTTCAACGGTATTGCCAGGAGCGTTATTGAGGCTGTCGTCAAAAGCCAGCCTCAAGCCAAGTCGCTGCGGATTCTGGAAGTTGGAGCCGGAACCGGGGGCACAACTGTCTCCTTGCTGCCAATTCTACCCAAAGAGCGAACCAGCTATTGGTTCACTGATGTGTCAAACCTTTTCCTGGAGAGAGCCAAGCAGAAATTCAAGACGTATCCCTTTGTCCGATATAGTCTGCTGGATATCGAGCAGAACCCTGAAACTCAAGGCTACCCCCTGCACAGTTTCGATGTGGTTGTGGCTGTTAACGTGTTGCACGCAACTCGTGATATCGAAGAAACCCTGAAAAATGTGCGATCGCTACTCGCACCGGATGGCTTACTGCTGATTATAGAAGTCACGAATCCTCCATCTTGGTTGGACATTACCTTTGGATTGACCGAGGGTTGGCAGGGGTTTGAGGACAGGCGAGGGAACAATCCACTTTTATCCCAGGCACAGTGGGAGTCGGTTTTGGGTGATTGTGGATTTGAGCGGGTGTTGAGCTTACCGAGTTCCGGCTCACCGACAGAAATTCTGGGTCAACACGTCTTGATTGCCCAGTCTGAGCGATTGACACAAGAGGCAACAGACTCTGATCAAATAGAGACTCTGCCGCAGTCAGAGCCGGCTGTCAGGGAAGTTGAGGAGAGTCCCCGGAGCGATCGCCTTGTCGCGGCACCACCTGATCATTTACAGCAGAGCTGGGAGTATCGGCTTCATGATAAAGTAGCCAGTATTTTGGGACTTTCTCTATCTGAGCTAAATATTGATACTTCACTAACCCATCTCGGATTTGACTCCTTGATGGCAGTTGAACTAACGAATTGGATGACTAAAGAATTGGGGGTAAACATACCTGTGGTTAGCTTCCCAGCTGGTGCCAACATTACTCAACTCACTAATCAAGTGAGAGAGACTCTTGCTGACACCGCCACCAGCAAACCCCCTGAATGCCAGCCCTACCCCTGCTTAATTCCCCTTCAGCCTCAAGGCAGCAAACCACCGTTCTTTTGCGTCCATCCCATTGCCGGAGTGGTTTTCCCGTATTATGAGTTAACCAGTCTTCTGGGCGAGGATCAACCCGTTTACGGGCTGCAATCATTTAGTCTGGCTGGGGAAGGGAAACCCTTAACCCGGATTGAGGATATGGCAGCACACTACATTAAAGCCATACGAACCGTTCAACCCCAGGGACCATACATTTTAGGCGGTTGGTCTTTTGGCGCTTATGTCGCGTTTGAAATGGCTCAACAATTACAACAGAATGGTCAAACTGTTGCCCTACTAGCGGTGATAGATACGCCTCGACTCTCAGGGAATAAAACCGCGAATGTTATGATGTTGTCCAAAACATTTATTACTGTATCGTTACGATATATAGGTCCCTATGTTTACGATTATTTTTATCTGTCAAATGCTGCCAATTCGTCTAAAAAAGCCGCCAAAAATGGGAGTTGGGCTATGAAGAGAGTTGCGGCGATGCTGAAATCACCAGCCGTGGCGAACGTTGTCCTTCAAGAGTCAAAAATTATTCAGCTTCAACAGCCAATTTTGCGCCACCTACTCCCTGTCCTCTGGGCTAATAGCAAAGCATTAGTCAACTATGTTCCGAAAGTCTATCCGGGCAAAATCACCCTGTTTCAGAGTAGCAAACCCTGGGTAGCCAGTCCGCCAGATAGGGGTTGGGGCTGGAAAGATTTAAGTCTCAAAGGTGTAAAGATTTGTCAAATTTCCGGTCATCACCTAAATTGTTTAAGGATGCCTCATGTTAAAGTGGTTGCTGAACAATTAGCCAACTGTATCGAGCAAGTTTCAAAATAAACATTAGTGGAGAACGTTAACGCAATGAATAAACCCAATCAATTTATAGGAACTTGGCGATTGATATCATGCGAAATTAGGGATTCAGAGGGTCAGGTCAGCTACCCATTTGGAGAAGATGCCCTTGGCTTCCTGATTTACACGGATGATGGATACATGTCTGGAACCCTGATGAGAGCCAACCGTCCACACTTTGCCGTAGGAGATGTTCTGGGAGGAACACTAGAGGAACAGGCAATGGCAACTCAGACTTACCTCGCCTATTGCGGTCGGTATGAGATTCAAGATAACAAAGTGATTCATCATGTTGAAAGCAGCCTATTTCCTAATTGGGTTGGTGTAGATCAAGCCCGCTTCTTTGAATTTAAGGAAGGCAAGTTGGTATTAAGTACACCTCAGATTTTAGCCAGTGGCAAGGAATCTGTTGGTTACCTAATCTGGGAGCATGTTTGAAGTCAAATGATTACGAATACTTTTTTAAGGAGATCAGTGACAAATGACTAGACCCTTACAGATCCGTCCCGGATTTGACTTTGATGAAGCGATATTAATGGCTCAGTTTACAAAGCAAGTCTACGAACTTTTCCAGTATGATGATGGAAGTATTGAAGACACAGAACTCAAAGAAATCTACAACTCTATTCACCGAAATCAAGGCTGGACGTTTGTCCACAGCATCCGCAACGATCAAACAAATGTCCGAGGATTTATCCTCAAAAACCCTGGAGCTAATCAGTATGTGTTAGTTTTTCGAGGTTCCATCGTCACGGATAGAGGGAGTTTAGAACTCACGGATCTTCTAATTAGCGACACAAACTGGGAATTAGTCAGCTACGGTGCTATGGCTGATCCGAGAATTAAAGTATCGGAAGGATTTTTTGAAGCCTTTGAATCGGTCTCAGATCAGGTCGAAATTTTCTTTAAGACTTTACTGGGGCGGCTCACCAAAAGAGACTTTATTCGCCTTGAAGGGTTGACTCCCGAAAGGCAATTTGCCTGCGCGATGGCGATGGCTGATGCTGGGTCAATTCGACTTAGTAATGAGTTTGAGCAGCAAGCTAGAACGTTAATACTCAACGTTGTTGCCGATGGGGAAATTGGCAATAATGAGGAATTGATAGAAGTTTTAGAATTTAAGAAACAGAATTTATTAGCCCTGGAAACCTTGAGTGAGCCAGTAGACGTTTACGTGACGGGTCATAGTTTGGGTGGGTGTTTAGCCAACCTTGGTGCCTTGGCGCTGCGGCGTTACTTTGGTTCAATGGTTGATTCAGGACTGGCAATAAAAGTTTACACGATTGGGGCGCCCAAGATAGGCAATCAGAACTTTGTCAACTATTACAATGAACAAATTGGTGCAGGGTTGAGCCATCGCGTGGAAAACCTATTGGATGTTATGGGACCTGTACTCCCTCCTTCACCGCCTTTCCCTTTAAATGTTTTGGCTCCCAACGGTTTGCGAATTGGCAATTTTTCTCTAGCTAATTATGCAGCCGTAGGGGAAGTGCATACTTTAATTGGCTTGGGATCTCAGAATGTCTCCCTGGATTTTGGCGGTGCGATAGAATTCTTGGGTGGTATTCCTTTTCCCCACAGCTTCGATGCCTATATTCAGTTGCTCAAAGAAGACAAGCAGCGCTGGCATCAATTCTCTCTACCAATCAAGAATATCCTGTCTCCGTTTTTCAAGGAACTGCTGCAAGAGCAAGTTGAAGAAATCGCCGACCGTTTTAAGGTTTCAAATCAAGCTTTAGCAGACCAAATTATAGAGTCAATACACAGTCTTAAGAATGGGCAAGGAATTGCTCAAGATTCTAAGGAATCAGAGATTGATATGAGCAGGGATTCGGTGAAGTAGGGCTGGCTGCATAAAGCCAAAATCCTTAGCCATCAATCCTTTGAGGTGTATGGATAGTTTTTGTTCTACCAAGCCTATAGTGGAGATAATGCCTGAAAGTAGAGACGTTGCATGCAACGTCTCTACAATGGTGCCGAAAGTCCTAATCGATGTGTCTACTGCTATAAAACTGTTTTGGTATTAGACATTCAGATTGGGGATCAATGAATAGGTTTTCCACAATGAGGACAAAATTTTGAGGTTCGCTTACGTTTGAGCGGGTGTCTCACTTGAAGTTCTTCCGAG
>JGI12109J20283_11366743_pt1 | contig 13805 bp, 12 predicted proteins | sample ElkSlonscriptome_12_FD_20283 | JGI IMG/M metagenome (IMG submission 20283) | reverse complement strand
TGCGTACTCCAACCATACCACCAGGGATGTGGTGTGTCTGCATGCGATACGCATGGGTAAAGTAAAATGGTCATCTCTGAAACCATGTCTAAGAACAGAAAATACCCAGGTTTCCGGGATTTACGGTCGTTTTTACGGGTTTTCTGTTGTCGTTTTATAAATGCATGTCTTGCGTGATGCGGCCTGGTCTGGCCCGGTGCCAGACCCATAAACTAGATTTGCCTGTGGCAGCGTGGTACGTTCTTGCGAAAAGATCTGGTTTGTTCCGCTTGCCGGAGGCGAATCGGACCGTTTATCCAGGTGATCCGACCTTTCATCTGATCAAACGGCACGTTTGAATAGACGACCGCGTAACGCGGGTTATTTACATGCGTCACGCGGTCGTCCGATCAGCCAACGATATGGTAGCCGCCGTCAACATAGTGAATACCGCCTGTAATAGCCGCGGCGGCATCGCTCACGAGAAACGCGGCCATGCTCCCGACATCCTCAATGCTGACCAGTTGGCGCTGCGGCGTGCGTGAAGTTGTCTGATCCATTAACTCGTCAAAACGATCAATCCCGGAAGCGGCGCGGGTTTTAATCGGGCCGGGCGATACGGCATTGATGCGAATATGCTTCGGGCCAAGTTCGGCGGCCATCGAGCGCACCACACTCTCCAGCGCGGCTTTGACCGGCCCCATCAGATTGTAGTGCTCGACCACCTTTTCCGATCCATAAAATGTTACAGTCAGTAGCGCGCCGCCGTTAGACATTAGCGGCTCGGCCAACCGCGTCATCCGAATAAAGGAGTGGACCGAGACATCCATCGCCAGGGCAAAACCTTCCTGTGAACAATCGACCACGCGCCCGTGCAGATCTTCGCGGGGGGCAAACGCAATCGAGTGCAGCAAGAAGTCGATCTGGCCCCACTCCTGGGTAATCCGCGTAAATACCGCCTCCAGTTGCCCCGGCTCGCGGACATCGCAGGGTACAATGATCGGGCTATCCAGGGCTTCTGCCAGAGGGCGAACGTAGGATTCGCCGCGTGGGCCAAGGTAGGTAATTGCCAGTTCCGCACCCATTGAGTGAAATATTTTGGCGCATCCATACGCGATGCTATGTTCGTTGGCGATCCCGACAATCAGACCTTTCTTGCCCTCAAGCGTAACCAGTGACATCGCTGCTGTCCTCTTTCTGCATGGTGTGAAGGTAGCTATCGGTTAAATTTCCAGCGCGTACCCTGTGGGCTATCTTCCAGCGTAACCCCCAGATCGGTCAGGCGGTTGCGGATGTTGTCGGCCAGGTCAAACTGCTTTGCCTTGCGCAGTGCGGCCCGCGTCTCGATCAGCAGTTCGATAAAGGGCGCCGCATCGTGGGCCGCTTCCGACTGCGCCTCCAGGCGCAACCCCAGCACGCCCGCCAGTTCACGCAGCGCGGCCTGCGCCGTATCAAACGGCTCGCCGCTGATCCCGGCATCGCGGGCCGAGTTGATTGCGCGTACCAGGTCAAACAGCGCCGCCAGGGCGCCTGCCGTGTTGAGATCATCATCCATGGCAGCGGTAAACTTTCCATGGGCTTCTGCGCCCGCCGTTGCCAGTTCCGCCACCGCTTCCCCTGTGGTAAGCGTGCCGGTGGCAGGCAACAGCGCACCGCGCAGGCGCTCTAGTTTGCGCGCATTCTCGGCGGCAATATCCGCGTTGTAGGTCAGTGGACTGCGGTAGTGGCTGTTGAGCACAATCAGTCGGAAGACATCCGCATCATACTGGTCCAGGAAGTCGTCAATTGAAACCACGTTGCCCAGCGATTTGGACATCTTCTCGATCTGGCGCGTCTCCGGGTTGAGCAGTTGCAGCATGCCGTTGTGCATCCAGAAGCGCGCAAACGATTTGTGGGTCAGGCTCTCGCTCTGGGCAATTTCGTTCTCGTGATGGGGAAAGATCAGATCGGTGCCGCCACCATGAATATCGATCTGTTCCCCCAGATGTTTGAGATTCATAGCGCTACACTCAATATGCCAGCCGGGACGCCCTGCACCCCAGGGGCTGGGCCAGGCCGGTTCGCCCGGCTTGGCCGCCTTCCAGAGGGCAAAATCCGCCGGTGACTCTTTGCGCGGATCAACCTCGAAGCGGGTGCCGCTCAGCATATCTTCCAGGCTGCGACCGGATAGCTTGCCATAGTCCGGGTCGCTGCCGACGCGGAAGTAGACATCGCCCGCGGCGGGGTAGGCATGGCCCTGGTCAATCAATCCCTGGATGAAGCCGATAATCTCCGGCATCGTCTGGGTGGCGCGTGGATAGACCGTCGCCGGAAGGACATTCAGGGCCGTCAGTTGCTCCATAAAAGCGTCAATATAGCTCTCGGCCAACTCCTGCGGGTCACGTCCCAGCGTATTGGCCCGCGCGATAATTTTATCGTCTACATCGGTAAAGTTGACCACATGCATCACCCGGTAGCCCCGCCACTCCAGGTAACGGCGCACATTGTCAAAGGCAATCGCCGACATCGCGTGGCCGATATGGGCATCATCATAGACCGTAACTCCGCAGACATACATGCGGAGAACCTCGGGTTCAATTGTTTCCAGCGGATCGACGCGGCGCGTCAGTGTGTTGTAGATTTTAACAGACATGTAATCCTCAAACCAGCAGCAGATTTACGCAAAAATTGCCGCAACCGGGATATGCAACCCCGGCAGCAGTGTTTCCCCATCCAGTGTATCGTATGTTCTTAAATCCCCTCGCCCAGCCGGTACTCCTCTTCGCTGTTGCGCTGCTCATCCAGGATGGCCCACAGGCTGGCGGAGAGGGTCAGGTGGTGCTCTATGGTATGGTGATTGGTCGTCTCTTCCAGTTCACCGAGCCGACCTTCCAGTTCCAACACTTTGTCATGCAGGTTACGCAGCATTTCACCTTCCGGGTCGGGCAGGCGTTCCACCCGGCGGGTTGCGCCGGTGTACGGGTCGCGGGTGGCGACAATACGGGCGGGTACGCCAACCGCCGTTGCATGCGGCGGAACATCTTTGACCACCACGGCCCCGCCGCCCACCCGCGCGCCCTGACCAATGGTAATCGCGCCCAGCACACTCGCGCCGACACCAATCACCGCATGATCTTGGAGCGTCGGGTGACGCTTTCCGCGCTGTTTGCCGGTGCCACCCAGCGTTACCCCCTGGTAGAGCGTCACCCAGTCACCAATCTCGGTTGTCTCGCCAACAACGACGCCCATTCCATGGTCGATAAAGAAGCCACAGCCGATACGCGCCCCAGGATGAATTTCAATGCCGGTCAGGAAGCGGGTCATCTGTGAAATCAGTCGGGGCAAAAAGGGGATACCCCGCTGCCAGAGCGCATGGGTCAGGCGATGACTGATAATGGCGTGCAGACCGGGGTAGAGCAACACCTCGGCCAGGTTTTGTGCCGCCGGGTCATTAATCAGCGCGGCACGGATATCGTCACGCACCGTTTTCAGTGCTGAGGAGATAGACATACAAAAACCTCCCTGATGAGCTTATGCTGTGTGGGCCTGTAACAGCTATGTTCATGGGCACCTGAATCGGGGTACCGTCAACGACAGTACCCCGACGTACAGATACAACATACCGTACAGGCCACACCGCGATAAAACCGCAGGGAGGCTGTTACCATTCGTTGAAAGAACGCCGCCCAACCATCACGGGCAGCGCGCCGATACACACCCCATGTGTCAGGAATCAGACGATGACGATGTCGTTTCGCTTGACGTAGTGGTCTCGCTTGATGTCTCACTCTTATCGCCCTTATCACTCGTCTTGCTGCTCGTACTCGTATCAGTCGATGTACGACTATCAGTGATATACCAGCCTGATCCCTTAAACACGATACCTACCGGCTGAAAGACCCGCCGCACAGCGCCACTACACTGCTCACACGGGCAAGTCTGGAGTGGTGCCTCTTTGAAGCTCTGGAACTGCTCGAACTGTTTTCCGCAGGTATCGCACGCATAGACGTAGGTCGGCATAATTTTCTCAACCTCCTCGTAACGCTTTTATTTTTGGTACGCTTTGTCTCCGCCTCTATTGTACACCATGTGTTCTGGTTGTGACAACCGGCAAATATAGAAGATCTGTTAGAGTCAGTACCTTTCTTATCTTTGTTCACAAAAAATTTTCACATTGTGAAAATTTTTTGTGAACAAAGGATGGGTTCTTCCGCCCTGCCGGAGGCGATATCCACTTCCTGGTAAGGGACCGCGTAAGTCGTGTCATGTTTAGAGTCTGGCGTCACCGCTCCGGTGGCGTGTCCAGCGAGACCAACCGCTCGCGCAGCGCAAGTAGCGCCGCCTGAGTCCGATCTTGCAGATGGAGCTTCGACAGGATATTGCTGACGTGGGTCTTCACGGTGCGTTCACCGATGGTGAGATAGTTGGCAATTTCGGCATTGCTCATTCCCCGCGCAATACAGGTCAGCACTTCGCGCTCGCGGTCGGTTAACTCGTCAAGGGGTGAGGTGCGGGCAGCGGTCAATTCATGCATGAGTCGTCCGGCGACGGCCGGGTGCAGCGTGGCTTCGCCCCGGCGGGCCGCTTTGATCGCCCGTACCAGTTCATCCGGGCCGACATCTTTGAGCAGGTAGGAGAGCGCGCCTGCTTTGATTGCCGGGAAGATCCGTTCATCCTCGCTATAACTGGTCAGCACAATGACCTGCGTGCTGGGGCTGATCTGCCGGATGCGCCGCGTCGCCTCGATGCCGTCCATCTCGGGCATGACCAGATCCATCAGCACCACGTCCGGGAGAAACTGCTTCACCAGTTCGATCCCTGCGGTACCGCTGGCGGCTTCCCCAACGACATCAATCTCCTCGTAGGTCATCAGGAAGGCACTCAGCCCCCGCCGTACGACGGCATGATCATCAACCAGTAGAACGCGAGCTATTTCAGAACTCATTGGAATTCTCCTTTTTATGCGCGGGGAACGGTGCCGGCAGCTTTACGGTGACACATGTTCCCTGTTCGGGAATGCTTTCGATGGCAAAGGAACCCCCCAGTGCTGCTGTGCGCTCGGCCATGGTTGTCAGCCCGATTGAACGGGCACTGCGGGGCGCGCTGGTGTCGAACCCATGCCCCTGGTCGCGCACGGTCAGTGTCACCTGGGTGTCTTCGTAGCCGAGGGTGACGCTCGCCGTACGGACACCACTATGCCGGACAACGTTTGCCAGCGCCTCCTGCACAATGCGGAACAGCGCCTGCTCATGCTCAAGCGGCAGATGGCGCTCTTCGCTGATCTGCATGGTTACATCCAGCCCCTGCCGTTCGCGGGCGGCGGATACCAGGTCGTGCAGGGCGGGGCCAAGCCCCCGGCCATCGAGCAAGGCGGGGCGCAGCGCAAAGATCAGGCTACGCGTCTCCTGGAGGGCGCGCTGCGAAGTCTCCTGGATCTCGGTAAGCTGGTCGGCAACAACCGCCGGTTTGCGCTCAATCAGGCGGCGCGCGGCGGCGGAGAGCATGGTCAGGCTGAAGAGATCTTGACTGACGCTGTCGTGCAGTTCGCGGGCCAGTCGGTTGCGCTCCTCAATCGTTGCCAGTTGGGCCGCTTGCTCCGCCAGTTGCGCATTCTTGTCGGCCAGCAGGCGGAGCGCGCGCAGATTCTCGGCCAGTTGTGCAGCCATGGCGTTAAACTGGCTGGAAAGTTGCCCGATTTCATCGACCGAGTCATCTTCGACCCGTTGCGAAAGATCGCCGCTTGCCAGGGCTGCGCTGGCCTCTGAGAGCCGCTTGAGCCGGCGGCTAAAGTCGCGTCCGGCAAAAAGCCCGAAGACCAGGCCAATCAGCCCGCTGATCAGCAAGAACGGAACCGCACTGACCAGCAGGATCGTTGGAACATCTTCAACCAGGTCGTTAACTGGTGGGCGTTGCAGCCGGGCATACACAATGCCGACAACCTCACCCTGGCGGTTAAAAACCGGCGCAACCCCAAGCAGTTGATTGCCCGGCGCGGCCCACGCGGAGAGCTGTTCGGTGGCAGTGATGCCCTCGGCAGCGCGGGTGATCAGTGTTTCGGCAACCGGCGGCTCCAGGCTGACCAGCGGTATGCCGGGCGTATAGCTATGCAGGGTCGAGGTCAACACCTGCCCCTCGCTGGTGAGCAGGGTAATGACCGGCACCTGCCAGGCCGCCGGGATGTCGGCCCGCTCTCCCGTCGTGGGTTGTTCAGGAGCCTCGTCCGGAAAATCAATATCGATCTGAAAGAGCCGGTCGTCGTCAGCGTCCACCTCCACCAGTTCATGCAGTTGGCGGTCCAGTTCCGCTGCACTGCGATCAGGGGCCGCAAACTCGATCTGTAAGAGTTTGCCCACATCCCGGCTGGCCTTGGCAATTTCTTCGGGCACAAAGAAAACCCGCGTAATGTATAGTCCCAGCGCAACCACCAGGATTGCCTCCATAATCAGCATCACCAGGACGGTTACAGCGGCGTAGGAGGCGGTGAGTTTCCAGCGGATTGTGCCAAAACGCCGGCGCAATGTTTGACGCATAGTTAATCTTGCTTCTTTTCACGCATCAGGCCGGTATCGTTGCTGTATTATAACGCGATCAGCATCGGCACGGGGCGATACTCCGGGGGTGGTTCTAACCGGTTACATCCCGCTGATGAAAGATGTAGGCGGCGAGGATGATAGGGATGATCAGGTAGATACTCATAACCAGCAGGTGCCAGGCAACATTATTATCTATGGCCGCTCCCTGGATATGGGCCAGCAGGCTATTCCCGGTCGGGCTGAAGAGGTAACGCTTGACTGCATCAGGTACAAAGGTGACTGCTCCGGCAATGCCATCCAGCACCAGCCAGGTAATGCCGGTGATAATCCCGGCAAAGGTGGAGCGGAAGCCGACGGCACCCAGCAGCGCCACGGTTCCACTGCCCAGCAAAACAAGCATATACACCAGCAATTCAAGCACAACGGCTCCCAGAGTTGTCGTCTGCGTGCGATTAGCGCCAAGTAACCAGTTGAGTATTTGTGACCAGAGAGCCAGGAGGGTGACACCAATGCCAATGGTAATGGCCAGGGTTATCCATTTGCTCAGGATAAACGCCGTGCGTCCAGGATAGCGGGTCAGCAGGTTTTTCCAGGTATCGTAGTGATATTCGCTGCCGACCAGGCCGGCGCTGAAGATGATGACCAGGAAGGTGCCCAGCGACTCGGCGATAATTTGCGGCCCGGTGAGCAGGCCGCCGGGGAAGCCGGATAGTTGTTCGCTCGCTGTTCCGGATTGCAGCGACATGAGCAGCATAATCAGGGTGACAAGCAGGAAACTGATAGCCAGCATCACCCAGCCAATGGCTCGCTTTTGTATTTTTAATAAATCTGCGCGAATCATCGAAAACATATCTATGTGCTTCTCTTCTCTTCTTTACAGAAGTTACGCGGTCAGTTCCCAACCCGGCATGGGCCGGGATAAACGGCCCGACTCGCCTCCGGCAGGGCGGACGAACCCATGCTTGTTCGCAAAACATGTGCATATAGTGCACATGTTTTGCGAACAAGCGAACAAGCGAATCATGCTGCCGCCGACGAAGATGACATTCCCAGGAGTTGCTGGCTCATTTGAACGCGCACCGCGTAACTCCTGTTCTTTACAGGACTTACGCGGTGGTTCATCAAACCGGGCGTTTCACCCGGTGAAAACCCGATTCGCCTGTGGCAGCATGGTACTTGTTGATCTTTTTTTTCACGAAATGTTGGCTCGAAGAGCCCACATTTCGTGAAAAAGAAACCATATCTTCCGCCCTGCCGGAGGCCATAACCCCCGCCAAACGCGGGATCGTCTGATACCTATCAGCAGTGGCCGTTTCGCGTTTTTCGCTCATTTCGCGGCTTTCGTGGTCCAAACGCCCACCGCGTAACGCGTGTAATGAACACGCGTTACGCGGTGGGCATTATCGGTGCGCCGGTTGGTCGGGTGTGGTTGGCGCTCCATTGCCGGCAGCGGTCAACTCGAGGAACCGCTGCTCCAGCGTTGAGTGCTGCGGCGTCACCTGATGCACCTCCGCTCCGGCGTTAACCAGCGCGGCAACCAGCTTCGGGATCTGCTCCGAGGCGAGGGGCACCCGGGCCGTGTGGGTGTCCAGCACCTGGGGTTGCACGCCAAAACGCTCGGCAACCACCTGCAGCAGGGCCAGCGGCTCAGCCGTAACCAGGAGAGCAGCCCCTTCGCGTGTTAGGTCAGTGACGCGGCCCTGGGTAATCATCTGCCCCCGGTTGATAATCGCCACGTCGGTACAAACCTGCTCGACCTCGTGCAACTGATGGCTGGAGAGAAAGATTGTATGCCCCGCGCTGCCCAGTTGCCGGATCAGTTGGCGGATTTCCACTGTGCCCGCCGGGTCAAGTCCATTCGTCGGCTCATCCAGAAAGAGAATACGCGGATGGTTGAGCAGCGTAGCCGCAATTGCCAGGCGCTGCTTCATGCCGAGGGAGTAGGTTCTGACGCGATCGTTGGCGCAGTGGGTGAGCGCGACCTGCTCCAGCACTTGCGCGATGCGGCGCGGGTTTTCCTGCCTGGCGGTACGCATCAGGATGCGCAGGTTGTCCTGCCCCGACAGGTAGGGATAGAAGGCAGGTGACTCCACCAGCGCACCGATGTAGGGCAGAATGGCGGCGCGTTCACGCTGTATATCGTAACCAAGGATGCGACCGTTGCCGCTGGTCGGGCGCACCAGGCCGAGCAGCATGCGAATCGTCGTGGTTTTTCCGGCTCCATTAGGGCCTAAAAAGCCAAACACGGCTCCCTGGGGAATTGCCAGGTTGATCGCCCGGGCCGCGCACCGGCGACCAAAAAACTTTGACAGACCAACGGTTTCAATTGCCAGGGTTGAAGGAGACATTGTCATAGCGTGTTATATTACTCCGAAAACACCGGGTCATAGAAGCGTCCGTACCATACCATACCATGGTGCGTTGCAACGGGAATACGGAAGAGTGCCTGAGTGATTCCGGATAGCACGAACCTGTCGGCAGTTAAGTAAGTAGATAAGCAAAAACTATGCCGACATGGTTGTATCCTGCGTATCATAGCTTTATTGTAAAAGAAACTGCTGATTGCTGCCTCAGTGTGTGGCGTGAACGGAACCGTGAAAAATGACAGCGCGCCCCTCCGTCTTTAGTCGGAGGAGTGCCGATTGGGGCACGCCACAGAGATGTGTAGGCATTGAGGAACGGTTGCGAAGGGATTTAGATGTCACCCTGTACGATCCACCCGGCAGCACGGAGAACCGTCATCGCCTGTGCTATGCTGACTTCCTTCACCAGCAGATAGTCGGTCGCGTAGGTCGAAAGCGCAAAAATACTGATTCCGGCCTGGGCCAGCGGTGCCGCCAGTGCGGCCAGGATACCGGTCAGGGCGAAGTCGAGCGGACCGGCAACCTTGAGGCAGCGCCAGCCCCGCTCTGCTGTAATATCATCGGGGATATGGTCCTGCCGGCAGACGATAGAGAGTTCGTCGGGGGTGCGGGTAATCGCGGTGAAGTGACCTGCGTCGGCCCAGTCGGGGATCGGCGCAGTGGGAGCAAGCCGGCAGACGGCAAAGATGGCGGGGAGCAGGGTCAGAGTCAGGGAGTGTTCCATAGTGTACCTGGCGGGAGGGGCGGGACAAGCAGCAGACCTGCCCCGGCTGCTCCCGGTTATGTGGTCTATTCCTGCGGGGTCAGATCGGTAGACATCCCGCGCTTGATCAGGTAGCGCCAGAACGACTCGGCCTTCTCACCCTCAAAGAAGATCTGGCGGGCAAAGGGCTTCTCATAGTTATTCAGTCCGGGTGCGGCAAACGTGACCTGTACACCCCGGTTGGGGATGTAGGAAGCATCCGTTACCAGATCCAGGTTAATCACGGTATCGCCAAGCCGTACGAGATTCATTGTATGTTCCTTTTACTTGCTATGCCGGGGTTATACGTATCACCGCACATACGCAACGCTGTTCCTGTGAGCCGGTTAGATATACCTATGCGTATAGTTTCTGGCGGGGAACGCTCCAGCGGGATTGCGGGTAGCACAAAGGCCGCTGGTGCAGCGCAGCGGCCTTTGTGCCTGGGTTTGGTACTGAAGCCTGATGCTGACAACGAGTAAGGAGATCACGCTCAATCACGCTAGGGACGATGTTCAGCGATCTCACTTACCAGTGTAGCGGGTGGGGTTACGCCGGAGTAACACGGCGGAGGTACAGAGAACAGAGAACAAAGAAACACAGAACAAAACGTCTCTGGTACGCTTTGATCTTTTTCACCAAAAAATTCACAACGTGAATTTTTTGGTGAAAAAGATCGAGAATCCTCCGCCCTGCCGGAGGCGCATCGGGCCGCTTGTTCAGGCAGACGTCTGGTTTGAAATCGACTGCGTAACGCATGTTATTGGAATCATGCATGCTAATGCCACAGACCAGGCTGCTCTGTCCATCCAGTGTTAATCATCTCTGCGTCCACTGCGTCTGCGGTGAGAACAATCTCGTTGTCATACGATGCAGCCTTTGTTACGACCGTAACGCCTCACGGCCGCCAGTGCGGATACTGGTCTTCGGCCGGGTTGTTCGTAACCCGAACGGGATTCGTGCCGTCGATGTCGATGATGTAGATCTCGAAGTTGCCGTCCCGATCGGATGCGAAGGAGATCTGCGTGCCGTCGGATGACCAGGTCGGGTGTTCATCGGCGGCCGCGTTGTCGCTGATGTTGACCGGGTTGGTACCATCAGCGTTCATAATGTAGATCTCGTTATTGCCGTCCCGGTCGGAGCGGAAGACCAGTTGATTGCCATCGGGGGACCAGTCCGGGAAGACATCGGCAGCGTCATTGTTTGTCAGGCGGGTCAACTCTGAACCATCGGTATTCATCACATAGATCTCAAAGTTGCCGTCCCGATCCGAGACAAAGGCCATCCGCTCGCCATTGGGCGACCAGGCGATGTTGCCGTCATTGGCCGGGTGGTTGGTCAGGTTGATCAGTCCGGTACCATCCTGGTTGATCATGAAAATATCCCAGTTTCCTGTGCGGCGCGACTCAAAGCCGAGGCGGGTGCCGTCCGGGTGCCAGTCGGGATGCAGATCGACGGCAGCGTCATTGGTCAGGCTGCGCGGCTCGCCCCCGCCGATATCCAGGATAAAGATGTCGTCATTGTTGTTCCGGTTCGAGGAAAAGGCCAATGCACTGCCGTCGGGGGACCAGGCCGGGTGGGTATCGGTTGCCGGGCTGGAGGTCAGGTTGGCCAGGTTTGCTCCATTAATATTGACGGCAAAGATATCAACCGAGAGGATATTATCACGCCGTGAAGTGAAGGCCACCCGCTTCTCAGCCGGTTGGGGCGGTATCCAGTCAGGCTGGGTATCGCCGGCGGGTACTTGCGTCAGGTTGGTTGCCTCACTCCCGTCGGCATTCATCACATAGATCTCCGCGTTGCCGTCGCGGTTGGAGGAGAAGGCAATCTGCGCGCCCTGGGCGGACCAGGTCGGCCCCTCGTCGGCCGCCGGTGCCTCGGTCAGGCGCGTCTGTCCGGCTCCATCGCTGTTCATCACAAAAATATCGATATCACCGTCGCGGTTGGAGGAGAAGGCAATCCGGCTCCCGTCCGGCGACCAGGCCGGCATGCTATCCTCCGCCGGATCACTCGTCAGTTGCGCCAGGCCGGAGCCATCAGTGTTGATCGCATAGATGTCGCGGTTGCCCTCAGCCGAGGCAGAGAAGGCAATCCGCGGACTGTTGGGGGCCCACGCCGGTGTCCCGAGTGCTTCCAGGTCAACCGGCACCTCGGTAATTTCAGATCCTTCTATCGGAATGATCGAAAGCGTCGTGTCGCCTGCTTCATCAGTGGTAACATAGGCGATGCGCGTGCCGTCCGGCGACCAGGTCGGCGCGGATTCGACCGCGTCGTTGTTGGTCAGGTTGGTTGCCCCCGATCCATCGGCATTCATAATGTAGAGGTCGGTGGTATCCTCGCGGTTGGAGATAAAGGCAATGCGCCCACCACCGGGGGCCCACACCGGGTCGCTATCCACGGCCGGGTCATTGGTCAGATTGGTTGCGCCGGAGCCGTCGGCATTTATCACAAAAATGTCGGGATTGTCGGCCCGGTTGGAGACAAAGACGATCCGCGCGCCGGCATCTGTTGCGACAACCTGCGTGGTTGTCATTGGTTCGGTGGTAGTGCCGGCGGTTGTCCCCTGGTCGGGCGGTGGGGTTTCGGCGGCCATCCCTTCCGGTTCACCGGCGGGCGCATTCGTCATACCATTCTGTTCTGCGGTAAATTCGCTACACGCTGCCAGCGCAATTCCGGCGAACAGCAGCAGACAGGCAAGCCATAGGGCTTTGAATCTTATGCGATGCACACATACTCCTTTTCTTTGAACACCTTCCTACTCAACTGGTAAGTATACACCCGTAACTTAGCCTATTCCTGAACATTTTGTTCATCTTGTCGTACATTTGCCACCAGCGCGTGATTATTGCCGTGCATATGCAGGGTGCGAATGGGGAAGGGGATCTCAATCCCATCCTGGCGGTAGCGCTTGTGGAGGCGTTTAACGAATTCATGCTTGAGCATATATTGATCAACAAACTCCTTCCCGCGCAGAATGACGGTAAAGTTAATAAAGAAGTCGCCAAAATTGTTGTACCGAATGAATGGATTAAAATCGGCCACGCCTCCCGGTACCTGTTGCATCGTCTCTTTGGCAACTTCTATGGTTACGCGCTCAACAAACTCCAGGTCGCTGTCATAACTTACGCCAACATCAATCAAGATCGACAGTTCCTTGTTCGGATCATAGTAATTCGTCAGAATGGTTGATGTCATTATTGAATTCGGCACAATAATCAGGTTATTCGGCAACTCACGGATCTGTGTGTTGCGCCAGTTAATATCGGCGACATAGCCTTCCTGACCGGTACTCAGGCGCACATAATTGCCCGGGCGAATCTGCCGGGAGAGAATGATCAGGATGCCCGAAATGATATTTGTCAGCGTTTCCTGGAGCGCCAGCGAGATTGCCAGACCACCAACACCGAGGGCGGCTATGGCCGGGGCAACGGGAATACCGAGGATGTCGAAAATGATCGCCAGGGCAATGCTGAATGCAATAATACGAATAATATTGACAACAATCGTCAGGGCGGAAGAACGTTCATCACTGGCCGCGCCATACGAGTTGACCAGCGCGATAGCGGCGCGGATGGAGGCCAGGGTTATGGATATGACAAAGATGACCAGGACCGTGCGGCGGACCAACGGCACAAAGCGCGCGCCAACGGGAGCATACAGCGTGGTTGCCAGGAAAATGCCGAGCAGGATGGCCCAGAGTACAATCCGGTTGCGCAAAATATTGACGACAATCTCGTCGGCACGCCAGCTTGTGCGCCGCGTCCAGATGTGCAGCAAGGCCAGGACTACCCGATCAACGATAAAGCCAATCAGTGCGGCCCCCAGAACCAGGGCCAGTGGCTCCAGAAAGCGTAACAGATTTAGCGACTCGGCTGTTTCAATCATTGGTTATGTTGCTCCTCTTGCAATAATTTGCACAATTCCATGTCTGTCCCGCAACGGTGTTGCGGCACCAGCACGGGCGGCGGACGCGCTGCTGTGCATCCTTACCGGAACCAACTTCCCACAATGTCAGCGCGCGGGCAACTGGTGATTATAAAACTGAATGCCCGGATGCGCCAGCAGGCGCTCAGGCAGTGCGGTATCGGCCGGGTTGCTCCTTCAGGTTGAACATACTATTGTACGTAACTGTTCACACTTGGGGGGAAGAAATTGTGGTATACTCACGCCATGCCAACCACCCTGGAAGCAGCCATCCTGATCATTGAG
>JGI12109J20283_10169990_pt1 | contig 13810 bp, 9 predicted proteins | sample ElkSlonscriptome_12_FD_20283 | JGI IMG/M metagenome (IMG submission 20283) | reverse complement strand
GCTGCCCAACCCCACCTTCGGCACGGGCGGCATCATGTGGGCCTCGCTGACGCTGGCGCTGCTGACGCTGCCGGTGGTCATCGTGACTACCGAGGAGGCCCTGGCCGCGGTGCCCACCAGCATGCGCGAAGGCAGTTTCGCCTGCGGGGCCACCAAGTGGCAGACCATCCACCGGGTGGTGCTGCCGCGCGCCTGGCCCGGCATCATGACCGGCGCCATCCTGGCCATGGCCCGCGGCGCAGGCGAGGTGGCGCCCCTGATGCTCGTGGGCGCGGTGAAACTGGCCCCTGATCTGCCCATCGACGGGGTGTTCCCCTTCATCCACCCGGAGCGCAGCTTCATGCACCTGGGTTTCCACATCTTCGATCTGGGCTTCCAGAGCCAGAACAGCGAAGCGGCCAAACCCATGGTCTACACCACCACCATGCTCCTGATGGGGCTGGTCCTGTTCCTCAACTCGGCGGCCATCTGGTTCCGGATCCAGCTGTCGAAGAAATTCGCGGGGTCGAAATTCTGATGGAGATGGAGAAGAAAATGAACACAGCCACCGCCCACGACCGCCCCGCCGGCGTGACCGACCGCCTGGCCGCCGTGGCCGCCGGCGAAGTCGTGCCCGCGGTCATCCACCCGGAACTGGAGGAGGAGTCGTCCATCCTGGAGGTCAAGGACTTCAACCTCTGGTACGGCGAGAAGCAGGCCCTCTTCGACATCAACATGACCCTGCCCCAGGGCAAGGTGACGGCGCTGATCGGCCCCTCGGGATGCGGCAAGAGCACCCTCTTGCGCTCGGTCAACCGGATGAACGACCTGATCGACACCGTGCGCATCGGCGGGGACATGTACCTGGACGGCGACAGCGTCTACTCCCGGGATATCGATGTGATCGAGCTGCGCCGGCGCATGGGCATGGTCTTCCAGAAGAGCAACCCGTTCCCCATGAGCATCCGCGACAACGTGACCTACGCCCTGCAGATCAACGGCGAGCGCAACAAGACCGTGCTCAGCGAGGTCTGCGAGAAGGCCCTCAAGGGCAGCGCCCTGTGGGACGAGGTCAAGGATCGCCTGGATGAGAATGCCCTGGGGATGAGCGGCGGCCAGCAGCAGCGCCTGTGCATCGCGCGCGCCATCGCCGCCGAACCCGAGGTCCTGCTCATGGACGAGCCCTGCAGCGCCCTGGACCCCATCGCCACGACCCGCGTGGAGGAACTGATCCTGCAACTGCGCGGCGAGTACACGGTGATGATCGTCACCCACAACATGCAGCAGGCCTCGCGCGTGAGCGACTACACGGCCTTCATGTACCTGGGTCAGGTCATCGAGTACGGGCCCACGGCCAAGCTCTTCACCAACCCACTGCTGAAGGAGACCGAGGATTATATCACCGGGCGTTTTGGTTGATGCCGGGCTACCACGGAGACAGGCTAGAAATTGACACCCGACTGGGGGGATTCCTGGAAATACTGGTTGGGCACGCCTATTACCGCCGCATAGTAGTCCTTGAATGTCGATCGTCCGGCGTTCATGTCCACGCGACTGAAATGGATGGTGATCAGGTGGCCCTCGAAATTGGCTCCCGATAGGCGCAGCGCCACACCCGTATCCCCGACCATCCAGCCGGTTTCCACCTTGATCAATCCGATTCCCAGGGCTTCGGCCCACAAGGAGCGGTCGTTCTCCAGATCAGGCAGGAACGTTTGCCAGTTTTCCCTGTCCGGAGTACCCAGGTTCTCGCCCAGGGTGGCCTTGACCTTCTCGTAGTCCGTGAAATATTCGTTCAGATCCTCGTGTTCGGCCAGCAAGTGGGTGAACCCCATGATCAACCGGTTTTCCCGGAAGAAATAGATCACCTCGCTGGGAATACCCTCGAAGCTGTCATGGAAAATGAGCAGGGTGCTGTCTTCATATATGGGAGGCTTGTTTTCCTGGAGATGCACCTCTTCGGGGCTCTGACCCCAACGCGCCGAGCGGAAATCGCCCTCTCCGGTGGCGGATATCTGGGCAGAGGCGGCCAGGGCTCCTGCCAATACCAGGCAGCACAATGCGGTGATACTTGCCAGAAACTTCATCAAAACTCCCCATCTGAGCATCCCGGGACCGGATTCCGGGTTTCCGGATCAATCCCAGGGTATCAAGGATCGGGCCAGGGGGGGGGGCAGGGGAGTTATTCGTAGGTAAGTGTCAGGACATAACGGGAGGTTTTTTCCGTGTCCCGGTCCAGGGGCACATCCAGAATCAGGTTCCCATCCGGATCATGAAGGGAATCCAGGGTCAGGGCGGAATCACCGGCCAGGCCGGACCAGGGGGCATCGTCCGCCAGGGGCGACAATTGAACATCCACGGAATAGGACCCGGGACCGGCGAGGGTCAGCTGGACCCGATCGCCCGAAGCATCCAGGGATGGGGCCCCGCGATCGGAGGACGCCAGTCGGGCCTCGATCCCCGGCACCAGATTCACCCGGGCGAAGGTATCCAGGCCGGCGGCCGCAGCGTGGCCCACCGGCCACAGGATCCCGGACATGAAAAGCACGACTATAATGAAATTACGCACGGCAAAACCTTGATTCCTTGGCAGCGTGGCGGGTATCTCTCCCTTGCGGAGGCTCCGGGCAGGGGCGCCTCTCTCATGGGGAACGATGGGAAACAGGAGTATACCATGAGGAACCATTGGCTGTAAACCCCACCGGATCAATGTCTTTCCACCGGTTGGTCCCAGAGCGCGTCCAGGCCCAAAACAGGCCCCTGAAATTTTTTTATTAAAAGGCTAAAGCCCTCCCTCACCGCCCCGAAACCCACTGCAGGCCTCAAAAGAAATGAGGCGACCCACTCGGGTTTACAATGGACTGCAAACCGTCACTGTTCGAAAAAGGAGTTTAGCAATGAAGAACCTGAAAACCCTGACCATCCTGGCCATTGTCGCTCTGACAGCCACCAGCGCCTTTGCTTTTGACCTTCCCACCAGCGCTGCTGTGGAAGTCGTCGAAGGTATCTCCGTCACCCAGACCACCGGTATGGACTTCGGTCAGGTCGCAAATTTTGCTGGCGCTCTGGTGTTGTCCACCGATCCTGGCGATCCCATGACTGATGCCGCTCATATCTCTTTTGATCCTACCGGCTACACCCCTGCCATTTTTGAGGTGACCAGTATCGCTGGCGCCACCGTGAACGCCACTTTTACTGATCTCGATGCCACCGACGGCCTGGCCCTGAGTGCTTTCACCGTGTCCCTTGATGGCGGTGGCGCCGATGAAGCCGATATCACTGCCATCACCCAGGTTGGCGCCACTGACACCTGGAACGTGGGTTGTACCCTGACCGTCGACCCTGCTGATGCTGTCGAGGGCGCCGCTACCGTTGGTTACAACGTGAATGTGGTTCTGAACTAAATCGAGCCTTTCGGTTCGGGCAGTGATTGGGGGCTGGTTCTTGGATGGACCGGCCCTCATTTTCTTTTGGCATGCCCTTTGCGTGTAAACCCCTGAGAAAATACAATATTTGACAGGGATGTCGGCCCTCTTTGTAACGCATTGAAAAAGAGCTGTTTGCCGACCTTGCTGCCTGTCCGGTCATGACGCAGATCAGTGTGTCATGGTAGGTGGGAGAAAGTTCTCATGGGTTTGCTGGTAAATATTTTGTCTCGTGGAAGTCCCCGTTGGCTTTGCCTCGCTATTCTTTGTGCGGCCGCTTTGCTGCCGGTTCCGATGGGGCTGGGTGCAGAGAAACCCACAGAGGAACCTCAGATATTCAGAGCGGCCGAAGTGAGTATCACCACGGATCAACAGATGGATTTTGGCCAGCTGGCCGACAAGGATGGATCTGTCACCCTGGGTTTAGCCGACTCCATCACGGCTGATCCCAACCTGATCCACTTCGGAGGGTCCCCTTATTCGGGGGTCTACACCCTGACTGGCGACCCAGACACCATGGTGGATATCACTGTGAGCAGCATTCCAAGCAATGGGTTTTCCATCGGATCCTTTGTTTCCAGTGAGGGAAACCTGCCCCTGGTGGGCGCCACCCTAGACGGCACCGGCACTCTGGTGCTGACCATTGGTGCCACTCTGACGCTTGATTCGTCCACCGCCGTGGTGGGCAACGGACAGAACATCTCCTTCACCATTACTGCCACATATAACTAAACCTTAATTTTTCGGACCCGTCGTTCCCGCCGCTATATGCTCCCCTATCAATGAAATAGCGATTTGGCACACCAATTGCCAATCAATCTGTGACGTGCAGGTGCAGGCTTTGTTAAGGCCATGCGCTACAAATAGTTAAGCCAAGTGGAGGTTGATTGATGAGCCTGAGAAGGTTTTGCCCCGTGTGTATTGTATCCGTGATTGTTTTACTTTTAGCCGGACCCCTGGTCCAGCAATGCTGGGCCCAGGGGCTCTCCATTGCCCCCTTGCGGGTTCTTTTTGATGGAAGAACCCGGTCGGCGACGGTTTTTCTGACCAACCGGACCTCGGAAACGGCCACCTACCGTATTTCCCTGGTGAATCGGAGAATGCTGGAGACGGGAGCCATCGTGGTGGCGGAACAGGCTGAAGAGGGCGAGTACTTCGGCGATGAGTTGATCCGCTTCTCGCCCCGACGGGTCACCATTGCCCCGTTCTCTTCCCAAACCATCCGATTGCTGGCCCGGCGTCCGCGGGGAGATATCCCCGAAAACGTCGAGTATCGCACCCACCTGGCCATTCGCTCCATTCCGGTGACCCCTCACCTGAAGGATCTGGAAAGTGAAGAAGAGATGATCGCCGAGGGCAAACTTGCGGTCACGGCCGTGGCGACCATCGAGACAGTGATTCCGATTCTGCTGCGGCTGGGAAATCCCCAGGCCACCATCGAGTTCGCAAACCCCAGTCTGGAGCTGAATGAAGCCGAATCGGGATATCCGCTATTTACGGTGGACCTGGTTCGTGGCGGCGAGCGTTCCGTTTACGGAGAGTTGGAAGTTTTGCATGTGGCGGACAATGGAGAGGAAACGCAACTCCACCTGGGCCGGGGTCTGGCTGTCTACAGCCCCACTCCCAAACGGACCCGGAAAATTTACCTGAAGAAGGCCAATGCGAAAATGCTTGGCTCCGGGCAACTGGTGGTGCGCTACACCGAGACCGAAGATATGCATGGGGACCAGTCGGCCGAATTGATCATCCCCCTGGGTAAGGGGCAAGCGCACCTGCAATGATCTTCTGGCGGACACGAATCAACAGGGTGGTATTCGCCTTGTTGTTGACCGGGACCCTGCTGGTTCCGGCGGTGGTGTCCTATGCCCAACCAACAGATCCTTCCCGCAGCCAAACCCCAGATTCCCCGTTCCTGACTCTCGATGAAGAAGCCCTTCTGGTTCTGGAAGTGCGGATCGGCTCCAAGGGAGCAGGCCGCGGATTGATCGGCTACCAGTTTCAGGACATCACCCTGCTGCCGCTCGGAGAACTCTGTTCCATCCTGGAACTGGGCATCATGGTCGATGCGAAAAACGGCACAGCCCAGGGGTGGACCGTAGACGAAAGCCGAACCTTCAATCTGAACCTGGAGGCTCAGACCATCGCCCTGAACGGCAACCTCACACCCTTGCCGCAGGTCTACATCGGGTATGATGAAAATGACATTTATATCCAATCGACCATTCTGGAGCAATGGTTGCCCGTCGATCTGGAAGTCAACCTCCCGCGCATGCACGTCAAAATCACGCCGCGCGAACCCCTCCCTTTCCAGAGTCGACTCAAACGCGATGAGCAACGCAGCTACTGGCTGTCCCGACACGGCAATGAATCGGACAAGTACCCCATGCAGCAGGCCCCATACCGCATGTGGAGCTATCCGGTGGTGGATGCCACTGCCGGTTTCCTTGCTGGAAGGCAGCGATCCTCGACGCGACTGGCCCTGCAGAGCCATGCGGATCTGGCGGGATTGTCAACGGACCTGTTCGTCTCGCATCTGGGCAGAAAGGACAACAATCAGACCCTTGCTCGTCTGAAGGCAGGCCGCTGGGACCCGGAGGGTGGACTCTGGGGACCGGCCGGGGTAACCCGGTATGAATTCGGTGATCTTTACATCAGCCGGGTTCCCCTGATATCCACCAGCAAGAAGGGGCTCGGTTTCATGATCTCCAACATGTCCATCAACCGGTCACGGGAAATCGACCATACCGAAATCCAGGGTGATGCGCCACCAGGCTGGGAAGCGGAACTCTATATCAACGGTGTCCTGTACGATTTCCAGACCGTGGGTGAAACCGGACGGTATGTCTTCAGAGATGTGCCGATGGTTTTCGGCAACAACATCTTCCGAACCGTATTGTATGGACCCCGGGGAGAGAAAAAGGAGATAGTCCGCAACGCCAACCTCAGTACCGAGATGTCAGACGTCGGGAAGTTGAAGTACAAGTTCATCCTGGTGCAGGGGGGCAAGGGCCTCCTGACAACGCCGCCTTCCCAGGACTATATTTCTGACAATTCCTGGAATCAGCAGCTGGAACTGAGTGTCGCTCTCGCCTCGAAACATGCCCTGGTGGCCAATTTCTCGAGGCTGAAGATCGAAGGCAACCAGGAACTGTTCAGCAGTCTGACCAGCCACAATTCTCTGGGAAGGATTTACCTGGAATCCATCCTGGCCAAGAGTGTACGCGGTGGCGCCGCCTTCTCCCTGGCGGCCCGTGGCCGGCTCAGGGGACAGAACCTTTTTGCTTCGCACAGTGCCAGTTCGAACTACCGTGCCGAGGCTTATTACGGCAACAGCTATCTGAACCGGCAGACCCAGGTGCGCAGCAGCGGCAATATTCTTAACCGGGCCAACAGGACCCTCTTTTACAACCTCTCTGCCACCAGCCGTGGCTACGATGAAAAAGATCTGCTCCAGGACAACGAAGTGAAATTCAGCCTGGCGACCAACTTCGGTCGGTTCATGCTGTCCCACAATATCCGGTACCTGGAGAAGAAATACAGAACCCTGGCCACCGAAGAAATCCAGGGCACCCAGTTGGCCCGCATCCAAGTGGGGCCCGTCTCTTTGCGCAGCGATCTGAACTACGAGGTCTCTCCGGGTCGTTTGCGGTCGGTGGGTGCCTCAATGAACTGGTTCCGCACAGATCGGGTCCAGCTTGCCGCCCGAGGTGCCCATTTCTTGAAGCCTGAATACGGCAACGATAATCTGGGTGCCGACCTCACGATCTTCTTCGACAAGTTCTCTCTGGGCGCGACCTACAGCTATTTCGAATCTGGCGGATCGTCCATCGGCCTGACCCTGGGCACTTCCCTGGCCAGGGACAACCGGTCCCGCTGTTTCGCCGTGCAGCACCGGTCCCTGGCCAACCATTCCGTGGCTTCGGTGCGGGCCTACATCGATTTGAACGGCAACCGGGCCTTTGACGAGGAAGACGAGCCTCTTGGTGGTGTCGGCTTCCTGAACCACTCGGCCTGGCGGAAGATCCGGACCAACGACGAGGGCCTGATACTGCTGACCGGCCTGCAGGTCCATCGAACCCAGACCATCAAACTGGACCTGTCAACCGTGGATGATCCCTACCTGGTGCCCATCTCCGAAGGTGTCAACGTGGTGGGCCATCCGGGCAGCTTCGTCGACGTGGACTTCCCCTTCTCTTACATCGGCGAGATGGAGGGTCTGGTACTGGACGCCCAGGCCATGGACGTTCCCCTGCGTCACGTTGGCCTGGAGGTCCTGGACAGCGAGGGCAACCGGGTCAAAACCACAGTGGGTGAGTTCGATGGTTATTATTATTTCTCCGAACTCTTCCCCGGTGAGTACCGTCTGGGAGTCGTCTCGACTACAGTCAATACCAACGTGTACGACCTGCCCGAACCGGTGCCCTTCCTGATTCCACCCGAAGGCGGGTTTGTGACGGGGCCGGACATCGTGCTGAACCGCAAGGATCCTCAAGACATCGAGGAACCGGTCATTGCGGTCGTCACCCCGGAAGAAGTCGAGGCCGAGACCCAGCCCGCAATTGAGACCAAACCGGAAGAAACGGTCACCGTCCAGCTGGAATCCGAAGACCCGAGCCCCAGCGAAGAAAAGGCGGCGGTTGCCGGGGATGAAACCGTTGAGGTAGCCGTTGTGCAGGAACCCGAGACCAGCACCGAACCGGAGCCGGATGTTGTTGCCGAGGCTCCGACCAAAGCCATCAGTCCGGAACTGTCCGCCCTGCTGGCCAAGGCCGATCCTGACCAATTTGAAGAGGATTACCCGGCTTTTGACAAGGAATTAACCCTTTCTCTGGTTTACGAAGTATTGTACCGTAATTCGCTCTGGCCGGATGATCCGGCCCCCTAGACGCTTCCTGTTCCCGAGGTGAGACCAGCTTGTTGCCCCGAAAAACAGTGATCATTCCCCTTTTGTTGCTGATCCTTTCGGGTGTGGTTTCCCCGGCGGTTGCCGGGTCCACCGGAGAGACGGAACTCGATCGTGATCAGGTCATCCTGCGCCTGGTCCAGTTCGCGCGTGCCGGACGCCTCGTCGAGGCCCAGGGACTTCTTCGGGATTATCTGGCGAAAAATCCAACCGACGGCACCATGCACTACAATCTTACCTGTCTGGATCTTTTATTGAACCAGAAGGATGAGGCCCTGGTCGATCTGCAAAGGGCTCTGGAGAACGGGTATTCGAACTTTCGGCTCCTCGAGGTGGACCACGATCTGGACCGATTGCGGGACGATCCCCGTTTCGAGCCTCTGGTCAGCGGCTTCAAGGAAAAGTTCATCGCGGATTTCCAGGCCAGTGCCATATATCTGGAGGAGGGGTATGAACCTCTGGAACTGACCATGCAGCGCCAGGATTCGCCTCCGATGGACGTCCTCCCACTGGTGTCGGTGGCTTTTGACGCGCAGGAACTGAGAGTTTCGGTCCAGGTGGCTGACCCCGATTGTGCCGCCGAAAAGCCTCCCTGGGAAGGCGGTTGTGGTGTTCTGGTCAACCTGATCCATCCGGTATCACCTGATGACTACGATTCCCGGCGGTATTATTCCTACGGTTTTTTTACCCGCGACGGTCAGCCCGAAGCGGCGCTGGTGGGCAAGCATGGCGAGGTCCTGCTGGAGGCGGTGCCGGGCCTGAAGCCGCGCATCGTTCAGCAGGGAGGCCAGGTCCGGTATGAAATGGCCATCCCCTGGGAATTCTTCACGCCCTACGCACCGGGCCTGGACCCGGAAATGGGCTTGAACATTTTTTACCTCGGAGCCGGTGAGGGGCCCCACCGGCCGGTCTATTCCCTTCAACCCGAAAACAAGTTGGCCTTCCAACCCGATACCTGGCGCCGGTATTCTCCGGTGTTCTTCCTGGACAGTGATCGCTCCAGCCCGGTGATGCACGGAAGGCTCTATAACCGCCTGACCGAGGGCAACGACCTGGGTTTGCAGCTGGCTCTCTGGTCTGCTGGCGAAGGGGACGCCGAATGCACCCTTACGATTCATCACCTCTCAGATCCTGGCGTGACCGTGGGCTCCCCTTACGTGGAAATTGTTCCCTGCGAAAGGGAGTTGAACTTTTTTAACTTCATTCTGGATATGGCTGAAATTCCGACGGGGTCATATCTGCTACGGGCCGAACTGACCGCCCCCGATGGCATGGTTTTTAAGCGGGAATTTCCCTTCGACAACTTCGAAAAGGGCTGGCTCGGTTCCCTGAACCAGAGGATTCATCAGCTGGACAACCCCGAACAATCCACCCTCAGGTATCATCTTTTCCTCCTGACTCGTCAGGTCGAACAACGGCACCCACAGAGCGACGCTTCATTTCTGCACGAGGCGTTTGATCGGATGCAGACCATGATCGAATTGAGTGAGGCCGGAGGTTCCATCCTGCCTGACAAGGGCTTTTTCCTCGGGGGATTCACTACCGGGCCGATGACGCTGCGCCATTGCTCCATGTTTTTGCCCGCCGGTTTCCTGAAGAACCCGGACCTGAAAATCCTGATGGTCCTGCCTCCTGAGCCCCGCGTCGAAGGCCAACTAGCCCGATATCTTGGCTCGGCCTTTGCCGGGGAAACCGAAACCATCGTTCTGGTGCCGCAGTCCCACGGCTACAGCAGTCTGACCACCCCAACCGCCGCTGAAGAAACGGTCCTGGCCATGCGTTGGGCCCAGGAGTTGTTCGGACGGGTTCCCATCACTTTGGTTGGCCTGGGTAATGGAGCTGACGCCGCTCTTGAAGCCAGCCTGATCCAGCCGGACCTGTGCCGGGAAATTCTGCTCGATGGTGACCAGCTGTACCGGGATCTCGAAGGCTTTGCTGCCCGGACTGTTGTGCAATCCCTGAGTGGACGGGTGCACAGGCGACCCTACACACTGACCTCCGGGCAGACCGAGTCTCCCCGGCTGGATCTTGTTGAATCAACCATGGCGAAACTGGGTTACAGGGTGGTTTCCCTGCCTTTGAATGGCCAAACCCTCGATCCAGCCTGGTTGAGCCACTGGTTCCTCACCAAACCCTGACCGGGTGTTGCAAGATGCCTTGTCAGGGGTTGTGGTGTGGGTTGGTTTTGCAAGAGTCCCATCCCTTTCCACAATAACCTCCCCATAGCGCCATCTTCTTCGGCCGATCCCGTTGTTTCCTGTTGTTCCCCGCCACGTCTCGCAAGGGTCTTTAGAAACCTGTGGTATGGTATTTCCTTGGTTGTCTTCCAACAGGAATTCTCCCGCAAGGGATAATACAGACAGCGCAACAAGGAGCCACAACATGTTTGCCAGGACAACAACCACTCTGATGATTCTGCTATTTTCCGGATTAATGGCCCTGCCAGTGGCTGCGGTGGATCTGGACACCCTCGCCCTGCTGGATATTGTGGAGGGCATCACCCTGACCGAAAACACGGCCCTAAACTTCGGGGATGTGGCCCTGGGCGACGGGACCCTCACCGTGAGCACTGCCGGTCTGATGATCGACCCGGATCTCCTTTCCTACGACACGGCCAGTGTCAGCCAGGGGATCTTTACAGTGGACGCCATCGCCGCCACAGCCTACGACATCTCCCTGACCGAAACCGTTCCGGCGGCCGGTCTGATTCTGGATAATTTCATCATCAACATTGACGGCGGAGCCGACGAAGCGGGATCCGACACCTTCGTCGGGGTGACCTTTCCCAACGCCTCGACTGTCCTGAACGTGGGGGCCGACCTGACGGTGGATTCCGCCACGGCCAGCCTGGGCGACAACCAGACCATCGGTTATCGGTTGACGGTGAACTTCAACTGATTGAACAACCGGGCGAGGGAAACGGCAGCCGGTGAACCTGCGGGTTGATCGGCTGTCGTGTTTTTCGGAGGAAAACCTGCCCGCCAGCACCTTGCGTTCCGGAGGGTTATTTCCGTGTGGCGGCGCTGATGGGGGCCTGTGTCCGATTTTTCTTTCTCGCCGTCGAGCTCAATGAACCCGGAGCCTGAAATGAAGAACAGCCGCAACCCCCCCTGCCCAATGGACCGATCAAGCTGGAAAGCGTTGACCCCATCCTGGTGCGGGGCGGCCAGACCGTGCCCACGACATGCCCGGCCTTTCTCTGCGTCTGCGGCCAGTCGGCGAACAAACCCTACTGCGACTACTCCCATGGCGAGAAGGGCTGGCAGGACGGCGACCCGGAATAATCCTGAATCCGCGCAACCAAAATCAGAACCTCCCGTAATAGCTCCCCAACTGGCTCCCCGACAACCGCCAGCCTGACAACGCACATCTGTTCAGACCGCTGTTCCCGGGAGCGTGCTCATGCCTGCGAGCCTCAAGGCCGGCCTCGTTTATTCTGTTATCATTCTTGTCACCTTCATCCTGACCCCGGCGTCTTCGTCCGCCGATGACGGCTCCTCGGTGGCCGCCCGGGTGACGGGCCGTGCCATCGACCGCCAGCGGGACTATGTGCCCGACTACGGTCCGGAACTGAACATTCAGCCTGCCGCGGGCCCCATCGTCGTGGACGCCGAACTGGACGATGCGGGCTGGCGGGGTGCCGCCGTGGCGGACAACTTCGCCGAGCACAACCCGGGCGATCAGACCCGCCCCGAGGTGGACACCGAGGTGCTGATCACCTACGACGCCAGCAACCTCTATGTGGCCTGGATCTGCTACGACGACCCCACCGAGGTGCGCGCCACCATGTGCGGCCGGGACGAGATTTTCCAGGAAGACTACGTCATCCTGGCCCTGGATACCTTCGGTGAGAATGCCGTGGCCTACGAGATCGCCGCCAACCCCCTGGGCGTCCAGGGGGACTTGCTGTTCTCCATCAGCAACGGCGAGGACATCTCCTACGAGATGATCTTCGAGTCCGAGGGCCGGATCACCGAATATGGCTGGGTGGTGGAGATGGCCATCCCCTTTGCCGAGATACGCTTCCCTCAGAACGAAGTGCAGAAGTGGCGTGTGGATTTCTGGCGCAACCGGCCCCGCGATTCCCGCTTCCAGTATTCCTGGTCCGCATATGATCGCGGGGAGAGCTGCTGGCCCTGCAAGTGGGGGACCGTGCACGGGGCCCGGGACATCACAGGCGGGTCCGGCCTGGAACTCCTGCCTTCCCTGGTCTTCCACCAGTCCGGCGAGCGTGACGAGGACGGTGTCTGGGAGAACCGGCCCTTGCAGTGGAGCCCCTTCACCGACGACAACAACCTGGACCTGGGCCTGGGGCTTTCCTACGACATCTCCTCGGAGATCACCGCCGAGGCCACCCTGAACCCCGACTTCAGCCAGGTGGAATCGGACGCCGCCCAGCTGGACGTCAACTCCACCTTCGCCCTGTTCTATCCCGAGCGGCGGCCCTTCTTCCAGGAGGGCAGCGATCTGTTCAACACCTATTTCAATGCCGTCTACACCCGCAGCATCAACGATCCCACCGCCGCCGCCAAGATGACCGGCCGCAAGGGCAGGACCAGCATCGCCGCCCTGAGCGCCTGGGACGACCACTCGGTCATCATCCTGCCTTTCGAGGAGAGCAGCGAATACGTCCTGAACGGGGAAAGCCTCACCAATATCGTCCGGGTGCGGCACGATTTCGGTGAACAGACCTACCTCGGGGCGGTGGCCACGGACCGGCGCTTCCGGGGAGGGGGATCCGGAACCCTTGCCGGCCTGGACGGCAAGCTGCGCCTCTCGCCGAACGACGCCCTGGAGGCCCAGGTGCTGGTCTCCGCTACCCGGGAGGTAAACAACCTCGACCTGACCCCGGACTGGGACGGCAGCGAGACTTTCGATGACGGCTCCTACACCCGTCGTCTGGACGGGGAGAGCTTCCACGGCCACGCCTACTACCTGAGCTACGAGCGCGACACCCGCAATTTCTATCTCGACCTGGATTACTGGGAGTACGCGCCGACTTTTCGCGCCGAGGCCGGTTTCGAGCCGTCCAACAACAGCCGCCGCACCCATGCCGTGACCGCCTACAATTTCCGGTTCGAGGACGAGGAAAGCCTGCTGGAATACATGCAGCCCAGCCTCGACGGTGGGCTGAAGTGGAACTTCGACGGCACCAGGAAAGACGAGTGGGCCAACCTGTCCCTGGAATGGCGCCTGCGGAAATACCAGACCAGTTTCCACGCCCGGGGCATGCTGAGCCGGGAACTCTACCGCGACATCCAGTTCGATGATATCTGGGTGGCCCACATCTGCGGCAATACGACGCCCAGCAAGAAGCTCCGGCTCGGCGGCAACTACAATTACGGCCACCGCATCGCGCGCCATGACAAGGTCATGGGCCAGGAGACCCAGTGGGGGGTCTGGTTCCAGTACCGGCCCACCGACGGCATCCTGATCAGCAACAGCCTGGACCACATCTCCAGCGACCACCTGGACACCGGGGAGCGCCTCTTTGCCGACACCA
>JGI12109J20283_10603084_pt1 | contig 13820 bp, 12 predicted proteins | sample ElkSlonscriptome_12_FD_20283 | JGI IMG/M metagenome (IMG submission 20283) | reverse complement strand
ACCGAATCCGGACAGACCATGCCCAGCGCTGACTCCAAACTTATTCAAGCCCGGCAGCTTTCAGCATTGCTGGAATCACAACTGCGGCAAAACACCCTGGGCGCGGTCAACGCCGCCTCGATGGACAGCTTGTTGTATCTCGAAAACGAACTGGGCTGGCTCGACATCCGCCTGGCCAGCCAGCCCGACGATCTGGATCTATGGCGGAAAAGAATTGAGCTACTCGGTGAAATGAATCGCCAGTACGGTCGCGCCGACTGGCAAAACGACGCCTTGTTTACCAGCATCTAGCCGACCGAAACCTCTGAAAATTAAATTACACATTGAACCAAGGAGAGCACCATGAAACGATTTGCATTAATTGGCCTAAGCTTGGCAGTTGCCGCCTCGATATCAAACGTCAGCGCACAGGATGAAGAAGCGTTCGCTGAGTTACAAATCAAACTGGAACAGGCTAGGATGGATGTGGCCGAAGCCGCTCAAGAGATGGCCAGACTCCAGCGTGAACTGGTCAACCTCACCGGCAAGAATCTCATATCAAGCTGGAATGTTAATAAATCGATCTCTGATGGCGACGGCGGATCATATGAGGTCAAATTCGATTTCAATTCAAACGATGAAGAACTATCAAGAGGGGTATTTGCGGGCTTCCCGCCGCGCCTAGGCGTTGTTCTCGGAGCCGATAGTGGACAAAGCAATCGCATAATTGGTATCACGCCAGGCAGTGGAGCAGCCGAGGCTGGACTAAAAAATGACGACCGTCTACTCGAAATTGACGGTCAAGACGTCAGTGAAAACACCTCTGCGCGAGTACAAAATATCCTCAAGGATTTTGAATCCGGCGATACCGTCGACGTTCTGGTGCAGCGTGGCGATTCGAATGAATTGATCATGCCGGTCACACTCAGCTCAGCCCTGAGCGATGTCCATGTTTTCTCGAATCAAATTGAAACCATGGACATCCTCGGCGACGATGGGCAGCGCAATATCATCCGCATTATCAATGCACCGGAGGGGTTCAATATGCCAACGCCACCGACTCCACCCATGCCCCCCTTATCCGGCCTACTGACCGGCCTTGGTGGCGACACCGACCTGATCAGCAATCACGAAGGCCTGGCTAACTACTTCGGGACTGCTGACGGCGTACTGATCTTGCGCATCGCCGACGACAATTCAATGAACCTGATGTCTGGCGATGTGATCCTGTCGATTGGTGATGAGACTGTCGGTCGACCGGTCGATGTCGGTCGCGCCCTGCTCAATCAAGAGCCTGGAAGTGACGTCACCGTTACGGTTATGCGTGAAGGACGGGAAACCAGCGTTTACGGCACGATCCCAAGCTCAACCTTCCGCCCGATCGAGCGGGATCGCGGCCTGGGTCGCCTGCTGCGATTCGGCACACCGGCTGCACCGCAGCCACCGGCCGCGCCCGGATCCAGACTGTAGCTAGTGGGCGTTGGACTTCCGGCGCCCGCGCGCTGCCACCCATCACGGCAACAATCGCGCGGGCCACAAAACTCAACTGTTGGGTGAGCAGGAGGATGCTTCTTTTATTCTATCCGACCAGAATACCGGCCCAAGCGGCATTCAGCAGCGACACTAGCGCACCGGCCAAAACCGCTTTTAGACCGAGTCTCGCCAGATCGGGACGACGCGCGGGCGCGATCGATCCAACACCGCCAATCTGAATGGCAATCGAGGCAAAGTTGGCGAAGCCGCACAGGGCGTAGGTCGCAATCAGAACCGAACGATCGCTGAGATCGCCTTGAATTCCTGCAAGCGCCACATAGGCGACAAATTCATTGGCGACAATTTTCTGGCCGATCAATGCGCCTACTGCGATGGATTCACTCAGCGGCACGCCAACCAGAAAAGCCAGCGGGGCGAATAGCCAGCCTAAAAGCATCTCAAGGCTCAGCGGCTGCCCCAACACGCCCTCAATGCCGGTGATATTTCCAAACCAGCTCAAGGGACCATTGATAAAGGCAATCAAAGCAAGAAAGGCCAACAGCATCGCACCGACATTCAGCGCCAGCTTGAGCCCATCGCCAGCTCCGCCAGCGGCGGCTTCAATCAAATTGACGTGCGGGCGATCAATGGCCGTGCGAATGGTGCCAACGGTTTCTGACTCCGACGTCTCTGGAATAATCAACTTGGCCATGACCAACGCTGCCGGTGCGGCCATGATCGAGGCCGAAATCAAGTGCTTGGCAAAATACGCCTGTTCGTTGGGATCAGAACCACCGAGCAACAGCACATAGGCGGCCAGGACGCCACCGGCAATGGTGGCCATGCCGCCGGTCATTAGCGCGAACAGTTCAGATCGCGTCATGCCAGCGATAAACGGTCGCACCACCAGCGGCGCTTCGGTCTGACCAACGAACACATTCGCCGCCGTGGCCAACGACTCCGAGCCCGACACCCCCATGAAGCGGGTCATGACCCAGGCCATGGCCTCGACCAGCTTTTGCATCACGCCCAAGTGGTAGAGACACGCCATCAGTGCCGCGAAAAAAATAATCGTCGGTAGAACCTGAAAAGCGAAGATAAAGCCAAAGCTCTCAGCATTGGCAAGATCGCCAAAAATAAAGCTCGAGCCGGCCGAGGTGTAACCGATCAAAGTCACAAACAGCTCGCCGAGCTTGCCGAATAATGCCCGCCCGAACGGCACGGTCAGCACGAAGACCGCTAGCGCAAACTGAAGAATGACGCCAACGATGATTGTTTTCCAGGCAATTGAAGATCGCTGCTCGGATAAAGCCCAGGCCATACCCAAAATACACACGATGCCCAAAAGGCCGTGCAGCACGTTCAACATGTCATTCAGACCTCAAAGTCAGGAAGCTGGGGCGTGACCATCTTAAGTTCAGGCCGCAGATAGTTGGGTAAGCCATCGCGGTTATAGCTTGGGTAGGCCTCACCGCGAATCAGCGGTGCCAAGTAGGTTCGCGCCGCTTCGGTGATGCCAAAGCCGTCGCGCGAAATAAATTTTTTCGGCACGGTTTTTTCGCGGTTGGCAATGCGCTTTAATGGGGCGGCTTCAATTTTCCAGCGATACGGTTGATCACTGGTGCGGCGAATCACAGGCATCACGCCCGATGCACCCTCCAGCGCGAGGTTTACGGCAGCCTCGCCGACCGCTTGCGCGTGTGCCAGGTCAGTGGCAGACGCAATATGGCGCGCCGAGCGCTGCAGATAATCACTGACCGCCCAGTGGCATTTGAACCCGGTTTTCTGCTTGACCAAGTCCGCCACCCAAGGGGCCGCGCCACCGAGCTGGGCGTGACCGAAGGCATCCGTGGTACCGGACTCAGCAAGAAATTTGCCATCGCCAGTGCGCACGCCTTCGGAAACAACGATCGAACAATACCCGTGCTGTTCAACAGATTTTTCGACCGCCTGCACGAATTTTTCTGGCGCAAACGGAATTTCAGGAAATAGAATGATCTGCGGCGGATCACCCTTCTCGCGCGCGGCCAGGCCGCCGGCTGCAGCAATCCAGCCGGCGTGGCGACCCATGACTTCGAGAATAAACACCTTGGTTGAAGTGGATGCCATCGACATCACATCCAGGCTGGCCTCCATCACCGACACGGCGACGTACTTTGCAACCGAGCCGAAGCCGGGGCAGTTGTCAGTCAGCGCCAGATCGTTATCGATGGTTTTAGGCACGGCAATGCACTGCACGTCGAGATCGCGCTTTTTGGCCATTTCAGAAATCTTAAGCGCGGTATCGGCTGAATCATTGCCGCCGTTGTAGAAAAAATAGCCGATGTTATGGGCTTGAAAAACATCCAACAGGCGGTCGTATTCGCGCTGATTTTCTTCGATGCTTTTTAATTTGTAGCGACACGAACCAAATACGCCGCCGGGGGTTTGGGTAAGTCGCGCCAGGTCGGCTTTTTTTAACGTGCTGGTATCGACCAGCTGCTCCTGCAAAACGCCCAGGATGCCGTTTCTCGCGGCAAAGACCTTACCCAGCGACGGCTTATTTGCTCGCGCAGTCTCAATCAAGGCCGCCGCCGTCGCATTGATGACCGGCGTCACCCCACCTGACTGAGCATATAAAAGATTTCTTCCTGCCATTGCCTCGCCCTCACTGTAGGTTTCACTGCAAGCATAGCTGATTGCTTGGGCGTTGCCGGAGCCAGTTTCAGCACCCCAGCAACCTGCAATGCTTACCTGCTTGGACAATGTGCAATTTGGCGCAAATTTCAGCCATTTGACAGCCGCGCGTAACCCAAGTACTTTTGTCGGCTTGTCGATTACTTCTCGGACTTCTCTTTCATTACCATGCGAATCGTATTACTAGGCCCGCCCGGATCGGGCAAGGGCACTCAAGCCGCCCTGCTCAAGGATCATCTCGGTGTTCCACATATTTCTACGGGCGAACTGCTGCGCGCAGCCGTCGCGGCCAAGACACCGCTGGGCATTCAAGCCAAAACTGCGATGGATGCCGGTGAATTGGTGTCCGACGAACTGGTTCTTGGTCTGATTGAAGAGCGCATGGGCAGCGACGATGTGAAAGCTGGCTATTTGCTCGATGGCTACCCGCGAAATCTGGCTCAAGCGAGAGCGCTGGACGATGTCTTGGAGCGCGTCGAGCTTCCAGTGGATACCGCACTCGCGCTGACCGTTGATGAGGACCAAATCGTGCATCGCCTGGCCAAGCGCGCCGCCAAGGAAAATCGTTCAGACGATAACGAAACCGTGGTTCGCAATCGACTTGAAGTCTATCGCGAGCAGACCGCACCGGTCACTGGCTATTACCAGTCCAGAGATCTATTGATTGAAGTCGACGGCATGGGCACGATCGAAGCGGTTAACGATCGGCTTCGCGCAGCTTTGAATGAATCAGATTCCTGATCGTTAAAACTCGATTAGCGCACAGATGGGCATAGACCGCGACGAGCGATGTCATGCCCGGCCATCCCATCAAGCGCGCCGGATCTGCACTCGAACCAGGCCATCGAACGTTCCTGATTGCAGTAATAGGTGACCGAGATGGTCGCACATCACGGCCAGATCCAGTTCAGCTAGCGGATCGCTTGCATGTATTTCGAGCACGTCTCCCGGGCGCATCGAGTTCAACTGGGCTTTGGCCTTTATGACCGGTTCCGGGCACAGGCTGCCGCTAACGTCCAGATAACAATCAGCTGCCGCCCATTCTGGTAGTCTGCTCCCTTCCTTCAATGATCTGCTTCCATGTCTGAATTGTTCCTGCGCTTAGGCGGTTTGTTAATGCTTCGGCTCGGCCCCCAGGACCTGCCGGCCGGTCGATCGGCGCTGGCCTTGACGATTATCGCGTATGTCGCGGTTACCGCATTTAATCTCAGCCGAGGCGAAGGCCATCCCACACCGGTGCTGGTTCTCATTCTAGCCGTTGGGTTGCCGTTAGTTCTGACCTGGATTGTTCTCAAACTTCGTCAACGACTCGAGCGCTGGGAACAAACATTAACCGCTCTATTCGGAACCAACGCGCTGTTATCCATCATCACGCTCCCGCTCAGCCTGGCAGCGGGAAGCGAGCCAAATGCAGCGCTGGCATTGGTGCTGCTGGCCAGTTTTTTCTGGTCCTTTGCGGTCGATGCACACATCTGGCGCAATGCCTTGGAGGTTAGTTTCTCGGTTGCATTAGTCATCACGATGCTACTTTTTGTAATTTCACTCTTTGTTATTACTTCACTGACAGGTCCGCTATGAAAATTCACATCCTCGGTATTTGCGGCACCTTTATGGGCGGCTTGGCGGCGCTGGCGCGGGCCGATGGCCATGAGGTCACCGGCTCGGACGAGAACGTCTATCCGCCGATGAGTACCCAACTTGAAGCGCTGGGCATAGAGTTGACTGAAGGCTACAACGCGCAACAACTCACACCACGCCCGGACCTGGTCTTGATCGGCAATGCGCTTTCGCGCGGCAACCCGGCCATTGAAGCCGTGCTTAATCAGCGAATTCCCTACAGTTCAGGGCCGCGCTGGCTGGGCGAGAACTATCTCAATCAACGACGCGTGCTGGCTGTGGCCGGCACCCACGGCAAAACCACGACCTCCAGCATGCTGGCGTGGATTCTTGATCAGGCCGGACTGGAGCCGGGATTTTTAATCGGCGGCATTCCGACCAATTTCAACGTCTCGGCGCGCAGTGGTTCAGACTGGTTTGTCGTAGAAGCCGACGAGTACGACACCGCTTTTTTCGACAAACGCGCCAAGTTTGTCCATTACCGACCGGAAATTGCGGTGCTGAATAATCTTGAATTCGACCATGCTGATATTTATCCAGACCTCAAAGCCATCCAAACCCAGTTCAATCATTTGATCCGAACCGTACCCGGCAACGGCTGGCTGGTCTGCAACGCAGGCGACTCAGCGCTCAAAGAGGTCTTGGACCAAGGCTGTTGGAGCCAGACGGCAGCTTTCTATTTATCTGAAGACAGCGATTGTGACTGGCAAGTCAAGCTGCTCAAGCCCAGCGGGCATGAACTGGAATTTTTCCATAACGGAACCAGCCTTGGCCAGCTGAAATGGGCACTCAGCGGCCGCCACAACGCCATGAACGCACTGGCCGCAGTGGCCGCGGCGAAAGCCGCAGATATCGACACCGATCTGGCCATTAATGCCCTCGGGCGTTTTTCTGGTGTCAAGCGACGGATGGAGCTGGTTGGTGATATCGAAGGCGTTCGAATTTACGACGACTTCGCACATCACCCAACCGCAATTCGGCTGACGTTGGAAGGCCTGCGTCGCAGCGTCGGCAATGCGCGCGTCCTGGTGGCACTTGAGCCGGCCAGTAACACCATGCGCGCCAGCCACCACGTTGCCGACCTGCCAACCGCCCTGATGGCCGCNGATCACGTCTGGCTCAAGACTTCCGATGCCATGGACTGGAATCCGCACGACGTCCTCGGCAAACTCGAAGGCAACGGCAAACCCCGAAGCCAAGTCGAAAACCTGGTGGACGATCTGCTTGAGGTCGTCAAGCCTGGAGATCATGTCGTCTTCATGAGCAACCAGGGCTTCGGCAACGCCTCACGCCGTTTTCTTGCTGCGCTAGAAGAAAAATGTTGACGCCGTGGTGACTATTGTTGCGGCAATCTCAAGTCATGANTGAAACCATTCCTCTCTTTCCTCTGAACTTGGTGTTGTTTCCCGGCGCTCGCCTGCCGCTGCGCATTTTTGAATCGCGCTACATTGATATGGTGCGCGACTGCATGCGGTCTGATTCTGGTTTTGGCGTGGTCTGGCGTCTGGACGGTGATGAAGAGTCAGCCGGTGGCCATGCCCGAGTAGGCACCGAAGCCAGGATTACCGATTTTTCCATGCTGGAAGATGGCCTGCTGGGTATCGAGTGCCTTGGAACGCGGCGGTTCTTGATTCGCTCGACGCGCTGTCGCGACGATGGTTTGCTGTTGGGCGATGTCGACTGGATGCATGACCAAGCCGCCATGCCGGTCGCCAGTCGACACGCTGCGCTGCAGTCTCTGATGCGCGAAATTCTGGCCCACAAAGCTCTTGCCGGTCAAATTGAAGCCGATGCTGACGACGCCGCTTCGCTGAGCTTTGGGCTGGCCAGCGTGCTACCGATTGATCGACCGCGGGCTCAGAGCTTGTTGGAATCGACTCAACCACAACAGCGCCTGGATTCGATTCTTGAGATAATCGAAGGNATGAGTGAGGATGAGCAATCGACCGCAGCGGCAGGAAATTTCTCCGGTACTGCGTGAGAACGTCGACTTAGGAAAACGCTCGCTCTGAATCAAAAGCGATCTGAGCACAATCGGAGACCAGCGGTTATCTTTGATGGCCGCACTTGCTCCACACACTTTGAGGGAATGTAAGTCATGTCCAACAGTCTCCGAAATAAAACTATTTTTATCACTGGTGCCTCGCGCGGCATCGGCAAGGCCATCGCCCTGCGCGCCGCAGCCGACGGCGCCAATATCGTGATTGCAGCCAAAACCGACCGCAAACATCCGAAGCTGCCCGGCACCATCCACGATACGGCGGCAGAGATCGAGGCGGCGGGCGGCCAGGCGCTNGCGATCAAGCTGGATATTCGTGATGAACAGGCGGTGGCTGAAGCGATGCAGCAAGCCGCCGAACATTTTGGCGGTATTGATGCCTTGGTCAATAATGCATCGGCAATCTATCTGGCCGGCACCGCAGATGTGCCGATGAAGCGCTTTGATTTGATGTTTGGAGTCAATGTCCGCGGAACCTTTGTCTGCTCGCAGGCAGCACTGCCGTATTTGAAAAAAGCCGACAATCCGCATATTCTCAATCTCTCACCGCCGCTGAACATGGAGCCGAAATGGTTTGGTCCGCACGTTGCCTACACCATGGCCAAATACGGCATGAGCCAGTGCGTGCTGGGCATGGCTGAAGAATTCAAAAACGACGGTATTGGCGTCAATGCGCTTTGGCCGCGCACCGTGATTGCAACGGCCGCTCTGGCCATGCTGGGAGATGCCGTCAAGCCGGAGAACTGTCGCACGCCGGAGATCATGGCCGATGCGGCGCACTGGATTCTAAGTCAGCCGGCCAAGACGACCACGGGCAATTTCTTCATTGACGATGAAGCGCTGGCTCAGGCCGGGGTGAGTGATCTGGATCAGTACGCAGTCAAGCCAGGTGCGCCACTGTTGCCGGATTTGTTTCTTTAGGTTGGGGAGACGGGGAGACGGGGATACGGAAGACGTAAAACGGAAAGTCAAAACCGTTTGCCAGTCGGCTTTCCGTCTCCCGTCTTCCCGGCCCGCCTTCAGCGCCGCGCAATCTCAACGTAGTCACGCTCCGGCGCACCCGTATATACCTGCCTGGGGCGACCAATGCGTTGCGGTGTTTCGCATTGTTCCAACCACTGGCTGACCCAGCCCACGGTTCTTCCGATCGCGAACATGGCGGTAAACATGGTGGTCGGGATTTCAAGTGCTTTGTAAATTATGCCCGAGTAAAAATCGACATTCGGGTAGAGCTTGCGCTCAACGAAATAGTCATCTTCCAGAGCGATTTTTTCCAACTCCATGGCCAGATCCAACAGCGGGTCTTTCTGGCCCAGGTCTTCAAGTACTTCGTGACAGGCTTTACGGATGATGGTCGCGCGCGGATCAAAATTCTTGTACACGCGATGACCAAAGCCCATCAAGCGAAATGGATCATCTTTATCCTTGGCCCGCTTGATGTACTCACCCACGCGACTGACATCGCCAATCTCGTTGAGCATATTTAAAACCGCCTCATTCGCCCCGCCGTGTGCCGGGCCCCAAAGTGCGGCGATACCGGCCGATGTACAGGCGTAGGGATTAGCGCCAGTCGAACCGACGAGACGAACGGTAGAGGTCGATGCATTCTGCTCGTGGTCAGCGTGCAATATAAACAGCAAGTCCAGCGCTTTGGCAGCGACCGGATTGATCTCATACGATTCGGCCGGCACTGAGAACATCATGTCCAGAAAGCGCTCGGGGTAGTTCAATGAGTTCCTCGGATACGCTTTCGGCCAGCCCATGTAATTGCGATAGGCAGCTGCGGCAATGGTCGGCATTTTTGCAATCAGGCGCTTGGCCGCCAGGTCGCGCTGCTCCGGATCATTGACGTCAAGCTTGTCGTGATAAAAGCCTGCCATTGAAGCGACGACGCCGGAAAGAATGGCCATCGGGTGGGCGTCGTAATGAAAGCCGTCAATGAAATTATTGATTTTCTCATGGACCATGGTGTGGTACGTAATGTCATGGTTGAAGCTTGAGAATTCAGCTTGGGTCGGCAAATTGCCGTACAGCAGCAAGTAGGCCACTTCGAGGAAGCTGGAGTGCTCAGCAAGCTGCTCGATTGGATACCCGCGGTAGCGAAGAATGCCTTTGTTGCCGTCAATAAAGGTGATATCACTCTTGCAGCTGGCGGTCGAACCAAACCCCGGGTCGTAGGTGAAATAACCCAGCTCCGGGCTCAAACGGCTGATGTCCAGGGTTGGGTCACCTTCAGTACCGGACACCACCGGCAAGTCAAGCGCTTTTCCCGCGTCAGAATCAGTCAGGGTCAATTTGGAATCAGCCACCATGTTCTCCTTGTAAGCCGTTTAATTCTCGGTCGATATCAGCAATTAATTACGCTGCAGCGGTTGAAATCATCGCCAAGATATTCAAGGCGCCGCGCTGTACGCTGCCGTATGGAAACGTCAAGTATCTCACAATTCATGCTTTTTCTGGACGACAGTGCCCTCACGTTCTACCCGATCGATCGGCCCAATCTACCGGGGTAAGCTCTGGCCACTCGCTGGCATCAATCGTTGCTCGGTAAGCATGCCAGGTGGCATGACCAAGCAAGGGTAAAATCACCAGAAAACCCAGCCAGGCGGTCAAGGCTCCGGCGACAACGCACACGGCAATAATGCTGGCCCAGACAAACATCGGCACTTTATTGCGCAGCACCGCATTGACGCTGGTGACCACCGCAGTCACTGCATCGGCGCGGCGATCCATCAACATGGGCAGCGAGAATGCACTGACCGAAAAAACGACTGCTGAAAACGCCGCTCCGACCGCGCTGCCGACGCTCAAGAAAACCACCAGATCTTTCCAGCCGGGTTCTGCCATGGCCGGGAAGAAGATGTAGAGCGTATTGGCCGCGCGCGCCCAGACCAGCAAAACAATGATCAGGATAACGGCAAAAAAAAGTGCCCCGCGAACTGACTGCGCAGCATCAGCCACACTGCGCGCCAGACTGACGTTGCGGTCCAGTTCCAGTCGACGTGAAATGGCGTACAGCGTTAAAGCCAGCCACGGTCCAATAAATACGAACCCGCTCACGAGCCCGAGATACAAACCCAAGTTGCCCCAGCGCCAGGCTGCAGCACTCACCGCATAACTCAGCACCACCAGCACCGCACCCCAGGTCAGGCTCTGGCGCGGCGCTCGACGAAGATCACGCCAGCCTTTTTGAAGCCAAATCCAAGGGTCCCCGAATGTTAGCGTGCGGCAGGGTGCTGCCATCGGCAGTTCTTCAGGCGGTCGCGGCGCTTTCGGTCGTTCAGCTGGGGCTGGCATTTGGACTCCTGATTGGTCAATCGACTAAACAGTATGCCCTGAGCGCCCAGACCGCGCACCTTGGGTTGATGTCGTTGATCTTTTGCAAAAACTCAGAAGCAAAACCTATGGCTCTCCCGGAGGCGCAGAGGCGCGGGGAAAGCAAAAGCGAAAAATCTTGGTGAATTTACTTTTTTCTTTCTTGCTCTCCCTGCGTCTCTGCGCCTCTGCGAGAGCTACCGCTTTTGATTTTTTTTGTTCTACCGACGACTACTCGATCAGGCATCGACGAACTGCTCAGCCGCGCCGACCCAGCGGTCGATCAGCAAATCGCGTGAGCTGGCGTCCAATTGAGGTACGAGTTCGTCAACCTGATCAAGCAAGTCACCGTCTCGAGCAAGATCGGCAATGCGAAAGCGCAGCATGCCGGTTTGGCGGGTTCCTAGCACTTCACCCGGGCCGCGTAGTTCCAGATCTTTTTCGGCGATCAAGAAGCCGTCGGTGGTCTCGCGCATCACGCCTAAGCGGGCGCTGGCCATTTGTCCTAGCGGTGGTTTGTAGAGCAGTACGCAGGAGGCCTGATCAGCACCGCGACCCACGCGGCCGCGCAGCTGATGGAGTTGAGATAGTCCGAGGCGTTCAGCATTTTCGATCACCATCACGCTGGCGTTGGGCACGTCCACGCCCACTTCAATGACGGTGGTAGCGACCAGCAAATCGATGCTGCCCTCGCTGAATTCGGCCATGATCGACTGCTTCTCAGCGGGCTTCATCCGACCGTGGATCAGCGCGACTTTGAACCGCGACAGCGCCTGACCCAACTCGACCGCGCGGGTTTCAGCAGCCTCGGCCTCCAATACATCAGACTCTTCTATCAACGGGCAGACCCAATAGGCCTGGCGTCCCTGACTCAATGCATGAGCCAGACGCTCGACCACTTGATCACGACGCTGCTGGCTGGCGGCAACTGTCGTGACCGGCTTGCGGCCCGGCGGCAGCTCATCAATGACTGACACATCCAGACCGGCATAAGCGGTCATCGCCAGAGTGCGCGGAATGGGCGTGGCCGTCATCACCAGCTGATGCGGAAGCTGGTTGCCGCGTTTGCCTTTGGCGGCCAGTGCCAGGCGCTGATGGACGCCGAAGCGATGCTGCTCATCAACAATCACCAGCCCCAGATCACGGAACGCGACCTGCTCCTGAAACAGCGCGTGGGTTCCAATCGCAACATCGGCCCCGCCCAGCAAATCGTCAAGCGCGGCCTGGCGTGCTTTNCCTTTGACTTTACCGGCCAGCCAAACCGTCTTCAGACCGAGTGATTCAAGCAGTGGGGAGAGATTCTGGTAATGCTGTTCGGCCAGAATTTCGGTCGGGGCAACAAGCGCTGACTGCACGCCGGCTGCAGCGGCTGTGACCAGTGCTGCTGCCGCCACCAGGGTCTTGCCAGAGCCCACATCACCCTGGACCAGACGCCGCATCGGGCTTTGCCTGGCGAGATCGGTCGTGATCTCTGCCATCACCCTGGACTGTGCGGCGGTTGGCGTAAACGGAAACTGATCAAGCAGGGCCTGGACTCGCCCCTGATTGTCGACCAGACGCGGTGCGCGCTGTTTGGCGCGCGCTCGATTCAGCCGCGCCAGGGCCAGATGGTGCGCGGTCAGCTCCTCCAGAGCCAGACGTTGAACGGCCGGATGATGGCCATCCACCAAGGCCTCCAGATTCTCCTTTGCGGTCGGTGAATGCACAACACCCAAGGCATCGTTCAAGCTGATGTCTTGAACTGCCGTCCTTGAGACTGCGGCCAGGGGATCACGTAGATCAAGGGCGCCGCGTTGCAAGCGCGCAAGCGCGTCGGCGATCAAGCGTTGTAATGTGGGCTGTCCGACGCCCTGAGTGGCCGGATACACCGGGGTCAGAGACTGGGGCAAGGTCAGCGGGCGGTCTGGTCGAAAACTTTGACACTGCGGATGAACCAGCTCAAAACCCTCAGGTCCAAATCGAGCCTCGCCAAAGCAACGCAGATGTTGACCCTCTTTGAGCTGACGCTGCTGACTGGGATAGAAGCGAAAATAGCGCAGAACAATCTGACCCGTATCATCGGCCAGGGTGGCAACTAGCGTACGACTGCGACCAAATCGAATTTCCTGGTGAATGACCTGACCTTCGACCTGCACCGTGACGCCGGCTCGCACCTGATTGAGCGCTGTAATCCGGGTCCGATCCTCATAGTGCCTGGGCAAATGAAACAGCAGATCAATCTCGCGCTCGATACCCAGCGCTTTGAGGCGCGAGGCAATGCGCTCGCCAACCCCGGACAGGTCAGTGATCGGTCGATCCGCCGATGGATCAACACGGGCCACGGCTTACTGGGGGGCGCTGCCTTGCGAGCGAACCAGTACCGCGTCCATTTCAACATCCACGCCTTTGGGCAGTGCGGCAACCTGCACGGCCGCACGGGCCGGATACGGCGCATTGAAGTAGTCGGCCATGATCTCGTTAAGCTCGGCAAAGCGATCCAGATCAGTCAGAAACACATTGAGCTTGACCAGGTCGTCGAGACCAGAACCCGCCGCACTCGCAACGGCCGCCAGGTTGTCGAAAACACGGCGACAGCGATCAGCAAAACTACCCTCGATAAGTTTGCCAGTGGCCGGATCCAGCGGGATTTGACCCGACAGATAGACCGTGTCACCGGCCTGAATGGCCTGCGAGTAGGGACCAATGGCGGCAGGAGCCGCGTTGGTCTCGAGCGCTAGTTTAGGCATGGGGAACCTTGGTGGTGGGGGAATGGGGAGACGGG
>JGI12109J20283_10393087_pt1 | contig 13820 bp, 10 predicted proteins | sample ElkSlonscriptome_12_FD_20283 | JGI IMG/M metagenome (IMG submission 20283) | reverse complement strand
ATTCCCTCAAGCTCATATTACCCGACTTCAAAGTGACAGGGGTGCTGAACTTCAGGAGCTGGCAGACTGAAGTATACAAACATTACTATTTGCATTCGTTGACTCTTTCGAATACATCTGGCCGAGAACAGATTGTCCCTCACAGGAAACATTCATGCCAAATATGCGGTGGCATCGTTTTTAGTCGAGCCACCCGCTCAGCTGCACCGCACTATTCAACGATGGTACGCTCCTCCACGTTTGCGGCCTCGCTCGGCTGTGGTTCCAGCGGTCGGTCAAAGGCAAAATCGTTCTCAACCAATGGCGCCTGCTCGATGGATTCCCCTCTCTCGGCAGCTCTGATTGTCGGCAGCAACATGGGATCAAGGCTGTTCATTTCCTGCTCCACACGCTCGATATTACCCTGAACCTTGTCGATGATGGCCACACCCGGATATTTTCCCAGAATCTCGGTGAGTAACCGCCGTGACTCGGTCAGCAGCTTCTTCTTCATCTCGATATCCGATGTCTTGGTGTAGCGAATGTAAAGGTCGGCGGCGGACCTTCTATCGGTTTTGGCCGCAAGAAGAGTGAGTTCCTCTATCTTATCCTTCGCCTTGGCAAAGTATTCCGTCTGCAGCAGGGTCTGAAAAATGGCAATAGCTTCATCGTAATTGCCGGCTTCAACCTGGATCATGCCCTCGTTCCACCGCTCCTGCAGCTCCTGCATTTTCTCGATCTTACGGGTTTCGCGCTCCACCGCCTCGGCGAGGATGAGATCATCGTTTTTCTCCTCGATCAGCTCCTTTTGCTCGGGGCTGATGATATCACCCGGAATGGCCTCCAGTCGTGCTATGGCGTCGAGGTACTGGTTTTCCGCGGCCAGAGCTTCGACCTCGGCAAAGAATGAGGCAAACCACCTCTTGGCCCTGCGTTCCATATCCGCCTTCAAAATCTCGACATTGGTCGCCACCGATGAGTAGGGATACTCCTGGAGAAAATCCTCCGCCTCCCATATTATCTTGAAACCGTCGCGTTCGGGAATGAACCCGAGAAAGTCGCGGAGAAGTCTCGAGTAGCGCTGCAATTCGGGCTTATCGTTTTCACCTCTCTCCAGTAAATCAAGCTGCAGTTTCGACCATTCCTCGATACTGCCGAGTTCCTGATAGTCCTTTGAAATATTCAAATACTGCCGCTTGGCTGCATCATAGTTGCCAGAGGCTGTATAAAGATCGGCCAGTACCCTGCGCAGCGACAGCAGATCGGTCTTTTGCTTTTCGGAAGCCGACATTTCATCGACTATCTGCTGAAACATGCGGGCGGCTTTTTCTTCCTGGTGCAGGAGCATGAGCGCATTGGCATAAAGTATCCTTGTGCGCAGGTGCACCCTGTCTATCTGCTGCTCTGGGATCCTCTGCCAAACCTGGATGACTTCCTCGTACTCCCTGGTATCTGTGTAACGCTCGATCAGTGTTTCCAGCTGCGGCAGATCGGCTTCGGCTTCACGATTGGCCCAGTCGACAATCTCGTCGCCCTCGGGGGAGAGCAGCTTGCCACAGATGGACTCGAGAAAACTGATATCGCTTTTCTGCAATTCCATAACCTCTTCGCTGCTGATTATCAACGGCGCACTGCTGGTATCGAGCCGCAGCATGTCGGCGCGCAGTTGATTGTAGCCATCGAGCACGCTCTGCAGGTCAACGAAACAACTCACCATCACCTCGGTATCTTCCTGACTCAGCTCAAGGGCCACCGATTGCGCATCCATCTGTCGCCAGCGCTCAAGTTTCCTGCCATATTCGAAGATCCGGTCGTTGATATAATCCATTGAGGGCAATGGCCCCTGTACATTCGCCGGATCGATTTCCGCTTCATAGTCGTAAGGAATCTCTATCTCCTTCGGCTGAATCACCTCCTTGCGGCGATCGGCTCCCGACGCCTCGCTTTCGCCGATGCCTGCATAGGTTGGCCGTTCGGATTCGGCTGCGGACGGCCGCGGTTCCGGCACCACCCTCTTCTGAGGACCAGCACAGCCTGCCACAACGGCAGAACACAGAAGAAAAACTGCTATATATCGTAGATTAGTCATAATTCCCATCTTATGCACTCTCGATTAGAGCCTGCAGATACTGCTCTCCAAAGAAGTGCTTGCCTGTGTGATTTTGTATTTTGCTGCGATCGCATAGAGTCCTACCGGTTGCCGTGTGTCGTTATGGTTCTATCGGTTGCCACATGAAAATATTTACACAAAACTCCGCTCGATAGCCCCTGCCTGACCCGCGTCTTGGCAACACGCCCACAGCCTATTGCTCCACCATCCCGAGAAAACGGGTTCCCACTTCATACTCTCCCGGAGTCTCTCGACTCTCCAGGCACCACATCACCGAACCGATCATCTCCACCAGCCCCAGAGCATCGTTGCGACAATGTACGGTCAGTTCCTCGCCCCACTCCTCGGAATCGAGTTGTATGTAGATGCGCGTATTTTTCCCTATGGATTTCTTTGTACGAAAACGCAATCCCCCACCGCTGCTGTCGACCACAGTCGCCCGCTGGACCTTTTCTTCCCCGCTCTCCCCTATGACATGGAAACTGATAATACTCTGCCTTTTGCGGCGATGATGCTTGCGCCTGTCATCCTGTGCCATGGTATGCTCTCCCACCGGCCTTGTACTCTCGCCGGTATTGCCTGCCCCCAATAGGTTGATGAAAAACACGCGGTGGATACATGAAATAGTGGGGCTGAGGGATCCCCTCTCTCTTTATACATTGCCCAACCAAATAATGCCAGCCCTGCCGGTATCCTTCAGTCCGTTAAGGTCCTCTCTTCAATCGGCGACACCTTCCAGAATGGCAGAAACTGTTGATCGGGGACGAAACTGCCGAAATCGTTGACCGTACCAAAGGTCAATATGGATGGAGTATACCTGTTCAGTATATCGACCTCGACGACCGGTGAATGAACGACACCTCCTTGGTCAGGATCAACACCGATGTTTTTCTGGCCGGTCTCAGGCCTCTTGAGATGAAGCCCATAAAACGACAGGTCGACGGCATCGAGGCTGGAGCCATATTTCTCCTCCTTGACGATACCTGAAACTATCTCACTCCAGATCGGCAGAGCTCCACCGGATCCGGTGATACGCGTTGCCCCTTTTTTCATCGGCGCGTTGTCGTCAAAACCGACATAGACGCCGACCGCATACCCGTCCTCAACACTGAGGCCGCCACCGGCTTGGGCAAGCGCCGGTAGAAAGCCGAAAAAGGCGGCGTTGGTATAACGGTTGGCCGTACCGGTTTTGCCGAGCACGGGAACGGAGAGACCGAGGTCATCCAGCCTGTCGAGCTTGGTTTCAGAGCCGGCCGCATTCAGTTTAATGTGCTCGTCGGCATATCTGCCCGTACCAAACTTGACGACATTTTCGAGTACGTGGCCTATGGCAACGGTGGTCTCCGGGGCAAGGAGCCGACGATGGGTGCGTTCCGGTCTGTAGACCACTTCGCCGTCGCTGGTTTCGATGCGGTCAATGATGCACAACAGGTCATTGTTCTCATCGTCGTATATACCGGACATGACAACCTCACCTGTGGCCATCGCCTCATAAAGCCGCAGGGTCTCAAGAAGGGTGACGACATTGGACCCCAACGGAAAGGAAAGAACCGGCTTGAGTTCACTGTCGACCCCCAGTTCCCGGGCCAGGGCCACCACATACTTCAAGCCCACCAGGATTCTGTAGTCACCGACATGCTCAAGTACCTCCATACTGTAGGGCTGTTTCTTCTGCAATGACGTCATTTCCCTGTCGATCTGCTGCTGCATGAGGTCAAAGGTTTCCACCGAGATAGGGCCGTCGAGGTAGACATTGTTCCAGAACCGCTGCCTGTCAGCGGCATCCAGCCCGCCGAGAATATCTCCGAGCTTTAGGGTCGAAACCGGTATCATGCCGCCGCTTGCCGATGCGTCTTCGAGGTACCGGTAGTCTTTGGCAAAGGTATCGTAGTACAGGCGGCCTTTACTTTCCGGTGCTCCGGTGTTGTCCGGAGACGGCGACGGTTGGTAGCCAAAGTCCAGAGCCTGCTGCCGCACCTGATACTGCTGGCGAAAACGCTCGAACTGGCGGCGCGTCTCTTCGAGCTGGAGATAGCTCTGAGAGAGTATTTTCAGCCTCAGTTCCAACTCCTTGCGCTCGCCGCTGCTAAGATTCGCTCTGTTGTGTTGTATTTTGGTCTCCACCGCCTCGCGGAAATCGGCAAAACCAAGCCCGTAGTGCATGTTCTGCAGGCGCTGGTATTCCAGGTCCCTTCCGGCAAAGATCAGGTCGGTTTCAACGTTTTTCAAGGCAAGAGCGTAGGCGGCCTTGCGAAGAACATCATCGTTGAGAACAATGCCGTTGCTATCGCGTATCCGGCTGCGGAAACGCGAATAGGGTTCTTCTTCGCCGTCGACAACGCGCGGCGCCAGGCCAACATGGGAGGCCACTTCAGCAAACTGCTCACTGGTGAGCTGGTCGCAGAGATGGGCGAGCAACCATACCGAAGCAACGTTTTCCGACTTTACCCCGGCCCAACTCAGGGAAACCTCGTCGAAGGGAGAATGATGATCGGGCCGGGGAAAATACGGCTGGTTGTAGAAGACAAAAACATCGCGACGGTTGCGCAGGGTGTCGGTGGTATTCCAGCCAAGCTGATGAGCGGCGGCGTAGACAAAGGGTTTGAAAGAGGATCCCATGGTTCTGCGGGCATATATAGCCCTATTGTAAAAACGGTTTTCAACGCCTCCCGCCACCGCCTTGATGAGACCGTCTTTAAGAACAAGGGCTCCGCCATTGATCTGCGGAAACTTTTCCAGGTCAAGTTCGAGCAGATCATTTTCCTTTTTACCACGTACGCTTACCCATACTTTGTCGCCCGGTCCGAGCTGCTCGACAAAGGCCCTGTAATCGCTTTCAGCTGCCTGAGTCCATGGATTTTTCTGCCATTTCACCCGAGCCTCCACCAGCCGGCTGATGCCGCTTTTACCAATCACCCCGAGGCCAAAACGCCGGCCGAGATCCACCGTAATGACCGGTGATGCCGCATCACCGTCCACGGTTTCGATCACCCCAAGGCGGAAAGCGCCTGTTTGCGCTTCGGCATCGCCCGCGTAATCGAGCTTTTGCAACTCATCCTGTACCTCCTGACGTTCGTAGCCGCGCAGACGTACATCGAGCCTGGAAAGATCGTGACGAAGCGAATAGAGCGTCTGATCCTGCATGTCCTTGTCGACTGTGGTAATAATACGGACGCCGGAAGTGGCGACATTGGAGATATTATGTTCTGCCAAGGCCTCTGCTACCTCCGTCGAGGAAGCGGCATCCTTGACCATATCCATGACATAGTCGAGCGGAAATCCGACCCGCCCGTGTTTGAGGCCAATATCGCTAAACAAGGCTACTCCGTGCTGATGCCTGCTGATCATGCCCAACTCCAGCATATTGGTCAGCACGTAATCGACCCTGGCGCGGCCGCGCTCAAGCGCCTTTTTCGTTGCCTCTTCGCCCTTTTTGATAAAAGGGTTGTAATAATTCGGGCGCTTTACACTGCCGGCTATATAGGCGCACTGGAGCAGGGAGAGCTCTTCGGGCTTTTTGTCGAAATAGTACCTGGCGGCCACCCCTAAGCCGTGGCCATTGCCATAGACATAGAACTGATTGGCGTAAAACTCGAATATCTGCTCCTTGGAATAATGGTATTCGAGTCGCAGCGCATAAAGCAGTTCTTTTAATTTGGCCTTGATGGAGCGGTTTTCCCGTTTAAAGAGATTTTTTGCCGTCTGCTGGGTCAACGTCGAGCCGCCCTGGACAATTCTGCCGGACTGAATATTCTTTATCGCCGCCCTGACGATACCGACGATGTCAAAACCAAAGTGAGAAAAGAAGGTGTTGTCTTCGGAGGCCACCAGAGCATTGATAAAGTTCACCGGAATCTTTTCGTAGGATACGTACTGCCGATGGGCCTCGTCGAAAAAGACACCGAGCCTGGTAACACCGTCGCTGTAGAATACCGGACTTTCTTTGCCGAGAATACCATGGATGTTTTCCGGCCTGATTTTATCGCCAGGATTAAGCGCTACAAACCAGTACAGCGCTCCTCCGCCGGCCAGGACGGCAAGAACAACCATAACAGTTACAAACCAAAATAATTTCTTCAACATGATAGAGATGGTGCCAAGCACCGGATATTGGGAAACAATAGAGGAGTTTTTAGCATCAACGGTGTGCTACTATGCTATTTTCCTTGCATTTCGCCATATCTTAAGGTTTAAATACAGACATTTTGATGCCTGGAGGGCAGAACCGTGAATGTACTCCGTTCAACTCGATAACTCAACACGTAGAGTTCATATTACTCCAGTGACGGTACTGCAACATGATAATATGCAATACACATCCTCGAAATGCAATACTCTAAAATACACTTTCCGCTTCTTGCCTGCCTGATACTTCTGCTGTCCGGCTGCACCGCTAAAGAACAACTGCTCTGCCTCGTCGAATTCGGCACAACCGAACAGAGAGAGGATATTTCCCTGCTTGATTCGGAAAGCACCCCCGCACCTCCACCGGAATTATTGCCCCAACCGGTGGAAGCGGAAACCTGCATCGCCCAGGAACTTGACGCCCTCGAACGTACGGGCTCCTGGGGCAGCCACATAGAACCCTCGGAAGAGGAAATCCAGAAATATGATTTTCCGGTGGTTGTCAACAAACAGGTAGAGATGTACCTGCAGCTGTTTCAGGGCAGGCAGAAAAAATATTTCAAGCGTTGGCTGGCACGCTCCGGCCGGTACATGCCCCTTATACACAGAGAGCTGGAAAAAGCCGGTCTGCCAAAAGATCTCGCCTACCTTGCCATGATTGAAAGCGGTTTCAACCAAAGGGCTTACTCCCGTGCCAGGGCCGTGGGGATGTGGCAGTTCATGCGCGCTACTGGACGGGACTACCATCTCCAGGTCGATTCCTATGTCGACGAACGCCGCGATGCGCTGAAGTCGACCCAGGCGGCGGTAGCTTACCTTAAAGATCTCTACCAAATGTTCGATGACTGGCACCTTGCTGTCGCCGCCTACAACGGCGGACCAGGCAAAATCGGCAAAGGCTTGAAGAGATACAAGGCCGAAAGCTTCTGGAAGCTGGCGGAAAAACGCTATCTGCGCTTGGAAACCAAACGCTACGTGCCCAAACTCATTGCCGCTATCATCATCGGCAAGGAACCGGAAAAATACGGTTTTGAAAATATAGTTTATGAAAAACCGATGGAATATGACCGCATCGAGGTTGTTCCGGGAATGAGTATCGATGCCCTGGCACTGATAAGCGGAGGCAGTAAAAGTGAGCTGCGGCTCCTCAATCAGGAACTCAAAACTGACAGGACACCGCTCAACCGCAGCGATTATATAGCCAATATCCCTAAAGGCTCTGTCTCTCTTGCCCAGAAAAACATGTCTCGGTTGCACAGCGTCGTCAAAACTGGCTATAAAACTCATATCACAAACCAGAATGAGACACTGGCAGCCATCTGTAAAAAATACAAGATCAACACCACTACCCTGCTCAAAGTCAACAATCTCCGCAGCGGCAAGCTTCGCCAGGGGCAGCGGCTACGAATTCCCTACAGCCTCGTCGACTACCAGCTACTGCCGGAAAATGGCACCGCCATCGCCCATGCCGGTGACAGTCTGGTGCTGCATACCATAAAACGCGGAGAAACCATCTCCAAGATCGCCACCAAATACTCGGTCCCCAAAGAGCTCATCGCCGAGTGGAACGGCCTGAAAAACATCCATTCAATCCGCGCCGGCCAGCGGTTGGCATTATATATCGTCAATCACGGTGCAGCGGCAACCGCAGCCAATAGCGGCAAAAAAGTCCGAGCAAAAAGTACCACTGACAATCTTATTGTTTTGGCAGAGACCAAAAAGACTCTGTCGGCCGCGGCAGATGAGAAAAACTCGTTCAGCTGGTACCGGGTACGTTCAGGAGATACACTCTGGAAAATATCCAGACGTTTTAATACCTCCCCGAAAATGATAAAGGCCTGGAACAATCTCGAATCCAATCTCATCCATCCGGGCAGCGAGCTCAAACTGAAAGATGTCTAAGCCGTAAGAATGGGTAAAATCCCGGTTTCTTCTAGCTTCCTCTGGGTCACCCGGCCCGCAGTGACGGTGTACTGGCGCAGTTGGTTGTCTCAGAGGACTGCGGGAGGCATTATTCTGCTTGTGCTAGAATAGGAAAAAGGTCATTCCCCCAATTGTACATCCGGCCCATCATATCTTCTATGGTTCTATGGCCAAGCGAAGATCAACACCTGCTTCTCGCCGCCGATAGGATCTTAAAACAAATGGCAGCCTCCTAAATATTTCTCAGCGAATCTTTACAAGCACACCTTTCGTCACCATATTGGGGCAAGCTTACTCATTACCACAAGAAGGTGCATCGCCGCCTTTGACATGTGTACACTCATGACAGAATCTACATTACCTCACAACGACTATGGCGATGACGTTCACGTCCTCGAAACGAGCGAAAAAACCATCTACCTTGTCGGTACAGCCCATATTTCAAAGGAGTCTGTCGACCTCGTCGAAAAGATCATAGCCTGCGAGAAACCCGACGCAGTCTGCATCGAACTCGACGACAAGCGCTACAAGGTCCTCACTGAAAAAAAACGCTGGCAGTCTCTGGATCTCAAGGAAGTGATCCGCAACAAGCAGCTGTCGACGCTGATGATCAATATGCTCATGGCCTCCTATCAAAAGAAGCTCGGCAGCCAACTGGGTATCTCGCCCGGCGCCGAACTCCTGGCCGCCGCCGAAGCAGCCAGGGCAAAAGATATCCCCATCTTCCTCTGCGACCGCGATGTCCGCATAACCCTGAGGCGGGCCTGGAAATCGACCTCCTTTTTCCGCAAGGGCTATCTTTTTACCGCTTTACTCGGCGCCATGTTCGACCGCACCGAAGTAAGCGAGGAAAAACTCAGCGAGTTGCGCAAAAAGGACGTGCTGGCCGAGCTGATGGATGAAATGGGTGATTCGTTGCCCGACGTCAAGCGTGTCCTCATAGATGAACGCGATATCTATCTCGCCGAAAAAATTCGCCATACACCAGGCCAAAGGATAGTGGCCGTGGTGGGTGCCGGCCATGTCAGCGGTATCATTGACCAGCTGCCCCGGGACAACAGCGGCACCATGCAAGAGATCAGTACCATCCCGCCGGTCTCCCGTGGCATTAAAATCATCGGCTGGCTGATTCCGGCGATCATTATCGGCTCGCTTATTACCATTGGTTTCCAAAAAGGGGCGTCGGTTGCCGGCGCCAATTTACTCTACTGGATTCTCGCCAATGGCATTCCCTCGGCCATCGGTGCTCTCCTGGCGCTGGCCCATCCATTTACCACCATAGGCGCCTTCGCCGCCGCACCCATCACCAGTCTGACACCAGTAATCGGCGCAGGCTACGTCACGGCTTTCATCCAGGTGCTGGCACGTCCTCCGCTGGTGGCCGAATTCGAGACGGTGGCCGACGACATGACCCATTTTAGCAGGTGGTGGACCAACAAGCTGCTGCGGGTGTTTCTGGTGTTCATCCTCACGGGGATGGGGTCGGCCATAGGCACCTATGTTGGCGGATATGAAATAGTTACGAATCTTCTAGGGTAATACTAAAGACTAACCATGGAAAAAGATACTTATACGGCGACACCGCAGCTGAGCTCCAAACAGATCAAATACCTTCGAGGGCTGGGCCATAAACTGTCACCACTGGTGCTGATCGGCAAGGAGGGCATGAGCACACAACTCCTGGAAACTGTCGATACCGAGCTTTCAAACCACGAACTGTTGAAAGTGAAAATCGGCAGCAACAGCAGCGTCGACAAAAACGAAGCAGCCCTTCGCATTCCCGAAGCCACCGCCAGCGCCCTCGTTCACTTCATCGGTAAAACCCTGTTGCTCTACAGACCGAACCCAGATAAGCCCAGAGACAAGCGGCTGCATATTCCCAAGATATAGTATCTTGCGTGCGATAGGTCGGATTGAGGGGGAGCGCCCCAGCCAGCTGTGTTGGCTTGGCTGTGGAGTCGCCGGCCTGCGATCATCATGCAGGCGGGGGAGGCAAACCGAGATCGACAAGATCCGTCGGCGCTTCCTGCCGGGCGATGATGAGGCTGCAGTTCCGCTCGTCCTGCACTTTCAAGGCCGACTCATAGGCGATATGGGGGAGGTTGTTGGTTTCGCTCAAGTGTGCAAGAACGGTATAGCGCAGCCGCTCGTTCTGCAGCTGCCGCAAAAAAAGAGCCGCTTGCTCGTTGGCCAGATGCCCATGGCTGGAGCGGACACGCTGCTGCAGAGCCGGAGGGTAGGGACCTGATTTGAGCAAATCAGGATCATGATTGAACTCAAGGATGAGAGCGTCGCAGTTGAGGAGCCTGGCGGCCATCAGGTGGGTTACTTTACCGGTGTCGGTACAGTAGCCAATGGTGAAATGGCCGTCGCTGATCACATACCCCACCGGATCATTGGTGTCATGCAGCGTCCGAAAGGAACGTATTTCAAGCCCTTCGAATTCAAAACGCTCACCGGTTTCGAATTCGTGCCGCCAGGTATTTTTTCCCAGCTTGGCGTCGCCGCCACGGAAGGTGCCTTCATTGGCATACACCGGAATAGAGCATCTTCTCGAAACGATCCCCGCCCCGCAGATGTGATCGTTGTGCTCATGCGTCAGCAGGATGGCACCAATCGAACCTAGTTTTTTGCCGACACTGGCGAGCCGGCTCTCCAGTTGCTTGCCGGAAAAACCTGCGTCTATCAGCAGCGACGTTGTCTCTGATTCGACATAGACGGAGTTGCCCCTGCTGCCACTCCCAAGTACGGAGAATTTCACCGGTTCACCAGCTTAAACACCGGTGTGGCCGAAACCGCCGGTACCCCGTGCAGTTTCGCTGAGACTTTCGGCTTCTGCAACTGCCGCCCTGACCACCGGCGCCAGGACCATCTGAGCTATCCTGTCCCCCCTGTTGACACTATAGGCCTGCTCGCCGTGATTTATGAGAAGAATCTTTATTTCACCACGATAGTCGGCATCAATGGTACCGGGTGTGTTGAGTACGGTAATACCATGTTTGGCCGCCAGGCCGCTGCGGGGACGAACCTGCAGCTCATATCCCGCAGGAATGGCTACGGCCAGGTTCGTCCCCACCAGCCGGCGCGCCCCCGCTTCGATGCGCAGGGGAGCCGACAGAGCTGCACAGATATCCATACCGGCTGAGTATTCGGTCTCATAAGCGGGCAGTGATAATCCGTCGATATCAGTGCTGTCCAGCCAGCGAAAAAGCACTCGCTTGATTTTCATCTTCCTCACTCCCAAACCACAAAGCCGGCCCTGAAAAGGTCCGGCTTCGGTGATAAAACAACTGCGAGTCCAGCAGGGCCTGGGCTACAGCAAGGCCTTACGACTCAAACGAATCCTGCCACGATTATCAACATCAAGGACTTTGACCTCGACGGTATCGCCCTCCTGAAGGACATCGGTGACCTTGGCCACCCGTTTGGTATCCAGTTCGGAGATGTGGACAAGGCCATCGGTGCCGGGCAGTATCTCAACAAAAGCCCCGAAATCCTTGATGCTCTTGACAACACCTGAATAAACCGTGCCTATTTCAACCTCGGCGGTAATCTCTTTGATCTTATCGATGAGCTCCTCGGCCTTGCTGCCGTCCAAGGTGAAAATCTTGATCAGTCCGCTGTCATCCACCTCTATTTTGGCATCGTATTCGCTTGAGAGCTCCTTGATGATCTTGCCGCCAGGACCAATGATGTCACGGATCTTGTCAGGATTGATTTTGTGCACCAGATACTTGGGCGCATGCTCGGATACCTCCTCGCGGGCCTCGGAAATACCGGAGCGCATCTCTCCAAGGATATGCAGCCTTCCGGCTTTGGCCTGTTCAAGAGCCTCGGCCATAATCTTCCGGTCAACACCGTCGATTTTGATATCCATCTGCAGGGCGGTAATACCTCCTTCCGCGCCAACAACCTTAAAGTCCATATCGCCAAGATGATCTTCATCACCAAGGATATCGGAGAGGATCACGACCTCCGAATCCTCTTTAATCAGCCCCATGGCTATCCCGGAAACCGGCTCCTTGATGGGCACGCCGGCATCCATCATCGCCATGCTGCCACCGCAGACGGTAGCCATCGACGACGAGCCGTTGGACTCAAGGACCTCTGCAACAACTCTTATGGAATAGGGGAAATCCTCCTCGCTCGGCAGTACGGCGGAAAGACCGCGCATGGCCAGTGTACCGTGACCAACGTCACGTCGCGAGGGTCCGCGCAGCATACGTGCCTCACCAACGCAGAATGGTGGGAAGTTATAGTGCAGCATGAAGCGGTTGTTCTCTTCACCGCCAAGTGTTTCCACACGCTGCTGATCGCGCTCACTGCCGAGGGTGGCGGTAACCATCGCCTGGGTTTCGCCACGAGTGAAAAGCGCTGATCCGTGGGTCCTGGGAAGATAATTGACCTCGGCGCTGATCTGTCTGACCTGGTCAAAGGAACGGCCATCGATGCGTATCTTTTCGTTGACGATTTTGGCCCGCATCACCGATTTCTTGTAGGATGAGAGCAGATCGCTTATCTCTCTGCCCCTGCCGCCGTCCTCGTCGAGCTCGGCTACAACCCTTGCTTTGAGCTCATCGTAGATACGGCCTCGCTCCATCTTATCGGCAGTGGACACTACTTCGCTCATGCCCTGCGCCGATATTTCCTTGACTCTGGCCATAAGGGCCTCATCAATCTGCGGCGGTTCTACCTGGCGCTTTGCCTTGCCGTTGGAGGACTGGAGATCTTCCTGCAGGTCAATCAGAGGCTGAACCTGTTCGTAGACGTGGAAAATGGCAGAAAGCACTTCTTCTTCGCTGAGATTATCCGCCTGTCCCTCGACCATCACCACCGCCTTGCGAGTACAGGCGACAACCATGTTCATGCTCGATTCCTTGAGCTGATCAGTGGTCGGGTTGATGACAAAATCGCCGGCAACGTATCCTACCCGGGCACCGGCCACCGGACCGCCAAAGGGGATATCCGAAAGGGTCAGAGCACAGGATGCCCCGGTCAGAGCAAGTACGTCCGGGTCATTCTGGGCATCTGCCGAGAGGACGGTGGCAATCACCTGGGTTTCACAGTAGTAGCCTGCGGGAAAAAGAGGACGCATCGGTCTATCGATAATTCTGCAGGTCAGAACCTCGCGATCACTGGGTCGACCGATTTCCCTTCTGAAATAATTGCCTGGAATCCTTCCCACTGAGGCCAGCTTTTCCTGGTACTCTATTGTCAACGGTAGAAAACCGAGTTCGGGTTTGTTTTCCTTGCCGGCGACAGCAGTCACCAGGACTACGGTTTCGCCGCATTGGATGACAATGGAACCGGAAGCCTGTTTGGCGAGCTTGCCGGTTTCAATGGATATCTCCTTTCCATCTATTACTGCTTCAACTTTTTTATACATTTTTACTCCATAGGTGTTGCATCAGGGAAATGCCCAGCGCCAATTTTCTGACTGGATTATCCACCAGCCCCGTATGCTCTTTGATTTTCCGGAAATACTCTTTTCTCCCCCTCCGCAAAGCTTTGTCTATCCAGCTTTTTCAGGGGAAATGTACCTTAACGAATCATCTGCCCTCCGATGGAGGGTGACGAATGGTAAGGCGCTAAAAAAAAACAGACCATTCCGAAGACTTCCGGAATAGCCTGTCATATGATGGCACGAACGTCAACATGAGATGGGCAGAGGCCCCGGGCAATC
>JGI12109J20283_10293179_pt1 | contig 13820 bp, 10 predicted proteins | sample ElkSlonscriptome_12_FD_20283 | JGI IMG/M metagenome (IMG submission 20283) | reverse complement strand
CATCCAAGCGTGGCGGCGCTCGTCGGTGTTGACGATCATGGGGAACCAGGTGTGGCCAACCTCATGGTCGGTCACGCCCAACGGTCCTCGGCCGGTGCGCCCGCCGCAAAAGATGATCATGGGGTACTCCATGCCGCCCTCGGGCCCGTTGACGTTGGTCATGATCGGGTATGGGTATGGATAGAGGAAGTCGCTGTAGAACTCGACGCTGTGGGCGACGTACTGCGTGCTGCCGCCCTGCTCGGCCGTGGGCTTCCACTCTTCGGCTTCGACCGGATAGAGCGACTGGCAGAGGACCGTCTGGTCGTTGCCGTTGAGGTCCTTGACGACCACGCTGCAGGCATCCCAGATGAAGGCGTCGCTGGCGGCCCAAGCGAAGGTGCGGATGTTCTCGCCCATGAACCGCCACGTCAGCGGGCCTTTGCCACTCGGCCGGCTGGCAGGATCGCCGACTTCGTCGGCTGTGCGGATGAACACGGTCTCGCGGCTGTTCATGGCTTCATCGAGACGGTTGCGCTGGGTTTGTGTCAAGACTTCTTGAGGATTCTGGAGCATGCCCGAGCCAGCGACCAGGTAGGTGCGTGGGACGGTGATGTTGACCTCGTAGTTCCCGAAGTTGGTGTAAAACTCGCCGCTTCCGGCGTAGGGCAGCGTGTTCCAGCCGTGCACGTCGTCGTAGTTGCACAGATGCGGAAACCACTGGGCGTACTCGAAGATGCGGCCCTGCTCGACATCCTCTGCACCCATGCGTCGGAGGTAGGGGGGCATGTCGAAGGCGAAGGCCAGCTCGAACGTGTACGTCTCTCCGGGCTCGATGGGCTCGGGCAGCTCGATGCGTGCAAGCGTGTCGTACACGGTGAACCGGAGTTCTTGCCCGCCCGAGCGGATGTACGGGATGTCGTAGCCGCCGTCGAAGTCTTCCTCCATCGCGCGCATCGGTCCGCCGCCGGTGCGGCTGCGCGTGCCGATGCTGTCGGACCTGAACAGGTTCTGCTCGAGCTGGACCCAGACGTAGTCCAGCGCGTGGGGTGAATGGTTGTGGTACGTGGCCTGGAGCGTTGCACTGAGGCGTTGACTGTTGGCATCGAGCGTGGCGTCGATGACGTAGTCGACGCGTTGCTGCCAATATGCCGGCCCTGGTGCGCCAGAGCCCAATCGGACGTCGGTGGGCGTCGGCAGATCGATGGGCGCGAAGGCGTCGAACGGCCGATCTGGGTCGCCGGCGGCGATCGAGGCCAGGGCGAACAGAAGAACGAGCACAAGAATGTGGGTGGGCAGCGTGCGCATCGGGATCTCCGCGGGGTGTGGGTCCGGGCATGGTACCGCCGATGCCGGCTTCGCCCGCGCCGGCCGGCGAGTACAATCTCGTTCGCCCCAGGAATTTCCCCGCTCTAAGGAAGCCCGCATGCCCGCGACGATCGAGATCGAGCATCCCGCCCTGCCGACCCCGCAGACCTTCCCCGACTTCAGCGATTGGCAGGAGCCGCAGCGCGATGGCGATCGGGTGATCACCTTCCGCGAGGCGCTGCGCGAGGCCATGACCAACGCCATGCGTGAGGACGAGCGCGTGTTCTTGCTGGGCGAGGAAGTGGCCGAGTACAACGGCGCGTACAAGGTCAGTCAGGGCATGCTCGAGGAGTTCGGGCCCAAGCGCATCATCGACACGCCCATCAGCGAGAACGGCTTCGCAGGCATGGCCATCGCGGCGGCGATGAGCGGTCTGCGGCCGATCGTCGAGTTCATGAGCTGGTCGTTCAGCCTCGTCGCGGCGGATCAGATCCTCAACAACGCCCCCAAGATGCTGTACATGAGCGGCGGGCAGTGGGGCTGCCCGATCGTCTTCCGCGGCAACGACGGCGCGGGCGGGCAGCTCGGCAGCACGCATAGCTGGTGCGTCGAGGGCCTCTACAGCAACGTGCCGGGCGTGAAGATCGTGATTCCTTCCAACGCGCTGGACGCCAAGGGCCTGCTGCGGACCTCCATCGCCGACCCCGACCCGGTCTTCTTCCTCGAGAGCGAGCGCATGCTGGGCGACACCATGCACGTGCCCGAGGAGGACTACGCGATCCCGTTTGGCAAGGCCCGCGTTGCGCGCGAGGGCGACGCCTGCACGCTGGTCAGCTTCGGCCGCCCGGTGAACTTCTGCCTGGAGGCCGCCGAGGCGCTGGCCAAGGACGGCGTCGAGGTCGACGTGCTGGACATGCGGACGATCCGGCCGCTGGATATCGAGGCGATCGTGGAGAGCGTGAAGAAGACCAACCGCGTGGTGATCGTCGACCAGTCCTGGCCGTTCGCCAGCGTGGCCAGCGAGGTGGTCACGCAGATCGTCGAGCACGCCTTCGACTGGCTGGATCATCAGCCCGTGCGTGTGAACACGGCCGATGTTCCAACGCCGTATGCGAAGAACCTGGAGGCGGAGTATCTGCCGAACGCCAGTCGGATCGTTGAGGCGGTGAAGGGTGTGGTGCGGTGAGGCCCGTTGATCGGGATATTCCGGTCGATCGCGAGGCTCGACGCCGTCTGGCATTCGAAGCGCGTCGCCTCTTGGCGGGCATCAGCACCAACGACGAGTTTGACTACGCATGGTGCGAGTTGGAGTCGTTCGATCCAGCGATTCATGTTGTGTACTACGAGGGTTTTTGGACCCTATACAGCGATCTGTACACGCACCGACTGACCGGCAGGCATGCGCTGAGCCGAGAGACTCGCGAAGCCTGCGCACGATTGTTGCTCTTTTTGTACACCGATCAGCCGTACGAGTGGCCAGCCTCATCCATCTTGGACGGATGCCTGCTTTCGGTCCTGACGCTGGGCTGGAGCTCCCGCCGGACTGCTGAGAGGAAGCGTCGCGAGGCCGAGCTTGCCGGATTTGATCCGAGCGTCTGGCCCTTCCGCGACCGGGCCGCACTTACACTTGCCCAATCGAACCCACCCCTGCTCAACGGGGCAGCCTGACCTCGGAGACTCCGCAATGGCGATCACCGTCACCATGCCTCGCCTTTCCGACACCATGGAGGTCGGCACCGTCGTCCAGTGGCACGTCAAGGAAGGCGACAACGTCTCGCCCGGCGACGTGCTGGCGGACATCGAGACCGACAAGGCGACGATGGAACTGGAGGCCTTCGACGAGGGCACGGTCGCGAAGCTGGCCGCCCAGCAGGGCGACGCGGTCAACGTGGGCGACCCGATCGTGATCATCGCCGAAGAGGGCGAGGACGTGTCCGAGGCGGCCAAGGGCGGTGGTGAGGCCAAGGCGGAGAACACGAGCGAGGGCAAGTCGCAGCGCGAGCCTGAGTCGAAGACCGAGACCAGGCAGGCCGAGGGCTCGAGCACGTCGTCTTCATCCTCGACCACCGCGACCGCCCCGGCATCCAACGGCAGCGCCAATGGCTCGGCCCACGGCGACGGCGGCCGCATCTTCGCCAGTCCGCTGGCCAAGAAGATCGCCGGCGAGCACGACGTGGACCTCAGCGGCATCGACGGCACCGGGCCCAGCGGGCGGATCGTGAAGAAGGATGTCGAGCAGGCGCTCGAGCGTGGCGGCAGCAGGCCGGCGGCGGATCGTCGTGCCGTGTCGACCGGGCCGGCTGCTCCGGAGTTGCCCCCGTTGGGCGCTTCGCTGCAAGACAACAGCGTGTCGCTCAGCAATATGCGGGGCACCATCGCCAAGCGATTGGTCGAGAGCAAGCAGAGCATCCCCCACTATCAGGTGACCGTCGAGGTCGACATGGACGCGTTGCTAGACCTGCGCGAGCAGCTCAACGAGCAGCTCTCTGCCCAAGGCGTCAAGCTGACCGTCAACGACTTCCTCGTGCGCGCCTGTGCGTTGGCAATGCATCAGCATCCGTTCGTGAACGCCTCGTGGGACGGCTCGAAGAATCCTCCGTCGATCCGCCAGCACGGCAGCGTGAACATCGGCGTGGCCGTGGCGCTGCCCGAGGAGCGCGGCGGCGGTCTGGTCGTTCCGGTGCTCCAGGGCACCGACCGCATGGGCCTGCGGACCATCAGCGGCGAGACGCGCCGACTGGCCAAGAAGGCCCGCGAGAAGGGCCTCTCGGTCGAGGACATGGAGGGCAGCACCTTCACCATCAGCAACCTGGGCATGTTCGGCGTGTCGCACTTCACGGCGATCATCAACCCGCCCAACGCCTGCATCCTGGCGGTCGGGGCCGCACGCGAGATCCCCGTTGTCCGCGACGGGCAGCTCATGATCGGCAGCGTGATGAGCATGACCATGTCCAGCGACCACCGCATCGTCGACGGTGCCATGGCCGCCCAATATCTGAACACCGTCAAGGGCATGCTCGAGGCGCCCGCGACGCTGCTGGTCTAAGCCCACGCGTGCGCGACGAGGCGGCGGTCACAATTCGGGCCGAGACCGATCAGGACATCAACGCGATCGACCGCGTGCTGCGCGCGGCATTCCCGACCGCCGACGAGGCCGAGCTGGTGACGCGACTGCGCGCGGCCGGCGACCTGCGGGCCTCGCTCGTGGCCGAGCTCGACGGCTCGGTCGTCGGCTGCGTGGTCCTCAGCCCGGTGACCATCGACGGAGCACCGAGCGAGGGCGTAGGTCTCGCACCCGTCGCGGTGCTGCCGGCCCACCAGGGCAGGGGCATCGGCGCCACGCTCGTTGCCGCCGGCCTGGCCGCGTGCCGGAGCGCTCCCTTCTGCGTCGTGCTGGGCGAGCCATCCTACTACCACCGCTTCGGCTTCCGGCCCGCCGAAAGGCACGGCCTGACCAGCCTCTACGACGCCGGCGAGGCCTTCATGGTGCTGTCCCTCCCCGGTGGAGGCCTGCCGGACGACGGCGGGCTGGTCCGATACGCTCGGGCATTCGACGCCCTGGGATGAACGCTCTGCCGCTTTTGTAAGCGAACGCTAGCTTTTCCCACTACACTCCCAGGGCGCAGCGCCCCGGGAGGCTCCATGACAGATCCAGACCACACCAACGACACCCCCGACGGCGACGCCCGGCCGGCCAAGAAACCCCGGCGCTGGTGCCGCCGCCTCCGCCGCGGGGCCTTGGCGATGCTGACCGGCGTGGCCCTGGTCGCCCTGGCCTCGTGCGTGCACCTGGACCACCCCAACCCGGCTTACCCCGCCACCAAGAGCGAGGTGAAGGCGGCTATCGAGGTCATGGAAGAGATCCCCTCCGGCCTGGATCGGCCGGTGGTGGTGCTGAGCGGCTGGCGGAGTCCGAGCATGACCGGCGGGCAACTCGCCGAACGCATCCGAGCGATGACCGGAGCCGAGGAGGACCAGGTGCTGTCGATCTCGTACATGTGGGGCGACGACATCCCCGAGATCGCCGACACGGTGGCGAGAAAGGTCGCCGACGCGCTTGGCAGCGAGATCGACGAGGCTTCCGGTCAGCTCTGGACGGCCGAGGTCGATGTTGTGGCCATCTCGATGGGCGGGTTGGTGGCGCGGACCGCGTGGGCCGACTCGGACGAGGTCGGGCGAACCCAAGACGTGCGCTTGAACATCAATACCTTGTACACGCTGGGCACGCCACACCGCGGTGCGCGGCTGGCCCGGTGGATCCGTCTCGATGACGCGTCGGCGCAGATGGAGCCGGGCTCGTCGTTCCTGGCTGCACTCGATGACGCGACGCTGGGCGAACGGCACGACCTGACCATCGTGCCCTATGCCACGCTGCGTGATTCGTGGGTAGGGGCGGGTAACTCGGCCCCGACGGGGCAGGATCCGATATGGGTTCCCGGCCGCCTGATGCTCAGTCACCACCTGATCTCGCTCGACAAGCGCATCCAGGCCGACCTTGGACGACGTTTGCGCGGCGAGCCGCCACTGGGCGAGGCGTCTGCTCCCCCCAGGGACTAGGCACGGGTGGATGGGTACGGTTGCGTGCACACGCCGATCCTCCAGGAGCACCCATGAGCAACCCGAACGCGTCATCGAACGATCGCTGGCCCGACATCACGCACTCGTCGTGGGCCGAGACGGCCGCCGCGTTGCACTTGTATACGCAGGTGCTCGGCAAGGTGCGGCTCACGGTCACGCCTTGGACGAATCACTCGTGGCACGTGCCGTTGTACGTGAATGCTCGTGGGCTGACGACCTCGCTGATGTCGTGCGACGGCGTGGACTTCGAGATGCGGATGGACTTTATCAAGCACGACGTGGAGATCGAAACGACTACGGGAGCGATGCGACGGGTTGACCTGGGGCCGGGCGCGGTGGGTAACTTTTATGGGTCGGTCATGGCGCAGCTTCGGCAGTTGGGCGTGGGCGTAAAGATCCAGACCATGCCCAGCGAGATCGAAGGCGCGACACCATTCGAGCGAGACAACGAGCATCGGCCGTACGACCGCGACGCCGTCACACGGTTCTGGCATGCGTTGGTGGGCATGCAGCGCGTGTTCACCGAGTTTCGCTCGGGCTTTCGCGGCAAGTGCAGCCCGGTGCACTTCTTCTGGGGCAGCTTCGACCTTGCCGTGACGCGCTTCTCGGGTCGGACCGCGCCGCCGCACCCCGGCGGCGTGCCGAACTTCCCGGATTGGGTCGCGCGCGAGGCGTACTCGCACGAGGTGAGCAGTGCGGGCTTCTGGCCCGGCGGCGGCGGCAACGACGCGATCTTCTACTCCTACGCGTATCCCAAGCCCGACGGCTTTGAGCAGACCCGCGTGCGGCCCGATGATGCGAAGTGGTCGGAGGAGTTGGGCGAGTTCGTGCTGCCGTACGCGGCCGTGCGCGAGGCCGACGATCCGGAGGCGGCGCTCATGGCCTTCTTGCAGAGCACCTACGACGCGGCAGCCGACGCGGCCGGGTGGGATCGCGACGCGCTGGAGTGCAACCTGCCCGAAGACGCTCGCGGCTGACCAAGCACGCAAGGGAGGGATCGGCGATGGACCAGCCACGATCGTTGAGCATCGTGCACGCCGGTGAGACGCTGGGTGAAGGGCACGCCGGCGGCACGCGCGCCGCCATCACGCTGGGCACCGCGCAGACCGGTGGCTCGCACGGCGTCATCGTTGGTGATACGCCCGTGGATGGTGGGCCGCCCTTCCACGTGCACCACGCGTTCGACGAGACGTTCTTCATCCTCGAAGGCCGATTCACGTATTTCACCGAAGACGTGACGATCGAGGCCGGGCCGGGCGACATGCTGTTCGTGCCGGGCGAGGTGCCGCACGGGTTCCGGTGTACCAAGGGCGGCAATCGCGGTGTCGGGCGCACGGCGATGGTCGTGACGCCCGGCCGATTCATGGGCTTCTTCGAGGCGATGGAGCGGCTGGCCAAGGCAGGCAAGCTCAATCCGGACAGCCTGGCCGAACTCGGCGAACCGTGGGGCGTGCGGTTCCTCGAGCCGCCGGAACACGCGAATCGCTAGGGGAAGAGAGGGGGCAGTCCATGGCGAAGGGCTTCTCTGGTGTGGCGATACTTGCACTGTTGCTCATGCTCCCGGTGGGATGCGGGCAGTCGAGCACGCCGGCGCCGGCACCGCTCGATCTCATCACGCTTGGTGTCTCACCCGACGATCGTGTTATGGATGTTGCGCGCGAGGGCGACGATCTGTACATCGTCGCACGGCCGACCAATGCGCCACGGCACCTTGTCGTTGGGGGTACGGTCCGGGCGACCGCGCCGGGATTTCGTGCTGCCGACGCACTGGCTGTTGCGTCCAATGGTGTGTACGCGTGGACACCCGTCGAAGGTGGCCCGATCGTGCTCGAAGACTCAAGCGGCCGGATCGAGATCGCCGGTACGAATGGGCTTGGGATCGATGACATCGAAGTCGCCGAGCCGCACATTCTGATCCTCGCGCACGACGGCAGCAACAAGCGGCTGATGGTCTACGACAAGGCACAAGGTGCGATCGTGGCTGATGAACTGCTCACTCCGGGAACCTGGATGATGCAGCATGAAGATGGAACACCGACGTGGACTGTTCCCAGGGTCAACGATGGCCAACGCTCGCAGGCGCCTTTGAAGTTCCGTGATCCTGATTTCCCGGTCACCATCTTGCGACGAGGCTCGTGGGGGTCGGGAGGCTGGCGGCAGCTTGGCTTCGGGTATCGCGATCAACCGATCTTGGTACCAGTCGGATCACGAGTCAACACGGTCCAGTTTATTGGTCGCAACTTCGCGCTGCCGCGATCCTTTGATGTGTCAGAGTCCTGGCTCTTCAGCTCGGGCGTCTTGCTTTTCGTGAGCGAGCGCGGCAATGAGCTCATCGCCCAGCCATTGGCTGTTACGCCCAATCCGATGCAGCCCGCCACGGTTTACAGGCTCCCGGATGCAATGGCCAAGGGCGGGGTCGATCTGCACTCGGACATGGATGACGGCGTGGTGTTCATCAGCGGCGGTGGACTTCTGTTGGAGTATGACTTGGCAACCGAGACGCTCAAGACGCCGCAGTGAGCGATGCCGCTCAAGAGCGCGGTGCGCTCTGAGAACTGCTAGGCCAGCCGCTCTTCCTTCGGCGGTCGGCTCATCAGCAGGCCGATGGCGTCGACGGGGTCGAGCCCGTCGAACAGCACGGCGTGGACGGCCTCGCAGATGGGCATCTCGACGCCGTGCGTCTTGGCCAGTTCCATGACGGCCTTGGTCGTCGCCACGCCCTCGACGACGTGCATCGTCGCGTCCATGTGTTGTTCGAGCGTGCGGCCCTTGCCTAGCGCCTCGCCACAGGCGCGGTTGCGGCCCTCGGGGCTGAAGCATGTGGTGGCCAGGTCGCCCACACCGGCGACGCCGAAGAAGGTCTCGGGCTGGGCCCCCATCGCGGCGCCGAGGCGGACGATCTCCGCGAGGCCGCGAGCGAGCAGGGCGCTCTTGGCGTTGTAGCCGGCTTGGAGCCCGTCGAGGATGCCCGCAGCGATGGCGATGACGTTCTTGATGGCCCCGGCTAGCTCCGTGCCCACGAGGTCGGGCGAGGTGTAGATCCGGAGGTAGCTGGCCGAGAACCAGTGCTGGACGGCCCTGGCAAACTGTTCGTCCTCACTCGCGGCGATCATGGTGGCTGGCAGGCCGCGAGCCAACTCGGCGGCGATGGTCGGCCCGCTGAGGGCGGCCAGGGGTCGGTCGGCGATTGAACCGCCATCGAGCACCTGGGCGATGACCTCGGTCGGCCGCAGCAGGGTTTCTTGCTCAAGGCCCTTGGCCGTGCTGACCACGCCCGCGCCCGGGGGGATGTGGGGCTTGAGCCGTGTGAAGGCCTCGCGGATGTGCTGGACTGGGATGGCGCAGACGATGAGGCTGGCATTCTGGAGGGCCTGTTCGTCGGTCATGGCCACACCCACGCGTTCGGGCAGGGTAAAGCCCTCCAGGAGCTTGCTTCGGCGGACCTGGGCCAGGCGATGCTGGTCGTCGAGGTCGTGCCCCCATATGGCGATCCGGCCGACCTCGGGGATGGAGCCCGCGTGGTCGTCCGAGGCAGCCGTCGGCGCCGAGGCGAGGATCGCCGAGCAGACCAAGCCCATTTGTCCACTACCTAAGACCGCCACGTGGTGCATGGGGCACGGTACGCCCCGAACCCGCGCGTCAGCGGCTTCGTAGCAGGCGGCTCTCCCGATCCTCCGGGGCCGCGGTGCCGTGCGCCTTCGTTCGGGCTTGGGAGGGGTGCAGGAGGCCTAAACTGGCTTCCGATCTTGATCGAGCCCACGGGCCCCGGCCCGCAGCCGCACACGCAAGAACGCCCGCCCAAACGCAGGAGACGCGCATCCATGGCCACGATCTCGACCACCCAGGGCAACGAGTTAGAGCGGACGCAGCCGCTGGAGAGCCCCGAGCTCTCGGGCGAGCACGAGCAGGAAGCCAAGATCGAATGGCGCATCGTCGTCTTCCTGATTGCCGCCATTGCCCTGGCGTGCTCAGTCATCGCCGACTGGTTCGGGCTCATCAGCGAACAAGTCGCCGCCGTCCCGGCCGGGGCTGCGGCCTTGCTGCTCGGTGCGTACCTGCTGCCGCCGGCGTGGCGTGAACTGAAGCGCGGCGAGTTCGGCTCACGCTGCCTGGTGGTGATCGCCGTGGGCGGGGCACTGGCGCTCGAGCGCTACATCGAGGCCGGCCTGCTGGCCTTCATTCTGAACATCTCCAACGAGGTCGTCGAGCGGACGGCCAGTGGCGCGCGGCGGGCCATCGAGTCGCTCGTGGGCCTGACCCCCGACACCGCCCGCGTCGTCGACGAGAACGGCGACGAGCGCGAAGTGCAGATCACCGACGTCACCCTTGGCCAGGTCGTCCGCGTGCGTCCGGGCGAGAACCTGCCAGTGGACGGCCGGATCGTCAAGGGCCAGAGCGAGATCAACCAGGCGTCGCTGACCGGCGAGGCCATCCCCGTCTCGGTGCAGGCGGGCAGCGAGGTCTACGCCGGCACGACCAACCTCTCGGGCGTGATCGAGCTGGAGGTCACCCAGGTGGGCGAGGACACGACCATCGGTAAGGTCACCCAGCTCATCCGCGAGGCCGAGAGCACCAAGACGCAGCGCCAGCAGATCATCGAGCAGGTCGCGCGGTTCTTTGTGCCGATCGCGATCGGCGTGGCGTTCATCGTCTTCATGCTCAGCGCCAACAACCCGCAGACGCAGGAAGAGGCGTTCGCCTCGGCCCTGGCGGTGCTCGTTGTCGCCGTGCCCGCGGCGTTGCTGCTCGCGAGCCCCACTGCCATGGTCGCCGCCTTCGGTGCGGCCGCCCGCCTGGGCATCCTGGTCAAGAGCACGGCCTTCCTCGAGGCGGCCGCCAGCGTCAACACCATCATCATGGACAAGACCGGCACCATCACCACGGGCACCTTCGAGGTCACCAAGCTGGTGCCCGCCGAGGGCGTGCAGGGGGCCGATCTCTTGAAGGCCGCCGCGACGGCCGAGCGTAACAGCAACCACCCGCTGGCGCAGTCGATCGTGCGTACGGCCGAGAAGGCTCGCGTGCCGATGGAGGCGCCCGGCGAGTTTCAGGAGATCCACGGCAAGGGCGTCCGCGCCATCACCGCTGACGGCGAATTGCACGTCGGGCGTTCGAGCTGGCTCAAGGAGCTCAAGCCCGGCCAGGCCGGCGCGATCGAGGACATCGAGAACAAGATCGAGGGCATCAGCGGCGTGCACGTCATGCGCGACGGTCGCTACATGGGCGTGGTCGGCCTGGAAGACCGCGTGCGCACCAACACCAAGGGCGTGCTCCAACGCCTGCGCGAGCTGGGCGCTCGCCACATCGCCATCTTCACCGGTGACCGCCTGAGCGTGGCCAAGCGCGTGGGCGTGTCGGTGGGCGTGGATGCCATCGAGGCCGAGTGCCTTCCCGAGGAGAAGTACCAGCTCGTGCGCGATCTGGTCGACCGCGGCTACCGCGTGATGATGGTCGGCGACGGCATCAACGACGGCCCCTCGCTGGCCGAGGCCGACGTGGGCGTGGCCATGGGCCTGAGTGGCTCGGACATCGCGGCGAACTCGGCGGGCGTGGCGCTCATGAACGACGACCTCAGCCGCATCCCCTTCTTCATCGAGCTTGCGCGCAAGACCAAGGCGATCATCCTGCAGAACATCATCGCCTCGATCCTGTTTGTGATCGCGGGCCTCATCATCGCCTCGACCGGCTTCTTGAACCTCACGGTTGCGGGCATCTATCAGATCCTGCCGGTGCTGTTCGTGATGTTCAACAGCTTCCGCCTGTTCCGGTTCGGCGAGAGCTTCGCGGCCATCGAGGGCGAGACCGAGGGCGGCCCCAAGCGCCGTGAGGCGTCGATGCGCGGGCTGGCGACCGCCTGAGGCGACTGAAGAAGTTGGAAGAGAGACCCACGCGAGTGCGTGGGTTTTTTGTCGGCCTGCGCGTCGCTGGCTCAGCAGCCCGCGTCGAACGCGTTCTGGAATGCCAGGAAGTCGAAGATCGTCAGCGAGCCGTCGCCATCAAAGTCGGCGCGGGGGTCGCCGGCGTCGAAGAGGTTCTGGAACTCGAGGAAGTCGAAGATGTTCAGCACGCCATCGCCGTTGAGGTCGGCCGGGCAGTCGATGGGCGTGCGGCCGAAGAGGACGTAGCTCGAACCCGCGCGGCTTCGGCCGCCGGGGTCGGCTCCGTTTGCGCCGATGATCACATCGCCCACGCCGTCGCCGTTCACGTCGCCCGCGTTCGCGACGGACGTGCCGGCGTTGTCGAACGCGGCCGCGCCGTTGATGCGAAAGCCCGTCTGCCCATCGAGCTCGACCAGCCGTAGCACCATGGGAAAGCTCGCGCCCGCACCACCATCTCGCCCAAAGACGACGTAGGCTTGGCCGACGTCCGAGTCCCCGCCAATGTCAACGGCGTCGGCGCCGACGATGAGGTCGCCGATGCCGTCGTTGTTGAGATCGCCGGCCGACGCCGAGGCCCGGCCGGCCTGGTCGTCTTCGCTGATGCCAACGAAGCGGAAACCGATGACGCCATCGATCTCGGCCCAGGCGATGGCGCGCGGAAATGTATCGCCCGATCGTGCATCGCGCCCGAACACGACCGCGCCGCGGCCGGCGCTGTCTCGCCCGCCAGGGTCGCCATTGGGCGCGCCGATGACCACGTCGTCCACGCCGTCGCCATTCATGTCGCCCGCCGAAGCGACGGTCACGCCGAACGCGTCGTTCTCGGCGGCGCCATCGACGCGGAACCCGCTGCGGCCATCGAGGTCTGCCAGGGGCGTCTGATCGCGGAAGTCTTCGCGGCCGAACAGGATGAACGCCGAGCCGAGGGCCGTGCGACCGTCGGGCCGCGCGGTGCTGGCGCCCACGATGAGGTCGTCGGCGCCGTCGCCGTTCACGTCGCCGGCCGGCGCAACGGAGGTCCCCGTGTTCTCGCCCGCATCGACCCCGCCGAGCACCGAGCCGTTCTCGCCATCGAGCGCCGCCAGTTCGATCATCGGCGGGAAGCCGTCGCCAGCGCGCGCATCGCGTCCGAACAGCACGTAGGCCACGCCCGAATCGCGTGGGCCGCCCGACTCGCCCAGGGGCGCACCAACGACGATGTCGTCGATGCCGTCGAGGTTGATATCGCCCGCCGAGGCCACCGAGAAGCCGCTCCAATCGCCCTGGGCGCCGTCCATGCGGAATCCGTTGCGGCCGTCCAGTTCGCCGAGGCTCAGCGAGGCCGGGAAGCGGTCGCCTCCGGGCAGATCTCGCCCGAAGATCACGTAGCTCGAGCCCGCCTGGAAGCGACCGCTCGGCTCGGCAAGCCAAGCGCCGATGATGAGATCGTCGATGCCGTCGTTGTTGACGTCGCCCGCCGAGGCCACCGACGACCCGCTCACCGCGAACTCTTCGACCCCATCGATCCGAAAGCCGTTGGCGCCGTTCAGGTCGCGCAGTTGCAGATCGGCCGGGTAGCTCCCGGCGCGGCCGAATACGACAAACGTCGAACCTTCGTTGACCTGGCCGCCCGGCTGGGCGTTGGGCGCGCCAACAACCACGTCGGCGATGCCGTCGCCGTTCATGTCTCCCACGGACGCAACCGAAAGGCCGCTGTTGTCGCCATCCCGAACGCCGTCGAGCCGGAAGCCGATGTCACCGTCGAGGTCGTCAAGTTCGAGGGTTGCGGGAAAGGGCTGCTCCAAGGGCTCGGCCTGGGCCATCGCAGCCGGGGAACAGGCCATTGGCCATCCGGCGGAAACCAGGATCAGCGCGGCTCCACGATTACACCCACGCATCTTTGCCTCTCCCTGTCCATGTGCTCGCTCTCACGCACACGTAAGTTACCAAGACGGGAGAGCACTGTCAATGGCATTGGCGGTCCATCGCGATGGAAGCTGCGACTTATCGGATCGAGTCTTGCGTGATTGCGGCTTGCACGATACAAAAGGACGCACGCGAGATGCGTGCGTCCTTTCTGGTGTGCATCCAGTTCGA